>Ga0187776_10002103_pt1 | contig 10078 bp, 8 predicted proteins | sample 0216_BV02_MP12_2_FD_132426 | JGI IMG/M metagenome (GOLD analysis project Ga0187776, IMG submission 132426) | Tropical peat soil microbial communities from peatlands in Department of Meta, Colombia - 0216_BV02_MP12_20_MG | ecosystem: Environmental > Terrestrial > Soil > Wetlands > Peat | place...
CCGATCATCCGCTGAACCGCGGCGTGATCTGCGCCAAGGGCTCGAGCGGCATCATGAAGCAGGTGTCGCCCGCGCGCCTGACGCGGCCGCTGAAGAGGAAGCAGGGCAGCGAGCGCGGGTCCGGGCAGTTCGAAGCGATCTCCTGGGACGAGGCATTTTCGATTCTTGAAAACCGCCTGACGAAAATAAGGTCTACTGATCCGAAGAAATTCGCGCTGTTCACCGGGCGCGACCAGATGCAGGCGCTGACGGGCCTCTTCGCGCGCCAGTTCGGCACGCCGAACTACGCCGCGCACGGCGGTTTCTGCTCGGTGAACATGGCGGCGGGCATGATCTACACCATCGGCGGCTCGTTCTGGGAGTTCGGCGGACCGGACCTCGAGCGCGCCAAGCTGTTCGTCATGATCGGCACCGCCGAGGACCATCACTCCAACCCGCTCAAGATCGCGATCTCAAAGTTCAAGCGCAGCGGCGGACGATTCATTTCGATCAACCCGGTGCGCACAGGCTATTCGGCGATCGCGGACGAATGGGTGCCGATACGCCCGGGCACCGACGGCGCGCTGCTGCTCGCGATCGTGCACGAGATCCTCTCGCTGGGTCTCTACGACCGGGAATTCCTCGTGCGCTACACGAACGCCGGGCAGCTGGTGAACGTGGATGAATCGTCCGACGCTTTCGGACTGATGGTGCGCGACAGGTCGCAGGGTGAAGAGCCCGCTTATGCGCAGAACCAGCTGTGGTGGGACCGGCATACGAACAGCGCGGTGCGCACGCACTCGGAAGGCGCGGATCCGTTTCTGCTCGGAGAGTTCGCGATGCCCGACGGCCGCAAGGTGAAGCCCGCGTTCCAATTGCTCGAGGAGCGGGTCAAGGACTACACGCCCGAATGGGCCGAGGACCTGACCGGCGTTCCCGCCGAGACGATCCGCCGGCTCGCGCATGAGATGGGCATCACTGCTCGAGACGAGAAGATCGAGCTGCCGATCGCCTGGACCGACAGCTGGGGCAAGGAGCACGAATCGGTGACCGGCAACCCGGTCGCTTTCCACGCGATGCGCGGGCTCGCCGCGCATTCGAACGGTTTTCAGACGATACGCTCGCTCGCGATCCTCATGACGCTGCTCGGCACGATCGACCGGCCTGGCGGTTTCCGCCACAAGGCCCCTTTCCCGCGCGGCATCCCTCCTGCGGCCAAGACGCCGCGAGGGCCCGAGGGCGTGACGCCCGACACGCCGCTCGCCGGCCTCGCGCTCGGCTGGCCCGAGACGCCGGACGATCTGTTCGTGGACGAGCAAGGCGAGCCGGTGCGGATCGACAAGGGTTTCTCCTGGGAATATCCGCTCTCCGTGCACGGCCTCATGCACAACGTCATCGGCAACGCTTGGCGCGGCGATCCGTACCCGCTCGACACGCTGATGATCTTCATGGCCAATATGGCCTGGAACTCGACGATGAACACGGTCGAGGTGAGGAAGATGCTGAACGACCGCAACCCCGAGGGCGAATACAAGATCCCGTTCCTCGTCGTGTGCGACGCGTTCCAGTCGGAGATGACGGCGTACGCGGATCTGGTGCTGCCCGACACGACCTATCTCGAGCGGCACGACGTCATGTCGATGCTCGATCGGCCGATCTCCGAATTCGACGGTCCCGTCGACTCGGTGCGCGTGCCGGTGCTGCCGCCCGCCGGCGAGTGCAAGCCTTTCCAGGAAGTGCTGATCGAGCTCGCGAGCCGCCTGAAGCTCCCCGCCTTCGTCGCAGCCGACGGCTCGCGCAAGTTTCGCGACTACCCGGATTTCATCATCAACTTCGAGACCGAGCCCGGCTCGGGGATCGGCTTTCTCTCGGGCTGGCGCGGCAAGGACGGCGAGAAATTCATGCGCGGCGAGCCGAATCCCCGCCAGTGGGAAATGTATGCGCAGAACGCCTGCGTATTCCACCAGAAGCTGCCGCCTTCGTACCAGTACATGCGCAACTGGAACAAGGGCTACATGCAGTGGGCGCAGCGCGTGCGCATACGCCGCTTCGCCGAGCCAGTGATCCTGCAGCTGTATTCGGAAGTGCTGCAGCGGTTCCGCCTCGCGGCGCAGGGCAAATGGGGCAAGCGCCGGCCGCCCGAGCGCCTGCGCCCGCGGGTGACGACCTACTTCGATCCGCTGCCCTTCTACTATCCTCCGCTCGAGGCGCAGGCGACCGATCTGGAGAAGTATCCGCTCGCCGCGATCACGCAGCGGCCGATGGCGATGTACCACTCGTGGGATTCGCAGAACGCGTGGCTGCGCCAGATCCACGCGTTCAACTACCTCTTCATCAATCCGCGCACCGCGCGCGCGAGCGGCATAGAGGACGGCGCCTGGCTGTGGGTGGAGTCGCAATGGGGCCGCGTGCGCTGCATGGGGCGCCACAGCGAGGCGGTCGAGCCCGGCACGGTGTGGACCTGGAACGCGATCGGCAAGCAGCCGGGCGCGTGGGCGCTCGCGCCGGAAGCGAACGAGGCGCGCAAGGGCTTCCTGCTCAACCATCTCATCAGTGACACGCTCCCCGGAGGCGCGTCGAACTCCGATCCCGTGACCGGGCAGGCGGGCTGGTACGACGTGCGCGTGCGCATCTACCCCGCGGAAGGACAGGGCACGTGGCCCGAATTTCCCGTCCTGACAGACCAGCGCAGGCCCCGGCCGGAGTGGATCGCGTACGACGCAGGAAGGACGACCGGCCGATGACGCAACTCGCCCTGGTGATCGACCTCAACGTCTGCGTCGGCTGCCACGCCTGCGTGACGAGCTGCAAGCAGTGGAACACCTCCGGCGCCGCGGGCACGCTCTCGGACGACCGTCCCTACGGCGCCGATCCGACCGGCACCTTCTTCAACCGCGTGCAGACCTTCGAAGTCGGCGAATATCCGAAGACCGAGACCGTGCATTTTCCGAAGTCCTGCCTGCACTGCGAGGACCCGCCGTGCGTGCCGGTGTGCCCCACCGGCGCCTCCTACAAGCGCGCCGAAGACGGCATCGTGCTCGTCGATTACGACAAGTGCATCGGGTGCAAGTACTGCTCGTGGGCCTGCCCCTACGGCGCGCGCGAGCTCGACGAGCACCAGAAGGTGATGAAGAAGTGCACGCTGTGCGTCGACCGCATCACCGACGCGAGCCTGCCGCAAGCCGAGCGCAAGCCCGCGTGCGTCATGGCCTGCCCGACGAGCGCGCGCCTCTTCGGCGACATCCACGACCCGGACTCCGAGGTCTCGCGCGCTATCCGCGAGCACGGCGGCTACGCGCTGATGCCCGAGTGGGGCACGCAGCCCGCGAACCACTACCTGCCGCGGCGCCGGACCGAGCTGGCGATCCATCCCGACGAACTCGATCGGCAGGACAATCCGCTCAAGGTCGACGGCAAGCTGCCGCGCCCAGCGACGAGCGAGCCGTCGCTCGACGACGTGACGAGCTGGTAGGCCGTGCGACCGGCTTGGTCCGTGCTTTTCCTCACCACGCTGATCGGCTCGGGACAGGGGCTCTTTCTCGCGCTTTTCGCTCTGGATCTTCTCGGAAGGGTGCCTTCAGCCTTCGCTGCGACCGGCGCGGCCATCGCGGTAGGCCTCCTCGCCGCCGGCCTCGCGTCGTCGTTCTTCCATCTCGGACATCCGGAGCGCGCCTGGCGCTCGGCGGCGATGTGGCGCACCTCGTGGCTGTCGCGCGAGGTGATCGCGCTGCCGGCGTTCATGGCGGCGGTCTTCGCGTGGGGCGTGGCGCACTACGCGAGGTTTCCCCCTGAAGTCACCCTTTGGCTTGGAGCCACAGGCGCGCTGCTCGCGGCAGCGCTCTTCGTGTGCACGGGCATGGTCTACGCCTGCCTGAAGTTCCTGCAGGAATGGCATACGCCGCTCACGGTGCTGAACTTCTCCGCGCTGGGATGCGCCTCGGGGCTCACGGCGGCAGCCGCGCTTGCCGCGTGGCTGGAGCCCGCGCTCGCGCGCCCATATGCCGCCGCCGCGCTGCTCGCCGGCCTGATCGCCTACGCGATGCGCCTTGTCGCGCTCGCGCGCAACGCGCGCCTCCGCCCCAAGTCGACGCTGGCGACGGCCATCGGGGTGAAGCACCCGCACATCGTGCAGATGACGCAGGGCGCAATGGGCGGATCGTTCAACACGCGCGAGTTCTTCCACGGCCGGCCGCGCGAGGTCGTGAGCGCGGTCCGCTGGAGTTTCCTCGCGCTGCTGTTCCCGCTGCCCGGCCTGCTGCTCCTCCTCTGGCCGGCGGCAGGCGCGGCGCTCACCGCCGCGTTTCTCGTCCAGTTCGCGGGTCTGCTTGCCGAGCGCTGGTATTTCTTCGCCGAAGCCAATCACCCGCAGAATCTCTACTACCGGGCGATCGCCTGATTCCTCAGTCGATGATGTGGTAGACGGGCGCCTTCTCCATCGCCCACTTGCCGGATTCCCGGTCGTAGCGCGACAGGGTGAAGCAGTGCCAGTTCTGGTCGTCGAGCTTCATGAAATCGCCGCGGTAGTAGTACCCGGGCCAGCGCGTTTCCTCGCGGAACAGCGTGTGGTGCGTGACGGACTCCGACGCCCGCAGCCGGTGGTGCAACTCCCAGACGCGCTGCAGCTGGTGCAGATCCTCGGCGCCCATGCTGTTCATGTCTTCCTTGAGCATGCCGAGCAGCTCCAGGCCGCGCTTGAGCAGCTGGTCGTTGGTCATGTAGTTCGTGCTGATGCCGCCGACGTACTCGTCCATGATCTTCTCCAGGCGCTGCAGGCCGTGGATGGGCAGCAGGTAGCTCGGCGATACGGTTCCGGCGACGATCTCGTTGCGGCCGACCTTGAAGTTCTCGAGCGGCTGGTAGATGCGCTTCTCGAGGTCGCGAACTTCCTGCTCGCTCACCTGGGGCTGCGCGCGGCCCTTCTCCATCACGTACTTCACCGCCGCCTTGGCGGCGATGCGGCCCTCGGTGAACGAGCCCGAGGAGAACTTGTGCGCGGTGCCGCCGATCGTGTCGCCGGCGCCGAAGAGGCCGTCGACCGTCATCATGCGGTTGTAGCCCCACTGGTACTCGGCGGGAGCGTAGTCCTCCGGCCCGCTCGCCCACGCGCCCGAGCAGGTGGCGTGCGAGCCCATCACGTAGGGCTCGGAGGTGGTCAGCTCCGGGTTGACGTACTTGGGGTCGATGTTCTGCGACGCCCACACGACCGCTTGCCCGATCGTCATGCCGAGGAAGTTCTCCCAGCCGACGGTCTCCTTGTGCGGATCCTGGAAGGCCTCCTTGGTCACCATGCGGATCGGGCCGCGGCCCGCGGCGAGCTCCTTGAGGAGGGCGTGGTTGCGCAGGCAGGTCGGCACCGGGTGATGGTCGATGTACTCGCCGACCAGAGCCCTCGTGTCCTCGACCCAGCGTTTCTCGTACTCCTCGCCGTAGCCGTTCTGAGTGTACGTCTTGAGGTGCAGGAAGTACGCGCCGACAGGGCCGTAGCCGTCCTTGAACCGCGTGAGGACGATGCGGTTCTCCATCTGGGTCATCTTCGCGCCCACCTCGATCGGCAGCGCGTAGGCGGAGGCGCTCGACCAGGGCGCATACCAGGTGCGCCCCATGCCCTCGCCCACGGCGCGCGGCTTGAAGATGTGCGACGCGCCGCCCGCGCCGACGATGACGGCTTTCGCGCGGAACACGTAGAAGTCGCCGGTGCGGACGTTGAAGCCGACGGCGCCGGACACCCTCTTCGCCTTGTTGTCCATCAACAGGTGGGTGACCATGATCCGGTTGTAGACCGCGGTCGCCGCCTTGCGCGCCGCCTCCGCGACGATCGGCTTGTAGCTCTCGCCGTGGATCATGATCTGCCACTTGCCCTCGCGCTGATAGCGGCCGGTCTTGGGGTCGCGCATCATCGGCAGACCCCACTCCTCGAACTTGTGCACGGTGCCATCGACGTGCCGCGCGATGTCGTAGCCGAGGTCCTCACGCACCAGGCCCATGAGGTCGTTGCGCGCATAGCGCACGTGGTCCTCGGGCTGGTTCTCGCCCCACTGCATGCCCATGTAGCAGTTGATGGCATAGAGGCCCTGCGCGACTGCACCGCTCCTCTCGATGTTCGCCTTCTCCACGCACACGATCCTGAGGTCGCGCCCCCAGTAGCGCGCCTCGTAGGTCGCGCCGGTGCCGGCCATGCCGCCGCCGATGACGAGGATGTCCGCGTCAACGTTTACTGTCTTTCTGCCGCCGAAGAGTCCCATCACACGACCCCCTTCTTGAGCTGGTCACGGCGTAGCGCGGGCAACCCCCCTTTGATGTTGAGCGCATCCGGCTCATGCGCAAGCTCCTGCCGCTTGAAGTCTTCGGGGCGAGGCGCGTCGTACTCGGCCGGCCCCTTGATCGATCCCCATTGCGTGGTGCGGATCGGAGACAGGAAATTCTTCTCGCGGCCGTCGCGGAACTTGATCTTCCACGCGATCGTCCCCTTCTTTTCCTCGCGCAGCGCCCGCACGCTGTGACCGAGCGGCGCGAAGTCGGCGTAGCCGCGCGCGTCGATCGCGTTCTGCGGGCAGGCCTTCACGCAGGAGTAGCACTCCCAGCACATGTTCGGCTCGATGTTCAAGGCGCGCCGGTACGTCTTGTCGATGTGCATGATGTCCGACGGACAGATGTCGACGCAGTGGCCGCAGCCGTCGCACCGGGTCATGTAGACGAAAGTCGGCATGTCTTCTCTCCGTTCTAGTAATGGCGGGGTATTTCGCGCGCGCCGCCAAGCTGCTCGGGCTTGTCAGCCGGAGCGGGCAGGTTGCTCCGCGTGCCGTTCGCGTTCGACACGCGCTTCTCGAACGCCGCGGCGGGCTTGAAGAACATGTGCGCGAACTTCGACCACGGCACCCCGCCGAACAGCACCGTCGTGGCGAGGAGGTACAGCCAGAAGAGCACCCTGGCGCCCGGGCTGCCGGCTGCCTGGGCCCAGCCCCAGGCGAGCGCGAGCGTGCAGCTCGCGAGCAGCGAGAGGATGAACAGGTCCGCGCGCACCACGCGCAAAGGCGAGTGGCCTTCGGCGAGCACATCCACCCGGATGAAGAACCAGAACCAGTAGCCGCCCACGCAGACCATGAGGGCGCCGAGCCACCAGAGCTGCGCCCAGATCGCGCCCGCCGAAGCGCCGAATACCAGGGCGACGGTGGCGATCACGTAGAGCACGAAGCCGTACATGCCCAGCAGGTGCGCAAGCCGGCGGCGCACCGTGCAGAACTCCGCGGAAGTCATCACGTCGATGAAGCCGGTCTTGAGGGCGATCGCGACCAGCTCGCCGCCGCCGACCGGGTTTGACCCTTTCCTGCTCCTTGACTTGCGCCAGTTGTCGAAGAAGTACCTGGCGCTCCCCTTGTGCACGACGTCGAACAGTGTCCCCAGAATCACGGCGAGGATCATGAGCGCGACGTACCACTGCATGAAGGTCGGCGGCAGAAAATCGGTCAATGCAGCGAACGGATTGTTGGTCAACATGATCCCCTCACGCCTCCATCGAAAAGACTTCGAAGCGCATGTTCTGGAGGTCGCCGAGCGCCCAGGTCGGCGGCGCGGACAGCCCGGCGACCGTGCCGGGGTTGACCAGCCAGGACTTCCCGCCCTTCACATTCGCGACCTGCTCCACGCCGGCCTTGTGCGAATGCCCGCAGCAGACGAGATCCCAATCCCCGGTGCAGGCCATCGCATAGCCGTATTCGGGGTAATGGACCACGAAGATGCGGCGTCCGCCGAGCTCCAGGCGCGCGTCCGGGCCGTGGTAGTGCAGCTGCCCGGAGCTCTCGCGCGCCCAGCGCGACAGCGAGATCGGATCGCCGATGTTGTTGCCGTGGATGACGTGCATCGGCAGGCCCGCGTCCAGCGCGGCGCGCAGCGTCTGCGTGCCGATGAGGTCGCCGCAATGGATCACGGCGGCGGCGCCCTTCTCCTTTCCCTTGCGCACCGCCAGCGCGAGCGGATCCGCGCGGTCGTGGCTGTCCGACACGATGCACACTTTCAATCCCCGTCCTCCCCGGGCCGTTCCCTACTTGCGCTTCAGCACAAACTTGAAGACGTCGCCTTCCTTCGTCGAGGAGACGAGCTGGTTGCCTGTCTGCCGGCAGAACGACTCGAAGTCGGCGACCGCCCCCGGATCGGTGGCGAGCACTTCGAGCAGCCCCCCGGGCTGCATCGTTTGCAGCGCCTTCTTCGTCTTCAGGATGGGCAAAGGGCAGTTCATGCCTTTCGCGTCGAGGACTTGATCGGCCATGCGTGTCTCCTCGCGTGATGCTATCCCCGCGCTAGATGAACAGGCTCACGTCGGCGTCGCGAGCCTTGGGGAGGAAGGTCGCAGCGCCGACGAACTCCTTCACCTCGGGGATGAAGTCGTCGCGGCTGAACCCGAAGAGGTCGACCGTCATCTGGCAGCCTATCAGGTTGACCCCCCCTTCGATCGCCATCTCGCGCAGCTCGGGGATGGTCGCCACGCCCTTGTTGTGGATCGTCTGCTTCATGAGCGTGCTCGCGAAGGTCTCGAACCCGGGGACGATCGACTGGACCGCGTTCGGGATGTTCCAGTTGATGTGCTGGAACCACCCGGGGCCGAAGGGCATCTTCATCGGCATGCCGGGGTTCCCGAGCGGGCTCACCTTCAGGTCGCTCAGGTCCTTGCGCAGCAACTGCAGGCCGTAGAAGGTGAAGAAAACGTCGACGTTCCAGCCGAGCGCCGCGGCAGTCGAGGCGAGGATGAACGGCGGGTAGGCCCAGTCGAGGGTTCCCTTGGTGGCGATGATGGTCATGGAGCCGGGCGTCTTCTCTCGCCGCTCGGCGAGCGCCTGATCGATCTTCTGCGGCAGGATCTCGTCGAGGCGCCGCTTGATCAGCTCATCGATGACCGCATCGTTGGGCTTCGGGTCCATGGTGGCTTCTCCTTCTACATCTTCCAGCCGTAGGCGATGCCGAGCGAGTTCTCGTACATCTTGATCGTCTCGTTTCCAGCTGTGCCCGGAGCGACAAGAGGGCTGAACAACGACGACCCGGTCACGGAATTCTGGAATGCGTGCATGTACGCGGCCGTCAGCTCGCCGCCGCCCTGGAACGTATAGGTAAGCCCGAGCGTCACGTGATCCTGGACCACGCCCGGGGCGAGGATGTTGAACGTCACATCTGCGGCCTTGATCGGGTTGTCGCTGTGGTTGTAGCCACCGCGCAGCGTGAGCTGATCGCTGTGACGGTACTCGACGCCAAGCTTCCAGATGTTGACGTCGTGCCAACCGAAGCCTGCGCCGTTGCTTCCGCCGAGGCAGGCGTTGGGATCGCTGCCGCCGAGGGCGGGGCAGTTCAAGAGCAGCGAGCTCGGGTTGCCCACGGACGCGACTTTACTGTAGTTGATGCGCTGGTAGTCCGCTGCGACGGTCACCGTCGGCGAGACCTTGAACGCCAGGCCGACGTTGTAGTTCTCGGGCATGTCGAAGCCGCCTCCTTCCGCGAACAGCCCCTTGTACTTGTCGAACTTGCTCATGGCGACCTTGGTCGAGTAGGCCGCGCCGAGCGTCAGATCGTCGGTGAGCCTGCCGAGCCAGCCTATCCTCGCCCCCCAGCCGCTCGCGGTATCGTAGCCCCGGTTCGTCACGTTGCCGGTTGAAGTGGAGAGTCCGGGAAAACTGTCAAATGCCTGCAGCCCGTCGGCCTTGAAGCGCTGATAACCGAACAGAGGCGAGATTCCGAGCGCATGCTTTTCGGCGACCTTGTAGGCGACCGTCGGCGCGATGACGAGCTGGCTGAGGTCGACGCCCAGCCGGCCGTTTCCGCACAGCAGGTTGTACGGTCCGGGTGCAGGGTTGAAGCCAGCCGGAGCCTGACCGCAGGCGGTGCCCTGGGGAATCTGGTCGCCGGGATAGTCGGTGTTCATGCCGCCGTTGCCGTACACCGTGACCCCAAGCGACAAGTTGGGATTGATGAGCTTGTTGAAGCCGAACTCCGGGATCGCGAACAGGGTGCTGTCGCTGTCGGCCGAGCCGTCGATCCCCACGTTGCTCCCGCTGCGCGACGCCGAGCGCTGGGGACTGAACGCGTCGACACCGAAGTCTATCCGGTCGCCGACGAA
>Ga0187776_10002104_pt1 | contig 10076 bp, 8 predicted proteins | sample 0216_BV02_MP12_2_FD_132426 | JGI IMG/M metagenome (GOLD analysis project Ga0187776, IMG submission 132426) | Tropical peat soil microbial communities from peatlands in Department of Meta, Colombia - 0216_BV02_MP12_20_MG | ecosystem: Environmental > Terrestrial > Soil > Wetlands > Peat | place...
CGCGCCGGGAGCATAGCACAGGCGGCGTCGACTGGCCGGCCGCCGGCTCTCCGCTGCCGTGCCCACCGGGGGGGTGGCGTCGGGGGCGAGGCGCCCCCGACGACAGGACCCGTCCGGCGCGCGCGCTGGCGGAGAGCCCGCGCGGTCAGGCGAAGGCGGGCATGACCTCCTTGGCGAACAGCTCCATGGAGCGGAGGATGCGGGCGTGCTCGAGGTCGCCGAACCAGAAGCTGCAGTTGAAGTGGGTGATGCCCACGTCCTTCTGCAGTCGCTGGATCTGCCGGATGCACGTCGCGGGTGTGCCGATGACCAGATAGCGATCGAGCAGCTCGTCGACGTCCGGCTCCTTGGGCCCCGGAACCGGGATGGCGCGGCCGCCCTCGACCCGCTCGTAGTGATTCCGCAGGCTGAGGGTCACCCGCATGTTCCAGCGGGCCTCCTCCGCGGCCGCGCGGGCGTCGACCTCGCTCGTGGTGACGTAGACGGCGCGCTGCACGCCGACCCGGAGCGGAGGCTCGGGCTTGACCTCGGCGACCATGCGGTCGAAGAGCCGCCGGAACTCGGCCATGCGTTCCACCGGCACCCCGAAGCCGCCGGTGAGCACGTTGAACCCGCGGCGCACCGCGGCCTCCACGGAGTCCGGGCTCTGGGCGGTGATCCAGATCGGCGGCCGCGCGCCGGGCAGCTGCGGGAAGACGGTCGTCTCCGGGATCCGGAAGAGCTTGCCCTCGTAGGCGAACGGCTTGCCCTCGAGCGCCTTCAGGATGATGTCGACGGACTCCTCCCACCGGGCCCGCCCGCTCTCGAGCTCGAGGCCGAAGCGCTCGAACTCGTAGTGCTGGTAGCCGCGGCCGAGACCGATGTCGATGCGTCCCGGGGCGAGGGTCTCGAGCGTGGCGATCTCCTCGGCGACCACCAGCGGGTGGTGCAGGGGCACCACGATGACCGCGGTACCCACACGCAGGCGGCTCGTGCGCGCCGCGAGGTACGTCGCGAGCTGGACCGGGCGCGCCAGATAGCCGTAGGTCGAGAAGTGGTGCTCGGCCAGCCAGATGTTGTTGAAGCCGAGGCGCTCGGCCGCGAGGGCCATCTCGACCGCGCGCGTGTAGATCTCCGACGAGGAGCGGGCGGACGGCGACTGCATCAGCAGGAAGGTTCCGAAGTGCATGGCCACGTCGTCTCCTCCGTCTCGGATCAGGGCAGGGCCAGGAGCTCCCGGGCGTTGTCCCGCGTCAGTCGCCGTCGGGTGGCCGCGTCCAGCGGGAGGGCGTCGAGCGCGCCGACCGGATCGGCCACGCCCATCTTGAAGGGATAGTCGCTCCCCAGCACGATGCGTTCGGGGCCGAACGTATCGAGCGCGAACGCGAGCACCTTCGGAGAGAGGGTCAGCGAGTCCACCCAGACCCGACGGGCGTAGGTGCTCGGCGGCTGCGCGAGCGCGGCGTGTGCCTCGGCGATGGCGGTCCACCCCTGGTCGAGCCGCGGCAGGATGTAGGCGAAGGCGCCGCCGCCGTGCGCGAAGCACCAGCGGAGCGTCGGCCACCGATCCAGCACGCCGCCGAAGATCACCCGGGTCATGGCCAGCGCCGTCTCGAGCGGGAAGCCGGCCACCTGGGTGAGGTTGTTCTTCCGGAACCGCGGGTCGCCCAGGATGGGCGCCTGCGGGTGCACGAAGATCGCGATCCCGAGCGCGGCGGCTGCGTCCCACACCGGGCCCAGGCTCTCGTCGTCGAGGTCGAGGCCGCCGACGCTGGCGCCGATCTCCACCGCCGGGAAGCGCAGGGTGGTCGCCACCCGCTCCAGCTCCTTCACCGCCAGGTCCGGGGCCTGCAGCGGCAGCCCGCCCGCCCCCAGGAATCGGCGCGGGCTCCGGCCGGCCAGCTCGGCGATGGCGTCGTTCTGCATCCGACACCACTCGGCGGCCGCCGGGGCGGGCGCCCAGTAGCAGAAGGTGGGTGGGGCGGGCGACAGCAGTTGACGCTCGACGCCCGTCCGGTCCATGTCCTCGATCCGGTGCGCGGGATCGAAGGCGTGTGGGGTCAGCGAGCGGTTGAGGGTGGAGCCCAGGTAGAGACGGCAGCCGGTGGCCGGGTCGCCCTCCAGCCGCGGCCAGCGGTCCCCGCCGTGCCGGGCCGCGAAGTCCGGCCAGCTGCTCGGGAAGATATGGGTGTGCACGTCGATCGGCACCCGCAGAGGATACCCCACCTCGACGTGCCTTGACTCCGCGGCGTGGCGGGGGCAGCATGCCCCGAGGCCGACGACGACCGCCCCGGAGGAGGACGACCGTGAGCACCCAGATGACCGAGCCGCGCCTGGAGCTGGAGCAGCACCTGCACATGTACCGGCAGATGGCCAAGATCCGCGCCTTCGAGGAGCAGGTCAACGAGCTGTACAAGGCGGCCAAGATGCCGGGCCTGGCCCACCTCTACGTGGGCGAGGAGGCGGTCGCGGTCGGGGTGTGTGAGGCGCTCAAGCGCGACGACTTCATCACCAGCACGCATCGCGGCCACGGCCACTGCCTGGCCAAGGGCGCCTCGGTGAGCCGCATGTTTGCGGAGCTGCTCGGCAAGGAGCCGGGTTACTGCCGCGGCAAGGGCGGCTCCATGCACATCGCCGATCCGGAGACCGGCAACCTCGGCGCCAACGCCATCGTGGGCGGCTCGGCGGGCATCGCCACCGGTGCCGCGCTGTCGGCCAAGATGCGCGGGACCGGGCAGGTCGCGGTGTGCTTCTTCGGCGACGGCGCGCTTGGCCAGGGTCTGCTCTACGAGTCGATGAACATGGCCGCGCTGTGGAAGCTGCCGGTCATCTACGTGTGCGAGAACAACCTGTACGGCGAGTACACGCCCGGCACCGAGACGGTGGCGGGCGAGATCCTCTCGCGCCCGCGCGCGGTGGGCGTCCAGGCCGAGAGCGTGGACGGCCAGGACGTGCAGGCGGTGTACGCGACGATGAAGCGGCTGGTGGAGCGGGCGCGCCGCGGCGAGGGGCCCGCGTTCCTCGAGTGCAAGACCTACCGGTACTACGGCCACCACGTGGGCGACGTGAACCGGGAGTACCGCACGCGCGACGAGGAGCGAGAGTGGATGACCAATCGCGATCCCCTCCAGACGCTGGCCGGCCGGCTCGTCCAGCAGCGGCTCGCCGAGCAGGCGGTCTTCGACCGCATCCAGGCCGATGTGAAGACCGAGATCGAGAAGGGCGTCCAGTACGCGCTCGACGCGCCGTTCCCGAAGCCGGAGCAGGTGGACGAGGACGTCTACGCGTAGCGGCGCGACCTGAGCTCGAGCCGTCGGAGGGTCCCATGGCCACGATCGCCGTGTCGATGCTCGACCCCTTCTCGCGCGAGTTCCTGACGGATCCCTACCCGTTCCACGAGCAGCTGCGGGAGGCCGGGCCGGTGGTGCGGCTCGACCGGTATGGCGTCTGGGCCATGGCCCGCCACGAGGAAGTGCGGGCCAGCCTGATGGACTGGGAGACGTTCTGCTCCGCCGCGGGCGTCGGGCTCAGCGACTTCCGCAAGGAGACCCCGTGGCGCCCCCCGAGTATCATCCTTGAGGCCGATCCGCCGCTACATACCCGGACCCGGGCGGTGCTGACCCGCATCCTCTCGGCCGCGGCGATGAAGAGGCTGTGGACGACGTTCGAGCGCGACGCGATCGATCTCGTGGAGCGGCTCGTCGAGCGCGAGACGTTCGACGGCGTGCGAGATCTCGCGGAGGTCTACCCGCTGAAGGTGTTCCCGGACGCCGTGGGCCTCGCCGAGGACGGGCGCGAGAACCTGCTGCCCTACGGCAACATGGCCTTCAACGCCTTCGGGCCCCGCAACGAGCTGTTCGAGCAGGCGATGGCCAACGCGCAGCCGGTGACGAGCTGGATCGCGTCGCGCTGTCAGCGCAGCGCGCTGACGCCGGAGGGCCTGGGGGCCCAGATCTACGCGGCGGTCGACGCGGGGCAGCTCACCGAGAGCGAGGCGGGGCTGCTCGTGCGGTCGTTCCTGACCGCCGGGCTCGACACCACCGTCGTGGGCCTCGGTAACGCGCTCTTCTGCTTCGCCCGGCATCCCGAGCAGTGGCAGCTCCTCCGGCGCGATCCGTCGCTGGCGCGGGCCGCCTTCGACGAGGTGCTGCGCTACGAGTCGCCGGTGCAGACGTTCTTCCGGACCACCACGCGCCCGGTGGAGGTCGACGGCGTCGCGCTCGGCGAGGGCGAGAAGGTCCTGCTCTTCCTGGCTGCCGCGAATCGCGATCCCCGGCGCTGGGAGGACCCGGAGCGCTTCGACATCTCCCGCCGGGCGTCCGGGCACCTGGCCTTCGGCGTGGGCATTCACGGTTGCGTGGGGATGGCGGTCGCGCGCCTCGAGGCCGAGATCCTGCTGCCGCTGCTGGCGAGCCGGGTGACGGCCATCGAGCTCGCCGCCGAGCCGGTCCGCCGGCTCAACAACACCCTGCGAGGTTTCGCCAGCCTGCCGATCCGCCTTCGCCGGGCCTGATCGCGCGGGCCGGGCCGCCCCCGCGGGCGCTAGATCGCGCCGTCCTTGGCGAGGGTGTCGATCTGCTCGGCGGTGTACCCCAGCTCGGCCAGGATCTCGCCGCGGTGCTCGCCGAGCAGCGGCGAGGGCGTGATCGTGGTCGGGGAGGCCGAGAGCTTGACCGGGTTGCCGACGGTGAGGAAGCGCCCGCGCACCGGGTGGTCGACCTCGACGATCATCTCGCGCGCAATCAGGTGGGGATCGGTCAGCACCTCGCCCGTGTCCAGACAGGCGCCGCACGGCACGCCGGCTCCGGCCAGGACGGCCATCACGTCGTGCTTCGTCCGCTCCGAGGTCCAGGCCTCCACCAGCCGGTTGACCTCGGCCCGGTTCTTCCAGCGGGCCTCCGGCGTCTCGTAGCGCGGGTCGCCGATCAGGTCCTTACGGTCGATGGCACCGAGCAGCGCGTGCCACATCTGCTGCTGGACGAAGATGAACACGTGGTCGTTCGGCCCGCCCGGCTGGCAGCGATACGTGGTCCCGGGCACGCCGGCCCCGAGCTGGTTGCCGGTGCGCTCCATGACCTTGCCGAAGCGCTGATGGTCGCGCAGGCTGACCCGGATCAGGTTGACGACAGCGTCCTGCATCGACACCTCGACCCGCTGGCCCTGCCCGCTGGCGTGCCGCTGCATCAGCGCGGCGAGGATGCCGATCACGCAGTGCATGCCGGTGCCGGAGTCGCCGATCGAGGGCCACGTGAAGGTGGGCGGCTTGTCCGCGAAGCCGGTGACGCTCATCGCGCCGCCCATCGCCTGCGCGATGGGCTCGTAGCTCTTGTAGTCGCGATAGGGGCCGTAGGAGCCGAAGCCCTTGATCGAGGCGTAGACCAGCCGGAGATTGATCTCGCGCACCGCCTCGTAGCCGAATCCCAGCCGCTCGATCACTCCGGGGCCGAAGTTCTCGAGCAGCACGTCGGCGGTCCGGAGGAGCGCGCGAAAGACCTCCTGGCCGCCGGCGTGCTTGAGGTTGAGCGTGAGGCTGCGCTTGTTGGCGTTGAAGGCGAGGAAGAAGAGCGCGTCGGCGTCCGGGCGGTCCCGCTGCGAGTAACGCGCGACGTCGCCCCGGCCGGGCTCCTCGACCTTGATCACGTCGGCCCCCAGCCACGCCAGCATCTGGCCGCACGAGGGTCCCGCCTGGTTGTTGGTGAGGTCGACGACGCGGATGCCGGTCAGGGCCTGGGTCATAGGCCCCATGGGTATCACAGCCGCCCGCGCCGGGTCGAGCGCGGCCTTGACTACGCCCAGGGCCCGGCGCACTCTCCCCGCCATGGCGACTGAGACGGTCGGCGCGGTGAGCTTCCGCCAGGTCGGGCCCTGCCTGGCGGCCGAGGTCGAAGGCATCGACCTGACCAGACCCCTGTCTCCCGAGGAGGTCGCGGCCGTGCACGCGGGCATGGACCGCTACGCGGTCCTGGTGTTCCACGACCAGCCACTGACCGACGAGCAGCAGCTCGCCTTCACCCGCAGCCTGGGCGAGATCGAGCACGCCTTCGGCACCGGCCTGCGCACGCAGTACCGGCTGCCCACCACCTTCGCCGACGTGTCGAACCTCGACGTGAACAACCGGGTCTTCCCGCGCGACCATCGGACCCGGCTCTTCTCGCTCGGGAACCGGCTCTGGCACTCGGACAGCTCGTTCAAGGTCGTCCCGGCGAAATACTCCCTGCTGCACGCCCGCGTGATCCCGTCGAAGGGCGGCAACACCGAGTTCGCGGACATGCGGGCCGGCTACGACGCCCTCGATCAGGAGACCAAGGACCTCGTGGCCGACCTGATCTGCGAGCACTCGCAGCTCTACTCGCGCTCGCTGCTCGGCTTCACCGACTTCACCGACGAGGAGCGCGAGCGCTTCAAGCCGGTGCGCCAGGTGCTGGTCCGCACCCACCCGGTCCACCGGCGCAAGTCGCTGTATCTCTCCTCGCACGGCGGGGGGATCGTGGGCTGGCCGGTGCCCGAGGCCCGCGCCTTCCTGCGCGATCTCAACGAGATCGCGACCCAGCGCCAGTTCGTCTACTCGCACAGGTGGCGCGTCGGCGACCTGGTCATGTGGGACAACCGGCAGACGATGCACCGCGCCCGGCCGTTCCCAGATCACGAGCCGCGCGATGTGCGGCGCACCACGCTGATGGGCGACGGGCCGACCGCGGAGCAGGTCGCCGCGTAGTGAAGTTCGGGCTCTTCTTTCAGGCCCCGGAGGCGCCCGGCCAGAGCCACGCCGACCGGTACGCCGAGATGATCGATCTGATCGGCCTGGCCGACACCCTCGGCTTCGACGTGGCCTGGCTGGCCGAGCTGCACTTCGGCGGCGCGTTCTCGCTGCTCTCGAACCCGCTGATGGCGGTCCCGGTGATCGCCGAGCGCACCGCCCGCATCCGCGTCGGCACCGCGGTGACCTTGCTGCCGCTGCGCCACCCGCTCGCCTGCGCGGAGCAGGCCGCCACCGCCGATCTGCTCTCGGGCGGCCGCCTCGAGTTCGGAGTCGGGCGCGGGTCGATCCCGAGCCAGTTCCACGGCTTCCGGGTGCCGGTCGCCGAGAACCGAGGCCGCTTCGACGAGTCGCTCGACATCATCCGGCTGGCCTGGACGCGCGACCGCTTCAGCTACGAGGGGACCTACTACCGGGTGGAGGACGTCTCGGTGGTGCCGCGTCCGGTGCAGCGGCCGCACCCCCCGATCCGGATCGCGGTCCACTCCGCGGAGAGCTTCGCCCACATCGGCGGCCTGGGCCTGCCCATCTACTCGGGGACGACGACCACCCCGCTCCCCCAGCTACGCGAGTACATGGCCCTTTACCGCGAGCGGCTGGCCGCGGGCGGGCACGCCTGGCAGCCCGAGCAGATGGCGCTGATGCTCCCGGTGCACATCGGCCCGAGCGGAGCCGCGGCGCGGGAGGTGATGCGGCCCGGCGTGCGCAAGTACTACGAGAACCTCCGCGCGATCTTCTCGGCGCTGCCGGACTCGTACGCCGAGCACCTCCCGCGCCTGAAGATCATCCAGGACACTTTGGCCGATCTCCCGTACGAGAAGTTCTTCCGGGATCAGGCGGTGTTCGGCGACACCGCGGAGGTGATCGATCGGCTCCAGGCCGCGATCGAGGAGTTCTCGCTGTCGCAGGTCATCTGCTGGTTCGACCAGGGCTCGATGCTGCCGCGTGCCGAGGTCGAGCGCGCGATGCGGTGCTTCGCCGAGCAGGTGATGCCGAAGCTCTGATGGATTTCGGGATCAACCTGGCCACGTCCGCGGACTCGTGGAAGGTCGTCAAGCGGGCGGAGGAGCTGGGCTACGCGCGGGCCTGGTTCTACGACACCCAGCTGCTCAACGCCGACATGTTCGTGGCGATGGGCGCGGCCGCGGTCCAGACCCGGCGGATCCGCCTGGCCACCGGCGTGCTGATCCCGTCCAATCGCATCGCTCCCGTGGCGGCGAGCGCGCTGGCCTCGCTCAATGCGCTCGCCCCCGGCCGCATCGACTTCGGCATCTCCACCGGCTTCACCGCCCGCCGCACCATGGGGCTGGGGCCGGTCCCGCTCGACGTCATGCGCGAGTACATCCGGGTCGTGCAGGGGCTGCTGGCGGGCGAGACGCTCGAGTGGACGTTCGAGGGCAAGCGTCGGAAGATCCGCTTCCTCAACCCGGAGGTGGGCGCGGTCGACATGCGCGATCCGATCCCGCTGCACATCTCGGCCCTCGGTCCACGCGGCCGCCGGCTCACCGCCGAGCTGGCCGCCGGCTGGATCTACGCGGCCGGGCACCCGGGCGCGGCGAAGGCCGCGGCGGCCGACATGCACGAGGCCTGGCGCGCCGCCGGGGTCGATCCGGCCACCCGGCTGGCCACCGCGTTCACCGGCGGGTGCGTGCTCGCCGAGCGCGAGCCGTTCGACAGCCCGCGCGCGCGGGCCCAGGCCGGGCCGCACGCCACCATCGCGCTCCACAACCTGGTCGAGGTCGAGCAGTTCGGCAACATGGGACGCACGGTGCCGCCGGCCCTGGCCCCGCTGCTCGAGCGCTACCGTGAGATCTACCGATCCTACGAGCCGCCGGACGCGCGCTACCTCACCAATCACCGCGGGCACCTCATGTTTCTCCGGCCGGAGGAGCACGAGGTGTGTACCGCCGACCTCATCCGCACGATGACCTGCACCGGCACGCGACCGGCGCTGCGGGAGCGGCTCCGCGAGCTGCGCGGGGCCGGCTACAACCACTTCGCGATCAGCATCCGCCACGGGCATCCGGAGATGCTCGAGGAGTGGGCGGACGTCTTCTCGGGAGTCTAGGGGCATGCGGACGGGCGGCGAGTACCGCGACGCCCTGCGCGACGGCCGGCGCGTCTGGGTGGTGGGCGAGGGGTTGATCGAGGACGTGACCGCGCATCCGGCCACCCGTCCGATGGTGGACGAGTACGCGCTGTGGTACGACCGCCACCACGATCCGGCGTGGCGGGACGTCCTCCTGATGCCGCCGGACGAGCGCGGGACGCGGCGGCCGTGGGCCTTCTCGGTGCCGCGGGCCGCCGCCGACCTGCGCGCGATGGGGCGCAGCTACGCCGCTACCATCTTCCTGACCGCGGGCAACGTGACCCACACGCCGGGCTACGGGAACCTCATCGCGCTCGGCATCGACGACGTGGTCCGGCAGCGGAAGGTGTCGGCCGAGCAGGCGGCGAGCGCCGCCGCCTATCGCGACCTGCTGGCCCGCACCGGCCGCTTCCTCACGTTCTCGGCGGGCGCGGCCACCATCGGCGCCCGCCTGCGCGAGAATCCCGGCGAGCGCGCGGCGCTCCGCGTGGTCCGCGAGACCGGCGCGGGCCTCGTGCTGCGCGGCAAGGTGGGCATGCACACGAGCCCGGCCTACGCCGAAGACGTGTACATCGGCGCGCACTCCGGCGTGGACCGCGACGGTCACCGGGCCACGTTCGTGGTGCCGGTCGGCGCGCCCGGGGTCACCGTGGTCTGCCGGAAGATCTCGGCCCGCCACCCGAACCCATTCCTCGCGCCGCTCAGCAGCCGCTTCGACGAGCTGGATGGGCAGATGTGGCTCGAGGACGTACTGGTGCCGTGGGACCGCGTGTTCCTCACCGAGGCCTCGCCCGATCCCATCGCGGCGTGGTGCTTCTGGCACCAGCTCTACGCCTGGCTCGCGAAGGCCGAGTTCACCCTGGGGCTCGCGCTGGCGTGCGCCCACGCGATGGGCCTGCAGGCGCACGAGCCGACCATCGAGTATCTGATGGATCTCGTCGTCGAGGTCCAGACGGTCCGGAGCTGCCAGACCGCCGCCGAGCTCGATCCAGGCGTCTCGGAGGCGGGCCACGCCATGCCCGGCCGCGTGCACGTGGCCGCGGGCAGCCTCGCCATGCAGAAGGCGAGGCAGCGCATGACGGAGATCCTGAGGATCATCCCCGGCTCGTCGCTGGTGGTCGCGCCGTCGGACGAGGACCTGGGATCGCCCGAGGTCGGAGCCGGCCTAGAGGAGTCCTTCGGCGGGGGCGGGTACACCGCGCGCCAGCGCGCAGCCCTGCTCCAGCTGGCGGCCGACCACGTCGCCTCGGC
>Ga0187776_10002105_pt1 | contig 10076 bp, 9 predicted proteins | sample 0216_BV02_MP12_2_FD_132426 | JGI IMG/M metagenome (GOLD analysis project Ga0187776, IMG submission 132426) | Tropical peat soil microbial communities from peatlands in Department of Meta, Colombia - 0216_BV02_MP12_20_MG | ecosystem: Environmental > Terrestrial > Soil > Wetlands > Peat | place...
CGTCCGAGCCGCAATTCGTTCTACCTGGCGGACAGTCATGCCGCCGCGGGAAATCCGCTTCGCCAGGGTGAGGCGAAGCTTTCCATCGGCGATGGCCAGCAGGGCGCGCCCGTGGCCGGCGCTCAGGCGGCCCTCTTCGATCAGTTCCTTGATCGTGTCTTCCAGCTTGAGAAGTCGCAGGGCGTTTGCGATTGTCGCGCGGTCCTTACCGGTGCGTTCGGCTACTTGCTCTTGCGTGAGATGAAACTCCTCCGTTAGCCGCTCAAAGGCGTGCGCTTGCTCAATTGGATTGAGATCTTCCCGCTGAAGGTTTTCGACCAGCGTCATTTCCAGGGCCTTTTCGCCCGGCACGTCGCGCACGACAGCCGGAACGCGCATCAGGCCGGCACGCTGCGCGGCACGCCAGCGGCGCTCGCCGGCGATGAGCTGGAATCGGGCGGCAACGCTGCGCACCACGAGTGGCTGGACGATGCCGCTCGACCGGATAGACTGTGCCAACTCTTCCAGCGCGTCTTCGCGAAAGCGCGAGCGAGGCTGATAGGGACTGGGATCAATCAAGTCGATGTCGAGATGGAGCAACCCCTCAGTCGGAGCCTGGGTTCGAGCCGGAGCCACTGCCGCCGCCGTCCCCGCCGCCGACGGCACCGCCGCCCGCTCCGGCGGAAGCGGCTGCTGCGGTGCCTGCTCCGGCTGTGGCTCCCGAATCAGCGCGCCCAGACCCCTGCCCAATGCGTTTCTCGGCATTGGCGATAACCTCCTTAGCCAATTGAAGATAGCTTTCTGCTCCTCTACTATGTATGTCGTAGAATAGAACCGGCTTCCCGTGGCTTGGTGCTTCAGCCAAGCGGACATTTCTTGGTATGACGGACTCGAAGACCTGCGTGCCGAAGAAGCTCCGGAGATCGGCAGCGACCTGCTTCGAAAGGGTGGTCCGGTCGTCGTACATTGTGAGGAGAATTCCCTCGATCGCCAGTGAAGGATTGATCGTCCTGCGCAACCGCATCAGGGTATCCAGGAGCTCGGAAACCCCCTCGAGGGCCAGGTACTCACATTGAATGGGAACAAGGACTGAATCGCTGGCAGCCAGGGCGTTCATTGTTAGGAGATCCAGCGCTGGAGGCGAATCGATCAGAATGAAGTCGTAGCGGTCTTTAATGCCTTCGAGGATCCCTTTCAGCCGGAACTCACGGTTCTCAATTTCCACAAGCTCCACCGCGGCCCCGACCAGGTTCTTGTCAGATGGGATGATTTCAAGGCCCTCAACCTGGGTGCGTAGGATGATTCTATCAATCGGTTCGTCCAGGATCAGGGATTGGTAGAGCGTGCGCCGCGACGGATCTTTGTGGAAGCCGAGGGCACTGGTGGTATTCGCTTGCGGATCGCAGTCGATGATAAGAGTTCGCTGCTCGGCAACAGCGAGCGAGGCACCTAGGTTTACTACCGTGGTTGTCTTGCCGACTCCGCCTTTTTGGTTGGCGACGGCTATGATTCGAGGCAAACAGATTCCCCCAGTCAAGATTGAAATGTAGCAAAGAAATTTTCTGGAATGCAAGTTGTTTCACGTGAAACGGCCAGTTTTCTGTTGCGTCCCGAAAATTTATGTTCCACGTGGAACAGATGCTGGCAGAAACTCAGGCAAGCGAGCCGGACAGGATGAATCTCTTCTTCGACCCCGGAATGAGCGCCGGTTCTTTCCACTGAATGGAGCTCGAAGTCGTGACCCTGGTGACTTCGTCCTCGCCGAGCCAAAGAACAACCTTGCCGCCACGACCCAAGTTCCGTGCTGCCCAAGCCAGAAGGGCATCATGGCTCCCCACGGCGCGAGCAGTTACGAAATCGAATGGGTTAGGTCCAGAATCTACACTCTCCATTCGATCGCGAAGGACTTTGGCTCCATCCAGCCTCAGTTCCCGGATTATCTCTGAGAGAAAGGCCGCCTTTTTTGAATTGGACTCAATCAGCGTGGTCGAAAGCTCTGGAACGCCAAGCGCCAGCGCGAGGCCAGGAAAACCGGCACCGGAGCCAACGTCGGCGAGCCGACCTTTCTGGATTGGCACTGTCTGGATGGCGTACAGACTCTCACCGAAATGAAATCTGAGGATTTCTATGGGATCCACGACTGTGGTCAGCGAGATCTTTTGATTCCACTTCAAGAGCGATGAAATGTAAATTCGGACGAGTTCGCACTGGCTATGGCTTGATCTAAACCCGTATTGGGCTAATTCCGAGACAATAGTGGAATCAGTCAGCATGCTTTTCACAAACTATATATATAGTACGTATATGTAGTAGTAAGTGTTGGCGCAGAACGGGCGTTAAGTCCCATCTGGAATAACCCCGCCCTCGCGAAACCGTCTGGGAGCCAGAAAGCCTGCTGCGAGATCAGCAGCAAAGTGGGGAACTATGCAGGGCACAAGACTGCCTGTCCAGGCTCTCACGCCAGCAAGGATCGTCCCGGCGAACAAAGTGGAAACCAGTCCCCGGCGGCCCTGGTAAAGGTGGGCCAATGCAAACATTCCCGCAGATCCAAGAACCCCGGCGATGACCGCGCCGTGAGCGACGGATTGAAAGACGTACTGAAGGAAGCCTCGATAAATGAGTTCTTCGCACAGTGCCACAACCGAGACCAGGCCGAAGTAGGCTAGTCGCTCGACATCGTCCTGGGGGAAGACCTTCAGCGCGAGTTCGCGAAGGACGTCCTGCATCTCTTCGCGACGAGTTGTGAGACGCCGAATGCTGGCGAACTGATTTGCGACGATCAGCACTGTCAGAACACCGGTCACGCCGAGGGTAAGACGAACATTCGTCAGGGCGAGCCCGAGGTCGCGGGGCGTGATGTGATGGGTCATGGCGCGCCAGAGGACGACCACCGCTGTGAAGCATTGAAACGCAATAGTGGAGGCATACACGGTGAGGCGGTCCATCTTTGTGGTTCGCGGGAGCGCGAACAGGCGGCGGATGCGGTGGCGTCCCATCAGCGGGATAACGACAGCGAGAAAAATCAGGATGACAATGAAATCCCAAGGCACGGCGATAGATGAAAGCACTTTTGCGCAAGCGGGGCAAGCCGAACTCCTGTTGACACTGGCGGAGGGGCAGCCGTATCGTCGTTCGTCCTCATGAGCGAAGGAAGATGAAGATTCTGGTGCTGGGCAGCGGCGGACGCGAACACGCGCTGGTGTGGAAGCTGCGGCGGTCGGCGTCGGCTGAAAAAATCTGGTGCGCGCCGGGGAACGGCGGGATCGCAAATGACGCGGAGTGCGTTGCTCTGAATCTAAGCGATGTGCAAGCCACCGCCGATTTGGCCGAAAAACTCGGCGCAGACCTGACGATTGCCGGGCCAGAACTTCCGTTGGTGCTTGGCGTCGAGGATGAATTTGCGCGTCGCGGCTTGATGTTGCTGGGGCCGACGAAAAAGGCCGCGCAGCTCGAGGGCAGCAAAATTTTCGCCAAGCAGTTTATGCAGCGGCACGGAATTCCGACGGCCGCGCTGTACGGTGTCTTCGAATCCGCATCGGATGCGCAGGCAGCAGCCCGCAGCGCACGCCGCCCGCTCGTAATCAAAGCCGACGGACTGTGCGCCGGCAAAGGCGTGCTCGTCACATCGTCGGCGGAAGAGGCCGGCGAATTCATCGAGCGGGCCATGACTCGGGGCGAATTTGGCGATGCGGGCCGAAAAATTCTGCTCGAGGAGGGGCTTGCCGGAGAAGAGCTTTCCTACATCATTCTCACAGATGGGAAAAATTTCCTGCCCATGGCGCCAACTCGGGACCACAAGCGGGCATATGACGGAGATCAGGGGCCAAACACGGGAGGCATGGGGGCGTATTCGACGGACGAGATCTTGCCCCCTGAACTAGAGAGGAAGATTGTTGCGACAGTCGTGCGTCCCACTCTCGCTGGGCTTGTCGCCGATGGGATGCCTTACCGGGGCTTTTTGTACTTCGGCCTGATGCTTACACCGCAAGGACCGAAGGTTCTGGAATACAACTGCCGGCTGGGAGACCCTGAAACCCAGGCGATCATGCTGCGTGCTGATTTCGACCTGGCCGAGGCCTGTGCGAGAGCAGCAAAGGGAGATCTGCGAGGATTTGAGGCGAAGTGGAAGCCAGGAGCGAGCGCTTACGTTGTGATTGCCTCGGAGGGGTATCCTGTTAACCCGGTGACGGGCATTCCGATACACGGACTGGACGATGCGGCGCGTGTCCCGGGCGCAGTGATATTCCATGCGGGGACGCGAAGGCAAGACTCTGCCTACTACACAAGTGGCGGTAGAGTTCTTGGCGTGGGGGCTATCGGCCAACAATTGGACCAAGCATGCAAAGCCTGTTACGACTCAATTAGTATGATTCATATCGAGGGCGCATTTCATCGGAGTGATATTGGGAGGGCGCAGGTTCGAGCAGGGCTGGCTGCGTCGAAGGGGCCCCATAGGTGAAGGCCTCGATGTTTACTTATGCCTGGTCGATGGCTTTCCAAGGCAGTGAACGCGGAGGGCAGTCCATCAGGCAGGGAGTTAGGAGAATGATTCAGCGATGAGCGGAAAAAGGGAGAAAGGCCCGGTGGTTGGCATTCTGATGGGGTCGGACACGGATTATCCGGTGATGAGCGAGGCCGGCAAGACGCTCGAGAAATTCAGGATTTCTTACGAAATGGAAGTGGTTTCGGCCCACCGGACGCCGGCGCGCGCGCACGAGTACGCCACGACCGCGAGCAGCCGGGGGCTGAAAGTTCTGATCGCGGCTGCAGGAGCGGCCGCGCATCTCGCCGGCGTAATTGCCGCGAATACCACACTGCCGGTGATCGGCGTGCCGATGGGGACGAGCTCGCTGAATGGCCTGGACGCGCTGCTTTCGACCGTGCAGATGCCGGGCGGAATTCCGGTGGCCACGATGGCCATTGACAAAGCAGGTGCAGTGAATGCGGCGATTTTTACTGCTGAGATTCTGGGTCTTTCCGACCCGGAAATTGCCAGGCGATTGGTGGCGCACAAGGACGAATTGGCGCGGTCGGTGGCAGAAAAGAACGCCCGCCTGAAGCAGCAGCTCGCGCAGCAGAAATAATCACTCGACAATCAGGGATCGGACGGAGGCTTGGCGAGCGTGGGGGCGCCTTCGGGGCGCGGCGGCTTTTTCGTAGGACGCGCGCGCTCGGGCGGAGGCGGGAGGATCCATTCGAACCCGGTGAGTTCGCCGACGGCGGCCAGCGTCTGGCGGGAATTGGGAGGAGTGGTGGCAGCGAGAGCGGCGCGGAGAAACTGGATCGCGTCGGCTGCGGGCGCTTTCGTGGACTGGCCATGAAGGATCAAGTCGGCGACTTGCGAAAGCTTGGGATCGGATTCGCGGATTTTCTGCAGCCGGGGATCGCCCTGGCGCAGAAGTTCGAGTAGAGCGGGCGTCTTGTCGTCGGGCGGATAACTCAGTTCGACCAACGTGCGGGGCTCGCCTTTTTCCGGGGGCCAGAACTGAAAATAGCGCGGATGAAGGACACGGGTGTTCCAGTAATCGCCGCGCTCGAGATCTTGTTGGATGGGGTAGAGGGCTTGCCACACTTCGGGACCGTAGCCTTCGATGTAGTCAGCGAGGATTAGTTCGGCGATCGGTTCATCGGGAGCAAAATTCATTTTGTTGTGAAGACTGGCGGCCACGTCGTGCAGGCGTTCGAACACACCCATACCGATGGCTTGAATGTCGGTGGCTTCTGTGCCTTCTTGAGGCTGCTTCAGGCGGGGATCCTGCGGAATCATGCGCGCGTGAAATTGGGGCAGATCCCGATCGAGGCGCACGAGAGTCTGCTGGGTTGTAACCGAAAACCAGTCCACCGCGCCCAGCATGATTCCAGCGCGACGGCCTGGAGGGAGCGACACGGGTATCGGAGGATGGGTTTCGGCTTCGATGGGGTTCTCGGCTGTGGCAATCAGGATAGCCTGCTTTACGACCAGGATAATCACCCGTCCCGCCGCGAGATTGGCGACAACTTCGTCGCTGGAGGCTTCCGCCGGTTCCTGGGCAAGTGCGGGGATCGGGGCGCACAAAAATGCGAGGGCGACCATGGCAAGGGCAACGTGGCGAAGCGCTCGCTTCAAGTCCAAATGGGCCGAAGGAATTTGCGGATGCACGGGAGGCCTCAATCCCCCGAGGCCGAAGCGGGCTGCTTGCGGGCGATGGCCTGAATGGCGGTGAGGGCGATGACGTGGGCGATGTCGTCGGCGGTACAGCCGCGCGACAGATCGTTCGCAGGCCGCGCGAGGCCCTGAAGGATGGGCCCAAGGGCGGTGGCGCCGGCGAGGCGCTCGACCAGCTTGTAACCGATGTTGCCGGAATCGAGGTCCGGGAAGATCAGGACGTTGGCGCGGCCGGCGACGGGAGAACTTTTGGCCTTGGTCGCGCCGACGGCGGGGACGAGCGCAGCGTCCACCTGGAGTTCGCCGTCCACGGTCAGGTTCGGCTGGCGGACTTTTATGATGCGCAGAGCTTCGCGGATTTTTTCGATGCGAGGGTGCTCGGCGGAACCTTTCGTGGAAAAAGAGAGCAGGGCCACGCGGGGTTCCGTTTCGAGGAATGCGCGCGCATTTTCGGCGGTGGCCAGCGCGATTTCCGCAAGCTCCTGCGCGGTGGGATCCGGCACGACTCCGCAATCGGCAAAGAGCATGGCGCCATTTTCGCCAAACGGCGAGTGCGCGCCCGATTCGGTTTCGCGGAGAATCATCAGGAAGAAGCCGGAAACGAGCTTGGCGTCCGGCGAGAGACCAATGCAATGCAGCGCGGCGCGGACAGTTTCCGCGGTGGAATTGGCAGCGCCGCCGACGGATGCGTCCGCATCGCCGGCTGCCACGCGCAGGGCGGCGAAATAGAGCGGCTTGCGCACGGTTTGGTGCGCTTCTTCAAGAGTGACGCCGCGAGCGCGGCGCCGTTCGAGATAGATTTGCGCGTAGGCATCGAGGCGCGGGCTGGCGAGCGGGTCGAGGATTTCGACGCCATCCAAGGCCACGCCGAGGCGGCGCGCCGCTGCTTGAATATTCGCAGGGCGGCCGAGAAGCGTGGGCCTGGCGTAGCGCTCGGAGGTCGCTTGCGCCGCTGCCCGGATGACGCGATCGTCTTCACCTTCGGGAAGAACGATGCGCTGCGGCACGGCGCGCGCGCGATTCTTCCATTTGCCCAGAAGGTCCATTACGGCCAAATTACCACAGTTTTGTGCGCGGAATGCAAGCGCTCGAAGGCTGAAGTGAGGTTCTTGGCCGAGGCTGCGTTGGCCGCGGCTTTCGCAGCGGGGTCCAGTTCGAGTAAAATTTAGGAGTAAGAACGCAATTGAACTGGAAATTCGAGCCATGAGCATTCTCAGTGTATTCAAAGGAGCGGGCCTGCGATCCGCGAAGAGTGTTCGCCACCGCGGGAAACGGCTGACGGAAATTTTCGCGGCGCATGAGCGCTTTGTGCGTGGCGATGAGGCAGGAGTGCGCGCGGACCTTTCGGGCGCGGATCTTTCTCGCGTCAATTTGGAAAAGGCCAACCTGGCCTACGTGAATTTTCAGGGAGCGAACCTGGAAGGCGCGAGCCTGCGGGAGGCGAAGCTGGCTTCTGCCGACTTGAGTAAGGCGAACTTGCGCAAGGCAGATCTTCGCAAAGCTGATTTAACCGAGGCGCATCTGCAAGGCGCGGATTTGAGCGAGGCACAGGTGGGCGGCGCGGAAATGTTCCGCGCCGACCTGCGCATGGCGATTCTTCGGGGGGCTGATTTCGGGGCTACGAATTTCCGCAATGCCGAACTGCGCGGCGCCGACCTTCGCGGCGCGAATTTGAAGACGACGATTCTGAGAGAAACGAACCTCGACGGCGTGGACCTGAGCGGGCTGGATTTGAGCACGACGCTGCTCCCGCGCGGTTATAAGCGCCCCGACACGACCAATCCGTAGCGAGCGCGTCTAAGCTACGGTTGCATATGAGTTGCGCGTCCGGACAACACTGTGCCGGGCGCGATTTGTAACGCGCCGAAGCCTGCTGTATTCTTCCCGCACGAACCGGCAGCAAAGGCCGCACCGGAAAGCTGAGATCCGGCGCGCGACCCGGACAGGCGCGGGCAAAGGGGGAGATGCCAAACCTGCCCTGGATTCTCGTAGAAGATTACAAACTGCCCTCGGGCTGGGTGCGACGGGAGCAGCGCGATGCACGCGCGCGCGCCTATTGCGAGATGCTCGAGAGCGGGCAGATCCTCTTTTTCCGCGAACTTCCGTTTCATCTTCCCGCCGAAGACCAGGAATTTCTGCTGACGCAGGCATGGACGGAGTTGCGGCTGCACAAAAACGTCTCTTACCGCCCCGCCGAGGACCTGCTGCGCGGATTTTCCGGCACTCCCGAGAAGGTGAATCGCGTTCACAGCATCATGCGTAATTACAGCGCGCAGGTGATCGAGTTTCTGACGAAGTTTCTTTCGCCTTACGCCGGCAAGTGGATGCTGGATTTTGCCAGCTTCCGCCCCATGGAAGAAGAAGGGCGCGATTTGCCGTTGCACAAGCGGAACGACCTGCTGCACGTGGATGCGTTTCCGAGCAGGCCGACCAGGGGCGGGCGGATCCTGCGTGTGTTCACGAATTTGAATCCCAAGGAGCCGCGGGTGTGGCACACGACGGAAGGATTCAACGTGCTGGCGCGGCTTTACGCGGAGAGCGCCGGGCTGCGTCAGATCGCCGAGGCCGATTCGTTCTGGGGTCGCGCGGTGCACGGATTGCGCACACGGCTGGGATTCAGCGGCATCGGAAGGACCGCCTACGACATGTTCATGCTGCGATTCCACGATTACTTGAAAGAGAACGCTGAGTTTCAGGCGAACTGCCCGAAGATCCGGCTGGAATTTCCGCCGCACGCAACCTGGATTGTGTTTACAGACAGCGTGGCGCACGCGGCGATGTCGGGGCAGTACGCAATCGAGCAGACGTTTCTGGTGCCGCCGGAGGCGCTGGTGTTGCCTGAGCAGGCCCCCTACCGCATTCTCGAGAAGATCGCGGGATGCCCACTGACCACCTGGACGGCACGAGCCCAGCGAAGGGCGCTTGGCTAGGCGGAAAAGCCGACGCGTTCGAGGAGCCGATTGAAGCGCGGGTCGGAGCGAATCGAGTCGTACACCGGGTCCATTTTGAGGAACACCATCCAGTAGGACCGCTCCTCGACACTCTTTTCGAGCAGATGAATCGCCTGATCCCGTTCACCGAGTCCCAAATGGATTTGGGCGAGCAAAGGCGAGGCAAGATACCTGCCGTTGTAGTCGGAATGCAATCTCGAAAGAATCTGTCGCGCCTCCTGGATTCTTCCCGCCAAAGCATATGCATGCGCGAGCGCAGGAAGGCCCTGGCGGCTGTTTGAAAGTTGGACCGCCCTCTCGAAGATGGCGACCGCCTCTCCGTGCATGCCGGCTTGAAGATAGACGTGGCCCAGATTGAACAACGCGGGCAGAAATTTTGGCTCCCGCTCCAGAATGGCGCGCAGGTGCTCAATCGCCCGATCGAATCGGCGCCGGAAGAACAAGGGGCCCGCCGCGTTCATATTGACGAGGAGTGAGAGCGGATCGAGTTCGCGCGCGCGGGAGGTTTCCGCTTCCGCTTCGTCCAGGCGTCCCATGGAGCGCAGGAAACCGCCATACCAGAGATGAGCGTTGGCGTAACTTGGATTGAGGTCGATGGCCCGTTGAAATTCCTCTTCGGCGCCTTGCCAATCCCAGTCGTACCAGTAACGCACCAGGCCCAGGGAAGCATGCGACTCGGCGCGTGAATCGTCGAGCTCGAGAGCGCGCGCCGCCGATTGCGCCGCCCGCGGGCCCGCTTGTGCCGGAGGATGCGCACCGAGCCAGCACAACAGGTTGCAGCAATCGGCGATGCCGGAATGAGCTCCGGCGAGGCCGGGATCGAGAGACAGTGCTTTCTCGAAGGAGGCAATGGCCTTCTTGAGGGCGTCTTCGGAAAATTGTCCGCAGAAGAATCGGCCGCGCAGATAGGACTCCTGGGCGGCCGGATCGGGACGGCGTGCGGCGCGCCGCTGTTCGGGCAAGAGTTCGATTGCCAGCGCTCTGCCGACCTGGAGCGACAC
>Ga0187776_10002106_pt1 | contig 10074 bp, 9 predicted proteins | sample 0216_BV02_MP12_2_FD_132426 | JGI IMG/M metagenome (GOLD analysis project Ga0187776, IMG submission 132426) | Tropical peat soil microbial communities from peatlands in Department of Meta, Colombia - 0216_BV02_MP12_20_MG | ecosystem: Environmental > Terrestrial > Soil > Wetlands > Peat | place...
CCGAGGTGTCCCCTCCGGCCTGCCAGTACTCGCGGGCGAATGCCCCCGTGCCACGGGTGAGGCCGTTCGGGGTTGTCGCGTCGGCCCAGCTACTGCCGCCGTCGAGCGAGAAGTAGGCCCCGCAGGTTCCGTCACCACGAATGTAGTTGTTGTCGCTGGCGATGATGTGATTCGGGTTGAACGGATCCTGGGCGATGAACGACTCGTTGTTCGCCTGCCCGCGCCCCTGCAGGTCGGGGTCGGTGATGTTCAGGCAGTTCTGGTTGACCTTCACGCCGTTGCCTAGGTGCGACGAGCACTGGCCCTGGGCGGACGGGAAGTAGCTGCTCAGCGAGCCCGCGCCGCCCGGCGATCCGAACGACGCCGGCGGCGTGAACGGCGCCCCGTCTGGACCCCCGCCCTCGTTGTTGGTGGGAGCCCTGGTTGTCGAAGATGGACTGAGCGCGCTGGCGAGCGCCTCGGACACGATCCGCTTCTGGATCTTGTTGAGGCGCCCATAGCTCATCCGAGTGCTCGCGCCGGCGCCCGAGTGCGCGAACAAAAGGAGACAGACTGCCCCGACCACGCCGGCCACAGCCAGCGGAAGGGCGATACGACGACTGGACCACATGACACTCCCCTATCCGAAATGGGGCGCCAGATCGCCCTCGCACGAACTCCCTCCGGGATGGCCTGCAAGCGCGCCTGACTCCCCGCTTGACCCGACGTGGCTGGAAAGCCTGCTCCCCTTCTCCTTTCGCGCCTGACGACGATCCCTGGGCAACGGACGCCCACGGGGCGGCTTCTCGATGCACAAACTATGCGGCGGCGTTGGGACAATCAACCTCGATGCACGACGAGATGGTCCGACGCCGCCTGGTCGTCCACGGCCGCGTGCAGGGAGTGTTCTTCCGGGACTCGATGCGCCGGCGGGCGCGTGCGCACGGCGTCGCCGGGTGGGCGGTGAACCGGCCCGACGGTGCCGTCGAGGCAGTGCTCGAGGGGCCGGCGGAGGCCGTGGAGCGAGTGGTCCGCTTCGCGGAGACCGGGCCGCCGCGGGCGGAGGTGACCGATGTCGAGGTCCGGGAAGAGGCGCCGGAGGGGCTGAGCGGGTTCGAGATCCGGTAGGGGCGCCGGTGGGAGATAAGGCGCGCATGGCGCCCCTTATCTCCCAAGAATCAATTGTTACAAGCGGGTGGGGCGACGCGCGCGCGGGGGGGCGACGCGCGCGCGGGGGGGCGACGCGCGCGGGTGGGGGCGACAAGCGGGTGGGGGCGACGCGCGCGGGTGGGTGGGGGGCGACGCGCGTGGAAGGTTTGGGGCGGCGCGAGCGGAGGCGAGGGACGAGGGCGTGAAGGCCTGGGGCCTTCCTACTCCCTCAGGGCCCTTTCGAACGCCCCCCGCGCATCGGCGCCTCGCACGGCGAACACGACCCGCTCCAGGCCGCTCCCGCCGTCCAGATGCCGCCTCACCTGCTCGACCTCGATCCGCGCGGCCTCGTCGACCGGGAACCCGCCGACTCCCGTCCCGAACGCCACGAGCGCCAGCGACCTCGCGCCGAGCTCATCGGCGCGGCGCAGCGTGGAAGCCGTGGCCCGGCGGATGATCTCGGCCGAGGTCGGTCCGCCGAGCTCCATCGTCGCCGCGTGGATCACCCATCTGCACGGCATCTCACCGCCGCCGGTCTCGACCGCCTCGCCGAGGCCGATCGGCGCGCGCTCGTCGCTTTCGGCCTGAACGGAGGGGCCACCGGCACGCGAGATCGCGCCGGCGACGCCGCCCCCGTGCATCAGCCGCGTGTTCGCGGCATTGGCGATCGCATCGACCTCGAGGGTCGTGATGTCGACCTCGAGGACCTCGATCGTGGACGGCACCGAGCCAGCGCCGCCTAGGAGACCTCGGCCGGCTCTTCCTTGCCCGCGAGCCGTTCGCGCCCGCGGCGCACAGCGGCGATGAACTTCGAGAGATTGACCTCAAGCGTGTTGAGGATCTCGTCCGCGTAATCCTCGGCACCGAGCCGGATCTCCCGCTCGCGGGCGCGCGCCTCCTCGATGATGTCCTCGGCCGCGCGCTCGGCCTGCCGCGTGATCTCCTCCTGCGAGATGAGCCGCTCCTGTCGCTCCCGCGCCTCCTGGACGATCCGCTCGGCCTCGCGCTTGGCCTCGGCGAGCATCTCCTGACGCTCCTTGACGATCCACCGCGCCTGCTTGATCTCCTCTGGGATCGTGGCGCGCATCTGGTCGAGGATGTCGTAGATCTCCTCCTTGTCCACGCGAACCTGATCGGTCAGGGGGACCGGCTTGGCGTTGTGGACCAGATCGTCGAGTTTGTCAATCAGTACCAGGACGTCCATTCGCGAACCTCTGTTTCGTCAGCGGCTGAGCCGTTCCTTCAACGCTTCGGCGACCTCTTTGGGCACGAGGTCATCGACGTCGCCGCCGAAGGTGGCGAGCTCCTTTACGCCGCTTGAGCTCAGGAAACTGTACTTGGCCGACGCCATCAGGTAAACGGACTCGATCTCCGGCGCCTGCGTGCGGTTGAGCTGATTCAGCTCGAGCTCGTACTCGAAGTCCGAGATCGCGCGCAGTCCCTTGACCACCGCCATCGCGCCATGTGTCCTCGCGAAGTCGACCAGCAGCGTGCTGAACGGCTCCGCGGAGACATTCCTGAGATCGCGGGTGGCGTTCTCCACGAACCGGATCCGCTCCTTGGCCGTGAACACGGTCCTGCCCTTCCGCCACGGCGTGTTCACCACGCCGACGATGACCTCGTCGTACATCGCCGAAGCGCGGCCGATCACGTCGAGGTGGCCGTAGGTCACGGGATCGAAGGTCCCGGGACAAATCGCGATGCGGTTGTCAGGAGCCATGTTCGTAGATGCGAATCAGGGTGTCGCCATAGCGCCGCTCGTCCGGCGTTGTCGGGAGTCCGAGATCGAGCGGCGCCCGCCGGTCGCTCTCGGCTACGACCCGGGCACCGGGCGCGAGCACCGGCACCAGCATCGTCGAGAGCTCCCGTCCGAGCGTCGGCGAATGACGGTATGGAGGATCGAGGAAGACAAGATCGTATTGACGCGCGTCCTCGCGTGCCGCACCGAGGAACGTCGCGGCGCGCTGGCGGCGGACCTCTGCTTCCAGGCCGAGCATCCCGAGGTTTCGCCTGATCGCGGCGACCGCGGCCGGCGAGGCGTCGACCAGCGTCGCCGACGCCGCGCCTCGAGAGAGCGCTTCGATCGCCAGCGCCCCGGACCCTGCGAACAGATCCAGCACGATCAGTCCGTCCACCGGCGCGAGGATCGAGAACATCGCCTCGCGCACCCGTTCGGGGGTCGGACGCGTGGCGCGACCGCGCGGCGCCGACAGCGTCCGGCCGCCGAGCCGTCCGCCCACGACTCTCACGCGCGGATCGGCGCGGCGGCCTCCGCGCCGTAGACGGCCTCGAGCGCGTCGCCCAGCAGCGCGTGCTCCGGCAGGTCCAGCTCTGGATCCGAGTCGACGATCGAGCGCGCGTGCGTCGCCGCTCGCTCCAGCAGCGCAGCGTCGCGCGGTAGCTCCGCAACCCTGAACTCGGTCTGCCCGTGTTGCCGGGTGCCCACGAGCTCGCCCTCGCCCCGCAACTCGAGATCGATCTCGGCGAGTTTGAAGCCGTCGCGGTTGGCGGCCAGCGCACGCAGGCGCGGCGAGGCCTTGGGCCCGAACACCAGGCACACGGAGGCGTGCTCGCCGCGCCCGATCCTTCCGCGCAGCTGGTGCAGCTGCGAGAGCCCGTACCGCTCGGCGTCTTCGACAAGCATCACCGTCGCGTTCGGAACGTCGATCCCGACCTCGATCACCGACGTCGCCACCAGCACTTGCGCGGTCCCGGACGCGAACGCCGCCATCGCCTGCTGCTTGGCCCCGGATCCCATCTGACCGTGCAGCAGCGCGACCTCGAACCCGCGAAGCTCGCCACCTCGCAGTCGCTCGAACTCCGCTGTGGCGGCCCGTGCCTGCAGCGCCTCCGACTCCTCAACCAGCGGACAGACGACGAACGCCTGGCGCCCGGCCCGAAGCTCTTCCCGGATCCGCTCGTACGCGCGCGCGCGCTCCGCCGCGGTCGAGCAGACGAACGTCTCGATCGGACGGCGCCCGCGGGGAAGCTCGCGTAGGAGTGTGAAATCGAGGTCGCTGTAGGACACGAGGGCCAGCGTGCGCGGGATCGGGGTGGCGGTCATATGGAGCACGTGCGGGCTCTCGTGATCGACCCCACCCACCCCCTTCTCGTCGAGCGCGGCGCGCTGGCGCACCCCGAAGCGGTGCTGCTCGTCGACGACCACGACACCGAGCCGGGCGAACGTAACCGTCGGCTCGATCAGCGCGTGCGTGCCGACCACGAGCGACAGCTCGCCGCTCGAGAGCTTGCCGCGTATGTCCGCGGCGCGCCGCGCGGGCGTCGAGCCGGTCAGCAGGCCGATCGGCACGACCTCGCCGGGCATCAGCGACTGCAGCGTCGCGAAGTGCTGCTCGGCGAGCGTCTCCGTCGGCGCCATCAGCGCGCCCTGGTAGCCGTGCTCCACCGCGCGGAGCAACGCGTGCAGCGCGACGACCGTCTTGCCGGATCCGACCTCGCCCATCAGCAGACGCTGCATCGGCTGGCTGCGGGCCAGGTCATCGTCGATCTGCGCCAGAGCGCGCAGCTGATCGCCCGTCGCGTCGAATGGCAGCTGATCCGAGAGCCACCGGGCCGTCAGCTCTCGCGGCCCATCCAGGACAGGCGCGCTGGCGGATTGCTCGCGCATGCGCCGGCGTCGCAGCAACGCCAGCTGCGCAAGCAGCAGCTCGTCGAACGCGAGCCGCCTGCGCCCCTCCTCGGGGTCCGGGTCGGCGGACGGGAAGTGGCAGGCCGACAGCGCGGCCGATCGCTCGGGCAGACGGTCGGCGAACCGGAGCTCGGCCGGCAGCGGCTCGGGCACGTCCGCGAGCGCTCGCGCACGGTCGCGCACCAGTGCGAGGATCTCCGTCGAGGTGAGGCCGTCGGTGGCGGGATAGTGGGCGACGGCGCCGGCGGACGCCGCTCCGCCGAGCGCCTCGGTGGCAGGTGCATGCGACTGCACCGAGAAGCGATTGCGCGCCTGATAGCGGCCGTGAAGGGCGAGGCGCGTGCCGGGTGGGTACCGGCTCACGAGCCACGGCTGGTTGAAGAACGCCGCCTTCAGCACGCCCGTGTCGTCCGCGACCGTCGCCTCGACCAGGGGCCGCATCCCCCGCCTGCGCACCGGGCGAGAGGAGATGCTTCGCACTTCGGCGACGATCGTCGCGCTCTCACCCGGGGTGAGCTCCGCGATCGTCCGCGCCTCGCGGCGATCCCGGGGCAGGTGCTCGAGGAGGTCGCCGACGGTCGCGAGGCCCAGCACCTCGGCGGCGTGCTGCTGCTTGTGGCCGCGCAGCTTGAGCGGCTTCGCGAGTGCAGACGGGCGCGGGTAGCGGACGGGCGCGGACTCGAGCTCGTCAGGCGTGAGGGGGCGGTCGGAAGCAAAGCCGGTGACCACGACTACGGACAATGGTGGTGGATGGGGCGGCCGTACTGCGGCCCCAGGGCTACTCAGCAGAGAGCAGCCACCAGTAGCTCTCTTGGCCGCCATCGGACAGCTCGAACTCGACATCGCCGGCGGCCAGCGCCGTCACGGTCTCGTCGTCGAGCGGAACGTCCACCCCCCGCAGGCACGTGATCAGCTCGGCGTCCTCTGCAAGCCGCTCGAGCACCCCGCGCAGAGCCTGGCGCGGCGACCCCCACACGACGAGCTCGTCATCGACGAACCCCACCGCGTCGCCTTGGCTGAAGCGCCCATTGGCGTCGTTGCGCGCCGCCGGCGCCACCGCTCCCGTGCGGACCCGCGTGATCGTGCCGCTCATCGCGGCGGCGTTCTGACTGGCTGACCGGTTCGGGTCGAGGCTGACGGCCGCGGCGAGCCCGGCCTGGGGTGAATGGGATGCGACCACGCTGACGGTCTTGTCCGACAGCGCCGCGGCGCGCTCCGCGGCCATCACGACGTTCGGGCTGTTGGGGAGGACCACCACCTCCTCCGCGGGCACCGCATGGATCGCCGCAAGCAGCTCGTAGGTCGACGGGTTGAGCTTCGGACCTCCGTCGAGTGCGCGCACCCCGAAGCTCTCGAACAGCGACCTCACGCCATCGCCCGTCGTCACCGCGAGCGCGCCGCACCGCTCCACGTGCTCCGGAGCCGTGAGCCGCTCGTCGCGCTGCTTGACCTGAGCCCGCATGTCCGCGACGTCCAGGTGCGAGACCTGACCGGCGACCGCGAAAAGCGCCGTCGCGGCGTCGGGATCGTCCGTGTGCACGTGCACCTTGAGCGTGGTCTGGTCGCCGACGACAAGCACCGAGTCGCCGATCGCCTCGAGTGCCCGCACGAACCGGCGCTGCTCCAGATCGGCGCCCGTCACGGCGAAGTTCGTGCAGTACCGGTATGTGCTCGAGGAGTGTTGCGGATGCGTGACGCGCGCGGCGGCGTGGTGCTCCACGACCGGTGGCGCGCTGCCCCGTAGCGCGCCCACGATGCCCGCGAGCAGAACGGTCAGCGCATAACCGCCCGCGTCCACGACTCCTGCCTCGCGGAGCACGGGCAGCAGGTCGGGGCCGCGTTTGACCGACTCCTGGCCGGCGTCCAGCGCGCGCTCGATCACATCGGCGATCACCGCGTCCTGCTCGGCGGCGTTCGCCTCCGGGCCGAGCCGCGCGTCGTTCATGTGGGCGAGCTCCGACGCCACCCTGACCGCCATCTCGCGGACGACGGTCAGGATCGTTCCCTCCGCCGGCTGGCGCACCGACCCGTACGCCTGGTCGGCCGCTCGCGCAAGCGCCGCGCCGATCAAGACCGGATCGACCAGCTCTCCCGGGCGGCTGGCCAGCTCCTCGGCCGCGCCGCGGATCAGCTGAGACAGGATCACACCGGAGTTCCCGCGCGCACCGAGCAGCGCCGCGCGCGCCACCGATCCGACGATCTCCTCGCGCCCGATCTCATCGATCGTGCGGTCCTCCGAGGCGCTCGTGAGGCGATCGAGCTCCTGGAGCACGGCGCGCAGCGTGAGCACCATGTTGTCGCCCGTGTCGCCGTCGGCGACCGGGAACACGTTCAGGTCGTTGACCTCCTCGCGGCGCGTTTCGAGCGCCGCCAAGCCGGCCTCGACAACCGCCCGGAAGCGAACGATGCTGGGGTCTGAGACCGGCGCCGTAACCGGTTTGGCAGGGCTCGAGGCCACGCCCTACGGCGCCTTGACGACCTTGCCAGCCTTCAGGCAGCGGGTGCAGACATACACGCGGCGAGGCGTGCCGTGATCGTCGATGCGGACGCGCTGGAGGTTGGGCTCGAACCGCCGCTTGGTCGCAACCATCGAATGGCTTCGGCTGTGACCGAAAGCAGGCTTTCTCCCGCACACGTGGCACACCTTTGACATGGCGCGCGAGTATAGCCCGGGGCCCGGGCGGTTTCTGTCGCCCCTGGTTGAAATCCGCAGGGAGGGGTAAGGTGCGGCCCAATGGATCGTCGAGTCGATCCGAGCGTGAGCGTGCTCAGGGGTGTGGCGCTCCCGGAGCGGTATGTGCCGATCCGGCGTATCGCGAGCGGGGGGATGGCGTCGGTCTGGTGCGCGCACGATCAGACGCTGGACCGGGACGTCGCGATCAAGCTGCTCGCCGAGCCGTTTGCCGACGACGAGGTTGCGGGTCGCCGCTTCAAGCGCGAGGCACGCGCCGCCGCGCGTCTGTCCGGCCATTCGAACGTCGTCACGATCTACGACGTCGGCCAGACCCCGCCATCGGATCACAACCCTGTCGGGCGACCGTTCATCGTGATGGAGCACCTCCCGGGCGGGACCGCGGCGGATGCGTTGCGAGTCGGAGCCGTTGACCGCGAGACGGCGGTGCGCTGGCTGCAGCAAGCGGCGGGTGCGCTCGACTACGCCCACCAGCGCGGCGTTATCCATCGTGACGTGAAGCTCGCGAACTTCCTCCTCGACCGCGATCGCGTGCTCCACGTCGCCGACTTCGGGATCGCGCAGCTTGGCACCGAGGACACGCTGACGAGCCAGGGGCAGGTGCTCGGCACCGCGGGCTATCTCGCGCCCGAGCGCGCGCTCGGGCATCCGGCGACCGAGGCCAGCGATCGTTACGCGCTCGCGGTCGCGGCGTTCGAGTTGCTCGCCGGCGAGCGCCCGTTCACGGCAGAGCGGTTCACGGCGCTGGCGCGCCAGCACGTCGAGGACCCGCGCCCGGCGGCGAGCGAGCGCAACCCGGCGTTGCCGGGAGCGCTCGACGCGGTCCTGGCCCGGGGGATGGCGAAGCGGCCGGAGCAGCGATTCGCGACGTCGCGGGAATTCGCGGACGCGGTCGAGCGGGCGCTTCCGCGCGAGGCCACCGTGCGGCCGGCGACGCACTCGCCGTCGACCACCCGCCCGCTGGTCGCGTCTGCGCCGGCGAGCACCGTCGGGCACATGACCCGCTCGAGGAGTGGCCCGGCGCGCGGGCGAACGGCCGCACTCGCCGCGCTGGGCGCCGCCGCGCTCGCCGTCGGGATCGCCGCGGGCGTAAGCGGTCAAGCCGGCTCCCCGCGCGCCGCGGCGGCGCGTTCGCACGGACACGCTCCAGGCGCGCCGCTCGATCTGCGCGCGGCCGTGCCCGCGATCCCGCCGCTGACCACCCCCAGGACCGTCCCCGCCGCGACAACCGCCCAGGCGGTGACCACTCAGGCCAAGTCTGCGCCGGCGCCGCCCGGGCCGGACGCGCTCGAGGCGCAGGGGCACCAGCTGATGGTCGGCGGGGACTACTCGGCCGCGATCCCCGTGCTCCGCCACGCGGTGGCGACGGCCGACCCCAGCAGCCTGATCTACGCGTACGCGCTGTATGACCTGGGGCGCTCGCTGCGCCTCGCCGGAAACCCGCGGGCAGCGGTCACGCTCCTCTGGCGCCGGCTCCAGATCCCGAACCAGACCGATACCGTCAGGGCCGAGCTGACGTTGGCGCTGCGCGCGCTCGGTCAGCAGGCGACCGGCGGGGCGCCGCCCGCACCAGGTCACGGTCACGCCGGTCACGCCCACCACGGCGCTGGTACCCAAGGGCCGCCCGGAGCGGCCGCCGACCTGACAGCGCCGGCTCCCGGCGGTCAGGGCGTCTAGCCCGCCTAGGCTCGGAAGCCCGCGGCGCCCCGGCGCCCCACGAGCTGCCGCTTGACCTCCAGCGCCGCCAGGGCCGCCTCGGCCGCGGCGCGGCCGGTGTCGCGCTTGGAGCCACCTCCGACGCGTTCCAGCGCCTGCTCCATCGTGTCGACCGTAAGCACCCCGAAGCCGCACGGGACGCCGGTCTCGAGCTGCACCGCCTGGATCCCGCGCGAGGCCTCGCCGCAGACGTATTCGTAGTGGTCGGTCTCGCCGCGGATCACCGCCCCCAGGCACACGACCGCGGCGTAGCGACCGGAGCCGGCGGCGTACTTGGCGATCAACGGCAGCTCGAACGCGCCGGGGACATCGAACACGTCGACCCTATCGATCCCCGCCTCGGCCAGCGCCTCGCGGGCACCGGCCTCGAGCTTGTCGGCCAGCTTTGGATAGAAGCGGGCCACGCACAACGCGACACCGTCGTCGCGCTCGCTCACGCCTCCTCCTGCTCGCGACGACGATCGTGCTCCTGCTCGTCGCGCAGCATCTCCTCGTCGAACGCCAGCCCCTGGTGGTGCAGCGTGTGGCCAAGCCGGTCGCGCTTGGCGCGCAGGTACGCCTCGTTGTGCGGGTTGGGCACGTGCTGAATCGGGATCTGGTCGGTGACCGACAGGCCGTATCCGGCGAGCCCCGAGATCTTCTTCGGGTTGTTCGTGAGGATCCGGATCGAGGTGAGCCCGAGGTCGGAGAGGATCTGAGCGCCGATCCCGTAGTCGCGCAGATCGGCAGGCAGCCCGAGCCTGAGGTTCGCGTCGACCGTGTCGAGTCCCTCCTCCTGGAGCTTGTAGGCGCGGAGCTTGTTCAGCAAGCCGATTCCCCGCCCCTCCTGACTCAGATAAAGGAGCACGCCGCGGCCCTCGCGCTCGATCATCGACAGCGCCGACTCGAG
>Ga0187776_10002108_pt1 | contig 10071 bp, 6 predicted proteins | sample 0216_BV02_MP12_2_FD_132426 | JGI IMG/M metagenome (GOLD analysis project Ga0187776, IMG submission 132426) | Tropical peat soil microbial communities from peatlands in Department of Meta, Colombia - 0216_BV02_MP12_20_MG | ecosystem: Environmental > Terrestrial > Soil > Wetlands > Peat | place...
CAGACCGGGGGATTGTTCGGAGCGCAGGCGCAGGCTTCCTTGCTGCTCAACGATTTGACGCAGGGCCCGCACGTCATTGGTGCAAATTATGACGGCAGCGCGGACACGAACTATAGGAGCGTGGTGAGCGGCGATCCGGCGCACGAATCGACGCAGACAGTGGTCGTGGGCGCCAACGCGGGCGCAAAATCCACCACGGCGCTGATTGTGAACGCCGCGCCGGTGAATCTGGGAGACACCGGCAGCTTCACGATTACCGTTAGCCCCCCCAGCGCGACTGGCACGGTTGCGGTGTGGGATGCCGCGGGTCCGCGATCGTCGGCGACGGCGATCGTGCCCGGAGTGCAGGGTGCGACGAATTCGGCGGCAACCATTCAGTTCGCATGGACACAAGCGGGGAATGCGAATGTGTATGCGGTGTATTCCGGAGATGGGACCAACGCGGCATCAGCGAGCAATTCCGCGGCATTTGCAGTACAGAAGGGCATTCCGCAGGTAACGATCGCGGCCCCGGGAAGCGCAAGCGCTCTTCAACAGATAAGCGTCACTGGCAGGGTGGCCGGGAATCCTGCGAACCCGGTGCTTCCCTACCCCACCGGCATCGCGGAGTTGTGGGATTCGCTGGATGGCGGGTCGCCGCAGATGCTCGCTCTGCAAAACCTGGCGATAGGCCCGGGAAGTGTTGCCGTCACAGGCGTGCGGCTGAAGCTGGCACCCGGCGCGCACAGTTTGCATTGGCATTACCGCGGGGACACAAACTGGCTGGCGGTGGATTCTGTGGCCGTACCCCTGGATTCTTCCACGTTCACGCTCAGCGTATCGCCGGCGACCATTCCGGTTCCTGCAGGCAATTCCGGAAGCGGAACGGTCACGATTACGCCGGCCGGCGGATTTACCGGGACGGTGGCGCTGACCTGCGCGACCGGTGGCACGATTGTTCCGGCGGGCTATGCGTGCTCCTTCGGTCAAGCCAACGTGCCTGTCACCGGTGGCGCGGCGACCACGCCCATCAATCTGACGACGGTCGCCACGGCCGTGCCCGGTATGAAGGTAGCGAGTGCTTCTGGAAATGGACCGATGTGGGGAATGAGTCTTGCGGGAGGGCTGGTACTGTGTGGATTTGTGGGGCTAAGCAACAAAAGACGGGCGCGCAACTTCGTGGTGGCTTGCGGGTTTGCTATGGGCGTGATGTCTGCCGGGATCGGCTGCGGAGGAGGCGGTGGAGGAGGCGGAGGGCCAGTGAGCACCACGACCTCGCTGGTTTCTTCCAATCTACACGCGGCGTTCGGAACGCCGGTCACGTTTACCGTGAAAGTTTCTCCCAATGGCAATGTCACGCCATCGGGAAACGTGCAACTCTACGACAACGGTCAGACGTACGGCTCCTCGACAAAAGTGAGCGCGGGGATCGCGAGCTTTTTTTCAACCAATCTGCCCGTCGGAGTGCACACGATTACCGCGCAATATCAAGGCGACGCGAATACGCTGGGGTCCACGTCGCCGGCGATCGCGCAAGTAATTGCGGGCACTGTGGCGCTGCAGATTACGGGAACGGCTAACGGGATTACGCAGACGGCGGACTTTCAGGCCGCAGTGAATTAGTGAAAAATGGCGCAATTTGATACTTTGAGGAGACACAGCGGGGACAAACCCTTTTCTGGTGGTGAGCATCCATTAAGAGATGCCAGAACCGTGGCCGCGCACGGGTGCCGCAGACGTGGTTCCTGCCTCACGGGCTTGGGATTCGATCCGAAGATAATGGGGGAGAAGAGGTAAAGATGAAGAGAGACGGAGTGCTCTGCCGGGTGGTATTGTGCGCCCTGCTGCTGGTTTTTTTGGAAGGTGCGAACGCATGGGCACAGAAGGCGGCGCCATCGCGCGTGACGCAGGCGGTTGACGATACGCGCACGGTGCCGCTGCGAGGAAACGTGCACCCGATGGCGCAGCCTGCGTATGACCAGGGCGCACTGGCTGAGTCGCAGCCCATGACGCGCATGTTGCTGCTGCTGCGGCGAAGCCCGGAGCAGGAGACCGCACTGAAACAGTTATTGGAAGATCAGCAGAATAAAGGCTCGTTCAATTATCATGCGTGGCTGACACCAGAGCAGTTTGGGAAACAGTTCGGGCCGTCTGATGCAGACTTGCAGGCCGTGACGGATTGGCTGACGCGGCAGGGTTTCACGGTTGGCAAGGTTTCGGCGGGACGGATCGCGGTGGAGTTCAGCGGAACCACGGCAGAGGTGCAGAACGCATTTCACACGCAGTTGCGTCAGTATTTGGTGAATGGGAAGGCGCATTTTGCCAATGCGGGCGAGCCGTCGATTCCGGAGGCGCTGTCACCGGTGGTGAATGGAGTGATGGGGCTGCACAATTTCCGTAGAAAGCCTTTCGTGCATCGCCTGGGAAAATTCCGCAAGGATTTGACCACGGGACAAATCACGCCGCTTTTCACCTACAACGACGTGGCGGGCACATTCTACGGCGTGGGTCCAGCGGACTTCGCCGCGATCTATGACGTTCCGACTACAACGTACGACGGAACTGGTCAGGGTATTGCGGTGGTCGGCCGATCGAACATTCTGCTGCAAGACGTGCGGGACTTCCGGACCATGTTCGGACTGCCGCCCAAGGATCCCCAGGTCATTCTAAATGGGCCGGACCCGGGGTTAGTAAGCGGGGATGAAGGCGAGTCCGACCTCGACGTGGAATGGGCCGGAGCCGTGGCCCCAGGCGCAAACGTAATTTTTGTGACAACGGAGGTCACGCAGACGGATGGAGTGGACGGCGTGGACGCCTCGGCGATCTACATCATCGATAACAATTTGGCAGGCGTGCTGAGCGATAGCTACGGGGACTGCGAGTTAAATCTCGGAGCACAGGGCAATGCGTTTTACAACGCACTGTGGCAGCAGGCCGCGGCCCAGGGAATCACAGTTGTGGTTGCCGCGGGCGATAACGGCGCGGCGGGTTGCGACGATCCGAGTTCAGAAACCGCCGCGATTCAGGGAATTGGTGTAAGCGGGCTGGCCTCCACGCCGTACAACACCGCGATGGGCGGCACTGACTTCAATGACGCGAACAATCAAAGCACCTATTGGAATGTAAGCGGGACAAACAACGTGTATCCCTCGGCGAAAGGCTACATTCCGGAATTGCCGTGGAACGATTCCTGTGCCGCGGCCGGATTGGCCGGCTGCACGAGCAATTCGTCGTCGCTGAACATCATAGCGGGAAGCGGGGGGCCGAGCGCGGTGTACACGACCAAGCCCAAATGGCAGACGGGTTTTGGAGACAGCGCGCGGGACCTTCCCGATGTCTCGTTATTTTCCGGAGATGGCCTGAACAGTTCTTTCTACATCATCTGCCAATCGGATCAGGACATCCCCGGCGACACAGGGTGCAATCTGACTTCACGAAGCGGAGCTTCACCTTACCATGACTTTCAAGCTGTGGGAGGAACTTCGGCGGCGACGCCCACATTTGCCGGCATTATAGCGCTGGTCAATCAGAAGACAGGACAACGACAGGGAAATGCGAATTATGTCCTGTATAGCCTGGCGAACACTGCCGGCGTGTATCACGACATCACCACAGGGAACAATTCTGTTGCTTGCGCAGGGGGTTCGCCGAATTGCAGCAGCAAAACTACGACGGGTGGGGCCGTCGGGGTGCTGACTACGACAGCGGGCGGAAGCACTTTGGCTTATGCGGCCGGCACCGGGTATGACATGGCGACGGGTTTAGGCACGGTCGACGTGGCAAACATGCTTTCGCATTGGGCGAGCCCAACGTTTGCAGGCACAACGACAAATCTAGCCAGTGTCTCGCCTGCCTCAATCAGTGTCGGTGGGAACGTCACGATAAGCGGAACAGTGACAAAAACATCGGGGACAGGAACGCCCTCTGGCGTAGTGGTGCTGGAGGACGCCGCGACGAGTACCGCCTTAGACTCGTTCCCGCTCGACTCGAGTGGGACCTTTAACGGCTGGCAATCGACGTTTTTGCCAGGTGGATCATACAACGTGAAGGTTCATTACGGCGGCGATGGCACGTTTGGGGCGAGCGACTCGAACGCCGTCGCGGTGAGTGTCGGCAAGGTAAACAGCCAGGTGATCGTGAGCTGGGTGGGAGCCACGGGCGCGCTCAGCACCTCCGCTCAAAATGTGACCTATGGCTCGCCGTATATTTTGCGCATCGATGTGGCCAACGCCAGCGGAACCGCCTGCCAAAACTTGAACACGGGCGTAATCGGATTCATTTGTCCGACCGGCACGATCTCTCTGTTCAGGGGTGGTTCCGGCCAGCCGTTGAACGACTTCCCCACGACGAATGGCGGAGCGGCGAACGTAGCGAACTTGAATGATCGGGGGTTCGCGGAAGACCAACCCATTCAGCTGTCCTCGGGAACCTATAGCATCACGGCCCAGTATTCGGGCGATAACAGCTACAACGCGCAGCCGACTTCCAATGCGCTCAGCGTGACCATCACTCCCGCGGCGACACAGACAATGGTGTCGAGCAGCTTGTCATCGGTCACGGCCGGGACCAACGTGTCCCTGATGGCAACGGTGTCCACCAACAGTAATGGCGAGGCGCCTTGCGGCATCACGAACGGCGGAACCGTGCAGTTCACCAGTGGCGGGACGGTGCTGAACGGTGCGATCACCTACACGCCGACGAGCGGCGCGGCCAGCTCGACGGGCACGGCGTTCTGCACGGCTATATTGACGACGGCGATCTCCAGTCTCTATCCCCCGCCGACGCGTGAAACACGGCCACCGGTGCCCTTGCCACCGACGGTGTTTGCGCTGGTGAGCCTTCTGCTCTTTGTGCTTGGACTGCGGTGGGTCCCGCAAGCACGGCGGCGCGCTTACGCTTATGCTGGGCTGCTGGCCATGGCGCTGCTAGTGGGCGTGGTTGCCGGTTGCGGGGGCGGAGGAGGCGGTGGTGGCGGAGGCGGCGGAACCACGCGCACCATCGGCGCAACGTACAGTGGGGACACGAACTACAGCCAGTCCGTGGGTACCACGACCATCACGGTGCGGTAAGAAGTCAATTTCAAAATGCAAGGAAGGGGCCCTCCGGACGATGGGGCGCCCTTTTTGTTCCCCAGCGCGGCAAGGGTCCTGGAAGGCGTGTGTCGCAGGTCACAAGGGCGTGTGCGAAGGTTAATGCGCCTGTGACGTCACTTCCTAGACAGCCATGCACTGCGCTGCCAGTCTCGATCGCAATCTGCCCGGTTCATTAGGGAAGACCAGCAATCAAGTTTCTCAAACAGCGACGGGTGTGAACGAAGTCTTCACAGGGACGACTGTCGTGTCTATCATGGGACAAACCGGCACAATGTCACACCAGACGAACGTCTCTGTTACGCTCCAATAAGAACTTTCTTCTACCCCACCTCAATTGGTGATGGGGGGAAAGAAAATATTCCAGAACTGAGGCGAGGGCGCGTTGAACTCGATGGGGATCAGCGAGCCTTCGGGGTTCATCTGCGGCGGCCGGACCACATGTGCCTCGACCGTCTTCTGAGTCTTCGGATTCTCGATGGAGAGTTTTGTTCCGGTCGGCAAACCTTCCGCCAGAATGATCATGGCGCCTGTGGCGCTGACGGTGTGGGTAAAGCCATTGATCGGATTGGTCTTTCCCGGCAAGCGAACAAGGATCGCCATACGAAGGTGAACGCGCTGCGCGCGGCGGCGCTCTTCGTTGGTTTGCGGGCGAACAGTGTTGGCGCCACGCTTGACCTGCGGTGTGGCGCCCGCGGCTGGCGCCGAGAGATTGGATTTTGGCGTGGGTGTCACAGTTCCAGCCCCCAGAAGTCCATGTCCGGCGCAACGAGCTCGACGCCGTATTCCCAGCCGTCCGGCTGCTGGTTGCCTTTCCAAACGATCACAGCTGCATTGCTGGCTTGCGTCGCGAGATTGGTGAGGGCAAGACGCTGCTCCAGTTCGAAAGAATCGCTAAGAACGACCATGCAACCGTAGGGATTGACGATGCGCGTGTGCGTCTGAACCGCCTGGCGCTTCCCCGCCCCCGATTCCCACTCCAGGCGGATCGGCACACGCGAGTTCATGCGGCGCCCGCGGCGCTTTTCGCTGTATTTCGCCCCTACCTGCTTCAATTCGCGTAAGTTAACAGACATCAATGCCTCTAGCAGGTCATGCTAGAGTTAGTGGGAAACGGGGTCAATGGTACGGAAGCGGCAGGCCTACCAAAGAGTAGCTGTCCTTTCGGACAGGGGAGCGAGGGAATTGAAGAGTCTTATCGTCAATGCGGACGATCTCGGCTGGACTGAAGGGGTGAACCGGGGGATTGCGGAGGCCCATCGGAAGGGGCTGGTCACCAGCGCTTCCCTGCTCGCGAACGGGCGCGCGTACGAGTCAGCGCTGAGAGTGGCGAGCGCGAACCTTGAGCTGGGAGTCGGAGTTCACCTCAATCTGAGCGATGGCCCGCCAACGGCAAATCCCGAGGAAGTACATGGCCTATTGGACGAGGCAGGGAACCTTCAGAACAGTCCGGAGAGCCTGCTCCTGCGAATTGCCAGCCGCACACTGGAATTGGACGAGGTGGAGCGCGAGTGGGACGCGCAGATCCAGAAGGTGCGTAATTCCGAAATTCAACCGACGCACCTGGACGGGCACAAGCACGTGCAGATGCTCCCTGGACTGTTCGAAATTGCGCTGCGGCTGGCTAAAAAGCACCGGATTCGCGCGATTCGCGTCTCGCACGAAGAGTCGAGTTTGCGCGCCGCCTTGTCTTCAGGGGCCGAGCAGAAAACCAGTGTTGTTCTGAAGCAAGGTGTGCAGGCTCGCGGGTTGAAGTTGCTGGCGCGGGATGCCCGAGACATGGTGGACCACGCAGGACTCGTGACCACCGATTACTTTTGTGGAATTGCGCAGACCGGCGTGCTGACGCTGGAAGGAGTGGAACGCCTGCTGGAGAACCTGCCGGAGGGAACCACCGAACTTATGTGTCACCCGGGCTACGCGGATGAGGAGCTGCGGCGCACTGGAACCCGATTACAGAATTCACGGCAGACGGAGCTGCAGATCCTGACCGATACGCGCATCAGAAAACTTGTCGCCAGCCGGGGCATCCGCCTGATAAGCTATAAACTCATGGGGGACGTGGCCTGAGCATGCGCGAGCGCCACGATACGGTCAGGGTAATCCAGTAAGGCTGAACGGCAGCCGGCTCCGTGTAGGATACCGGGAAACTGCGACAGAAAGGCAAAACGCTCCCAGGTATGGCCAGCGACACGCCCATTCGTTACTCGATTGTCGTTCCGTTCTTCAATGAACAGGAAAACATTCCGCCTCTGTATATGAAGATTACGGAGGTGATGGACTCGGTAGGCGAGCCGTACGAAATGGTGTTTGTCGACGACGGAAGCAAGGATAATTCCTACCGCGTGCTTTCGGAAATTTACGAGCACGACCGGCGCGTAAATGTGGTGCGCCTGCGCAGGAATTTTGGTCAGACACCCGCGTTGAAGGCCGGCTTCGATTTTGCGCGGGGCGAAGTGGTGATCTCGATGGACGGCGACCTGCAGCACGATCCGGAAGAAATTCCGCGCTTCCTGGAAAAGATTGAGGAGGGTTTCGATCTTGTGAGCGGCTGGCGCGCGCAGCGGCGCGATCATTGGTTGATGCGGCGATTGCCGAGCCGCGTGGCCAACTGGATGATGGCCAAGCTTTCGGGAATTGAGTTGCACGACTTCGGGACAACTTTCAAGGCTTACCGCAGAGAAATCTTGCAGGAAATCGAGTTGTACGGCGAGCTGCACCGGTTCATTCCGGCGCTGGCGGGCTCGACTGGAGCACGCATCGCGGAAGTGCCGATCTCCAATCCTGGCCGCAAGACCGGCCGCTCCAATTACGGAATTGGCCGGACGATTCGCGTGTTCTTCGACCTGATCATGGTGAAGTTTCTGCTCGACTATTCGACGCGCCCGCTGCAGTTCTTTGGATTGCTAGGAATGGTGGGTAGTGGCGCGGGCTTCCTGCTGGGATTACTGCTTCTTTTCGACAAGTTCGTAAAAAATCAGGACATCATGGCAACGCATGGGCCGCTCATGCTGCTCTCCATCGCGTTGTTTGTCAGCGGAATTCAATTTATCTCGATGGGCCTGCTCGGAGAGATCAGCTCGCGGACGTACTACGAATCGCAAGACAAGTCGATTTATGCGTTGCGCGAAGTGAAGAGCCACAGGAAAGAGCTGGGAGATTCGGCGGAGGCGCGTCCGAGCGGGAGCTCCGAGCGGTAGCAGAAAAGTCTTCAGGATCGCAAGCAGAGAGTTCAAGCAAGCCCCATGGCAGTCGTAAACGGGGCGTTTTCTTTTTGCAGGAATCATTCCGGAGAGGCACACAAAAGGTCCGGCGGGAACTGGTGAATCTAGCGGCGCAGACTCCCATACTGGCCGCGATGATAGAGGAGTGGTTCGCCCTCGTTCAACTCGAGGCTCTCGACTTCGCCCACAAAAATAGTGTGATCCCCCGAAAGGTGTTCCGCGACCACGTTGCAGCCAAGATGGGCGAGTGCGTCTTCGAGAAGAGGAATGCCGGAAGGCGTCCAACGGAAATGGATGCCGAGCTGCGCTTCTTCGACCAGATCCTCCTGGGGCTTGGCGAAATGCCGGGAGATGGACTCTTGCGAGTCTTTGAGGATATTGACACCAAAGCGGTGCTGCTCTTTCAGGTAGGTGAGCAGGCGCGCGTTGTGATCAATACACACGAGGATTAGCAGGGGATCCAGGGAAACGGAGGTGAAGGAATTGGCGGTCATCCCGTGAACCTGGCCGGGCTCACGTTCGACAGTGAGCACGGTAATTCCGGTGGGAAAACTGCCCATTACCTGCCGAAACAATTGAGACGACAACGATGTCGTGGACATAGCGGGCTGAATTGAAGATACCATATTGAACCAACAGCCCACCAAATACGCCGCTAAAGGAAGAGGCACGTCACTGGCAGAACGTGCCTCGATTCATTGGACTCCGCGCTATGCTCGGGAATGATTCGAGCGATGGAGTCACTCCCTCAACGATGCTTTTCGTCCTTGGACGGTTTATCCTTTGACTCTTTAGGCGGCTTCGGTTCCTTGTAAGCCTTTTCGTGCTCGGCTTGTTGTTTCTGTTGCAGGGTCTGCTGCTGCCTCTGCTGCTTTTGCTGCAATTGTTCCAGTTGCTGTTGCTGGTGCTGCTGGATCTGCTGCTGCTTTTGCTCATTGGCATTCTGCTGCTGGATTTTCTGTTGTTTCTGTTGCTGCTTCTGCTGAAGCTTCTGGTATTGCTGATCCTGCTTCTGCTGCAGCTGCTGAATCTCCTGCTGGTGTTTTTGCTCGAGTTGCGGGTTTATGGTCTGCGAAGGCCGCGAGGATGGCGGGCGGTCCTGATAACCATGCGTATTCGTCGGGTTGTTGTTGGGCCGGTTCGCGGGATGGTTCTGCACGTTCGGTTGCCCAGCATTAGGCTGCCCGCCGCTCGGTTGACCAACATTCTCCGGCCGATTCGCATTGAGCGGGCCCGGTACGGTATTGCCCCTGTTTTCACCCGGCCGAACGTTTGTGATCCTTGGCGCCACAGCCTTCGCCGGAGGAGCCATGCGGACCTGCCCGGCATTCGTGTGGGCTTGCTCCGTCGCAAGCTGGTGCGATTGCGCCATCGACAGTGGCTGCCCCTGGTTTTTCTCGATGGCCGCTTGACGCGCCGCAAAGGAAGGAGGTGGAGGAGGTGGTGTCGTCCTCACCACGACTGGACGGGTTTGCACCCTGACCGGCGGGTGCACGGTGCTCGCGGCACCGGCGCCAAGAACGGCTTGCCTGGGGGGAACGAACGCAGGTCCACGCACCGCCACAGGGGCGGTAACGATTTCATGCTGATTCACCGCAACCAAGTTGCGTCCGACTGGTTGTGCGGAGGTGAACGCCCGGCCCGAAGTAGCGGTGACGGCTCCGGCCACGTTTTGATTCATGTAGCGCATATTGTTCACGGTGACGCTCCGGTTGACGATGGTAGTGTTGTAATAGTTGTTGATCACCGTCTGCTTCACCGTGGTATTCGAAATGTTC
>Ga0187776_10002109_pt1 | contig 10071 bp, 12 predicted proteins | sample 0216_BV02_MP12_2_FD_132426 | JGI IMG/M metagenome (GOLD analysis project Ga0187776, IMG submission 132426) | Tropical peat soil microbial communities from peatlands in Department of Meta, Colombia - 0216_BV02_MP12_20_MG | ecosystem: Environmental > Terrestrial > Soil > Wetlands > Peat | place...
AGTACTCCGCGCCTTTCTCCACCTGGCGTCTGACCGCGGTGGCCACATCGTGGGGCACTACTCCCCCCAGGATACCGTATTGAAGCTGCCTCGCTACCTGGCGCTCGTCCATCTCTCCCGAAGCCCACGCCTCGAGAAGCCCATGGCTCCTGTCTTCGAGGTGGTTTGTTTCGAGAAACGTCCGATAGGCCCGGGTCGAGACGACAAATCCATCCGGCACAGGGATCCGCAGACTCTGGATGATGTGGCCCAAGATATCGGCTTTTCCCCCGGTCAACTCCGGCTGGTCGAGGGGAAGCGTCCGGAGTGGTATCACCGAGGGCATCTCCGCTGACAGGCTCAGCCGTCCGTGAAGCTCGGCATCCAGGGGCAGGAGGATGCGATCCAGGGTGGAGTAAAGCTCCACATGTCTGTTCACCGTGATGAGGTTCAGGGTCTTCACCATGCGCAAGAGTACGTCTTTCAGATGATCGATAAGGTCAACCAGGTACTGGCGGTCAAAGATGTATTCACCGCCGGATTTCTCCCCGAGGTCCGCGATGAGTTCCATGACCTCTTGGTGGTCTCGCAGGAGTTTTTGGAAATGGTCGAAGACCTCACTGAAGGCAAGAAAATCCGGCTTGGGCCGAAAAGCCTTTCCCCAAAGCTCCCGCAAAGGACGTGTCAAGCTCCTCATTTCCAGCCTCGAGGCTAGCACTGGGGTCTAGTGGGCGCCTCCCCCCTTCTTGAACAGGTAACCCATGGAAAAGCCGGTGACGATGGCAATTGCTACGGCAAGGACGCCATAGAGCAGCGCGTGGGTACGGGCCAGTTCCATGAGCATCGCCGGGAAGCCCGCCATGACCACGGTCAGCTCTCCGGGGTCTACGGCCACTACCCTGCCCTGCTCGATGACGGAGAGACAGACCCTGTAGGTATCAGGCTTTATCATGGTTGGGAGGGTGAACGATCCCTTCACCGTCCGTCTGTCGCCGGGGCCCAAGGATACGGTAAGCGCGCCGGGAAAGACACCAAAGAGATCCTGGCTCTCCTTGAGCTTGATGAATTGGTCCCGGAACTCCGCCTGCTCTTGCTCGGTCACGGGTCCTGCGAACTCCATCTTCCTCGTCAGGGCCGGGTACCCCCAGGCGGCGTCCCTCGTCGCCCCCGAGAGAAGCCCGGGGCTGGTGCTCATGACAAGATAGAGGGAAGGGACCCCGCGCACTTCAAGTTCTCCCACATTCATCCAGAGTCCGCCTCTCCGGCCCTTGCGCAAGACCTCCTCCGCGGTCTCCCGTCCTATCACCTCAACCACGGCCTCAGCCCCTGCCGGAATCGTCCCTGAGACCAAGACTTGACTGCCCCTATAGAACGCCCCGATCTCCACTCGGTCCGGAACGACGAGGAAGTCAGGAGCAGCGCCCTGCGCTCTAAGAGGCGCCGCAATCACCACGTACCCCAGGAGCCAGAGGATCCCCAGGCAACGTTTCCCGCAGCCCTTCATCTCAGTGTCCTCCTTTGTATGTTAAGAGGAGGTGAGGACGAAGAACGAGGCCCATGAGCATCTGTACCATGACGAGGAGCACGATGGAAGCGAGCAGGATTTTCAGCTGATCCGCCCGCAATCTCCGGCTCAGACGCGCCCCGAATTGGGCTCCAAGCGTGGAGCCGAGAAGTAGGACCACGGCCAGCACCACGTCCACGGTGGCATTTGTCACTGCTTGCAATATGGTGACGTTTATACAAGTAAAGAGAATCTGAAAAAGGCTGGTCCCCACTACCACATGCATAGGCATGCGCAAGAGATAGACCATCACCGGTACCATGATGAACCCTCCGCCTACACCCATGATGGCGGCCAGGACCCCTACAAATACTCCCAGAATGACGGGGAGTAAAGGTGAGATGACCACCCCCGATTTCGTGAATCGCATCTGCCAGGGCAGCGCCTGCATGAGGCGGACATAGAGCGACGGAGTGGCAGCCCCGGCAGGTTGAACTGCCGGGGCTTTCCGGCGAAGGCTCTGCAGGCTCTCCACGAACATGTACGACCCGATCACCCCCAGCATGACGACATAGGTAATCTTGATGACGAAGTCCGCATTCCCGAGAACCCGCAGGATCTTGATCAGTTGCACTCCCAGGGTTCCTCCGACCACGCCCCCGATGAGCAGAAGACCGCCCATCTTGAAGTCTACATTTCCCATGCGATAGTGGGCATAGGTGCCGGAGGTCGAGGCGGCCACAATCTGATTTGAATCGGAGGCCGCGGCCACGGTGGAGGGGATGCCCACCATAATCAAGAGGGGAGTCATGAGGAAGCCCCCTCCGACCCCGAAGAGGCCCGACAGGAAGCCCACAGCGCCTCCCAGTCCGAGAAGGAGAAAGATGTTGGTCGCATTACCAGCAATGGGAAGATAGAGGCTCCAAGGCATCGTCAGATCTCCTTTCCTGAACTTCCCGGGTCAAGATGGTCGGCAAGACGCATTACGCCTCCCTGGCGCCGCACGACAAGCACCTCTCTCGCCTTCTGATCAATCCCTGTCACCTGCTTAGGAAACCTGTGGCTGTAATGAGCCAGTAAATACTGGATGACAAGCGGGATATCCTCGCTCCGTTCCAGCAAGCTCGGGAGCTTGATCTGCATCATATTCAGACGGAAGTAAAGTTCTTCTCGGAACCTCCCCTTCTTCATTGCCCGCTGGAGGTCCTTGTTCGAGGGGTCAATGAACCGGAGGTCGAGCTGGATAGGGCGATTGCCTCCCACGCAGAAGATCCGCTTCTCCTGAACGATCCTCAAGAGCTTACCTTGCATGGAAATCGGTTCTCGATGCCTCAAGATCACTGAGAAGGTCCTCCCCCGAGCCATAGGTTTCGACACTATGGCCCTCTCTTCGCAAGGTCGCCTCGAGCCGCTTTTGGACGATCTCCTCGTCATCGACTACAGCAATACGCATGCTCTACGAGACTCCCGGCGCCTGTGCCGGTTCCTCCTTGATGGGTAAACTCACGGTGAAGGTAGACCCCTGTCCCACCACGCTCGCAACCTCGATGCGTCCCCCGTGCTTCTCCAGGATCCCGTAGGTTACGGAAAGCCCGAGCCCCGTGCCCCGACCCACTTCTTTGGTGGTGAAGAACGGCTCAAAGATGCGGGACAGATGTTCAGGAGCAATGCCCTTCCCCGTGTCCTCTACATCTACCTTGAGCCAAGGCTCTTCATTCGGGACATAAGCACGAATCCACAAGGTGCCGCCTCCAGGCATCGCCTGGATCGCGTTAATCAAGAGATTGAGGAACGCCTGGCGAAGACTCTTCCGATCACCGGAGATTGTGGGAAGGGTTACGGGGATAGCTTGCTGCAGCTCGATGCCGTTTAGCATGAGCTGGTTTCGGACAAGTTTCACGGTATCATTCAACAACCCGGGGATAGCAACGGCCTCGAACTCCGGACGCTCCGATCGCGAGAAATCAAGGAGGTCCCTCACGACTTCCGCAGCCCGTTCCGATTGCGTGAGGACATCCTGAACAAGCGACAGTGCCTCCTCTTCACTGAGCTCGTGAAAATCCTCTTTGAGCGTCTCAGCGGTCAGGACGATATTGTTAATAGGGTTGTTCAATTCATGGGCAATACCGGAGGTAAGGGTGCCGATCGCGGCGATCTTTCGGGATTGCAGCAATTGCTCCTGGCGCTCCTGCAGTTCGTTGGTCATCGTGTTGAAGGCGCAAAACAAGCTGAAGAATTCCTCGGAACGGCATTCCGCCTCGGGAATGGGCGTAAAGTCCCCCCGGGAAATCTTCTCCATGGCTTGCTGCATCTGGACCATGGGACGGACGAACAATCGAGCGAGGTAAAATGCCACGAGTACCCCGAGAGCCACGAAGACGATCATCGAGATGAAGAAGAGGTAGATAGCTCTCTGGGATAGCCGGTCGATCAGCACCCGCTCTTCCCTCTGCCAGCTCTCTGTCATGGATAGAAGCTCTTGCCCCACGTTGCGGAGAGTCTCTTCTATTTGGGGAAGATCATGACTCGAAGCCGCCAGGGTGCCGCGGCTGCTTCTGGACCATAGCTGCTGCAGGAGATCGCCGTAGTGAAGCAGGCCTTGGTAGAAGGCAGGGGCGCGCGCATCCCTTTTCAATGCAAGGATTTCGGCCTCATGGCTCTGATAGAGGTCTTTCACGCGATCGAGATAGGACTTAGCCTCGTCCAGGCTGGCCGGCTGTTTGTAGAGGAAGAAGTTCTTCTCGAAACGACGAACTTCCAGAATGTTGTACAGGAGATCGCTCGTCAGCTCCAGAAGCCTCAGCCGGTGCCCGATCTCGCGGTGTACCTTAAGGCTGAACACTGCAAAGACGAGGACGGACAAGAGACAAAAGACAAAAGTCTCTATCACCCTTCGTCGAATGGTGAAGGTGGTCCTTCTCATACGTGGCATGATGCCTGTAAGCATGAAGCGACGGTGCAATTGCCTGAAGACGCAACCCGAACATAGCAGAAACCCTGGACGGATTCTAGCCCTAAGCGGGCAGAGGATGATGAACCCCCGGGCGAGGAAGCCGCGGCGCGGCTGAGGCGAGCCCTGAGTCTCTCAACCCTGGTCGGGATATCAAGCTTCTCCGTGGAGGCAGGCGGGCCACCGTCGCGACATGCCAGTTTGGCCGAGAACTTCGCCTTGTGACGCGCAAACCAGTGTCCTTCGCCGAGTGAGCCGGTTCCGCTGCCCTCCGGGTCCGCTTCCCTACTCGGACCCCTTCTTGACCGTCACGAAAAACGTCTGAGTCCCCCGTTTGATGAGGAGCAAGATCGACTCTCCTTGCTTGACCTTCTTCACCTGGCGTCGGTAATCGTCCACCGTCTGGACCGGCTTGTGATCCATCTCCTTGATGAGGTCGCCCCGGCGCAGACCCGCATCGTCAGCGGCACTGCCTGGATCGACGCCGGTGATGAGGACGCCTTTTTCCTCCCGCGGCCAGTCGAATTGCTCGGCCAGGTCAGGCGTGAGGCCCTGCACGGCGAGCCCGAGTTCGGCGGCCGTGGTCTTGGCTTCCTCCTCCACTTCGCCGGGCATGGTGCCCACCTGCACTGCGAAAGCCTGTCTCTTCCCGTTTCTGGTCACCTCCACCTTGACGTTGTTGTTGGGCGGGGTGCCGGCTACGATCCGGCTCAGCTCGTGGGCCGAGGCGATGGGCTTGCCGTCAAAAGAAACGACGATATCACCCCGCTCGATGCCTCCCTTTTGCGCCGGCGAGTCCTTCATCACATCCGCCACGAGCGCGCCCTTGGTATCCTTGAGATTGAATGACTTGGCGATCTCCGGGGTCACGTCCTGGATGCTTATACCGAGCCAGCCCCGAATGACCTTCCCTTTCTCGAGCTGTGGCAGGAGTTCCCTCGCCAGGTTGATGGGGATGGCGAAACCGATCCCTTGGCCGGAGGCGACGATGGCCGTGTTGATGCCGACCACTTCGCCCTTCATATTGAAGAGGGGACCGCCGCTGTTGCCGGGGTTGATGGCGGCATCGGTCTGAAGGAAATCATCGTAGGGTCCTGCGCCGATGACCCGCCCCTTGGCGCTGATGATCCCAACCGTCACCGTTCGTTCCAGCCCGAAAGGATTGCCGATGGCCATCACCCACTCGCCGACTTGAACCTTGTCCGAATCGCCCAAGAGCACCACGGCGCTGGTGTCAAGCTTGGTCTTGGTCTTGATGAGAGCAAGATCGGTCTTCGGGTCTCTACCCACAACCTCCGCGGCGTAGTCCTTGCCGTCCTCAAGGCGGACATTGATCTCGTCGGCGTTGGCAACGACGTGATTGTTGGTGACGATGAACCCTTTCGCCGGGTCGATGATGAACCCCGAACCCAGACTGTGCTGCTTCCGCTCCCTGGGCATTTGTCCAAAGAATCGCTCGAAGAAATCGTCACCGAAGAAGTCCCGGAACGGACCCTGTGGGCCGAAGGGCGACGGCATGGGACGTCTCTTCAGGACCTTGGTGCTGGAGATGTTCACCACCGCTTGCTTGACCCGCTCCACCAGATCCGTGAACGATGCGGGCGCCTGGGGAAAAGGTTTCGCCGGCGGCTCCGCCCCCGTAACCATCTTCTGAGTTACGGGAAAGAGCAAGAATCCCAGAGCAACGGCCGCAACAACCACGCTGCCCCACAACAGGAACCGTTTACGACCTACTCGACCGTCCTTGTTCGTCATCTCGCCAACTCCTTTCCTCCAAACCGGCTATTCCCAACCTGCCCGGTTTCTGCCGCGAGGGCTCAACCAGCCGTCCCCGCGCACCTCTCAGATGAGTGCCTTGCTGCCCCCGGCCATGGCAGGACCGGCTCCGGACACCTCGATCCAGTGAAAACGGCCTCCAGTATAACACGGTGTACGCATGGAAAAGACTGCCTCTCGACTCTCGGCCGGCTCGCCCTCCCGAGCCCTGGACGGGTGAAGGCTACCCTCCTTCCCGACAGCAGAGGGAATCGGCTCCCGGCTGGTGCCGAATCGCTCAGTTTTGGGCACCTCCACTCCTAGCCCGCCCTCTTGCCGCCGCGGTGTCCCTTGTTGCCGCAAAACGGGCCGCAGCCTGAAAGCCGTCGGCATTTCCGGCATCAAAGCCTGTTCCTACCAGCTCAACGGCAAGGAGACTCCCTTGTCGAGCCAAGGTCTGAAGCACGGGTACTTCGTCTACTTCACCTGCGAGCCGCGGCCGCCACTCCTCGATGAGGTCGAAGAAATGCGGGAGATGGACGCCGCAGCCGAACCCCTTGAGCATGCTCGGGACGGACCGGAGGTCTACCGGCTCTCGGCTCTTGTCCGAGTAGTCAAGAGCGCGGAAGACGCGCTCCGTCTCGCCCGGCACCGGGTGAACCTTCAGGAAACCCACATTGCCGAAGGAGCGAACCTGCGCGGCGTTCAACCGTATGGCGCCGATCGTGTCCAGCCCGCAACGCAAAAAGTGGGGGAGGATTTGGCTTATCACCGGAGGTCCCTCGAGCAAGACGTTATCCGGCATTATGAGGGCAAAGGGCTCACCTCCGATGAATTCGCGGCAGAGACTGACCGCATCCGCGACCCCCAAAGGCCGAGGTTGTCCGACAAAGGCGAACCGGCACGCCTCCGCCACTCCCTTCGGGTACGTTCCTAGCAGAAATCTCCGAATCTCCTCTTTAGCCGGGCTCACCACCACCGCGATCTCGCAGATCCCGCTTGCAGCGAGCCCCTCCACCGCATGGGCGATCAGGGGCTTCCCTCCGACCTCGAGCAGTTCCTTAGGCCTGTCCCCCGCAAGAGAGCGTACTCTCATCCCCAGGCCCGCCGCGGGGACGACCGCCTTAGCCACCCTCATAGAGCACCCGGTAGGCCTCCAGGGACACCTCATCCATGAGCATGTCATACGTATCAGAGCCGATTTCATCCACCGGGTCCCATCTCCCCGACATGAACCCTTTCTCCTCGAAGAGCACCCGAAGGGTCAGCTCGCTTTCACTTCTCTTGAGGACCCGGAGATCCGCTATTGCCATGCTTCGGTAGCTCCCGTCATGGAGCCACTTGGTCTGCACATGATGCGGCGTGCTCTGCTCCGGGTCCAGGAGATAGTTCTTCTTTACGAGGGCCCGCTCGACCGCCTTTCGCAGCACCTCTTCCCTCACGTCGAAGCTTCTGGTCACTGGACGGTTTGGCACCCGTTCCCGGGCATCGGAAAGGGGCATGCAGTGCCCGAGGAGGAGGCTCACCGCAAACAGGAGGAGAAGGCTCCGCCCTCCTCGCCGTCTCAATCCTTCCGGAGCGGCCGTTCTATCCGCGCTTCTCCAGGAGCTTGACATTGACAAGGACTTCATGGCTAATCTATGTTTCCTCCGAGTGTTCACCCCTCCACGAGGTGCGCATGGAGTTCGCCACCGCCCGCAACCGCATGGTGGACAGCCAGCTCGTCAGCCGCGGCATCAAGGACCTGCAGGTCCTCGCGAGCATGCGCAAGGTTCCCCGCCACCGTTTCGTGGAAGAGGCGCTCATCAGCCAGGCCTACGGCGATCATCCGCTGCCCATCGGGGAAAAACAGACCATTTCCCAACCGTACATCGTGGCACTAATGACCGAGGCGCTGGAGCTCAAGGGAACGGAGCACGTCCTCGAAGTCGGCACCGGCTCCGGCTACCAGACGGCGATCCTAGCAGAACTTGCAAAAAAGGTCTATTCCATCGAGCGGGTGTACGGCCTTTCCGTCAGGGCGAGACGACTCCTAGATGAACTCGGCTACCTGAATGTGGTCCTCAAGGTGGGCGACGGAACCGTGGGTTGGAAGGAACAGGCGCCCTTCGATGCCGTCATGGTTACGGCAGGCTCGCCCGACGTACCCCAACCGCTCGTGGATCAACTCGGAGTGGGCGGCCGGTTGGTGATCCCGGTGGGCGATCGGTACAGCCAGACCCTCCTCAAGGTCGTCCGGGGAAAAGAAGGGATCAAGAAGATCGATCTCGGCGGCTGTCGGTTCGTCAACCTGGTGGGTCAGCACGGCTGGCAGGAACTGGAATGACGCGCTACCCTCCCATCATCGGCGTCATCGGTGCGGGTGACTGCGAGGGCACCATTTACCGGCTGGCGCAGGAGGTCGGGCGGGAGATCGCCCGCCGCGGCGCCCTCCTGGTCTCCGGGGGGCTCGGCGGGGTCATGGAGGCCGCGGCCGAAGGTGCGGCCGGCGAAGGCGGGCTCACGCTCGGGATTCTCCCGGGCCCCTCAACCCGGAACGCCAACCGTTACATCCAGGTCCCGGTGGCAACCGACATGGGCCAGGCCCGTAACGTCATCATCGTCCACACGGCCGATGCGTTGATCGCCGTCTCCGGCGGAGCGGGCACCCTCTCCGAGATCGGCCACGCCCTTAAGGTGGGCAAACCCGTAGTCGGCCTGGAGACGATTCCAGACCTGGAGGGAGTTGTCTACGTGAAAGGCGCACAAGAGGCGGTGGCGCTAGCCTTTGCCCTCATCGATAAACGGGCCCGTCGGTAGAGGTCGCGCAGAGGGCCGACCCACCCTCCCAGCGGTCTGCTCCCTGCTGGCCGCGCTGCCTTCCTTGGCCCCAACGGTCCTTGATCATCCCTCCTTTCTTGAGCAGTTTGATTTCGGGTGGCAAGCGCCCAGACCGATGGTTGTGGGCCAGCGCCGCCGGCCGTGCCAGTCGCGCTGGCCCACTGGCGTCTACGCAAACTTACATTTTTTCCCCCCGTCGTATTACCCAGAAATCGTCGGATAGATCCCTATCCGCGAGGTAATCGTAAGGCATCGTGAAATAGCCCTTCAGGCCCCATGATTCGCCCCATGAATTTCGCACCGCGAACCTCTTCGTGGAGTCATCATAGCCCACCGCCATCACCGCATGCCCTCCGACGACGCGCTCTCCCGGTCGCGGCATCGACACGACTCCGCTTTGTGCAACCTGCTGAGATTCAAAGCTTTCGTACACGGTGAAGCCAAACACGAAGGGAAATCCTTCAGCAAGGCAAGCCCGCATTTCGTCAAGCGTCTGCAGGCGCTGATAGGAGGTAATTTGATGTGTCAAAGCGTCCTTGTAACAAGATGCGGTTGGCTTCACCTGAAACTTTGAGAGCGTATACGGCCACTTGGTTTCCGAACAGACACCCTGTTTGGCCAGCGTCTTTATGCCGTCCCGAAGCATTGCGCCGGAATCTGATTTTGTGGTGTGTTCGATGACGCGCTCGTTGTAATAGATAAACAATCTGCTCAAGTCTATATAAGGAATCTTATCTTTTTTTTCCAGAAACTCCAATGCGCCGGCAAGGGCATTAGCCGTGCAACTACCCAGTTCCCCCTGGTCTTCCACCCTGGAGCACAGAGAGCGCAAGTCCGCGGCGGGAGGCAGCTTCGCGGGCACTTTACGGACTGCGGTGTAGAGTATGTCGCGATGATCAGGAAGATCGGGCACCCAGCCGTAGGCAGATCTCTTTGCTCCACCCTTTGACCTCACCGTTTTTCGCTGAGCCATAGCGTACCTCCTTTCACTTCGTCCAGACGTTACCAATCAGCTATTTTACTCTCCTCGATGTTGGGTTAGCCGGAAGCACATGCAGCCGTA
>Ga0187776_10002110_pt1 | contig 10069 bp, 6 predicted proteins | sample 0216_BV02_MP12_2_FD_132426 | JGI IMG/M metagenome (GOLD analysis project Ga0187776, IMG submission 132426) | Tropical peat soil microbial communities from peatlands in Department of Meta, Colombia - 0216_BV02_MP12_20_MG | ecosystem: Environmental > Terrestrial > Soil > Wetlands > Peat | place...
AAATCCCCGCCCGTCCCTGCGCCGGTGGCCAGTCCCGCCCCGGCCGCGCCCGCCGCTCGACCGGAGCGGCGCCGCGCCCCGCGCCTGCCTGAGACCCCGCCCACGCCTCCGCCTCCGCCCAAGCTGGACGACTACGAGCCCATCCTGGGGCGCCCCGAACTGGACGAATTGCACTTCCTGGCCAGCCGCCTGCGCGGCAAGACCGTCAAGATGGTCAACTCCACCGCCATGGGCGGGGGCGTGGCCGAGATCCTCAACCGCCTGGTGCCCATCCTCAACGAGCTGGAGCTTCCCACCCGCTGGGAGGTGATCACCGGGGGCGACGATTTCTTCGAGGTCACCAAGGCCTTCCACAACGCCTTGCACGGGGGCGAGTATGAGTTCACCGCCTCCGCCCGCGACCTCTTCCTGGCCGCCAACGAGCAGAACCGCCAGCGCATGGAGTTTGTGGAGGACCTGTTCGTCATCCACGATCCCCAGCCGGCCGCGCTCATCCAGGCGCGGGACCCGCGCCGCGGGCGCTGGGCCTGGCGCTGCCACATCGATCTCTCCAACCCCCATCGCGGGGTGTGGGAGTTCCTGCGCCCCTTCGTGGAGCGCTACGACGCCGCCATCTTCTCTTCCCCCGCCTTCGCGCGCCAGCTTCCCATCCCCCAGTTCCTCTTCTACCCCTGCATCGACCCGCTCTCGGAGAAGAACAAAGAGCTGGAAGACAGCTTCGTGCAGAAGGTGTGCGACGACTTCGGGCTGGACCGCTCCCGCCCTATCGTCACCCAGATCTCGCGCTTCGACCGGCTGAAGGACCCGCTGGGGGTGATCGAGGCCTACCGCCAGGCCAGGAAGTACGTGGACTGCCAGCTGGTGCTGGCCGGGGGCGGGGCCAAGGACGATCCCGAAGGCGCCGCCGTGCTCGCCGAGGTGGAGCAGGCCGCCGGCGACGATCCCGACATCTTCATCCTCAACCTGCCGCCCTGGTCGGCGCTGGAGATCAACGCCCTGCAGCGCGCCTCCACCCTGGTGATACAGAAATCGCTGCGCGAGGGCTTCGGCCTGACCGTGGCTGAGGCCCTGTGGAAGGGCAAGCCGGTCATCGGCAGCGCCGTCGGCGGCATCCCCACCCAGATCATCCACAAGCTCACCGGGGTGCTGGTGCAGTCGGTGGAGGGCTGCGCCTATCAGATCCGCTATCTGCTCACCCACCCCGAGTTCGCCCGCCAACTGGGCCAGGACGGGCGCGAGCACGTGCGCGAGAACTTCCTCATCACCACCAACGCCAAGCGCTACCTGGTGATGTTCCAGGTGCTGCTGGGGCTGGTGCCGCCGCTGCGCGCGGCTTGAGCCCGGCGCGCAGGCCCTCCCCGGAGCTACAATGCGGTCCTGGGGAGGAAGCCTCGCCATGTTCTGTCCCGCCTGCGGCTCGCAGAACGCTCCCGAAGCCCAGAAGTGCGCGGCCTGTGGCGCGGCCCTGCCGGTGGCAGCGGCTGCCGCCGCTCCCGCTCCCGCGGCGCCCTCGGCCCCGCCCGGAGGCGCTCCCGCGGCACCCGTCACGGCCCCTGTGGCCACCATCTCCAGCGACGTCTATGTAGGCAAGTACCGCCTGGCCGGGCTGGGTGACCGCTTCCTCGCCCTGGTGTTGGACGGGTTTCTTCAGGCCGCCCTGTTCGCCCTCATCGGCATGTGGGCGGCGGCGCGCTGGGGTGGCGTCACCGAGACCGGCTTCAGCCTGGAAGGGCCGCGCGCCCTCGTGCCCCTGGGGCTGGCCCTGGCCGCCGGCTTCCTCTACTTCTGGCTGATGGAGGGGCTCTTCGGAGCCACCCTGGGCAAGGCCGCGATGGGTATTCAGGTGCGGCGCAAGGACGCCTCCGCCTGCACCCTGGCCGCTTCCTTGGTGCGCAACCTGGCCCGCCTGATCGATGGCCTGTTCTTCTACCTGCTGGGCTTCTTCGTGGCGTTGTTTTCCCGGCTGCGGCAGCGGGTGGGCGATCACCTGGCGGGCACGGTGGTGGTGCAGCGCGCCTGGGGAAAGGCGCTGCGCGGCGCCGTCGCCCTGCTGTGGCTGGCCGCCATCGGCGGCTGCCTGTGGTACGCCTACCAGATCCACAAGACCGCGCCCCTGCCCGCGGGGGGCGCGACCGGCGCCCCGGCTTCCACCGCCGGTGGCGGCGCCGTCCCCGCCGGCTTCACCAGCGGCGACTATGCCCTGGTGAACTTCTCCTTCCGCGAGAGCAAGGAGGGCCCGCTGCGTCCCGCCGGCCCTTACCACCCCGGCGACCAGGTGTATGCCAGTTACGAGCTTCAGGGCGCCTCCCGGGGTCCGCAGAATCAGATCAACCTGGCCTTCACCATCACCCTGCTGGATCCCGGCGGCGCTACCGTGGAGACCCTCACCACCGGTCTGAACCAGGCGCTGGACCCCACTTCGCCCATCAAAGGGACCTTCCAGTTTCCCCTCAAGCCGTACTACCCGCCGGGAGCCTACAAGGTCGCCATCCACATGCACGACGGGGTGAGCAGCCGCGACGCCGAGTTCTTCCCCGGCTTCACCGTGGAGGCCCCGGCGCTGGCGCCCGCCAGCCAGCTCGAGCTCCGCGACTTCCAGTTCTCGACTGCGCAGGACGGCCCCGCCCTCACCCCCGCCGTCTACCAGCCCGGGCAGACCGTCTATTACCGCTTCTCGCTCTTCGGCCTGCAGTTCAGCCAGGACAAGTGCAACCTGCACATCGCCTTCAAGCTGCTGGGGCCGAACGGGGACGTCCTGATGGACAAGCCCGACTGGGACGTCACCGAAGACAGCTTCCCTTACCACCCCGCCACCTTCTACATCCCCTACCACGGCTACATCTCGCTGCCCTCCGGCGCCGCCAAGGGCAGCTACACCCAGCAGTACGTGATCAGCGACAATGCCGCCGGCAAGACTCTCACCTATGAGGCGAAGTTCGAAGTGAAGTGACTACTTGCCCTGGAGGGAAGGCCCGGCGGTATTGAGCAGTCCGTAGGTCAGGTCGGCGAGGGAGATGGAATTGTAATCGCGGGTGGTGACATCCACTACCGCCTGCCCGATGAGGCGAGTGCTGGCCACCGAGCGCATGTGCACCGGGAAGGTGAAGCTGCCGAAGTCCGCATACTCCTGCACGAACTCGATCTTCTTCACCCAGAAGGAGGGCGACTTCACGATCTCGCCCTCGGCCCGCCGCAGCCCCCCGGTGAAGACGTCCAGGTAGATCTTGCCCTTGAACAGCCCGGAGCGCTTCTGCCGCGGCTTGACCTCATAGACGTAGGTGGGTTGGTTGTCCACCTGCTCCGTGCCCTTGTAGCTGAACTTGTAGTTGTCGGGGCTGATGGCGGTCAGGGCGCTCTCGCCCTTGGCCACGTGGTCCACCTCCGACTGCAGCAGGCGGGTGATCACGTTGGACTTCACGAAGCCGTCGCCGCTGTACTTGACCGCCTTGAACTTCAGGCTGTTAGGCGCGGTGTAGTGGCGGGTGAGCTCGAACTCGCCTTGCTGGGAACTCTGCGGGAGTTCGGCGCGGATGGTCGTTGCCGCCGAGTACTCCGCCAGGTACTGGGCCTGGGCCTGCAGCTTGCGCTGATAGCACTCCAGCGCCAGTTGCGGGGCCAGGCGCACGGCCGCGCTGGGCGGCACCAGTTCCAAGGGCGCTGGGCGCACCGGCAGAACCAGGTTGGTGCTGGGCTCCGGCAACCGGCTGGGCAGCTCGGAGCGCAGGCTGGACGGCCCTTGAGCCAGGACCACCCCGGGCGTCCCAAGCGCCCACACCAACGCCGCGATGGCGAGTATCTGCTTTCGCATGTTTCTCTTGTGTTTCTTTTATACAGGAGCGGGGTGGATCAGGGAAGTGACGGAGGTAACTTTTTAGTCGTTGGCAACGACTATCGCCCCCCCGAGCGTGGGAACCATTTCCCGCTTCCCGGCATCCAAAGGTAGTAGTCAACGCACGATGCCCTGACGGGTACGTCAGGGCCGCTCAGAAGGCCGCAAACCGGCGGCTTTCTGGGCCCCCTTCGGGGTCGCGTCCCCTCTCCTGCCTTTCGGACTCCAGGAAACCTCCGCGGTACACTGGTCGCGCCATGAAGTCCGTCATCGTCGGCACCGCCGGCCACATCGACCATGGGAAGACCGCCTTGGTCAAAGCCCTGACCGGCATCGACGCCGACCGCCTGCAAGAAGAAAAGCGCCGCGGCATCACCATCGACCTGGGCTTCGCCCACCTGGAATTGCCCGGCCCGCAGGGCGAGCGCTTGCGCCTGGGCTTTGTGGACGTCCCCGGACACGAGCGCTTCGTGCGCAACATGCTGGCTGGCGTGGGCGGCATCGACCTGGTCCTGCTGGTCATCGCCGCCGACGAGGGCATCAAGCCCCAGACCCGCGAGCACTTCGATATCTGCCGCCTGCTCGACATCCGCCGCGGCCTCACCGTGCTCACCAAGGCCGACCTGGTGGACCGCGAGACCTTGGAGGTGGTCCGCCTGGAGGTGGAGGAGTTCCTGCGCGGCTCCTTCCTGGATCCGGCCGCCGCCCCCATCGTCCCGGTCAGCGCCCTGACCGGCGCCGGGCTGGACGAGTTGCGGCGCGAGCTGGCGCGCGCCGCCGCCGCAGCCGCCGCCAAGGACTCCGCCGCTCCCTTCCGTCTGCCCATCGACCGCGTCTTCACCATGAAGGGCTTCGGCACGGTGGTGACCGGCACCCTGGTCTCGGGCTCGGTGAAGAAGGAAGAGGAGGTCGAGCTCTTCCCTGCCGGACAGCGGCTGCGGGTGCGCGGCATCCAGGTGCACAACGCGTCCGCGGAGCAGGCGATTGCGGGCGAGCGCACCGCGCTGAACCTGGCCGGCGTGGAGAAGGAGCAGTTGGCCCGCGGCATGACCCTGGCCGCTCCCGGGCTCTTCCGCCCCACCCGGCGCTTGGACGTCTCGCTGGCGCTGCTGCCTTCGGCGCGGCCGCTCAAGGACCGCGCCCGCGTCCACTTCCACGCCTACACCGCCGAGATCGTGGCCGAAGTCGTGTTGCACGGGGCGCGGCAACTGGAGCCTGGGGGCTCGGGTTTCGCGCAGCTTCGGCTCGCCGCACCCATCCTGCTGCTGCCCGGCGACCGCTTCATCCTGCGCCAGTTCTCCCCGGTGGTGACCATCGGCGGTGGGGTGGTGCTCGACGCCGAGCCGCTGCCCAAACAGGAGGACCGCGCCCAGCTCCTCGCCACCCTGGCCGCCGGCGACCCCGCCGAGATGGTGGTCGCGCGCCTGGCCCGGCGCGGACTGCAAGGCCTGGAGCTGCGCGACCTGGCGGCGGAGATGGGCTGGCCACAGGAGCGCGCCCTCGCGGTGGTGGGCCCGCTGGAAGCCGTCCATCGCATCGTTCGCCACGGCGACCACCTCACCGACGTGCCCGCCTACGCCGCCGCCCGCAAGCTGGTGCAGAACGCCGTCGCCGAGTTCCACGCCCGCAACCCCCTGGTCGCCGGCATCAGCAAGGAAGACCTGCGCGTGCGCTGCGGCCTCCCCGTGGCCGTCTTCCAGGGAGTGCTGGAAGCGCTGGTGCGCCAAGGGGCCATCGAGATCCAGGGCGAGCAGGTGCGCCTGGCGGGCCGCAGCGTCGTGCTCAAGGACGAAGAAGCCGAAGCCAAGCTGATCATCGAGCGCGCCTTCTCCCAGGCCGGGCTGAAGGTGCCCTTCCTCAAGGACGTGCTGGCGGCCCTGCCGGTAGACCGCGCCCGCGCCCAGAAGATCGTCACCCTGCTGCTGCGCGACAAGGTGCTGGTCAAGCTCACCGAGGAGCTGGTCTTCCACCGCGACGCCCTGGCCGAATTGCGCCGCATGATGGCCGCGGCCAAGGCCACCACGCCCAAGCTCAACGTCGCCCAGTTCAAGGACCTGACCGGCATCACCCGCAAGTACGCCATCCCCCTGCTGGAATGGCTGGACCGCGAGCGCGTCACCCGCCGCGTGGGCGACGAGCGGGTGATTCTCTAACCACGAAGGACACGAAGGTTCACGGAGGTTTTTCCTTAGTGTTCCTTCGTGCCCTTCGTGGTTAGCTCTTGCGATGCGTCGGCTTTCGTCTGAAACTTGAACCGTGAAACCCGGAACGTCCATGCTGACCATCCGCCCTGCCACCGCCGCCGATGTCCTCCTGATCCTGGCCTTCATCCGCGAGCTGGCCGCCTACGAGCGCGAGCCCGACGCCGTGGCCGCCACCGAGGCCGACCTGCTGCGCGACGGCTTCGGCCCTCGCCCCGAGTTCCGCGTGCTCCTGGCCGAGTGGGACGCGCAGCCGGCCGGCTTCGCCCTCTTCTTCCACAACTACTCCACCTGGCAGGGCCGCCCCGGCCTCTACCTCGAGGACCTGTTCGTGCGCCCCCAGTTCCGCGGCAAGGGCATCGGCAAGGCCCTGCTGGTGCGCCTGGCGCAGATCGCGCGCCAGGAAAACTGCGGCCGCCTGGCCTGGGAGGTGCTCGACTGGAACACCCCTTCCATCGAGTTCTACAAGTCCCTGGGAGCGGAGACCCTGCGGGAGTGGCTGATCATGCGCGTGCAGGGCGAGGCCTTGGATCGCCTGGCGCGGCTTGAAACCTGAAACGTGAAACCTGAGACTGCAGTTCGGATCATCGGCGCCGGCCTGGCAGGCAGCGAGGCGGCGTGGCAACTGGCGCGCCGCGGCCTGGCGGTCGTGCTCTGCGAGATGCGCCCCGCACGCCCCACCCCCGCGCATCAGAGCGCCGACTTCGCCGAGTTGGTCTGCTCCAACTCGCTGAAGTCCGACGCGCCCAACACCGCTCCCTGGCTGCTCAAGGAGGAGATGAGGCGCGCCGGGTCGCTCTTGATGCGCCTGGCCGCCGAGACCGCCGTCCCCGCCGGCCACGCCCTGGCGGTGGACCGCGCCGCCTTCGCCGCCCGCGTGACCGAGGCCCTCTCCCGCGAGCCCCTCATCGCCGTGCGCCGCGAGGAGGTCACTTGGATCGACGAGGACGGAGGCCTCACGGTCGTGGCCACCGGCCCGCTCACCTCGGACGCGCTCTCCCAGGAGATCGCGCGCCTATCCGGCAGCGCGCACCTCTACTTCTACGACTCCATCTCGCCCATCGTGGAGGCCGACTCCATCGACATGGCGCGCGTCTACAAGGCGGCCCGCTACGGCAAGGGCACCGCCGACTACATCAACTGCCCCATGACCCGCGAGGAGTACGACCGCTTCTACGATGCGCTGGTGGCGGCCGAATCCGTCGCCGGCCACGACTGGGAGAAGCTCAACTACTTCGAGGGCTGCCTGCCCATCGAGGAACTGGCGCGGCGCGGGCGCGATACCTTGCGCTTCGGCCCGATGAAGCCGGTGGGGCTGCTCGATCCCGGCGGCCGCCAGCCCTGGGCCGTGGTCCAATTGCGCCAGGAGAACCTGCGCGCCGACAGCTACAACCTGGTCGGCTTCCAGAACCACCTCAAGTTCGGCGAACAGGCGCGCGTGCTGCGGCTGATCCCCGGGCTGGAGAACGCGCGCTTCCTGCGCTTCGGGCAGATCCATCGCAACACCTACATCAACGGCCCCGCCCTGCTGGGCGAGAGCCTGCAGATGAAGGCGCACCCGCGCGTGCTCTTTGGCGGGCAGATCTCCGGGGTCGAGGGCTACGTGGAGTCCATCGCCACCGGGCTGATGGCCGGGATGCACGCCGCCGCCCTGGCCCAAGGTGCGGAACCGGTGCCGCCGCCCCGCGCGACCGCCTTCGGCTCTCTCGTCCACTACATCACGCACGCCGACGCGGCCAACTTCCAGCCTGCCAACATCACCTTCGACCTGCTGCCGCCGCTGGGGGAGAAGGTGCGCGACCGCGGTGAGCGCCATCGTCGCCAGTGCGAGCGCGCCCTGCGCGACTTCGAGGGGTGGCTGGCCGCCTGCGGGCGGACCTTGACGGTCGCTCCCAACCACTGAAGGTCCTGGCGGACAACCTCTCCCGGCACGGACGGTTCTAACTGAATAGGAACTCCTTTCTCTGCCGGAGGTGTCTCATGCGCCACACCCTCTGGGCCCTCGCACTCCTTGCCACTCTGACTCTCACGGCCGCTGCCCAGCGTGAAGCAACCCAGTCTGCGGGTGGTGGCGGCAGCAGCGGTGGAGGCAGCTCGGGCTCCTCCTCCTCGGGCTCCTCCGGCGGCGGCTATTCCGGCGGATCCTCTTCCGACTCGGGCGGTGGCAGTTGGAGCGGCAGCTCCGGCGGCTCCAGCTCCCGCGACTACGGTGGCGGTGGGAGCAGTAGCAGCTCCGGCGCCTCCAGCTCCCGCGACTCGAGTGGCGGTGGGAGCAGTGGCAGCTCCGGGGCTTCCACCTCGCGCGGCGCCAGCGGCAGCTCGCATTCTTCGGGCTCGGCCGGCGGCGCCTCAGCATCCGGCTCCGGTGGCGCGAGCGGCAGCTCCCGCGGTTCCTCCGTGGCGCCCGTGCTCGACGATGGTCCCCCCCGCCCGCCCCTTCCCGGCGGCAAGCAGCCCGATAAGAGGCCCCCGACTCCGCCGGCCTCGCCGGTGGCGCCCGCGCCAGGGGTGCCTGCGCCGGGTGTCGGGAAGAACCCGGTGGCGACGCCGACCGCTCCGGTGGAGAGGAACGCCCGCCCCGAGGCCTTCCCCCACAATCCCTGCTATCCGCACGGCGTCCAGCAGGGCGGAAGCTGTGTGCCCTGCCCCGGAGGCCAGTTGGCGACGGTGGTGAACCAATGCGTGGCTCCGCCCGAACGGAATGAAGCCTTTGATTGCGAGCTACACCCGTCGAATTGGGGCTGCGGGCAGAGCACTTCCCAGGGCGCGTCCCTGTCTTGCGCCTGGCTGCTGCGCCAGGTGGAAGAGGAGGAGTCGGAGCTCGCCCAGCTCAATCAGCAGCGCAGCGCGGCTTGCGGCCAGGATGCGAGCGGGGCGGACTGCCAGGCCCTCTCCGCCCAGTACCAGCAGTTGGTGCAACAGGTACGCCAGGACCAGGCTGCCTACAACCGCTGCCAGATCAGCCACCGCTAGCTGGCCACGGCGCTCCAAAAACCCGTTGACTCCTCTCCCCCGTCCGGGTTAGCTTGCGCGCGTTCCACCCAAGCCTGAGCCGAGGATTGCCGTGCCGCTTTCCGCCGTGGACGTGGTTTCGCCCAGCTTCCAGCGCACCAAGGACTTGCTGTTCAAGCCCTTCCGCTTCGCCATGTGGTGGCGGCTGGCCATCATCTCCCTGCTGGCGGGAGAGGTCTCGGGCTCGGGAGGCGGCCCAGGGAACTTCCGCATCCCCGTCAACACCCACGGTCACCAGGGCGGCGACCAGCTCCTGGCCTTGCCCGGCGACCCCGCCCAGATCGCGCTCTTCGTCGTGGCGCTGGTGGTGGTGGGAACGCTGCTGTTCGCTTTCTTCCTTCTGCTCAACAGCGTCTTCCGCTTCATCCTCTTCGACGTGATCGTCACCGGGCGCTACCGCATCCGCGAAGGCTGGCGGCGCTGGTTCTCCGACGGCGGCCGCTACTTCTGGTGGCAGGCGGGCGTGGCCCTGGCCATGCTTCTGGCTGCCGCCCTGCTGCTGGGCCTGCCCGCGCTGCTGGCCTGGCGGGCTGGGGTCTTTCGCAGTCCGGGAGACCACGTCGCCCTGCTGGTTCTCGGAGGCATCTTGCTGTTTGTGGTGTTCGTGCTGCTGGTAGTGGCGGGCGCGCTGGTCGGAGTCTTCTCCAAAGACTTCCTGGTGCCGGTGATGGCGCTGGAGAAGGTGGGGCCCATCGAGGGCTGGCGGCGGCTCTGGCCCATGCTGCGCGCTGAAGGCTCCTCCTACGCCGCCTACGTGGGGATGAAGATCGTGCTGGCGCTGGGCGCCGGCTTCATCTTCGGCATCATCACCCTCATCGTGATCCTGATCCTGGCCATTCCCGGCGCCATCGCGGTCATCGCCGTGATCGCCGTGGCCAGCAGCCTGGGCCTCACCTGGAACCCGCTGACCATCGCCCTGGCGGTGTTGGTCGGAGGGGTCCTGCTCCTGCTTCTGATGTTCCTGATCGCTCTGATCAACGTGCCTGCGGCCGTCTTCTTCGAAGCCTACCCGCTCCTGTTCCTGGCC
>Ga0187776_10002111_pt1 | contig 10068 bp, 9 predicted proteins | sample 0216_BV02_MP12_2_FD_132426 | JGI IMG/M metagenome (GOLD analysis project Ga0187776, IMG submission 132426) | Tropical peat soil microbial communities from peatlands in Department of Meta, Colombia - 0216_BV02_MP12_20_MG | ecosystem: Environmental > Terrestrial > Soil > Wetlands > Peat | place...
ACCACCGTCGTGGTCGCGGGCTGGGTGGGAGGAGGCGGAGGCGGAGGAGCGGGAGGAGGAGGAGGAGGAGGAGGAGGAGGAGGCGCCGCTTCTGTCGTTGTCGCCGGCTGGGTGGAGGTGGTCGCGGCCGCTGGCGGGGGCGCCGAGGTGGTCGTCTCCGACGTTGCCACGGTCCGCGTCGGGGTCGTCCGCGTCGGAGTCGTCCGAGTCGGTGTGGTTCGCGTCAGCCCGGTCTGGGTGGAGAGCGCGCCGGCGCCGGCTCCTCCTCCGCAGCCTCCGAGCGCGAACCCGGCGATCGCAACGAGGACGAGCGAGGGGATGACCGTGACCCTGATCATGGCTCAGGCGGAGGCCAGGGCGATCGCCTCGATCTCGACCTTGGCGCCCGAGGGCAGCGCCGAGACCTCGATCGTGGCCCGCGCAGGCGGCCGCTCGCCGACGTGCGTCGCATACACCTCGTTCATCCCGGCGAAGTCGCCGAGGTCCGTGAGGTAGACGGTCGTCTTCACCAGCCGCTCCAGCCCGCTCCCGGCCGCCTCGAGGATCGCGGCCAGGTTCGCGAACACCTGCTCGGTCTGCTCCTGGATCGTCTCGCCCACGATCTCGCCGTGGTCGGGCTTCAGGGCGAGCTGCCCGGAGACGAACACCAGCCCGCCCGCCTCGATCGCCTGCGAGTACGGCGCGCCCTGAAACGGCGCGGGCGCCGCTTCCGTCCGCACCACCGTCTTGTCCGCCATCAGTGCTCCCTCCTCCGCGGCCTGCAGCTCTGCGCCAGGGCCACGCCCAGCGCCTTGAAGATCGCCTCGAGCACGTGCTCGGGGTCGGAGCCCTCGATCAGCCGGACGTGCACCGTCAGGCCCGCGCCCTGCGCCAGCTCGCCGAGGAACGTGCCGACCACGTCGCTTCCGAGCCCGGCCACGCGCGCGTCGCTGAGATCGACGTTCGAGACGACCAGCGGGCGGCCGGACGCTTCGAGCGCCACGTGGGCCAGAGCCTCGTCGGCAGGCACGACCGCCGAGCCGTGGCCGCGCGCGCCCTCCGAGCGAAGCGCCGCCTCGAGCGCCTGGCCGAGCGCATGCCCCGCAGCCTCGATCTCCTCCTCGGCCTCGCCGGGCGCGATCTCGAGCGCGAGGTCGAACGAGGCGTACTCCGCGAGCAGCCCGAGCAGGTGGTCGAGCACGGACACGCCGGTCGCGACGTTCGCCCTGCCGCTGCCCGCGACGTCGACGCGAGCGTGCAGGCGGCCCGCCTCGTCCGCCTGGCCGGTCCGAGGGGTCATCCCTCGACGCGCTCGATCTGGGCACCGAGGGAGCGCAGCCGCTCGTCGATCCGCTCGTAGCCGCGGTCGATCTCGCCGACGTTGCCGATCGTCGAGGTGCCCTCGGCGCAGAGCGCCGCGAGCAGCATCGCCATTCCAGCGCGGATGTCGGGGCTCGACATCTGCTGGCCGACCAGCCTCGCGGGGCCGGTGACGACGGCGCGGTGAGGGTCGCAGAGGATGATCCGGGCGCCCATCGACACCAGCTTGTCGACGAAGAACAGGCGGCTCTCGAACATCTTCTCGAAGATCAGGACGGTCCCATGCGCCTGGGTCGCGACGATGACCGCGATCGAGGTCAGGTCGGCCGGGAACGACGGCCAGGGGCCGTCCTCGATCTTCGGGATCTGGCCGCCGAGGTCGTCGCGGATCTGCAGCTCCTGGCCCGGCGGGACCCGCAGCGTGGCGCCGTCGATCTCGGCGTACACGCCGAGCCGCTGGAAGGTCGGCAGGATCGGTGCCAGGTCCTTCGGCTCGACGTCCTCGATCGTCACGTCGCCGCCGGTGACCGCGGCCAGGCCGATGAAGCTGCCGACCTCGATGTGCTCGGGGCCGATCCGCCACTCGCCGCCGGAGAGACTCTCCACGCCGTGGATGCGCAGGACGTTCGACTCGATCCCCTCGATCTCCGCGCCGAGCGAGACCAGGAACCGGCAGAGATCCTGGATGCGCGGCTCGCAGGCCGCGTTTCCGATCACCGTCTCGCCGGGTGTCAGCGAGGCCGCCATGACGGTGTTCTCGGTCGCCATCACGCTCGCCTCGTCGAGGAAGACGTGCTCGCCCCGGAGCGTGCCGTGCAGATCGAAGCGCGCGCCGATCTCGACCTCGGCGCCGAGCTCGGCGAACGCGTGGATGTGCGGGTCGAGCCGCCGGCGGCCGATCACGTCGCCGCCGGGAGGCGGAACGCTCGCCCGCCCGACGCGGGCCAGGAGCGGGCCGGCGAGCAGGAACGACGCGCGGATGCGGCTCGCCAGCTCGGCGTCGAGCTCGTGCGACGTGATCTCGGCCGCGTGGGCGCGCACCTCGTTTTCGCCTGTCCACTCGACCTCCGCCCCGACGTCGGCCAGCAGCGCCATCATCGTCTCGACGTCGCGAATCCGCGGCACGTTGTGCAGCACGACCGGCTCGCTCGTCAGCAGGCAGGCGGCGAGGATGGGCAGGGCGCCGTTCTTGTTGCCGGCCGCCCGCACGCGGCCGCTCAGGGGCCGGCCGCCCTGGATGACGAACGACGAGGCGAGCGCGTCGGTGACGGCGGTCTGGGCCATGCCGAGGGATTATCGTAGCCCCACTTGCAGCCGACCCGTGACCAGTCCTGGGAGACGCTGAACCGCTACACCAAGAGCGAGGCGCTGCTGCGACATGCGCTCGCCGTGGAGGCGGCGGTGGGCGCCTACGCGCAGCGCTTCGGCGAGGACGAGCAGCTCTGGCGCGCGACCGCGCTGCTGCACGACTTCGACTACGAGATCCACCCCACGCTCGACCGGCATCCGCAGGACGGTGCGCCGATCCTGCGTGAGGAGGGCTGGCCGGAGGAGGTGGTCGAGGGCGTCCTCTCGCACGCCTCGCACCTCGGGGAGCCGCGCGACACGCCGCTGAAGAAGACACTCTTCGCCTGCGACGAGCTGGCCGGCTTCATCCACGCCTGCGGGCTCGTGCGGCCGGACGGCATCGCGACGCTCGAGCCGAAGTCGGTCAAGAAGAAGCTGAAGCAGCCCTCCTTCGCGGCCGGGGTCAACCGGCAGGACGTCTACGAGGGCGCCGAGGAGCTCGGCGTCGAGCTGGACGACCACATCCGCTTCGTCATCGAGGCGATGCGCCCGATCGCCGCGGAGCTCGGGCTACGGCAGGGCGGCGACTGAGGCGCCGCTTGCGGCGCCGCCATCAGGAGGAACGGGCATGCCCGTTCCTCCGTCTGCAATGACCGGTCGATCCGAGGGAAGTCCTAGAGAGCGGCGACCAAGCGCTCGAGGTCGTCGTCGCTCGTCCACCAGCCGCATGACACGCGAACCAGGCCCTGGCCGGGCACGTCCCGGACGACGACGTCCGCCTCGTAGAGCCGCTTGACGAGCTCGGCGGTGTCGCCTTCGACCACAAAGCTGACGAGTGTGCCCTGGCCCGGCGCGGTCACGACCTCGAAGCGCTCGGCCAGCAGCTCGCGGCAGCGCGCGGCGGTCTCGGCCGCCCGCTCGTAGCGCCAGTCGGGTGCCGCGTCGAGCGCGGCCGCGAGCCCGGCCAGAACCGGCGGCGGCGTCCAGCCCGGGTCGAAGCGCTGCGTCCCCGGGCGTGCGGTGAACTCGCCGTCCGGCTCGTACTGCTCCTGCGAGAGGTAGCTGGGTGCGGCGATCCGCAGCGCCTCGGGATCGGCGACGGCGAGCCCGCCGGTTGCATCGGGGCCGCAGACCCACTTCTGGCCGGAGAACGCGTAGAAGTCGAAGCGCGACGCGTCGACCGGGATCGCGCCCGCCGACTGGGCGCCGTCGACGAGCAGCGGCAGGCCGGTCGCCTCCTTCAGCTCGTCGACCGGGAAGCGGTTGCCGCTCACCCAGCAGACGTGCGAGAGCGCGAGCAGGCGGGTCCTCGGCGTCACTTCCGCGAGCAGGACGTCCAGCGCCTGCTCCGGCGGCAGCTCGCGCACCTTTGCAACGCGCACACGTGCGGGCGACGCGCCGAGCGCGCCCAAGATGCCGAAGTGCTCGCCGTCGGTGGTGACGACCTCGTCTTCCGGGCCGAGCCCGAGGCCCGCGAGGACGATGTTGCAGCCGTTCGTGGTCGAGGTCGCGAGCGCCAGGTTCTCCGGCGAGACGCCGACGAGGTCGGCGAGCTTGGCCCGCACGTCGTCACGCAGCGCGAGCGCCCGCTCGAAGTAGGCGCCTCCGCCTCGCCCCTGCTCGAGGTCGGCGCGCTCCTGCTCGATCATCGCGTCGACCGTGGTGCGGGCGAGCGGTCCGTTCGTGCCGGCGTTCAGGTAGGCGAGCCGCTCGAAGAGCGGGAACTGCGCGCGAGCCTCGTCGAAGGTCATCCGATCCTCGCGTCGACGGGGGCGTGATCGGACAGCAGCCGGCCTTCGACGCGACGGCGCTCCCCGGGCCACCGCTCGGGCCGCGAGACCGGCGCCCCGCGCACGAGGATCTGGTCGAGACCGCGGATCGGCTCGGAGAAGCCCCATTCCGGGCTCGCCAGCCGGTCAAGCGTCGTCGACTCGCCGATCACGGTGTTGAAGTCTCCCGCAAGCACGAGCGCATCGCCGGGCTCGGCGAACGCGTCTGCGAAGACCGCTGCGCGGAGCAGCTCGCCGTCCTGGCAACGGCGGTCGCTGACACTGGAGGCGTGGAGGTTCGCGACGGTGAGGATGCAGTCGCTGGTGTCGAGCCGGACGGCGTGACAGACACGCCGCTCCTTCGCCCACGCCAGGCGCACACGGCGGTCGAGCCCGAGCGCCCGTGCCTGGGCCCGCCGGAAGCCGCGCGGGTTGAGCACGATCGAATCGTCGCCCAGCGGCCGAAGCGCTCGCGAGACGAGGATCGCGTTCGCCTGGCCGGTCACCGCCGAGCGCAGCAGCCCGTGGTGCAGCTCGGTCAGGGCGCGGCCGGCCTCGGCACTTACGGCCAGCGGCCGCGCCGCGACCGTGCCGAACGAGCGCATGCCGCTCCAGGCCTCGAGCTGCGCCAGCGACCAGACGGGCAGCTCCTGCAGGCAGACGACGTCCGGCCGGTCGGCCGTCGCCAGCCGCACCGCCACCTCGAGGAACCCGCGGCGCTCGGGCGGCTGTGCGTTCCCGTGGAAGACGTTCCAGGTGCGGACGAGGAGCGCCACGGGGCCACTAGTCTAGGTTCGTGTTTCGACGGCAGCGCTACGCCGACGTGATCCACCGGCAGCTCGAGCTCTTCCGGCGCGAGCAGGCCGGTCTGTTCGGCGAGATCGACGCTGCAGAGGACAGGTACGACCGGGCCGACCGCGACGAGGCGGAAGAGCTGTACGGCGATTACCAGGACCTGGTCGAGACCGGCACCGAGATCCTCGCCGACCTCCGCGACCACTTCGCGTCTTCGCTCGGCGAGCAGGCGGCCGAGCGGTACGAGGCGGAGTTCAACGACGCCGTCCGCAGAGATCTCCCTCGCTTCTCCCTGGAGATCGAGAACCGCTAGCCCAGGTGCGCGGCGAAGCCGCCGACGATTGCGCCGTAGGCGACGTGCACGACCACCGTCCAGATCGCCGTGCGCCGGCCGTAGTTGACGAGCAGGAAGCCGGGCGGCTCCAGCAGCGGCGTCTCCTCGGCGTCGGACCACGGCGTGCCCATGCGCGGGTGCACAGCCGGCAGCAGCGAGGTCACGAGCACGCCGCCCCCGAAGGCCGCGTGCACGACTCCGAGGATCGCCCCGAAGACCCAGCCTGCGTGGCCCACGGCCTCGAAGATCGCGTAGTAGCCGAGCGAGAACACCAGCCCGTTCGCGAAATGGACGGCGTAGCCGATCACGCTCGCACGGCCGCGGTCGTCCGTGAAGATCGTGCCGAGGAGGAGCGGGAGGTCCATCCGCGTCCACCCTTCGGCCTGGCCGATCCGCAGGCCGCTTGTCAGCACGACCGTCCCGATCACGCCGCCGGCCAGCGCGCCCCAGATCGAGATCATCGCGCCGTCTCCCGCTCCGACGACGCGGCGGCGATCGAGATCGCAGCGTTGATCAGCGCGAGGTGCGTGAGCCCCTGCGGGAAGTTGCCGAGGAACTCGCGGCTCTCGGGGTCGATCTCCTCGGAATAGAGGCCGACGTCGTTCGCGGTGGCGACCAGCTGGTCCATCAGCGACCGCGCCTCGTCGAGCTTGCCCAGGCGCGCCAGGGCGTCGACGAGCCAGAAGGAGCAGGTGAGGAACGCGCCGTCGTCACCCTGAACGCCGTCCTCGCCTCGGTAGCGGTAGACGAACGGCCCCTGCTGCAGCTCTCGCCGAACCGCCTCGATCGTGGCCTGCAGCCGCTCGCTGACCGGATAGTCGTACGAGAGGATTGCGAGCGTCAGCAGGCTCGCGTCGATCTCGTGCAGGTCGGGCGCCCGGACATAGCTGCGCTTCTCGTCGCTCCAGCACTCGGCCTCGACGAACGCCCGGATCTCGTCGGCCTCGGCGCGCCAGCGCTCGGAGCGGTCGGGAATGAGCCCGCGCTCGGCGAGGGCACGGGCCCGGTCGAGCGCGACCCAGCAGAGCGCCTTCGACTGCGTGAAATGCGCGGGCTGGCTGCGCACCTCCCAGATGCCCGAGTCGCGGTCGCGCCAGTGCTCGCAGACGTAGTCGGCGATCTTCGCCACTTCCCTTCCGGTCTCGCCGTCGAGGTGGCCGACGTGCTCCGCGTAGAGCCAGATCGACTCCAAGACGGAGCCGTAGACGTCGAGCTGCACCTGCCTTGCGGCGCCGTTCCCGATCCGCACCGGCGCCGAGCCGCGGTAGCCGAGCAGCTCCGGCAGGTCGACCTCTTTCGCGCGGTCGTTCCCGTCGACCCGGTAAAGGATCTGCAGACGCGGCTGGGTCAGGCGCGAGGCGTGCATCAGCCACCAGAAGAAGGCGTGCGCCTCGTCGTCGAATCCGAGCCTGATCAGCGCGTCCAGAGCCCAGCTCGCGTCGCGGAGCCACGTGAAGCGGTAGTCCCAGTTGCGGCCGCCGCCGATCTCCTCGGGCAGCGACGCCGTCGGCGCGGCCACGATCGCACCGGAGGGGGCGAAGACGAGCAACTTGAGCACGAGCGCGCTGCGCACGACGGCTTCGCGCCAGCTGCCGTCGTACTGGCACCTCTCGCTCCACGCATGCCAGAACCTGATCGCACGCTCGAGGCGTCGCTCGGCGTCGTCGCGGCCCGGGAGCACGAGCGGCTGCTGGTGCGCCGAGGCGAGCGAGAGCATCGCGGACCCGCCTTGCTCGAGCCGGAACTCCCCGGCGAGCGCGTCGTCACCGTCGTGGGTCGGCTGGCCGGCGTCCCAGACGCCGAGCGCCAGGGCCTCGCCGCGGTGCTCGGCGACCCAGTGAGCGCCGCGCCGGGTGATCCGCGTCCGGCCACGGCCGTAGTCGAACCGCGGCTCGAAGCGCCACCGAAGGGGCACGGCGCCGTCGAGGCCCTCGATCTTGCGGCAGAGCTCGCGCAGCGGCGAGAGATGGTCGTCGTCGGTAAGGGTCATCGCGTCGGTCAGGCGCACCGAGCCGGCCGCGGTTTCGAAGGTCGTCTCGAGGACGTTCGTGCCCGGCAGGTAGCGCCGGCTGGACTCGTACGGCACGGCCGGCTCCAGCTGGAACGAGCCGCCCCGGCCGGAGTCGAGGATCCGCGCGAAGACCGAGGGCGAGTCGATGTCGGGGAGACAGAGCCAGTCCACGGAGCCGTCCGTCGCGACGAGCGTCGCGGTACGGCCGTCGCCGACGAGCGCGTAGTCGCGGATCGGCGCATACCCGTCGGCGGTGCGTTGCACGACTGGGGATTCTGCCCTGCGGCGGCGGTCGCGCACTCCTCGGCGGCGCGGTGGATCAAGAAGCACAGCATCGGCACGAATCCGCGAGCCACGCGTGCGCCGAAACCCGCTACCGTCGACTGCGAGGGAGGTGGGCAGCAAGCCCCACCCTCTGAGTGGGTGGGGGTGTCGTTTCCTTCAGCGGTGGCCGAAGTGGTGGGCGGCGGGTAGCGAGCCGAAGACGTCTGCGCCCTCGGCGCAGCGCCGGGCCAGTGGGCCGAGCGACTCGAGCTCCCGCACGACCACGTTCCGGTTCCGGCCCAGCCGCTCGAACTTGCCACGCGCCAGCAGCAGCGGCTCGGCCCGCACCAGCGCGCGGAAACGCTCGTACACCGAAGGTGGCACGATCAGGTTCACCTGGCCGAACTCGTCCTCGAGCAGCATGAAGACGACCCCGTTCGCCGTTGCCGGCCGCTGCCGCGCCACCGCCATCCCCGCCACCGCCACCTGCCCGCCCCCCGCCCGCGCCGCCAGCTCGCGGCTCGACAACGTCCCCTCCGGCAGGTGCTCCCGCAGCAGCGCCAGCGGATGCGTGCCGACCGAAAGGGAGGTCGTGCGGTAGTCCGCCAGCATCTGCTCCCACGGCGTCTGCTGCCGCAGCCCGGGCGTCGCCGCGGTCGGGTCGAGCGGCAGCGCGAGCTGCTGCTCGTCGCCCCCGCTCCCCGGCACGGTCTGGGCGCGAGGGACGAAGCCGAGCTCCCAGAGGAGCTTCCTCCGCCCGCCGCCGAACGAGTCGCACACGCCCGAGGCGACGAGCGCCTCCAGCCGCGCCCGGTCGAGCCCTGTCCGCTGCGCCAGGTCGCGCACCCCGCCGAAGGAACCGCCCCGTTCCCGCTCGGCCACCACCGCCCGCGCCTCCTCCTCGCCGAGCGAGCGCACGTACTCGAGCCCGATCCGCACCGCCTCGTCCTCGAGCGCGCAACGCGCCGCGCTGCAGTTGACGTCCGGCCCGAGCACCTCCACTCCGCGCCGCTGCGCGTCCCGGACGAGCGAGGCCGGCGGGTAGAAGCCCATCGGCTGCGCGTTCAGCAGCGCGCAGAGGAACTCACGCGGATAGTGGTGCCGCAGCCACGCCGACTGGTACGCGAGCAGCCCGAACGCGGCCGCGTGCGATTTCGGGAAACCGAATGCCGCGAACCCGTTCAGCTTCTGGAAGACGGCCTCAGCGGTCTCGCGCGAAACGCCGCGCCCGAGTGCGCCCTCGACGAACCGCCCGTGGAAGGCTTCGACCGCCTCCCGGCTGCGCTTCCTGCTCATTGCCCGCCGCAGCCCCTCCGCCTCGCCGACCGTGAAGCCGGCGAGCGCCGTCGCAACGCCGAGCACCTGCTCCTGAAAGACCACGACTCCGAGCGTCTCGCGCAGCGGCTCCTCCAGCAGTGGATGGTCGTAAGGCGGCACGAAGTCAGGGTTCTCGCGCAGGGCCTGCCGGTGTGCGATGTACGGATGGACGGCACCGCCCTGGATCGGCCCCGGTCGCACGAGCGCGACCTGCACCGTCAGGTCGTCGAGGTTCTCGGGCAGCGTGCGCAGGAGCGACTGCATCTGCGCCCGGCTCTCGATCTGGAAGACGCCGACCGTGTCGGCCTGCTGGATCTCCGCATAGACGGCCTGGTCGCCCAACGGGATCCGCGACAGGTCGATCGTCTCGCCCCCGGCCAGGGCGATTTGCTCGACGCAGTCCTCGACCGCGGAGAGCATTCCCAGCCCGAGCAGATCGATCTTGAGGAAGCCCGCATCCGCGCACGAGTCCTTGTCCCACTGGCAGAGCTGCCGGCCCTCCATCGCCGCCGGCTGCACCGGGACGAGCTCGACCAGCGGCCGCGTCGAGATCACCATCCCGCCCGGGTGCTGCGAGATGTGTCGTGGCAGCCCACCCAGCTCGCCGCAGAGCTCGGCGAAGGCGCGCCAGCGCGGCGAGGCCAGCTTCGTCTCCGCATCCGGGAGCTTCGCCAGCTCCTCGCCGACGCGGTACGGGCTCCCGTCGGTCAGTCGCGCCAGTCGCTCGAGTTCGGCGAACGGCAGGCCGAGCGCCTTGCCGACGTCGCGGATCGCGCCGCGCGCGTGGTAGGTCGAGAAGCTGGCGACGAGTGCCGAGTGCTCCCGGCCGTAACGCTCGCAGACCTCGACGATCAGCTTCTCGCGGATGTCACGCGGGAAGTCGAGGTCGATGTCAGGCACCGACGCCAGCTCGCGGTTGAGGAACCGCCCGAGCGGCAGCTCCGCCAGCACCGGGTCGACGTGCGAGAGGCCGGTCAGGTAGCAGACGATCG
>Ga0187776_10002112_pt1 | contig 10067 bp, 11 predicted proteins | sample 0216_BV02_MP12_2_FD_132426 | JGI IMG/M metagenome (GOLD analysis project Ga0187776, IMG submission 132426) | Tropical peat soil microbial communities from peatlands in Department of Meta, Colombia - 0216_BV02_MP12_20_MG | ecosystem: Environmental > Terrestrial > Soil > Wetlands > Peat | place...
CGCGACGAACGCGAGCAGCGCGCCACCCGGCCAGCCGACCGCGCTCAGGGACGGGGGGCTGGAGCCGCCGCGGCCCCAGAACCCGAGCATGCCGAAGACGAGGAAGAGCGCGGCCACCCAGGCCCAGAAGCCGAGGCGGCTGCGGTAACTCCGGAGGGCCGGCGCGATCTGGATGTGGCGCCGGCGGCAGCGGGCGAACAGGTCGACGGCAGCGGCGAGGAAGGGCAGCAGCATGGCGACGAGGACGATCTCGATCGCCCAGCCTCGGATGAGGCGCTGGCCGAGGAAGATGTAGCTCGCCGGCCCCTGAGCGAGGGACACCCCTTGCTCCATGGCATCCACCGCGTCCTGAGTCGCGAGGCCGACCAGTCCGAGATGCTGGACGTCGAGCCGTACCCGCGCTTTCGGCGCGTCGGGTGGGCGAGCGCCGGCGGTCGTCACCGTCACCGCCGGGATGCCCCGGCTCACGAAGGGCGCCTGCTCGTAGGGACTGAACGGAAAGGCGAGGTCGAGCAGCTGCTGGAGGCCGCTCGGCCGCGACGGGTCGCCGCCACCCACTCGCGCGAGCGCGGAGCGAACCGTCTCGACGAGCCCGGGTGCCGGCGAGCGGGGGCTGTCGGAGCTGAGCACGAGTCGCGGTCGTCCCCGGCCGCCGACGGAGTCGAGGTTGACGACCGCGAGTACGCTCTGGCGCGAGTCGGGCTGCGCCGCGAAATGTGCGGCTCCCCTGGCTCCCTCTGCCGCGCCGTCTGTCGAGAGGAAGACGAGCGAGTAGGGGAGCTTGATGTGCTGGGCGGCGGCCGTCGGTGCGTAGGAGCGTGCGAGCTCGATGAGCGCCGCCGTCCCCGAGGCGTTGTCATCGAGCCCGCCGCCCGGAGCGCCGCTGTTGTCACGGTGCGCCATGACGACGATCTCCGCGCGTGGCGAGAGCCCGGCCTTCTCGGCGACGAGGTTGACGAGCGTTGTGCGACGGCCGTGGATCGTCGCCGTGAACCGGTCGGCCCGAACCTGGAAGCCGTACGGCGCAAGCTCCTGCCGGAACCACGCCTCCGCCCCCCTGGCGCCGGGCGTGCCCGGTCTCCGGTCGGGGTAGCGGGCGGCGAGATCCGAGGCGAGCGAAGCCGCCGTCGCCCCGTCGAACGCGGGCGGCAAGGACGGCGGCTGGAGCGCGGCAGGTTTGGCGACGCTGAAGGCGAGCAGCAGTAGCGGCAGTCCGACGAGCAGCCAGGTGCCGCGGTACAGCCGCGCGTTCACGGGCCGCTCGACCGACCCGGGCCGCGACCGTCGGCGTTCAGGTGAGGGCGAGGCGGCCGTCACGAAGGCCAGTCTAGGGTTGGCCCAGGGCGACGGTACTTCGCCGGGATGTTTTCCCATGGAAACGGGTTAGGAGTGACGTCCAGCGGGGAAGGGCGGCTGGATGCAGATACCCCGGATCGCCTGCCGCGAGAGGCAACGCAGCTGCTGGTGGTAGAAAACAGCAGGATTAGGGATCTGAATCCGTGGGAATGTGCAAGTAGGGCAGCGCGTGGATGAGGCGGCAGTCATCGAAGCAGCGGGAGCAGAGCTCGAGGGAATGCGGACGGTCCGCCTGCGAATCCCTGCGCGGGCGGAGTACATCGCGCTGGCACGCCTCGCTCTCAGCGGGCTCGCCGACATCGTCTCGTTGCCCGAAGAGCTGCTGGCCGACCTGAAGCTCGCGCTCACGGAGGCGGTCTCGAACTCGGTGCGGCATGCCTACGGCGAGGGTGACGGCTTCGTGTCGGTCGCGTACGAGCTGAGCGGTGGCTCGCTCGCGGTCGAGGTCGTCGACGACGGCGAGGGATTCGATCCGGAACGGCCGCCGACGCTCGAGGGCGAGGAGCTCACCGAAGGCGGGCTCGGGATCGCGATCATCCGGACGATCGCCGACGACTTCGAGCTCGACTCGCGGCTAGGTGTCCGCGGGTCACGGCTTCGCTTCGTGAAGCGGTTGAGCCCGCGCGTCTGAGCGTTGTCAACCTCGACAACGCTACGCCGCAAGCTCCTCGTCGTCTCCAACCGCGCCCCGGTGAGCTACCGGCGTGACGCGAGCGGAGCCCGCGTGGCCAGGCGCGGAGGCGGCGGTGTCGTGACGGCGCTCGGCGGCCTGCTCGCGCACCACGACGTGACATGGGTGGCCAGCGCAATGAGCGAGGAGGACAAGGCCGTGGCGGCCGAGCGGGACGGCTCGTTCGCCGAGGAGACGCGGGACGGGGCCGCATACAGGCTGCGCCTCGTCGTACACGACCCGGCGGCGTACGACCGCTACTACAACGTCCTGGCGAACCCGACGCTCTGGTTCCTGCAGCATTACCTGTGGGCGCTCGGCTCGGCTCCCGACTTCGGACCCCGGCTGCACGAGGCGTGGGATGCCGGCTACGTGCCGGTGAACGAGGCGTTCGCGGCGGCGACGCTCGAGGAGCTCGAGCGCGAGCCCGATGCGGTGGTGCTGTTCCACGACTATCACCTCTACCTCGCGCCCCGGCTCGTACGCGAGGGGCGGCCGGGCCTCGTCACGTCGCACTTCGTCCACATCCCCTGGCCGGAGCCGGACTACTGGCATGCGCTGCCGGAGGAGCTGCGCGTCGCGGTGCACGAGGGGCTGCTCGCGAACGATGTCGTCGGCTTTCACACCGAACGCTGGCGGCGGGCTTTCCTGCTCTCGGCGCAGCGGCTGCTCGGCGCCCATGTCGACGAAGAGGCGGGGACGGTCGAGCACGGCGGCCGGCGGACGCGCGTGGTCGCGCACCCGATCGGCGTCGACGCGGCCGAGTTCGACCGGCTGCGGGAGGACCCCGCCGTGCTCGAGCGCGAGGCCGAGCTCGTCGCGCGGCGGCCCGAGCAGCTCGTCCTCCGCGTCGACCGGATCGATCCGTCGAAGAACATCGTCCGCGGCTTTCACGCCTTCGGGCTGCTGCTCGAGCGCCATCCGGAGCTGCATGGGAAGGTGTCGATGTCCGCGCTGCTGACACCCTCGCGGCAGGACATTCCCGAATACGTCGAGTACGCAGCTGCGGTCGAGGCGGCGGCACGGGAGGTGAACGACCACTTCGGACGCGATGGCTGGCAGCCCGTGGACCTCGACATTGCCGACGACTTCAGCCGATCCGTCGCCGGCTACAAGCAATTCGACGTGCTACTCGTGAACCCCGTCTTCGACGGGCTCAACCTCGTGGCCAAGGAGGCGTTCCTCGTCAACGAGCACGACGGCGTGCTCGTCCTGTCGGAGAACGCGGGCGCGCACGAGGAGCTCGGCCGATGGGCGCTGACCGTCAACCCGCTCGACGTCTTGGGACAGGCGGAAGCACTGCATGCGGCGCTGCTGCTCGAGCTGCCTGAGCGGCGGCGGCGGGTGGAGGCGATCCGCGGACAGGTACGCGCGCACGGCATCCGGGAGTGGATCGAGGCGCAGCTCGCGGACGTGGACGCCGTACGATCCGCCTGATGGACGATCTCTCGCACGTCGACGAGTCGGGCGCCGTCCGCATGGTCGACGTGGGCGGCAAGGAGCTGTCCCGCCGACGGGCCGTCGCGCGCGCCGAGGTACGGATGGCTCCCGAGACCGCGCGGATCCTGCGTGAGCTGCCGAAGGGCGACGCCCTCGCAGCGGCGCAACTGGCCGGGATCATGGCCGCCAAGCGCACGAGCGAGCTCATACCCCTCTGTCACCCGCTGCCCCTGGCGCACGTCGAGGTGACGCTCGAGGTCGGGGAGGACTCGGTCGAGATCGTCGCCTTGGCTGAGACCACGGCTCAGACAGGGGTCGAGATGGAGGCGCTCACGGCCGCGACGGTCGCCGCTCTCACGGTCTACGACATGGCGAAGGCGGTCGACAAGCAGATGCGGATCGCGGAGGTCGTGCTCGTCGAGAAGACGAAGGAGCCCGTCACCTGAAGGCCGCCGTGCTGACGGTGTCGGACGGCGTCGTGGCCGGGACGCGAGAGGACCGCAGCGGCGACGCGCTCGACGAGCTGCTGCGCGCCGACGGCTACGACGTCGAGCGGCGGGTTGTTCCCGACGAGCGGGAGGTGATCGCCGCCGCGATCCGGGAGCTCGCCGCAGACACGGGGCTGGTTCTCACGACCGGGGGCACCGGCCTCGCCCCACGAGACGTCACGCCGGAGGCGACTCGCGACGTTCTCGACCGGGACGCTCCCGGGATCGCTCAGGCGCTGCGGGCGGACTCGATCGCGAAGACGCCGCACGGGCTGCTCTCCCGCGGGCTCGCGGGAGTCGTCGGCCGCGCGCTCGTGGTGAACCTCCCGGGCTCGACCGGCGGGTGCCGCGACGGCTTCGCCGTCCTTCGCCCCGCGCTTTCGCACGCCCTCGAGCTTCTGGCCGACACTCCGACGGAGCACGCGCAGACGTGACCGCCGAGCTGGCGCCGCTGCCCGCGCGCTTCGCGCGCCTCGTCAAGATCGAGCACACCGTCTTCGCGCTGCCGTTCGCCTACGTCGGCGCGTTCCTCGCCGTCGGAGGGACGCCGAGCGGCCACGACCTGCTCTGGATCACGCTTGCGATGGTCGGCGCCCGCTCGCTCGCAATGGCGCTCAACCGCCTGATCGACGCGCGGATCGACGCGCGGAACCCTCGGACAGCCGGTCGAGAGCTGCCCAGTGGCCAGCTGTCGGTCGCCCAGGTGACCGTCTTCTCCGTCGCGTCCCTGGCGCTCTTCCTCGCTGCGGTCTGGCAGCTGGATCCGATCGTTCGCTGGCTTTGGCCGATCCCGGTGGTCGGCTTCGTCGTCTACCCGTACCTCAAGCGCTTCACGTGGCTCTGCCACTTCTGGCTCGGAGGGGTCGACGGGCTTGCGCCGGTGGGGGCATGGGTCGCCATCACCGGCCGGCTGCCGTGGCAGTCGTGGATGCTCGGGGCAGCCGTTGCCTTCTGGGTCGCCGGCTTCGACTTCTTCTACGCGCTCTTCGACGAGGAGATCGACCGACGCGAAGGGCTGCACTCGATCGTCACGCGCTTCGGCAAGCAGGGCGCCTTCGTCGGCGCACGGCTCGCCCACGCAGCAGCGGTCGCCTGTCTCGTCGCGGCAGGCCTCGGTCTCGACGTCGGCGCCCTCTACTGGCTCGGTGTCGCGGCTGTCGCGCTGCTCCTCGCGTACGAGCACTCCCTCGTGCGCCCCGGCGACCTGCGTCGTCTCGATGCGGCGTTCTTCACCATGAACGGCGTGATCAGCGTCCTCTTCGCCGCCTTCGTGATCGCGGACGCTGTCCTGTAACGAGAAGGGCCGGTTGCCCGGCCCTCCCCATCACGGTATGCCCCGCCCGCTTACTTGTTCTTGTGGATGTGGCGGTGCAGCCAGCGCAGCGGATGCTTGTGCCACTCGCGGCAGAAGGGCCCGTTGAGCACCACGCCCGTGCCGGCGGCCGTTCCCGTGCCGAGCTCGCCGGACGACGAGGCGCCGAAGCCGGCGGCCGGGTCGAAGGGCGACGAGAGCGTGGCCGCGAGCTGTCCGCCCGGCCCGACCACTCTTCCGATTGCGGCGCCTGTCGCGTCGCCGTTGCCGACGACCGCGTTGATCGAGCCGTGCGCCCCCACTCCGTTCGTGTTCTCGATCCGGAAGACGCCGACGACCCGGCCGGCGCCGGTGTTGGTGTCCACGAGGCTCGCGGCGCGGATCGTGAGCGTGCCGTCGAGCCGGGCGTCGCTGCTCGTCGCGGTGCCCGTGTATGTGGCGAGGGTCGAAGCGAACGTGTCGCTGTCGTTGACCGTGCACGTGGTCAGCTTTGCCTGCGTCACGGTCGTCGCCTTGAACGTCGCCGAGGCGGACTGGGCGCCGGGGCCGCCGGCGGCGAGCGCGACGCCAGTGGCCGCGAGCGCGGCTACCGCGAGCGGTGCGAGCAGCAGTAGGTGCTTCCTTGACATCGGGATCTCCTCGGGTTGAAAGGACTACAGGGAGCCTGATCGCGCGGTGATCGACGCACGCAAAGGCGCCGTAAAAGGCCGGTAAAGCGATCGGAGCCGCATATGCTGGATGCGTGCTCGTTGCGCGGAGGCTCGGTAGGAGCTACGGCGAGAAGCGGGTTCTGCGGGGAATCGACCTCGAGCTCCCGTCCGGCGGGTTCCTCGTCGTCACCGGGGCCAACGGCTCCGGTAAGACGACGCTCCTCCGGATCTGCGCGGGCCTTGCGCAGCCGACCGAGGGGACGATCGAGCGGACCGTCGAGCGGGCGCAGATCGGCTACCTCGGCCACGAGCCGCTCGTCTACCGCGAGCTGACCGCGTTCGAGAACCTCGAGCTGTACGGCCGCCTCTACCGTGTTGCCGAGCGACGGGAGCGGATCGGCATGCTGCTCGAGCGGTTCGGCCTCTGGGAGGTCAGGCACGAGCGGGTGGCGTCGTACTCCCGCGGCATGACGCAGCGGCTCGCGATCTGCCGCGTCCTCCTGCACGAGCCGGAGCTGCTCGTCCTCGACGAGCCGTACAGCGCGCTCGACGAAGCAGGAGCCGAGCTTCTCGACGCGCAGCTCGCCGAGCTCCACCGGGAGCGGACGTTCCTGCTCGCCACCCACGAGCCGGCGCGTCTCGAGCCATTCGCGAGCGGCCGGCTCGCGCTCGCCGCATGAGCTACGTCCGCGACGTCGGCGCGCTTGCCCGCAAGGACTTGCTGCTCGAGCTGCGGGCGCGAGACACGCTGCCGGCGATGGTCCTCTTCGTTGCCGCCGTCTTCGTCGTCTTCCACTTCGCGCTGCCGGAAGCCCCGTCGCGGCTCGAGACGGTCGGCCTGCTCTGGATCGCGATTCTCTTCACCGCATTGCTCGGGCTCGGCCGCGCCTTCGTGCCCGAGCGTGAGCAGCGGACGATTGACGGCCTCGTCCTCGCGCCGTGCGACCGGAGCGCAATCTGGCTCGCGAAGTCGCTTGCGACGCTCGTCTTCCTCGCAGCTGCCGAAGTCGTCGCGCTGCCGCTCTACGCCGTCTTCTTCCACCGCGTCGGCGCCGCGACCCTCGCGGCTGTCGTTCTCGCGGACATCGGCATCTGTGCCGTCGGCACGTTCCTCGGAGCGATGGCGGTCGCGACGCGGGCGCGGGATCTCCTGTTGCCGCTGCTCTTCCTGCCGCTTGCCGTGCCGATCGTCGTCGGCGCGGTCGGCGCGAGCGTTGTCCACTCGCCCGGCCGGTACCTCGGCTTTCTTGCGCTCTACGACGCTCTGTTCGCGGTGGTCTGCTGGGCGTCGTTCGAGTATGTCGTCTCCGAATGAGCGCACGTGCTGCGACAATCCGGGTGGTGGGTCGCACGTCTCGCATACCTCTCCCGGCGCTCGCCGCCGTGTCGCTCGTCCTCGTCACGACCGCGATCGCGTTCGTCTTCTTCGTCGCGCCGAACGACGCGAACCAGGGCTTCTCGCAGCGGATCTTCTACTTCCACGTCTCGATCGCGATCACCGCCTACGCCTGCTTCGCGGCCGGCGCCTGGCAGGCGTTCCGGCTCCTGTGGAAGCGCGACCCGCGCGCCGACCTCAAGAGTTACGTCTGCGTCCACCAGGGGGTCATCTTCGGGACGCTCGTGCTGCTCACCGGCTCGATCTGGGCGAAGATCTCGTGGGGCCGCTGGTGGCTGTGGAGCTCCGATCAGCTCGTGCTCTTCCTGGTCCTCTTCCTCTTCTACTGCGCGTACTTCATGCTCCGCTACTCGGTCGATCCCGGTCCGCAACGTGCGAACCTGAGCGCCGTGTACGCGCTCTTCGGCGTCGTCCTGATCCCGGTCAGCTTCGCCGCGATCAGGCTCGCGAAGGACATCATCCATCCGGTCGTGTTCACGCTGCACGGCCCCAACTTCGGCGGCTGGATCCTCGTCACGTACTGCATCGCGCAGGTTGCGATGCTCGTCCTCGCGTACACGCTCTACCGGCTCGAGCTCGTAGCCAAGCGGCTAGACGGACGGCTGCGCGAGCTGCGGGAGGTGCTCGCGTGACGACGGCCGAGAAGTACGTCACGGCGGCCTATTGCGTCGTGTTCGCCCTCGTCCTCGTGTACGTCCTGATCATGGCGCTCAAGCTGCAGCGGCTCGAGCGCGAGGTCGACGATCTCGCCGACCGCGTGCCCGCGGAGGACGACGCGGAAGAGGCGTCACGGGAGCCGGCGCGCGTTGGCTGAGCTGCTCTTCTGGCCCGCGCTTCTCTTCTACGGCGAGGCAGCGGTCGGCTACCTCGGCGACGTGCGGCGACCCGGTCGCGCGGGCCGTGCCGCCACGTGGGGCGTGCGGCTCGGCTGGCTTGCGCAGACCGCGCTGCTCGTCGCGCAGGCGGCGCGCGACGAAGGGTTCCCGTGGGGAACCTGGGCCTCGTCGCTCTCGCTCTTCGTCTGGCTCGTCGTCTCCGCTTATCTGATCTGGGGCTGCCGCCGCCCGTATCGCGTGCTCGGTCTCGTCGTCATGCCGCTGGCGGTGGCGCTGCTCGTGATCGCCCGCGCGGGCGGCGGAACGGGAGGCGGGCGCGCGAGTCACTACTCGAACCTGTTCCTCGTAGTCCACGTCGGGCTCGTGCTCGCCGCCTTCGCCGGCTTCACGCTCGCCGCGGCGCTTTCGGCGCTCTACATCTGGCAGGAGCGCCGACTGAAGACGAGCCCTGCGACGATCCTCCGTCGGCCGGTGCCTGCGCTGGCAACCCTCGACGCGCTCGCGCTCCGCACGGTCGCGTGGTCGGTGCCGCTGCTGACCCTGGGCGTTGCCGTCGGGCTCGTGCGCCTCGTCGCCCGTGGCGACCGGCTCGACGCGCTGATCGCCGCGACCGCGGCCACGTGGTTCGTCTGGTGCGCCTATCTCGGGCTGCGCCTGGTCGGCGGCTGGTCCGGGCGTCGCGCCGCGTATCTGGCTCTCGCCGGCTTCGTGCTCGTCGTCGTCGTCCGGCTCGCTCTCCCCACCACCCACTTCGCATGATCCGTCTCGTCCTCGTCGGCACCTCGCACCATCACGCGCCGGTCGAGCTGCGTGAGCAGGTTGCGCTAGATCGGGAGCATGCGCAGGCGCTCGCCGCGCGACTCGCGGAGGGAGGTCGTGAGGCTGCGTGCCTCTCGACGTGCAACCGCACCGAGCTGTACGTCGCCGCGGACGACGCCGAGCAGGCGGAGCGGGACGCCGTCGGCGCGCTCGCGTCGCTCGAGCCTGAAGTCGAGCCCGCGCTCTACCGGCTGCACGACCGGGCTGCCGCCCTTCACCTTTTCCGTGTCGCGGCGGGACTCGACTCACTCGTCCCCGGCGAGGGGGAGATCCTCGGCCAGGTCCGGCTCGCCCAAGAGCTCGGCGCGACCGGGCCAGTGCTCGATCGAGTCTTCCGGCAGGCGCTGCACGCGGGTCGCAAGGTGCGGGCGGAGACGGCGATCGGGCAAAGCCCCGCGTCGGTCTCGGCCGCCGCGGCGGCGCTCGCAGAGCAGGTGTTCGGCCGTCTCGACGGTCGCTCGATCCTGCTGCTCGGCGCCGGCAAGGTGAGCGAGCAGGCTGCCCGCAACCTTCGGAGTCGCGGAGCGGAGATCTCGCTCGTCGCGAACAGCAAGACGGAGGGCGAGCGGATCCACGAACAGCTCGCGGAAGTCGACGTCGTCATTGCCTCGACGAATGCACCGGGTCTCGTGCTCGAGGCGGCGAGCGTGGCCGAGCAACTTCGTGGCCGCCGCGGCCGCCGGCTGGTGCTCGTCGATCTCGCAGTGCCGCGTGACCTCGACCCCGCGATCGGCCGGCTCGAGGGCTGTTACCTCTATGACATCGACGACCTCGAGCAGATCGTGGTCGAGACCCTGTCGCTCCGCCGGCGCGAGGCGGAACGGGCCGAGGCCATCGTGGCGGGCGAGGCGGAGAAGTTCCACGAATGGCACGCGTCGCTCGACGTCGTGCCGGCGATCGCGTCGCTGCGGGCGCGGGCCGAGGAGATCCGCGAAACCGAGCTGCAGAAGGCCGAAGCGCTCCTCGAGCGGCTCGACGAGAGCCAGCGGCGGGCGGTCGAGGCGGTCACCGCCCAGATCGTGAACAAGCTCCTCCATCTGCCGACCGTCCGGATGAAGGAGGCGGCGGCGGCAGCCGACGGGGTCCTCTATGCTGAGACG
>Ga0187776_10002113_pt1 | contig 10067 bp, 14 predicted proteins | sample 0216_BV02_MP12_2_FD_132426 | JGI IMG/M metagenome (GOLD analysis project Ga0187776, IMG submission 132426) | Tropical peat soil microbial communities from peatlands in Department of Meta, Colombia - 0216_BV02_MP12_20_MG | ecosystem: Environmental > Terrestrial > Soil > Wetlands > Peat | place...
GATGCCGGCAATTCGCCCCGACCAGCGGCGACAGGGTCATGCGATAAAGCGAGATCGGGGCAAGCATGAGCGCTTTGGCGAATTGCGACATCGGGTTCATGCGTAGGGCTCGCCGTTCTTGCGCCTAAAGATAAAGCGTCCGCCTTCCTTGCGCGCCGCCATATCGACGTCGCTGTAATGAGCCTCCTCGGTCGCGCAGCGTGTGCCCACCTCGAGATAACGTGCAGGGCTGTCGCCACGATTGATCAGGTGATGCCCATTGGGGTTGCCTGCAGGAAATCCGGCGGCCATGCCCTCACGCAAGACTGTCTCTCCGTCATCGGTGACGAGTGCGATCTCGCCTTCCACCACATAGATGAACTCGTCCTCGTTAGCGTGCCAATGACGCTGCGATGACCAAGCGCCTGGGGGAAGCGTGGTCAGATTGACGCCGAACTGGGTAAGCCCAAGCGGATCGCCGAGCGCGCGTTTCTCTCGGCCGGCAACGGGCGCGTCGAACGGCTTCGGATAGAGGCTGCCGAGCCGCGGCGTCACACTTGCCGGATCGAGCCAGCCGCGGCCGTTGCTTTTGGCCTTTTCCATTGAACTCTCCTCGCTACGGCTTTGCCGCGCTCAAGCCGGCTGTGCCTGATCTGCCTTCGTCTCGCCCCTGGCCGCCGCGCGCTCCGCCTCGATCTTGCCAATAGCCTCCTCGACTGCGTCGAACACGAGCAGCGTCGAGGCATGGCGCGCGCGATAGTCCCGCACCGACTCGAGGACGGCGAGGTCGGCCCATTTGCCGGACGGAGGTGGCCCTCCCTGCTTCAGCATCTTGCGCATCGCGGCTCCCACGGCCCTAAGCTCATTCGCGCTCGAGCCTACGATCTCGCGCCCCATCACCGAGGCCGCCGACTGGCCAAGCAGGCAAGCCTTAACGCTCTGGCCGTAATCAACCACGACGTCTCCCTCCATGGAGAGGTCGACGCTGACCGTGCTGCCGCACAGCTTTGAGTGGGCGGTTGCAGAGGCCTGCGGCACGGAGAGCCGCGTGGTGCGCGGAATGGCAGCGGCAAGCTCGAGGATGCGCTGGGTATAGATGTCTTCTGGCAATGTCATTCCGGTTGCTGTCACCCCTTGGGCTCGCCTTGCGGGCTGAAATCACGCATTATATATGCAGCCGGGCATGGCAATGAGAGGGCCTGTAACCAAATGGGGCTACGTGGCATCTATAGATGACGCGCCGTCTTGGTGCCGGCAACCCGCGCATTCCTCCCGCGTTGAAGCTCTAAAGGAACGTTTCATTCATGGACGCCACGGTGAAGAAGTTGAAGACACGGCCCCAGATCGAGGTTGGCCGCGGACCCGCCATCGTGCGGCCGTCGCGCGAGGAGGCCGAGGAGGCGGTCCGCACGCTGATCGCTTATGCCGGCGATGATCCCGACCGCGAGGGTCTGCGCGAGACGCCGCGCCGCGTTACTTCGGCCTATGACGAGTTCTTCTCGGGCTATCGTGAAGACCCGCTCGAGGTGCTCTCGCGCACCTTTGACGAGGTGGCTGGCTATGACGATATCGTGATGCTGCGCGACATCGAGCTCAACTCGCATTGCGAGCATCACATGATCCCCTTCGTCGGCAAGGCGCATGTCGCTTATTTCCCGACCGACCGGGTGGTCGGCATCTCCAAGCTCGCCCGCGTGGTCGACGTGTTCGCAAAGAGACTCCAGACCCAAGAGACCATGACAGCTCAGATCGCCGAAACCATCGACAAGGCACTAAAGCCCAAGGGCGTCGCGGTGATGATAGAGGCGGTGCATCAATGCATGTCGATCCGCGGCGTGAAGAAGCCGGACGTCGCCACCATCACCACCCAGTTTACCGGCATCTTCAAAGAGGATCCGGCGCAGCAGGCGCGCTTCATGATGCTCGCGGCGGGACATGGACGCGGCTGATGCAACTGGCCGCGAAGGACATATCGCGGTGAGCAAGCCTGCCGTCTTTCCCCCTCCCGGAGGTGACAAGTCAGAGATCGAGGAAGGGACGGTGTTCACGCCGCGCTTCGACGCCGACGGCCTCATCCCCGTGGTCGCGATTTCGGCCTCGACCGGCGAAGTTCTGATGCTCGCTTACATGAACGCGGCGGCCCTCGCCCTCACCATCGAGACGGGAGAGGCGCACTACTGGTCGCGCTCGCGGGGAGAGCTTTGGCGCAAGGGCGAGACGAGCGGCAACGGTCAGCGCGTGGTCGAACTGCGCATCGACTGCGACCAGGACGCTCTTCTGCTCAAAGTCGAGATGAGCGGCCGCGAGGCGTGTTGCCACACCGGACGGAGGTCCTGTTTTTATCGCGCTCTGCCTGTCGGCGAGGCGATCGGCAAGGGCGTTGCCCTGCGCCTGATCGATGCGGAGCGGCAGTTCGACCCAGAGACAGTTTACCGTCATGCTGGTGCCGCAAAGGGAACCTTAAAGAAATAGGAGTAAGGTGGTGACTCGCTTTCGGCCAGGCCGATCGAGCTCGTGCGCGGCCGCCTCGGCCAGACTGCCGGACCTAGTCCGGCTGGAGCTTACGGCATGGACAGCTTTGGAAAACCGAAACTTGGGATCGCGCTCGGCGGCGGTGCTGCGCGCGGCTGGGCCCATATCGGCGTTCTCAAGACGCTCGTCGCGGCCGGGCTCGAGCCCGACATCGTCGCCGGCACCTCGATCGGCGCAGTGGCGGGCGCCTGCTTCATCACCAAGCGGCTCGACGCGCTCGAGGATTTCGCCGGCACGCTGACGCGCCGCCGCGTCTTCGGCTTTCTCGACGTCAATTTCGCTGGCTCGGGCCTGATCACCGGACAGCGCTTGAGCGCCCGGCTCGAGCATCATTTTCAAGAATTCCAGATCGAGAAGCTAGACCGGAGGTTCGTCGCCGTTGCGACCGAGCTCGGTACCGGTCATGAGGTCTGGCTCAACAAGGGCAGCCTGGTGAATGCGCTCAAAGCTTCGTTCGCGCTCCCGGGCATTTTCCGTCCCGTGCAAATCAACGGCCGGTGGCTGATCGACGGCGCTCTAGTCAATCCCATTCCGGTGTCGGTCTGTCGCGCGCTCGGCGCCCGCATCGTCATCGCCGTCAATCTATCCAACGACGTCTTCAGCAAGGGCGGCGTGATCCATGATCACGAGGCTTTGGCAGAGCCGCCCGCGGCGAACGAGGGCCATGAGCTTCTCGGTTCGAATGGCCGTGCGGCAGTGCATCTCTTGCACCGGCAGATCTTCGGTAGAAGCGGCGCGCCAGGCATGTCGGCCGTGATGATGGACGCGGTCAACATCACGCAGGACCGGATCGCCCGCTCACGCCTCGCCGGCGATCCGCCCGACATCGCCATCAGCCCAAAGCTCGGCGACATCGGGCTGTTCGACTTCCACCGCGCCGGCGAAGCGATCGCGCAGGGGGCGAAGGCCGCGGAGCGGCAGATCGAGGAGATCAAGCACGCGCTCAGAATGCTTGCCGCCTAACGCATGGTCCCGAAAAGTTGCAGACTTTTCGGACGAGATCATGCGTCAGAGACAAAGGCGTCGATCAGCCAGTGGCGATATATTCCCGCATCGCCGCGGCTTCCATCTCCGCTTCAGCGATCCGCATCCTGACCACATCGCCGATCGAGACGATTCCGTTGAGCCGGCCCCGCTCCACCACGGGCATATGGCGGAAGCGGTGCGCGGTCATCTCCGCCATCAATCGATCGATGGTGTCGGACTCGCGGCAGGTCACTACCGTCTTGGTCATGCACGTTTCGACCGGCTCCTTGAGGACTTTCGATCCGGCCCGCGCGATCTCGCGAACGACGTCGCGCTCGCTGACGATGCCGACGACCTTTCCCTCGATCCCGGTGATGACGATGCAGCCGATCCCGTGCAGCCCGAGCAACTTGGTGATGTCGAGCAGCGACGTATCGGGCGTGGTAGTGAAGACCTCCCTGCCCTTCTCCTTCAGAATTGCAGCGACGTTCATTCGCGTTTCCTCCAGTCCAGGAGCTTCCGTCCCGTGACTGCGACATTCTGTCCCGTCCTTGACGCCGACGCAAGGGACAGCGAATGCGCTGGTGAAAAACGCCCGAACGGCTCAAACGATCCGCCGCTCCTCCTCCTCGGTCGGGCGGCTCTTCGTGTCGAAGAAGCCGAAGGTCAGTAGGCCGAACAGGAAGCCGCCGATATGCGCTTCCCAAGCGATCCCCCCCTCCTGACCGGCGATTCTGACGGCGCTCAGCCCGAAATAGGCGTTGATCGCTACCCAAAGAGCGAGAAAGAGGAGGATGCGGGGATCGCGCACGGTCTGCGCGAGCGGCATCAGCGGTGCCGACAGGAGATCGGAAGCGCGACGCGCCGGCGATGATTGTGCCGCGAAGATGAACCTGAGCGCTCCGGCCATCTGTCCCGAGATTGCCGCCGAGGCCCCTACCACGGGCGCCATCTCGCCGAAGTGGCAGACAAGATGCGTGACGGCCCCGGCAACACCGCACATTACCGAGAAGACAATAAATTTGCGGTCGCCGACGCGGCGTGCCACCGCGCTGCCAAAGGCGAGCATCCAGAGCACATTCACGACGAGATGCACCCAGCCCGCATGCACCACCATGTAGGTGAAGAAGGACGTGACGCAGGTGAGATACCCGCCCGGCAGTTCCGCCGCGGCGCCACTGTACCGGGCCGGGATGAACGCGAGAGCGAGCAGGAGCGTGAGATCGACTTCGTCGGGGAGAAGACCCCTAATAAGCTGGACCGCGGCCATTACGGCTGCGGCACCGCTGACCCCGCGTGGGACATTAAGGATAGGCTCACCCGCCGCCATGGGACGCGCGCTCCAAACAAGCAGCCCCGAAGGGCGCCCGCAGCAACCTAATTGTGCGCAAAGGCAACCCTCACGCCCATTTTCTCGGCCCTGGCACACTCCCTGCTTAGTTAGCCCACGAGCATTGCAAGGCTCAATCTCTGTGCCAAAGCGGGAAATTTACCCTGGCTTGGCGGAAGAATGGGCCTGCGAAGGACCACGGTGTAGCGTTTTACAGCGGGTGGGTTATGCAGCAGCCGACGAGCAGGCAGCTTTACGCGTATTGGGATCGCGTACGCAATGGCCGTGTTGCGCCACGGCGTTTCGAGATCGAACCGGCGAGGATCCCGGCGCTGTTACCGGAGACCTTCATCGCCGAAAGTGCCGGTGCGCTCGGATTCCGATTCCGCCTCGCCGGCACCAAAATCTGCGAGCAATTCGGCAAAGAGCTCAGAGGCATAGATCTTTTAAGCCTCTTTGACGACGACGACCGCGACCGGCTCGCGGCCGTGTTGCATTCCGTGTTTACCAACGGCGCCGTCGGACATGCCGTATTCCGCTCCTTCACGGCTGCCAACAGGCAGGCGACCTTCGAGATCGCCGTCATGCCCCTCATTCATTCCGGCGAGACGATCAATCGACTGCTCGGTGTGATCACAGCCATCGAGCCGCCGTTCTGGCTCGGCGGTGAGCAGCTACTGCGCCACGAGCTCATCGAATTGCATCTACATTGGCCTGATGGCCCTCCTGCTCACGAACCGCCGGACAGCGCCGAGATCGTCCGGCTCTCGCCGAGACGCTTTCGCGTTCTTGACGGTGGGCTCGTGGAGTCCGACGTCAGGGTAAAGAACTAACCTCTACTGACCATGCCATTTTGGGGCAAAAGTTTTGGCGTTCCTTAACAGGAACCCGCCTAGGCTCGTGCTGCCACGAACCCCCGCTCATGGCAGGACGATGCGTACAGCACCCCTTGACGATCCTACCTTGGCAACGCCTTTGCGGCTGCGGACCCTCAAGTCCACGACTCATCGGCTTGCCACGATCGTCGCCGACCGCCGCCGTCACCGGCGCGTGGCCGTCACCCTGTTCGGACGCTTCATGCGCGAGAACAGGGAGGAGTACCCCTGCCAAGTGATCCAGATGTCCGCAGGGAGCATGTCCCTCCTCGCTCCCGTGAAATGCGAGGAAGGCGAGCGGATCATTGCCTATCTCGACCATGTCGGCCGCATCGAGGGGATCGTGGTCAGGCCGATCGACGGGGGATTTGCCTTGCGCATCTTGGCGAGCGCCGCCAAGCGTGAGCGCATCGTCAATCTCCTGACTTGGCTCATCAATCAGAAGTCGCTCGGCTTAAGCGAGGAGCGGAAGCACGAGCGCGTCGTGCCACGCAACAGCACTTCGAAGCTCATCCTGCCGAACGGCGAGGTGCATAGCTGCCGCGTGCTCGACGTTTCATTGAGCGGCGCCTCGATCGCCTGCGCCGTCAAACCGCCGATCGGGACCGAGACCGTTCTCGGGCGCTTGCGGGGTCGAGTCGTGCGCCATCACGATCAGGGTGTCGCAATAAAATTCGTCGACCTCCAAGATCCCGACAGTATCGCCCGATCCTTCGGCTAAGCCGTCTTCGGCCGGCTGCTTCAGCGTGAATCAATGGTTTCTGGTGGGGCGTGGCCACGCTCATAAAGGGCCTATTTCCGCCAAAAATCGCGGTTTGTTCCCAAGTTCTGTAAAATTTTAGCGATCACGGGAACATCCGGCTAACTCTACCATTTTCAGGTTTGAGTAGTTCTCACTAAAAAACCACTACCAATACTGCTTTAAACCGAGACCTTCTTTTATCGGGTTCTCAAAATCTCTCTGACATAGTGCATCCCAATAAAAGGGGGGTGCAATGAAACAGTTTGTCCTAGGTTCAGCCTTCTTGATGTTTATCTCATCTTTGCCGGCTGACTCGACCAATGATCATGCGATCAGCGTCGCCGCGCCGAGGATCGAGGTGCAGAAGGTGGCCTTCTTGCCGTCGTTCGGCGATACCTTGCCGCCCATCGGCTATGTAAATTTCTGCCGCGAGCATCAGGCCGACTGCCTGCCCGAGCGGAAATTTGCCGACCGCGTCCAGCTGACGAGCGCAAAGTTCCGCGAGCTCGACCAGGTCAACACTTCGGTCAACACTAGGGTCCAGCCCGTTACCGACCTCGAGCTTTACGGCAAAGTCGAGTATTGGACCTATCCAACCAAGAACAAGGGCGATTGCGAGGACTACGTGCTCGAGAAGCAGCGCGAACTCATGGAGCGCGGCTGGCCCGAGAGCACGCTCCTGATCACCGTCGTCCGCGACGAGAACAACGAGGGCCACGCGGTGCTGATCGTCCGCACCGACAAGGGCGATTTGGTTCTCGACAACAAGCGCCGCGACATCATGCTCTTCGCCAACACGCCCTACACCTACATCAAGCAGCAGTCCGAGCGTAATCCGCTCGTGTGGATCTCGCTGCTGCCGCCCGACAGCGCGCCGCAAACCGCGGTCTCGGCGTCAAACAGCCACTGAAGGAGCTCTTCGACCCCCCGTATTTAGGGCCCGGTGAACATCCCCCACCCATCCCCGACCCAACCGGGCCTTTCCTAGAGCCGGTCTCGCAAGAGACCGGCTCCTTTTTTTCTCGGACAAACCGTCTACGGGGAAGAATTCCTGATGCCGCGGTTCAGTAGCAGCGCACGCAGTGGCAGCAACGGTGACGACATGAGCTGATCCAGCCAGGGGCACAACCACAGCCACCTGTGTATCCATTACACGCCGCCATTTTGACGATCGGGCTTTGATTCTTGAGCGCATGAAGGCTGGGAAGGTCTTGCGCGCCAGCCTGTCCCTGCCACGCCAATGCTCCGAGCACGAAACCCAGCACGAGCGCCGACGACGCCAAAACCATCATGATTCTTCGCATGAGCCTCTCCTCCTTTGCAGGACTTCGAAAGCAAACCACCCCATAACTCTACATCAAGGTTGGAGATCGCGGAGGGCGGCGCGAAGCCGCGCCTCGGCTCCGTGCCTCGTTGTCGATGACCGCTAGAGTTTGACGATCAGATCGAGCAGCAGGGCGCCCGAGAACAGGCTCCACACGGCGGCGATCAGCGCCGAGACGCCGAACCAAATTTTTGGCCGCTGTTGGATGATCTGGCCCAGCCAAGCGTTGCGCATGAGGATGGCGGGTCCCGCCAGGACGCGAAGCAGCACCCCGGCAAGCGAATCGAGGACCGATTTGGGCTCGATGGTGAAGCGCATGGGCTCGCCTGAAACAAGCTGGACGAAGCTCGCCAGCGCGCCTGCGGCGACGAAGCCGACGGCCATTACATAGAGATAGATTGCCAGGAATTGCATCGGACATCCCCTCGCTGCCGTGCTCGTAAGTCCGCAAGGAGCACTTTAACGGGGAGGCCGAAGCCCTTGGCCGGAATTCTTAAGGATTAGTTAACCGTAATGTCTTCGAGACCTGACGCGGCGTGGTCGTCATAGATCTCCCAGCCGACAATGCGGGTCGTTATCAGCGCTGCTGTTGCCGGCGGGTCACCAAAGCTGCTTCGTTTTGTGCTCATCTGGCTGTCTAGCAATTGGATGAGTGGGGGACTGTGTGATGCGTACCACCTTCGCGGCAGCGCCGCGCCCTTTCGCTTTGCAGCCTAGCTTCCAGATCAAAGCCTATACAGCGCAACCGTTTCCACCCATCGCGTGGAAGCAGGTTCCGTCAAGTAACGCGGTCAAATGGTGCGAAGCCGTGCACCTGACTTGGACCGTCAGTACTGAAAATAGTGACAAGGAAGCTTAGCAGTCAGGGGCACGCTCGTTCCTCTACCCAAAGTGCAGCAAGATTAGGCCTCATTGTTACCGCGATGGGACTATAGGTCGAGATCGTCGACCTGAGCCCTGAGAGCGGACGGCATGAGATCGTTGCGAGCACTAGGCTTAGCTTTGCTTATGGTGGTCGGCGGACCGGATTTTGCGTCAGCCGCCGACGCGGATGCTATCAACACGTCCGCGAATGCCACCCTTCACCGCTTCGTCGAGCAAAACGTGAGTGCTCAGGAGCTTGGCCGCAAGGCCGCGGGTGCGCTGGTGTTCCCCTCCGTCGTCAAGGCTGGGCTCGGATTTGGCGGGGCCTATGGCGAGGGCGTTCTTATCGTCCACGGCAATCCGGCCGGCTATTACAATATTGTGTCGGCCTCATTCGGCTTTCAGCTCGGCGTCCAATCTCAGTCCATCATCATCCTGTTCATGACGGAGCAGGCGCTCTCGCAATTCGAGCAATCCTATGGTTGGAAAGTCGGCGTCGACGGTTCGGTCGTCGTCGTCACGCTCGGCGCCGCAGGATCGATCGACACCGATAGTCTCACCAGTCCGATCCTTGGCTTCATTTTCGATCAGCAGGGGCTGATGTACAGCTTGAGTCTCGAGGGATCCAAGATCAGCCGTATCACACCCTGACCGCCGGGCGATCGGAGCAGCGTCGCGTAGCCGCTAAGGCGCCAGGTACGAAGGCCGCGCTCACTCCTTGAGGTCGTAGTCGAGGATGGCCATCTGGAACTGGTAGGCGGTCTCGCCCTCATCCTCGTCGCGGAAAATGACGCCGATGAACTCGTCGCCGACAAAGACCTCGGCCGAGTCTTCTTTCCGTGGCCGCTGCTTCACCTCGAGCACCGGAAGGCGGAACACCTTCTTGAGATAGCGCTCGAGCTTGATGATCTCGTCCCGTGTCACCGCCCCTCCGATCGGAACCCGCTCGACCCGGGCATCCCTGCTGTAGTTGATTTATTGGCAGCCGCAATCATCGTCAGCGATCATCTGATCCATGGCGAGCGCGGGCTCCTCGCAGCCGGAAGGCCCGATCTCGCGTGCCGGCACGCCGGCGACCGTGCGCCGCGGCGGCACGTCATGAAGGACGACGCTACCGGCGGCGACGCGTGCGCAATCGCCGACCTTGATGTTGCCGAGGATCGAGGCTCCTGCCCCGATCATCACGCCGCGCCCGATCTTGGGATAGCGGTCGCCCCGCTCGTTGCCGGTGCCGCCGAGAGTAACGCCGTGCAGCATCGAGCAATTGTCGCCGATCACCGCCGTCTCGCCGATGACGATGCCCGTGGCGTGGTCGAACATGATGCCCTTGCCGATCACCGCCGCGGGGTGGATGTCGACTTGCAGGAAGCGTGAGGTCAGGCTTTGCAGATAAAGCGCGAAGTCTCTGCGTCCCGCCTGCCAAAGAGAATGCGCAATGCGGTAGGTCTCGAGCGC
>Ga0187776_10002114_pt1 | contig 10067 bp, 8 predicted proteins | sample 0216_BV02_MP12_2_FD_132426 | JGI IMG/M metagenome (GOLD analysis project Ga0187776, IMG submission 132426) | Tropical peat soil microbial communities from peatlands in Department of Meta, Colombia - 0216_BV02_MP12_20_MG | ecosystem: Environmental > Terrestrial > Soil > Wetlands > Peat | place...
ACTCGTTGCACAGCTGGGCGGCGAGCGTCTTGTTGTGGGCGATCACCAGCGTCGGCTTCTGGACCGCCTCGACGACGCCCGCCATCGTCATCGTCTTGCCGGTGCCGGTCGCGCCGAGCAGCGTCAGAAACCGCTCCCCGGCGGTGATTCCGTCGGCGAGCGACGCGATCGCGGCAGGCTGATCGGCGGTCGGACGGTAGGCGGAGTCAAGCTCGAACTTGGGCATCTGAAGACGGACCCTTTAGCGTAGCTTCCGCCGCGGACGGATATTCCGCGACGGGTCGGGCCGACCGAGCGCGTGTTTCAGCGCCAGGCCGAACGCCAGGCGGAGCGCCTCGGGTGTCCTGGCCGGTCGTGGGCGGGACGCCCTACCCGTACAGCTCCTGCGGGTAGGTGCGGCGGTAGTCCTGCTGGGCCTGGAGCACGCGCTGCACGTACGCGCGCGTCTCCGGGAAGGGGATGTCGGAGACGGTCAGACCCGTTCCCTCGCTACGGGCGCGCGCCAGCCAGCTGTCGACGTTCGTCATGCCGCCGTTGTACGCGGCGAGCGCCAGCGTCACGCTTCCGCCGTAATGGTCGAGCAGGTACCGCAGGTAGTAGCTCCCGTACGCGATGTTCACCGCCGGCGTGTCGAGATCCCGCGCCGTGAAGGTCGTCGCGCCGGAGCGCCGGGCGAGGTACTCGGCGGTCCCGGGCAGGATCTGCATCAGCCCCTGGGCGCCCGCGGCGGACGTTCGCGCGTCGAACTTTGTCTCCGCGTAGATCACCGCCGCGATCAGGGCCGGATCGAGGTGTTTCTCGGCCGCCTGCTGGCGGATCACGTCCGAGTAGGCCAGCGGCAGCGACAGCTCGTTCACGGCCTTCTTGAACAGCGGCATCGCCAGCACGATCCCGACCGCGGCGAGAGCAAGCCCCGCGACCCATACCGCTCGGGTCCGCCTCCGGCGCGCTCCGCCGCGCCGCCGGGCGCCGGAACGGCGGGCACTCATCGCTGCGGCAGGAGGGCTCATCGGTCAAGCATCTCAAGGATCGCCGACAGCTTCGCCTCCAGTTCGTCCACGCTGCCGTCGTTAATGACAACGTAGGTCGCACGTTGCGCCTTTTCGTTTTGGCTGAGCTGGCGGGCGCCCCGCTCCGCGAGCGCCGCGTGTCCCCTGCCCCCCGCCCGTTCTGCGCGCAAATCCTCGTCGGCGATCACGGCGATCGTCGCGTCGAACGCGTCCTCCATGCCCGACTCGAACAGCAGCGGCACCTCGACCACCGCGGCCCGGGGCGGCGGCGACGCGCCCTCGAGCTGCTCCCGCCACCGGGCCATCCGCTCCCCCACCCGCGGCCACAAGAGGCCCTCGAGCCACGCCCGATCCTCGGGCGTCGCGAACGCCGCGTGCGCCACGGCTGACCGGTCGACGGCGCCGTCCGGCGCGACCGACTCTCCGAAACGCCGCACCACCGCATCTCGGACCTCCGGATCGTCGTAGAGCTCGTGCACGACTCGGTCGGTTGACAGCACCGCCGCGCCGAGCCGCTCGAGAGCGTCAAGCGCCGTCGACTTCCCGGCGCCGATCCCGCCGGTCAGCCCGACGAACGGGACCGCTATGCGCTCTCGCCCTCCGGAGGCTCCGCGGCAGCGTCCTCGGCAAGCGATTCCTCTGTGGGGGCTTCCCGGGAAGTCGACTCAGAGGGAGGCACTGCCGACTCGGCCCTTTGCGCGTCCGGTGGCTCGGCGGCCGCATCCTCGGCGAGCGCTTCTTCGGGTGGGGGCTCGCCAGATGACGACTCTGCGGGGGGCTCCGACGCCGCGGCCGCTCGCGTGGTTTCGTCCTCAGCAGGGGCTTCGTCAACAGGCATCGCGGCCGCGGCGGCGGAGTCCTCCGGAGAGGAGAACACTTCCTCCGACAGCCCCAGCTCAGGCACGTTGTCGAGATCGGCCGCCGGTTGTATCGGACGCACCGGAAGCTCCTGCCCCTCGACTCGCTTGATCGACAGCGACAGCCTCCGCCGCTCCGAGTCGATCTCGAGGATCTTGACCCGGACCTGGTCGCCCGGCTGGATGATCTCGCGCGGGTTCTCGACGTGGTGCTGGGCCAGCTCGGAGATGTGCACGAGTCCCTCGACGCCGTCGAGGATCTCGACGAACGCGCCGAACGTGACGACCTTGGTCACCGTCCCCTCGAGCTCGTCGCCGATGTTGTATGTGTCCACGACCCGCTGCCACGGGTCCTCCTGGGTCTGCTTGAGCCCGAGCGAGATCCGCTGGCGGTCGCGGTCGATGTCGAGCACCTTGACGGTGACCTTGTCGCCGATCGAGAGGATCTCCGAGGGGTGGTTGACGTGCGACCAGGACAGCTCGGAGATGTGGATCAGGCCGTCGATCCCGTCGAGATCGACGAACGCGCCGAAGTCGACGATGTTCGAGATCGTGCCCTCCACCACCTGGCTGGGCTGGAGCCGGTCGAGGATCCGCTCGCGGTCCTCCTTGCGCTGCTCCTCGAGCACCGCGCGCCGCGACAGGACGACGTTGTTGCGCGAGCGGTTGAGCTCGATCACCTTGCACTCGATCTGCTGGCCGAGGTACTCGTCGAGGTTCGGGACGCGGCGAATGTCGACGAGCGATGCGGGCAGGAAGCCGCGCACGCCGAGGTCGATGATCAGGCCGCCCTTGACGACCTCGATCACAGTCCCGGTGACGGGATCGCCGGACTCCGCTGCGGCCTCGATCCGGCGCCACGCGCGCTCGAACCGGGCGCGCTTCTTCGAAAGGATCAGCCGACCGTCCTGGTCCTCCTTGGTGAGAACGAGGGCGTCGACCTCCTCGCCGAGCGAGACCTCTTCGGTGGGGTCGACCGATTTGCGGATCGACAGCTCGCTCGCGGGGATGACGCCTTCGGACTTGTAGCCGATGTCGACCAGCACTTCGTCCTGGTCGATGCGAACGACGTGGCCGGTGACGACGTCGCCCTCCTGGAAGGGATGCAGCGTGGCGTCGTAGTTGGGGATGATCTTCCCGTCCACTTCGAGCAGCAGGCCGCCGGAGCCTTCGACGACCTTCGCTCCGGGCTGCTCGGTGGTCGGGCTTAGAGTCGAGGTTGAGGACATGTGTTCGGGGAGGATAGCCGCACGTTGCGTCCGCGGCTGCTCCGTATCATCAAATCCCAATGCCCCGGCGAGCAACCAAGCGCGGCGCGGAGCGCACGCCGCTGCGCCGAGACTGCGATGTCCTGATCTGCGGAGCCAGCTTCGCGGGCCTGGCGGTAGCGCGGGAGCTGGCGGGAAGCGGCGCCGACGTGCTGCTGATCGACCGCTACGAGATCGGCGAGCGCCAGACCTCCGCGTGCGGGATACCGACGAAATGGCTGACCGCCCTCGGCCTCGAGGAGGCCCTGCAGCAGACGTTCGCTGAGCTCGTGATCCATGCGCCACGCGCGCAGGTCCGCTACGACCTCCCGTGGACGTTCTCGACGTTCGACTACCGCACGCTCTGCGGGCTGCTCGCCGAGCAGGGCTCGTTCGCGTTCGAGACTGCCAAGGTCGACGGTCGCACGGGCCTGATCGTGCACACCGACCGGGGCGACGTCAGCGCGCCGCTGGTCGTCGACGCGCTGGGGTGGCGCCGGATCCTCGGCCGCGGCGAGAACATCCAGCCGCCCGACGCGTTGCTGTCACGCGGGCTCGAGGTGCACCCATTCGGCTCCGGCCGGGAGATGGAGATCTGGATCGATCGCTCGTACGTGCCGGCGGGGTATGGCTGGAGCTTTCCCGCCGGCGAGGAACTGCGGATCGGGGTCGGCTCGTTCGACCCGCGCTTCCACGTCCGCGAGCCCACCGTGCGGCTGGCCGAGGACCTCGAGGCGGAGACGGTCCGCTACCAGGGCAACTGGATCCCGCACGCACTCCGCGACGCGACAGAGGACGGCGTCTTCTTCGTCGGCGACTCGGCCGGCCACTGTCTGCCCCTGACCGCCGAGGGGATCCGGACGGCGCTGTACTTCGGGCTCGCGTGCGGGCGCGAGCTACGAAAGGTGGTCGCCGGCGGACAGACCCGCGAGCAGGCGCTCGCCCGCTACCACGCCTTCTCCGCCTCCCACGCCCGGCCGTTCCGCTGGATGCTCCGGGTGCAGCGGCTGATCCCGCGGATCCCGCCGCGCGCGCTCGGCGCCTCGCTGCACGCGATCGACCGGCGCCGCTTCATCCACTGGGCTTTCAACCGCTACCTCGATATCGCTCACCCGGACTTCGCGGGAGCCGGGCCTCGAGCCACGGTGGCGACGGTCTCCGTCGCCGCGTAGGACGCCCAGTTGCCCCAGCTGTCGGTGACGCGGACCACGACGCGGTAGCTGCCGCTGTGCGCGTAGCGGTGCGTGACCACGCGCCCGCGGCCGCCGTGACCGTCGCCGAAGAACCAGCGATAGGCCGTGATCCGGCCGCGGGGGTCGCTGGCCCGCGCGGTGAACCTCACGGAGAAGCGCGGCGAGAGCACGGCGTTGAACGAGACGGCGTCGGGCCGGGCCCGCGGCTCGCAGCCGCCGTCGACGTTGCTCCACTCCTCCTGCAGGTAGTAATGGCCGCCGCCCACGTTCTCGTTCCACGCGGTCGCGCCCGAGCCTCCGATCACAGGCCCGAAGTCGAGCCGGCAGAGGTCGCCGTCCTCGTTGCCGGCTCCGTCGACCCAGGCGTCGTCCTCGGGATCGGTGATCAGCTCGCTGTGCTCGTGGCTGATCGTCGAGATCGTCGGGTCGGCGGTGCTGCCGTTGGGACGGGGCTCGTTCGATTGGCAGTGCCCGGGGACGGCGTTGTAGGGGATCACCGCGTACAGCACCAGACCGTCGGGGGTCTGGGAGTGATATCCGCAGTAGCCGCTAACGCTGCCCCCGAGCGCGCAGCTGGTCGAGCCGGCGTCGGTGCAGCTGCCGAGCTCGTTCGGCGTGACGAGGAAGTACACGTCGGTGGGTCCGGTGGGGAGATGGCGCGCGGTGATCGTGTGCTCGATCTCGGCGGCCAGCTGGTTGTCGGTCAGGCAGACCGTCCAGCCCGGCCCGATCGCGGTCGGCTCCGTGCACCCGTTGGGCGGCAGGGGGTCGGTCGCGACGACGGCGCCGCCGTAGCTCGAGGCGTACGCGGCCGGCCCGCGGCCGTCGCGGTACTGGCCGGTGAGGCCGTAGACGTTGTCGGTGCTGTGGCTGGCCGCGGCGACGTTCCGCAGGAAGTGCTCGATCAGCGCGATGTAGCCGGGGTCGTAGGCCAGCCCGGACCCTCGCGGCTGCCAGAAGAGCAGGTGTGTGCGGTTGGAGTGCAGCACGGGTCCGCCGCCGTACGGAAGGTTGGCGGCGCGTGCCTCCGGCCGATGGCTGAGCGGCTTGGCCTGCGCGGAGCCGGAACACAGGGCCGCCAGCGCGACCGCGCAGGCGGCCCCAATAAATCTCATCCTCGTCACTTGGCGGATAGCCAGTCCGTACCCACGCCCGCCTCGACGGCCAGCGGCGGGTCCATCTCGAACGCTGCTCCCATCTGCCCGATCGCCAGCTGCTTGACCTCCTCGGCCTCCTCCGCCGGGCCCTCGAACAGCAGCTCGTCGTGGATCTGCAGGACCATTCGGCTGCGCAGGCGGGCGTCCCCCAGCGCCTGGTCGCAGCGGACCATCGCGACCTTCATGATGTCTGCGGCGGTCCCCTGGATCACCATGTTGACCGCGAACCGCTCGCCCTGGCGGCGGAGCTCCCAGCGCCGGGCTCGCAGCTCGGGGACCTGCCGGCGGCGCCCGAACAGGGTCGAGACGTAGCCGTGCTCGGTCCCCTGCTCGATCGTGTCCTGGATCCACTTCGCGACCTTCGGGAACCCCGCCAGGTAGCGCTGGATGAACTCGTCGGCCTCCTCCTGGGGAATGTCGAGCCGGTCCGCCATCCCCCACGCGGATAGGCCGTAGACGATGCCGTAGTTGATCATCTTGGATTTCGAGCGCATGCCTGGGTCGATCTGTTCCGGTGTCACCCCAAACACGCGAACGGCCGTAGCGTTGTGCACGTCCTCGCCTTTTCTGAAGATCTCCTTGAGCGCGTCCTCGCCGGCGATGTGCGCCAGCAGCCGCAGCTCGACCTGCGAGTAGTCGGCCGAGACCAGCAGGTTCCCGGGCTCGGCGACGAAGCAGGCGCGGATCTCGCGGCCCAGCTCGGTTCGGATCGGGATGTTTTGGAGGTTCGGGTTATTGGAGGACAGCCGGCCGGTGGTCGCGGCGGTCTGGTTGAAGGTGGTGTGCAGACGACCGTCGGACGCGATCATCAGCGGCAGCGCGTCGAGGTAGGTCTGCGCGAGCTTGGTCAGCTCGCGCCAACGCTCGATCTTCTCGATCACGGGGTGCTCGTTGCGGATCGCCTGGAGCACGCGCGCGTCGGTCGAGTAGCCGGTCTTGCCGCGGCGCTTGCGCGACAGGCCGAGCCGCCCGAACAGGACCTCCTCGAGCTGCCGGGGCGAGCCGAGCGTGAACTCGGTGCCGCACATCTCGAAGATCTCGCGCTCGAGCGCGTCGGCCTCTTCTTTGACGCGCGCGGAGATGGCGGCGAGCCGGGCGGTGTCGAGCTTTACCCCGGCCTTCTCCATGTCTCTCAGGACCTTGACGAGCGGAAGCTCGACGTCGTTCATCAGGTCGGTGAGGCCGCGGGCGCGGACCTCGCCGCGCTGCCAGTCGGCGAGCGCGCTGACGAGGACGGCGTCGGCGGCGGCCTCGTCGGCGACGTCGGCGGCGAGCCCGCGCTCCTCGACGAGCTCTCTGAAGGGGTAGGCCCTGCGGGCCGGCTCGAGCAGGTAGGCGCCGATCTCGGTGTCGTGCGCGAGGTGCTGCGGTACCTCGCCGAGCGACTTCGCGTCGTGCGCGATCGCGGGTCGCGAGCCGATCGCGCGCACCACGTCCTCGGGGCGGTCGGCGGTACCTGCCAGGGCTTCCGTCCCTCCCAGAAAGGCCCCCCAGCTATAGCCCTCGGCGGCGAACAGTGCGTCTTCGGGCTGCTGAGGCGCTCGAACCGCGAGCGCAACCTCCTTCCCCCTTGCCCGCCCGAGGTCCTCGAGGGTCGCCCGTCTGACGATCGCGGTGAGGGCATGCTCGCGCTGCGGTGCGGGGGCGGCGGCGTCGGCCGACCCGAGCGCCTCCTCGAGGCGCCGGAGCGGCTCGCGCAGCTCGTACTGGCGGAACGTGTCGCGGAGCTGGGAGCGGTCGGGCTCGGTCGCGACGAATGACTGGAGGTCGAAGTCGACGGGGATGTCGCGCTTGGCGGTCGCGAGCTGCTTGGAGACGCGCGCGTCCTCGGCGTGGTTTGCGAGGTTTTCCTTGCGCTTGGCGCCGCCGATCTCGTCGATGTGGTCGAGGACGCCCTCGAGCGACCCGAACTTTTGGAGGAGCTCCGCCGCGGTCTTGTCGCCGATCCCCGGGACGCCGGGGATGTTGTCGCTGGTGTCGCCCTTCAGCCCGATGAAGTCGGGGATCAGCTCCGGGGGGATCCCGTAGCGCTCGATCACGCCCTCGCGGTCGTAGACGCGCGTGTCGGTGATCCCGCGCGAGGTGGTCATGATCTTCACGGTCCCGTCGTCCACGAGCTGGTAGGCGTCGCGGTCGCCGGTCACCACCATGACCGGGATCGGCGGGTCCGCGTGGCGGGCCCGTTCGACGATCGAGGCGATCACGTCGTCGGCCTCGTAGCCCTCGATCTGCAGGTTCTTGTAACCGAACGCCTCGACCAGCGGCTCGAACGCCGGCCACTGCTCCTTGAGGAGGTCGGGCCGGGTGGTGCGCTGCGCCTTGTAGTCGGCGTACAGCTCCCTGCGCCCCGTGTCACCCTTGTCCCAGACCACCACGGTGGCCCGCGGGCCGTAGTCGGTGAGGATCTTCACGAGCATCGACGCGAACCCGAAGATCGCGTTGGTGGAGACGCCGGTGGAGGTGGCGATCGACTCGGGCAGCGCGAAGAACGCCCGGTAGGCCAGGCTGTTTCCGTCGATCAGGAATAGCTCGTCCGGCATCCTTATGTCAGGCTATCTCGGGCCATGCCGGGAACGCCGAGCGCGCAGTACAGCCTCACGATGCGGGTGGAGATCGAGCACCGCGCCGGGATGCGCCGCCCCAGCACGCCTCACACCACACGGTTGCGCAGGACGCCGATCCCCTCGATCTCGAGCTCCACCACATCGCCCGGCGCCAGCCAGCGGCCGTCGCCGTGCTCGAGGATGCATCCGCGGCCCACCGTGCCGGACCCGATTACCTCACCCGGCCGCAGCCCCCGCGTGTTCCGAGCCGCCGCCTCGAGCAGCTGCTCCCACGAGAAGTACATGCCGCCGGTTCGCGAGTCGGTCCGCACCTCGCCGTTGACGCGGGCGACCGCGCGCATGTCGAGATCCGCGGGGAGCTCGTCGGCCGATACCAGGACCGGGCCGAGCGAGGTGGCGAAGTCCTTGCCCTTCGCGGGCCCGAGTCCCACCTGCACCTCCCTCGCCTGCAGGTCGCGAGCGGACCAGTCGTTCATGATCGTGAATCCCTCCGGGCGTCCGTCGGAACCGATCACGCACGCGAGCTCGAGCTCGTAGTCGAGCGCGGCGGTGTCCGGAGGCTTGGGGACGTCGTCGCCGTCGCGGTACACGGCGGCGGGGTTCGAGAAGTAGAAGCGCGGCGCCTCGTACCAGGCCGCGGGCACGTCCCCCCGGCCGGTGATCGCCCGCGCGCCCTGCACGTGCTCCTCGAAGGCCATGAAGTCGCGGATCGACGGAGGTAGGTCGGACGGGTACGGCCGCTTCATCTCTGGAACAGCGTCGAGAGCACGACCTCGGTCACGGTTCGGGTGATCCCGTCCGCGGCCCGGATCCGCTCGAGCGTCTGCTCGAGGTCCTTGGTGTCCTGCGCCATCACGTGCAACAGAGCGCTCGCCTCGCCGGCGACCGTGTGGGCGGCGACCACGCCGGGTTCCTGCTGCACGGCCCGCTTGATCGCTTCGCCGGGCATCTTCCCTTCGCAGTACAGGTCGACGAACGCCTCGGCGTGCCAGCCGAACACCGGCGGGTCGACGATCGCGGTGTAGCCGAGGATCACGCCGTCGGCCTCGAGCCGGTCGACGCGACGCTTGACTGCCGGCGCCGACAGGTGCACGTGGCGGCCGATGTCCTGATAGGAGCGCCGGGCATTCTCGCGCAGCAGCGCAACGATCTCTCTGTCAGTGGCGTCCATAAGCGGATACGGGCGGGAGCTCACGCAACATATGTACATTGAGAATCGCCATTGATAGGCGGATCATTGCACGAGATGGCGACGGAGGTGCGAGCGAGGGCTGACGCGGCGGACGAAGTCGCCGACTCGATGCCGATTCACGGCATCGACCACCTCGAGCTGTTCGTGGGCAACGCCGCCCAGGCGGCTTACTTCTACACGCGCGCCTTCGGGTTCACCGAGACGGCGTATCGCGGGCTCGAGACGGGAACTCGCGACCGTGTCTCGCACGTCCTCGAGCAGGGGCGGATCCGACTCGTCCTGACCGGAACGCTGACCGGCGAGGACGGGATCGCCGAGCACCAGAAGAGCCACGGCGACGGCGTCTATTCGATCGCGCTGAGCGTCCCGGATGCGACCGCGGCGTACGAGCACGCGGTCGCGCACGGCGCACGCGGGCTAGAGACGCCATACGAGCTCCGCGACGACTCGGGCGTGGTCCGCCTGTCGTCGGTCGCGACCTACGGCGAGACCCGTCATGTGTTCGTCGAGCGCGACGGCTACGGCGGCGCCTTCCTCCCCGGTTACGAGCGTCGGGGTGTCGCGTCGAAGGACCCCTCCGGGCTGTTCGTCGGGATCGACCACGTGGTCGGCAACGTCGAGCTCGGTCACATGGAGGAGTGGGTCCACTACTACGAGCGGGTCTTCGGGATGACCGAGCTGATCCACTTCTCCGACGAGGTGATCTCGACCGAGTACTCGGCGCTCATGTCGAAGGTCGTCACCGATGGATCCGGACGCATCAAGTTCCCGATCAACGAGCCCGCCGAGAGCAAGCGCAAGTCGCAGATCGAGGAGTACCTCGACTTCTACCGCGGCGCCGGCGTCC
>Ga0187776_10002115_pt1 | contig 10059 bp, 11 predicted proteins | sample 0216_BV02_MP12_2_FD_132426 | JGI IMG/M metagenome (GOLD analysis project Ga0187776, IMG submission 132426) | Tropical peat soil microbial communities from peatlands in Department of Meta, Colombia - 0216_BV02_MP12_20_MG | ecosystem: Environmental > Terrestrial > Soil > Wetlands > Peat | place...
GACCACCGCGAAGGTCGCCTCAAGGGGGCTATCGAGACCGTCACCCACGCATATGACTTCATCATCATCGATTGCCCCCCTTCCCTCGGCCTTCTCACCCTCAATGCCCTGGCTGCCGCGGATTCGGCCCTGGTCCCCCTACAGTGCGAGTACTACGCGATGGAGGGGCTGGCCCATATCATCAAGACAATCGGCCTCGTCCGAAGCCGGCTCAACCCTGGGCTCAAGGTCGAGGGAATCGTGCTCACGATGTACGACGGCAGGACGAGTCTTGCGGCCCAGGTTCGGGCAGAGGCCCAGCAGCACCTTGGCAACCAGGTCATGACGACTATAATACCGCGAAATATAAGGCTAAGTGAGGCTCCAAGCCACGGCAAGCCCATCATGCTCTACGATTTGCGATCTTCCGGGGCAACCGCGTACCTGGATCTCGCCAGAGAGGTGATTGCGCATGGTTAATCGACAGCATGGCCTGGGTCGGGGCCTGGGTGCTCTCCTGTCCTCCCCTGGCCCAGCCTCCCCGGATGCCCCGACGGCTCCCCCGATCGACCTACCGATCGACGCGATCATGGCAAACCCGAAGCAGCCTCGAAAAGCCTTTGATGATAGGGCGTTACGGGATCTGGCCGCATCGCTGAGCCAGACCGGCGTCCTTCAGCCTGTTGTCGTTCGGCCCATGGGGGATGGCTATCAGCTGATCGTCGGCGAGCGTCGCTGGCGAGCGGCGAAGCTGGCCGGGCTGACCAAGATCCCGGCGATCGTTCGAGAAGCCAGCGATGCACAGAGCCTAGAGCTGGCCCTGGTCGAGAACCTGCTCCGCGAGGACTTGAACCCGATGGAAGAGGCCGAAGGCTATCAGCGGCTGCTCGCGGAGTTCGGGTGGACGCAAGAGGAGCTCGCGCAGCGGGTCGCGCGGGACCGGAGCAGCGTCGCCAACTGCCTGCGGCTGCTCAGGCTCCCCGAGCCCATCCAGACCGATCTTCGGGCCGGCCGGCTGACGATGGGCCACGCGCGCGCGCTCCTCTCACTCGACTCCCCTGTCGACCAGCTCCGTCTGCGCGAGGAGATCCTCGCGCACTCGTGGTCGGTGCGGGCCACCGAGCAGGGCGTGCAGGCCAAGCGACCGCTCACACGACGGCCCCCGCGTCGCTCGGCAGAGCTCGCCGCCGTGGAGGACGCGCTGCGCTCGACCCTCGCCACGAGGGTGCGGGTCGTCGGTAACGAGCGCGCCGGCCGGATCGAGGTCGTCTACTCCTCGCGCGAGGAGCTGGACCGGCTCGTGGAGGTGATCACCACCAGACCGCGGTAGAATCGCGGCCATGTCCGAGCGCATCGTCGTCGGGATGAGTGGCGGCGTGGACTCGTCCGTCGCCGCCGCGCTGCTCGTCGAGCAGGGCTTCGACGTGATCGGCGTCACCCTGCGCGTCTGGCCGTGGCGCGAGCCCGACGATGCGGTGCGGAAGTTCGGCAGCTGCTGCTCGCCGGAGAGTGTCGACGACGCGCGGGCGGTGGCGCGGCGTCTGGGCATCCCGTACTACCTCTTGAACTCCGAGCGGGAGTTCGAGCGCGTGGTGATCAAGCCCTTCGCGCAGGCGTACGCGGCGGGCCGTACGCCGGTGCCGTGCGTGGACTGCAATCGCCAGGTGAAGTTCGGCTCGCTGCTGCAGCGCGCCCGGGCGTGGGACGCGACCGCGGTGGCGACCGGTCACTACGCCCGGATCACACGAGACGAGATTTCGGGCCGGATCCTGCTGTGGCGTGGCCGTGACGACCGCAAGGATCAGTCGGACTTTCTCTGGCCGCTGACGCAGGCGCAGCTGGCGGCGGCGCGCTTCCCGGTCGGCGATCTCACCAAGGACGCGGTACGCGACCGCGCGCGGGCCCTCGGGCTCGTGACGGCCGAGAAACCGGAGAGCCAGGAGATCTGCTTCATTCCGGACGACGACTACCGGGGCTTCCTGCGACGCCGGGCGCCCGAGGGCTTCGCCCCCGGGCCGATCGTCGATCGGCAGGGGACGGAGCTCGGCCGGCACGAGGGGCTGGCGGACTACACGGTGGGCCAGCGCCGCGGCCTTCGACTCCGGTCGCCCCGGCCGATGTACGTGACGGCGCTCGACCCGTCGCGCAACGCGGTCGTGGTGGGGGATGCCGGCGAGGTCGACGTGGAGGTCATCCGGGCCGAGCAGGTGAATCTGATCGCGATTCCGCAGCTTATGGGCCCGCTGGCCGTCGCCGCGAAGATCCGCCATAGCCACGAGCCCGCCGCCGCGGTCATGGAGCCGGCCGGTCCAGGGGCCGTGCGGGTCCGGTTCGAGCGGGCCCAGCGGGCCCCGGCCCCGGGGCAGTCGGTGGTCTTCTACCAGGGCGATCTGGTGGTCGGCGGGGGCGTCATCGCCCGGGCCGAAGCCTCTTGACAGGGGTATCGGCCGTGGAGATACTCGGGTACCGTTTGTTCCTTCTTTCACAAAAGCGCTCAGCCGGAGAACTCACCATGATTCGCGTACTCGCCATCGCTGCGCTCCTGCTCGGGATGATGCCCGCGGCGGTCCTCGCCAGCGAGGGCGGCGGCGGCCTGATCAACATCGACAAGTCGCTGTTCATCCAGATGATCAACTTCGCGGTACTGCTGTTCATCCTGGTGAAGCTGCTCTACAAGCCGCTGCTCGCCAAGATGGACGAGCGGACGCAGGCGATCCGCAAGTCGCTCGACGAGGCGCAGGCCGCACGGGCCGAGGCCCAGCGCGAGCGCGAGGAGCACGCGGGCCGGCTGCAGGCCGCGCACGCCGAGGCGCAGGCCATCCGGGCCACCGCGCTGAAGGAAGCGGGGGAGGAGCAGCGCAAGCTCGTCGAGGCGGCGCGCGCGGAGGCGACGCGGCTGGTGGACGCCGCGCGCAGCGAGCTCGCGGAGGACGTGCGGCGCGCCCGGCAGGAGCTGCGGCAGGAAGTCTCCGATCTGGCGATCACGGTGGCCGAGCGGCTGATTCGCAAGAGTCTCCGCGACGAGGACCATCGGCGGATCGTCCAGGACGCGATCGCGCGCGTCGACAAGGTCAACTAGCCCGTGCGGGCGCGTGAAGGAACGGCGCGTCGCTACGCGAAGGCTCTCTACGAGCTGGCGCACGCCGGGGGCGACACCGAGGGAGCCGGGCGCGAGCTCGAGCGGGTGACCGCCGTGCTGCTCGGGGACGCCCGGGCCCACGACGTGCTGACGCGGCCCTGGATCAAGCCCGAGGACCGGCGCGCGATCGCCGCCGCGATCGCCCAGAAGGAGGGTGCGCGCAAGCTCGTGCAGGACTTCCTGGGGCTCGTGGCCGAGCGCGGGCGCGGGGACCACCTGGCGGAGATCGTGGGTGCGTACCGTGCGCTCGTCGACGGCGAGCACGGGCGCGCCCGCGCCGAGGTGCGCTCGGCCGTCGCGCTCACCGACCGGGAGAAGCAGGAGCTGTCGGCCCGGCTCGAGCGCGCGCTCGGCAAGCGCATCATCTTGGAAGAGCGGGTGGACGACACGCTGCTCGGCGGCTTCGTAGCGCAGGTCGGCAGCCTCATTCTCGACGGCAGTCTCGACGGGCAGCTGGCCCAGGTACGTCAGCGGCTCGCAAGGGGATAGCACATGATCAAGGCGGAAGAGATCAGCGAGATCATCAAGCGCCAGCTCCAGGGCTACGAGGCCGAGATCGACCTCAAGGAGGCCGGCCGCGTGATCGAGGTGGGCGACGGCATCGCGCGCATCTACGGCCTCGAGAAGGCCCTGGCCGGCGAGCTGCTCGAGTTCCCGGGCGGCGTCTTCGGTCTCGTGCTGAACCTGGAGGCCGACAACGTGGGCGCGGTGCTGCTCGGCGCCGACACCCAGATCAAGGAAGGCGATCCGGTGACGCGCACCAAGCGGATCGCCCAGGTGCCGGTCGGTGAAGCGCTGGTCGGTCGCGTGGTCAACGCGCTCGGCCAGCCGGTCGACGGCAAGGGGCCGATCGACGCCAAGGAGTTCCGGCCGATCGAGCGCTACGCCCCCGGGGTGGTGGACCGGCGCTCGGTGAAGGAGCCGCTGCAGACCGGGCTGAAAGCCATCGACGCCATGATTCCGATTGGCCGCGGGCAGCGGGAGCTGATCATCGGCGACCGGGGCACCGGCAAGACCGCGATCGGGATCGACACGATCATCAACCAGAAGGGGCAGGGGGTCTTCTGTTTCTACGTGGCGATCGGCCAGAAGCGCTCGACCGTGGCCCAGGTCGTGAAGGTGCTCGAGGACAGCGGCGCGATGGCCTACACCACCGTCGTCGTGGCCTCCGCGTCGGAGTCGGCGCCGCTGCAGTACATCGCGCCCTACGCGGGCTGCGCGATGGGGGAATACTTCCGCGATTCCGGCCGCCACGCGCTCTGCATATACGACGACCTGTCCAAGCACGCGACCGCGTACCGCCAGCTCTCGCTCCTGCTGCGTCGGCCCCCGGGACGCGAGGCGTATCCCGGCGACGTGTTCTACCTCCACTCGCGGCTGCTCGAGCGGGCCGCCAAGCTGAACGACGAGCTGAAGGGCGGCTCGCTCACCGCGCTGCCCATCATCGAGACCCAGCTCGGCGACGTGGCGGCCTACATCCCGACCAATGTCATCTCGATCACCGACGGCCAGATCTTCCTCGAGTCGGACCTCTTCTACGGCGGTACCAGGCCTGCGGTCAACGTCGGCATCTCGGTGTCGCGCGTGGGCGGATCGGCCCAGATCAAGGCGATGCGCCAGATCGCCGGCAAGCTGCGCCTCGACCTGGCCCAGTACCGCGAGCTGGCCGCGTTCGCCCAGTTCGGGTCCGATCTCGATCGCGCCACCCAGCTGCAGCTGGCGCGGGGCCAGCGCATGGTGGAGCTGCTCAAGCAGGGGCAGTACCAGCCGCTCCCGGTCGAGCGGCAGATCGCGATCATCTTCGCCGGCACCCAGGGCCTGCTCGACGACATGCCGGTCGAACAGATCCGGCCGTTCGAGGAGTTCCTGTACGGGTTCCTCGACCGCCGGCACGCCCAGCTCCTGGGCGACATCGCGAACAAGAAGGAGCTGACCGACGAGCTGCGCGCTGGCCTGACTAGCGCGATCAACGGGGCCAAGACCGAGTTCATGGCCGCGCAGGGCATCAAGGCCGCCTAGGAACCCCGTCATGGCCACGCTCCGCGACATCCGCCGGCGGATCCGCTCCGTCGAATCCACGCAGAAGATCACCCGCGCCATGAAGCTGGTGGCGGCGGCCAAGCTCCGGCGCGCCCAGGAGCGTCTGCTCGCCGGGCGGCCGTACGCGACGAAGATGGCCGAGCTGCTGGCGAGCCTGGTCTCGCGTGCGGAGGGCGAGGCGCACCCGCTGCTGGTGAAGCGGCCAGCCGAGCGCAAGCGCCTCGTCATCATCACCGCCGACAAGGGCCTGTGCGGGGCGTTCAACTCGAACATCCTCCGCGCGTCGCTCGCCTTCCTGCGGCAGCAGGGCGACACCGGCATCACGCTGGTGGTGGTCGGCAAGAAGGCGCGCGATTTCTACCGCCGGCGCCCGTACCAGGTCAAGTCCGAGATGCTCGGCTTCTTCGACCGGCTCGCCTATGCGCACGCGCAGGAGCTGGCGGGTGGCCTGATGCAGGAGTACCTCGCGGGTGAGGTGGACGAGGTCCATCTCATCTACAACGAGTTCCGCTCGGTGGCGGTGCAGCGGGTCAAGCTCGAGCAGCTCTTGCCCATCGAGCCGGCGGAGGCCACCGAGGGTCAGCGGGACGCGGGCGGCGACTACATCTACGAGCCGAACCCGGAGGCGATCCTGGCCTCGCTGCTGCCGCGGCACATGACCACCCAGGTGTACCGGGCACTGATGGAGTCGGTGGCCGGGGAGTACGGCGCGCGCATGACCGCGATGGAAGCGGCCACCAAGAACGCCAAGGAGATGATCGGGGTCCTCACGATCCAGTACAACAAGGCACGCCAGGAGCGGATCACTAAGGAGCTCCTGGACATCGTGGGTGGCGCCGAAGCGCTCAGACAGGCGATCGAGGCCTAGCCTCGGAGGGATCGATATGAACCAGGGCAAGATCGTTCAGGTGATCGGGCCGGTCGTGGACGTGGAGTTCGAGCCCGGCAAGCTGCCCCCCATCTACAGCGCGCTCGAGGTGCCGGGGGCGGGTAGCACCGATGTGTTCGCGTACTCCGCTAAGCTGGTCCTCGAGGTCGCGCAGCACCTGGGCGAGAGCCAGGTGCGCACGGTGGCCATGGCCGCGACCGACGGGCTCACCCGCGGCATGCCGGTCAACGACACCGGCCAGCCGATCTCGATCCCGGTCGGCAAGGAGACGTTGGGCCGCATCATCAACATCACCGGGGAGCCGGTGGACAAGACGGGGCCGATCAAGAGCACGAAGTTCTACCCGATCCACCGGCCTGCGCCCGCCTTCGACCAGCAGTCGACGAAGGTCCAGATGTTCGAGACCGGGATCAAGGTCATCGATCTCCTCGAGCCCTACACCCGGGGCGGCAAGACCGGCCTCTTCGGCGGCGCCGGCGTGGGCAAGACCGTGCTCATCCAGGAGCTGATCAACAACATCGCCAAGCAGCACGGCGGCATCTCGGTGTTCGCCGGGGTGGGGGAGCGCACCCGCGAGGGCAACGACCTCTACCACGAGATGAAGGAGTCGGGCGTCATCGAGAAGACCGCGCTGATCTTCGGCCAGATGACCGAGCCGCCGGGGTCGCGCCTGCGGGTCGCGCTGACCGGGGTGACCGCCGCGGAGTACTTCCGCGACGAGGAAGGCCAGGACGTGCTGCTGTTCATCGACAACATCTTCCGGTTCACCCAGGCGGGCTCGGAAGTGTCCGCCCTCCTCGGCCGCATGCCCTCCGCGGTCGGCTATCAGCCGACGCTCGGCACCGAGATGGGCGCGCTCCAGGAGCGGATCACGTCGACCAAGAAGGGCTCGATCACCTCGGTGCAGGCGATCTACGTGCCGGCCGACGACATCACCGACCCGGCGCCCGCGACCGCGTTCGCGCACCTCGACGCCACCACCGTGCTCTCGCGACAGCTCACCGAGCTGGGCATCTATCCAGCGGTTGATCCATTGGCGTCCACCTCGCGCATCCTCGACCCGATCATCCTCGGGCAGGAGCACTACACGACCGCCCGGGCGGTGCAGGGGATCCTGCAGCGCTACAAGGACCTGCAGGACATCATCGCGATCCTCGGCATGGAGGAGCTCTCGGACGAGGACAAGCTGATCGTGGCCCGGGCCCGCAAGCTGCAGCGCTTCCTCTCGCAGCCCTTCTTCGTGGCCGAGGTGTTCACCGGTCAGCCCGGCCGCTACGTCAAGCTCGCCGACAGCATCAAGGGCTTCAAGGAGATCGTCGCGGGCAAGCACGACGAGCTGCCCGAGCAGGCCTTCTACATGGTGGGGGGCATCGAGGAGGCGCAGGAGAAGGCGGCCAAGATGCGCGAGGCGAAGTAGTGCTGCTGGAGCTCGCCACCCCGTCCCGTCAGCTCGTCTCCGAGGAGGTCGACGAGGTGATGGCCCCGGGCGCCGAAGGATACTTCGGCGTGCTCCCCGGGCACGCGGCGCTCCTGGCGAGCCTGAGCAGCGGGCAGGTGATGTACCGCAAGGGCCGGGAGGAGATACGCCTGGCCGTCCACGGCGGCTTCGCGGAGGTGACGCCCGAGCGCGTGATCATCCTGACGGAGAGCGCGGAGCGACCGGAGGAGATCGATCGAGAGCGCGCCGAGCGGGCCCGTCAGCGTGCCGAGCAGCGGCTGGCCGGCCGTCAGGTGGACAGCAGCATCGAGATCGATTTCGAGCGGGCCCTCGCAGCCTACCGGCGCTCGCTCGCCCGTCTGCTCGTGGCGTCGATCGGTTCCGGCGGCTAGAGCGCTCTGCCTCGACCGCCGGGCAGCGGAGCCCGGGCGGTGCACAGCGGCTCGGGCATTCGCCTTTTCGCCATCGCGTCAAGTCGCTGATTCGTGGCCTGTCGACGGTGGCATGCCCCTCGCATTTCTTCGAGGGCATGACGACCATCCTGATCGCCGACGATGAACCCGCCATCCTCGACCTGGTCCGCTTCACGCTCGAAGATCCGCAGGTGCAGATCGTCGAGGCCGTCGACGGAGCCGCCGCCCTCGAGCTGGCGCTCCACCGACGCCCGGAGGTCGCGCTGCTCGACGTCCACATGCCCCGGCTCGATGGGCTCGAGGTGTGCAGGCGCCTGCGCCAGTCCCCCGAGTGCGCGCACACCCGCATCGTCATGCTCACGGCGGCGGCTCAGACCGAGGACCGCCGCCGTGGCCTGGTCGCGGGCGCCGACCACTACTTGACCAAGCCGTTCTCGCCGCTCGCGCTGCTCACGCTCGTCCGGTCACTCGCGCCGCAGGTGACGGTATGGCCGGCAGTGTAGGCCTCTCGCAGGCGCTATCCTACGCGCGCGATCTCAAGGCGCTCTACGAGTCCTCGCGCGCTCGCGAGCGCGAGCTCGAGCAGACCCAGGAGCGCCTGCGCGGCGCGTACCAGCAGTCGCTGCAATACGCGATCGACCTGCGCAAGACCTATCGCCGCCTGCAGCACGCGATTCTTCAAAGCCTGCTCGGCCTCGCCAACGCGCTCGAGGCCAAGGACTCGTACACGCGAGGGCACTCGGAGCGCGTGGCCCTCCTCGCCCGCCGGATGGCGGTGAGCCTCGGGGTGCCGGGGGCGGCGGCCGACGTGATCGCGCAGGCCGGCCTCCTCCACGATCTCGGCAAGATCGGCATCCCGGAGAGCGTGCTGCGCAAGCCCGGGCCGCTCAGCAACGACGAGTGGGAGGTGATGCGGCAGCATCCGCTCGTCGGAGCGCAGATCGTGGCGCCGCTCGAGTTCTTCGACGAGGGCGCAGTGATCCTGCGGCACCACCACGAGCGGCACGACGGCAGCGGATATCCCGACGGCCTGCGCGGGGAGCTCATCCCGCTCGGTGCCCGCATCGTGGCCGTCGCCGACGTGTACGATGCGCTGACGTCGGACCGACCCTACCGCGCCCGCCTTGGTCGGGCCGAGGCCGTGCGGCGGCTCGAGGAGCAGGCTGGCCGCGCGCTGGATCCAGACCTGACCATCCTCTGTATCCGGCTCACCGACGATGCTCCTGCTGAGCGCCCCGTTTGACGCGGCCGCGGTGAGGCCGCCGCGCGCCCTGGTGGGCGGGTGCGGGCAGGTGCTGCTGGTTGTCGGGCCTGTCGCCGCGCTCGGCGTGGCCCTCGAGGGTGTGGACCCGGCGTGGGGTGGCCTCGGCCATGCGCTCGCGGCGGGAAGCCTGCAGGCCGGCCTGCTCGCGATCGGCTGGCTGGTCGCCACCGGCGCCGGCCGGGGATGGCGGGCCCCGGTCTCGCGGCTCGGGATCACCACGGTCGGAGCGACCCTAATCGCCCGGCTCGGCCAGTGGGGCCCGCTCGCCTTCGTGCTGATCCCGCTGATGCTGATCCGCGAGGCTCGCGGCCGGGTGGCGATCGGTGCCGTGGGTTTCTGTGGCGCCCGGCCGATCCATGCGCTGACCGGGACGGTGGCCGGTGGGTTCATCGGTGCGCACCTGCTCGTGACCGCCTCGCTGACGCTCGGTTACCACGTGCATGTCAGCAGCCTGACCGTGTACCTGGGTGCGCTCGCGTACGATGTCGGTGCCAACGTGCTCTCCGCGGAGTGGCTGTTTCGTGGCGCGCTCTTCACCGCGGTCTGGCGACGCAGCGCATTCTGGCCGGCCGCCACCGCGACCACCGCGCTGGCCATCCTGCGTTACCTGCTCGACCCGGCGCTGCCTACGGCGGCCGAGGCCCGGGCCGGGGCTGTCTTCTATCTTGGCCTGGTCGGGCTGACCGCGTGCGCGCTCCGGGCCTGGAGTGGGAGCCTCCTGCCGGGATACCTGGCCGGGCTCGCGTTCTTCGCCGCCTACCGGATGTTGACGCCGTGATCGCCCTGCCGTTCGGCCTCGTGGGGATCCTGGTGGCGGCGATCGCGCTGACCGGGCAAGGGTCGGACTCGGTGCTGCGTCATCTCTACCTCGTCCCGGCCGTGTGGGCTGCGCTGGCC
>Ga0187776_10002116_pt1 | contig 10059 bp, 9 predicted proteins | sample 0216_BV02_MP12_2_FD_132426 | JGI IMG/M metagenome (GOLD analysis project Ga0187776, IMG submission 132426) | Tropical peat soil microbial communities from peatlands in Department of Meta, Colombia - 0216_BV02_MP12_20_MG | ecosystem: Environmental > Terrestrial > Soil > Wetlands > Peat | place...
TCAGCCTCCAGCATCGCTTCAAACAGACCATGCTGGACCTGGTACTTGATATTGCCGATTGCCAACGCGCCTATTCCCACCGCCTTACCCGAGCCTGCAGCAACCGGCACGCCATCGTCCATCAAGCCCACGCCCTCGATGCCGGCGGGCGGAACAGCATTAATGTCCGCGGCCACTAGCAAGCGCGGCGCTAGTTTTAACAATTGCTGGCTCAGCACTTGCACGCCAGCTTTTGCGGTGGCCATTACCACTTCCATATTGCTAATCGCTGCCGATTTATTATCTTCTGAACTCGCGTCCACTGGTTCGGTAGTGGCACCGTAACGGGCGTTGGCGACCTGTGCGGACATGCGGGCACGGGATCCGCTGCTATGGCTTGCAATCTTCACTTTGGCTCCCGCCCCGGAAGCCAGCACTGCTGCAGCGGTACCCACTGGTCCGGTACCACCGAGCACCAGCACTTCGAGACCCCGCAAACTGCGCTGATGCACCTTCTTAAGCTGGCGTTCGACCGCAGCGACCATAGCCGCCGCGGTAGTAAAGGCTCCTGAAGGATCAGCAAACACCGACACTTCGAACGGCGGCACCATCGCGAGTTTTGTGGCATCCAGCATATCTGCGGCCATGCCGATTTCGCGCCCGCCGATGAAAATCCCGGTGCGCTTCACGCCACTCGGTCCACGCGAAAAAATCGCGTCCTGAGTAAGTCCACCAACTTGGTCGAGAGTGATATTAGTATACGCTGCCACTGCGTTGTAGCCAGCGTCATACGCCATGTTGACATCGAACGGGCTAACATTTGGGCTGGGCGTAATCATGTGCAACACAAAAGGTTTTTCCATAGGTTCCTTGAGAATTGGTTTATTAGATTGTGCTGCTCTTGGTACTGCGTTGCTGCAAGAACACTTCTCCACCTCGGTTGCGCGCGGCGCAGATTTTAAATCGTAATGTATTGTCTGCTCCCCAGCGCGTCTCCGCATCGCGCAACAGGCTGCCCGCGTGAATTTCGGAATCCACAACGGCAAATCCGGTTGGTCCCCATGAACTCTGCCCGACACAATTCACGCCGCGGCTCTCCAACCAGGCAAGCACTTCGCTTACTTTCCGGCTGGCATAACGTCCGCCCTGTGCCGGGGCAAAATGGTCGCCAACCACGCGCTGAACCTCGCTCACCGCCTTTCCAAATTCCTGAACATCGGCCTCGACCAGGGCCGGCATCAAATGCATCAGCACCAAGCGGCACAAATGCGCAGCACTCGCCTCCGGGAACAGCGGCAGTGCACTAAAGACTTTATCCTCATCGGCTCCATGTAGGCCCTGAGACTGCAGATCGAAAATCAGCAATATCCGCCACTGTGACGGAAAATTAATGCGGCTGGTTATACGCGGGGGTTCTTCGCTCTCGCCTCGACCTCCGTCAATCAGAAATCCACCTTGGTCGAACGCGCCGATCCCAATGCCGGAGCGGCTTCCACGGTCCAGCATTGCGGCGATATCTCTGGCACTGAGATTAAGTTGATACAGGCGCGTTAAGGCAATACCTGCGGCGATTGCAAGCTGCGTACCGGATCCGAGACCCGTGTGCTCGGGTATTGCCTGCACCACAGCCATTCGCACGGCGCCACCCAATCCCAGCCGGTCATGCAATCGTCGCAAAACTCGCATTGCGCGATGCGTTTGCGCACCCTCTACCGAAAACATTTCGGAGCGTTCTGCGTAAATGCGCGTGCTGAATCCGTCGAGCGTCAACCCCAAGCTGCCAAAGCGGCGGCCGGTGGCACCGTTTAAATCCATGAAACCCAAGTGCAAGCGCGCCGGCGCCTCCACGACTACGCTTTGAATTTCTTTATCGGCGCTCGGCAAGCCGTTCATTATGTTTTAATTTTAACCTGAAATGTTCAGCAATTATCATGCCATTCACTTTTATCATTGTATTTCAAGCTGGTCATAGTAGTATAAAAATCCGGTTGCGACAGCTCCGGACCAGTGTGTCACTTTACCAGCGCATTTCTGGTAACTTTGCTGCACTGCCATGCAGAGAATATATTGCTAGAATATACCAAAATTTCGGAGACTTGCATCGCGCACCGCGTGGCCATTAACGCATTTCAAGCTGGCATTGCATGTGCCTAATCACTACAATGCGCCTCTGGTGGCAAGCGAGATATTTCCATGACGCAACTTTTATCTCCCGGAGTATGGGACGAAGTGCCGTGCCCGTTTTGCGGACTTGCATGCGATGATTTACGTGTCGCCTCCCAATCCGGAAAACTTCAAGTCATTGCCAACGGCTGTTTGATCAGTAGCAGGGCATTTGCGGAATCAAGTTCCTCCAAATCAACCGCTCCACGAATCGCCGGGAAAACCGTTTTGCGCGAGGACGCTACAGCGGCGGTTGCTGATATCCTCGGGAAAGCAAAACAGCCGCTCATCGCGGGCTTGGGCACCGATGTCGCCGGAATGCGCGCCCTGCTGCAAATCGCTGACCGCATAGGCGCAATAGTCGACCACATGAACAGCGTCTATTTCATGAGTAATATTCTGACACTTCAGGACAGCGGATGGATTATTACCACATTGAGCGAGTTGAAAAATCGAGTTGACTTGCTGGTCATTGCCGGCTCTGATGTGACGAGCCGATTTCCGCGTTTTTTCGAACGCTATGTCTGGAATCAGGACGCGCTGTTTGGAGGCAACTCCCGCGAAGTCGTGTATTTCGGACGTGGATTGGATACTCGGGCCGGAACGGCTCCCGACGGGCGCAAACCGACCGTCATCGACTGCGATATCACTCGCATCGGCGAAATCGCCGGCGCCTTGCGCTGCCTGATCGCGGGAAGACATCTACAGGCTAGGCAGATTGCAGAGGTCCCGCTAGCGGAATTGCAGGGGCTTGCCACGCGCATGCTGAACGCGCGCTACGGCGTGCTTGCCTGGGCTGCTGCTGATTTCCATTTCAAGCATGCAGAGCTTACCGTGCAAAGCCTGTGCGAGCTGGTGAAGGATTTGAACCGGAGCACGCGCTTCTCCGGTCTTCCGTTGGGCGGAAATGAAGGAGACATGACCGCAAACCAGGTTTGCACGTGGCAAAGCGGCTTCCCTATGCGCACAAGTTTTGGAAGCGGAAGCCCCAGTTATGATCCGCGTCATTTCTCCGCCGATCGCATGTTGCGGGAAAACGAGGCGGATGCCTTGTTGTGGGTCTCTAGCTTCAACGAGAAAAATACACCGCCCGAGACCTCCGCTCCCGTTGCGGTACTGGGACGCAGCGGCATGAGCTTTAGCAAGGAACCACACGTCTACATCCCTGTCGCCACACCCGGAGTTGATCATTCGGGACATGTCTACCGCACCGATAACGTGGTGGCGCTGCCGCTGAGAAAGCTGCGGGAAAGTGCGCTGCCTTCGGTGGCCCAAGTTGCCGATGAGATTGAAAAGGCGCTGCAACTCAGCTGATGCTCACTAAGCTCAAAGGCGGAAAAGTTTATGACCCTGCCAATCAGGTCAACGGCGAGGTGCACGATTTATTTGTGCGCGACGGCCGTATCGCTGCTGCCCCCGCTCACGGCGAGCGCGTGGACCGAGAGTACGATGTATCCGGCAGAATCGTGATGGCTGGGGCTATAGATCTGCATACTCACATCGGCGGCGGCAAGGTGAATATCGCGCGCAATTTGTTGCCCGAGGATCATCGTAGCGACCTTGTTGCGCGCACTCCGCTCACCCGCTCCGGCTGTGGCCATGCAGCGCCTTCCACGCTTACCACTGGCTATCGCTACGCGGAAATGGGTTACACCGCGTGCTTCGAACCGGCGATGCTACCGGTGAATGCGCGCCAGGCGCACATGGAAATGGGCGATACGCCTATCGTTGATAAGGGCGGTTATGCGCTTCTCGGAAGCGATGATTTTCTGCTGAGAATGCTGGCTGCCAAATCCGATCAAAAATCAATCAACGATTACGTAGCGTGGACGCTCAGCTCCTCGCACTGCATCGGCATCAAGGTCGTCAATCCGGGCGGCATTTCCGCTTTCAAGTTTAACCAGCGCAAGCTGGACGTGGACGAAGAACATGTCTATTACCATGTTACTCCGCGACAGATTATCAAAGTCCTGGCGCAGGCACTCAGCGACCTTGGTGTGACGCATCCGTTGCATGTGCACGGATGCAATCTCGGCGTACCGGGCAACGTTGAGACCACCTTGGAAACCATAAGAGTTGCTGAAGGCTTGCCGATGCATCTTACCCATATCCAGTTCCATAGTTACGGCACCGAGGGCGACCGGAAATTTTCGTCAGCTGCTGCGCAAGTGGCGGAAGCCATAAACCAAAACAAAAACATCTCCGCCGACGTCGGGCAAATCATGTTCGGCCAGACCGTCACAGCTTCCGGCGACAGCATGGCGCAGCACCGCAATGCGCCGCTCGGCCACCCGAAAAAATGGGTGGTGATGGACATCGAATGCGATGCCGGCTGCGGCGTGGTGCCGTTTCGCTATCGCGACAAGAATTTCGTCAATGCATTGCAATGGGCGATCGGCCTGGAAATTTTCCTGATGGTCAGCGATCCATGGCGCATTTGCCTCACTACTGATCATCCTAACGGTGCGCCGTTCACAAGCTACCCCCACCTGATTAAACTGCTTATGGACAAGACCTATCGAAATAGCGTTCTCGCCACCATCAACCCCGATGCTGCTGCCATGAGCATGCTGGCAAGCCTTGAGCGCGAATATTCGCTCTACGAAATCGCGATCATGACCCGCGCCGCACCGGCGAAAATCCTGGGCCTTGACGAACGCGGCCATCTCGGTCTCGGAGCAGCCGCCGATATCACGGTCTACAGCGAGGCCAGTGACAGGGAAAAAATGTTTGTTAAACCCGATTACGTATTTAAGGACGGAGAATTGGTAGCTCAAAACGGCAGAGTTATCAAGATCACGTGGGGCAATACCCATGTAGTTAAGCCCGAGTACGATAAAAGAATAGAAAAACAGCTCAAATCTTATTTCGAACGCTATCAGACGATGCGCATGGACAATTTCAAGATCAGCGATGAAGAGATGCAAGAATTTGGGCACGGTAACAAACTTTTGTCGCATGCCTGCCGCAAGAAGTAAGGCATCAGCAGTGAGGCGTAAGGCCTACGTTTCACTTCTAATTCTTTACTGCACCGACTAATGGTCATCAACGGCGTCACTATCGACGACACCTTTGCCGAAGCGTTTGGCATGAAGGCGACACGCGTTATCATCACTGCTCACAATCTCAAATGGGCTTATCACGCGGCCACCGCTGCCACCGGCTTCGCGACATCGGTGATCGCCTGCGGCTGCGAGGCGGGAATCGAACGCAGTCTCGAACGTGAAGAAACGCCTGATGGGCGCCCAGGAGCGTCCATACTGCTGTTTGCTGTTTCCGGTAAGGAACTCGCCAAACAATTGGAACGGCGCATTGGTCAATGTGTGCTCACCTCTCCCACCAGCGCCGCATTTGCAGGAATATCGGAAGGCGAGCCGTTGCCGTTGGGGAAAAATCTGCGTTACTTCGGGGATGGGTTCCAGTCATCCAAACTGATCGCCGGCAAGCGCCTCTGGCGCGTGCCGGTAATGGATGGCGAATTCCTGTGCGAAGAAACCACCGGTACGGCGAAAGCAGTGGGTGGAGGGAATTTTCTGATTCTAGCGAGCACGCAGGCCCAGGCGCTCGCCGCCGGAGAAGCCGCTGTCGAAGCTATGCGCAAAATGCCCAATGTCATCATGCCATTCCCTGGCGGCGTAGTGCGTTCCGGCTCCAAAGTCGGCTCCAAATACAAAACACTGATGGCTTCCACCAATGATGCATTTTGCCCGACCATTCGCGGCATCACACAATCGGAATTGACTGAAGACATCGACGCGGTGCTGGAAATCGTTATTGACGGATTGACCGACGCCGATGTGCGCGGAGCCATGCACGCAGGTATTGCAGCGGTGTGCGAACTCGGTGCCAAACACGGCGTACGCCGTATCACTGCTGGTAACTACGGCGGCAAGCTGGGGCAGTTTCATTTTCGTTTGCATCAAATCATGTCATGAGCGCGTTGACTTTTACGCTGAAAGAAACTTTGCACCAGCGCGTAGACCTCTCGCCGCTCACGCCCGATTTCCTCAAAGGGAAATCTCCTGCGGAAATCTCCGCCATAGAGCTTGCCTGCGGCAACCGCAGACTGAGGGTGGGCGAACTATTTGCTCTTAGCGGAGATGATGCATGCGCCCTGGTGATTAAAAACAGTAGCAGCAAACTCGACCGAATTGGCCAGGCGATGAACAGCGGCAGCATCACGGTACACGGTGATGCCGGCGCCTATCTCGGGTTTGCCATGAAAAACGGTGCTATCACAGTGCATGGCAACGTCGGCGCTTATGCTGCAAGCGCGATGATAAACGGCCTGCTGCACATTCGCGGCAACGCGGATGATTTTCTTGCTGCCGCGATTCCAGGCGAGCGGCACGGCATGAAGGGTGGGGTGGTGATCGTCACGGGCAATGTCGGCGACCGCACCGGCGACCACATGCGTCGCGGCCAAGTGCTGATCGAAGGCAATACTGGCGATTTTTGCGCATCGCGCATGCTGGCAGGCACCATTGCTGTGCTTGGCACGGCGGCACGTTTTGCTGGCCTCGGGATGAAACGAGGCGCCCTCCTGCTTAATACCATGCCGGCTGATATACCCGCTACTTTCAACGACTGCGGGCTGCACCATCTCAATTATCTCACACTGCTCATCAAATCCTGGCAAGCCCTTGACAGCAAATTCGCGCTCCTTGAACCGCGCTCACGCGTGCGCCGCTACATGGGCGACCTAGCGAACGCGGGCAAAGGAGAAATCTTAGTGTGGCAATAATCAAAGAACTGCCGTCTTATCGTGGCCGCTTTGCGCCCTCGCCAACCGGGCCGCTGCATTTTGGTTCACTGATCGCCGCAGTCGGCAGTTTCCTTGAAGCAAGAAGCCGCAAGGGCGAGTGGCTGGTTCGCATTGATGATCTCGATCCGCCGCGCGAGGAGCCTGGCGCCAGCGACGAGATTCTACGGACGCTTGAGGCCTGTGGAATGGAGTGGGACGGCGATATTGTTTACCAGAGCACGCGCCGCGACGCTTATCATGCCGCGCTGCACAGTCTGCGGGGGCGCGGCTTGATTTATCCCTGCGCCTGCAGCCGCCGTGAAATAGCTGATTCAGCAATTGAAGGAATAGACGGCCCCGTTTATCCCGGCACTTGCCGCAACGGTCTCCCGCCGCTTCGCAGCGCGCGCGTCTGGCGCGTGAGAACCGACCGGCGGCTCGTCGAATTCATCGACGTATTGCAAGGATGTGTTGCACAACGCCTCGAAATTAATGTTGGGGATTACGTGCTCTACCGTGCAGACCAAGTCTATGCATATCAGCTTGCGGTGGTGGTTGACGACGCCGAACAGGGCATCACCGATGTTGTGCGCGGCGCAGATCTGCTGAGCTCGACTCCCCGGCAACTTTATCTGCAAAAACTGCTGGGATACCCCACGCCAAAATACCTGCACTTGCCGGTGGCGTTAAACAGTACGGGAGAGAAGCTGAGCAAGCAAACACTTGCGCCCGCGGTAAACAGGGCCGAGCCGTTAGCGTGGCTTTGGCAAGTGCTGCGCTTTCTCGGTCAAAAGCCACCGCAAGATCTTATGCTGGGCACACTTGATGATTTCTGGAAATGGGCAATCAGCCACTGGCAACCGAACAACATTCCAAAAGCCAGGGCTCTGCCGACCAATTCACTCAAATCGTGAACAAGACCTTTATCTTGGCCGATCACGTATACCGTTATTTGCTTTCGGAGTCGCTGCGCGAGCCCGATATTCTGCATAAATTGCGCAAGGAAACGGCACATGACCCAATGGCCCGCATGCAAATCGCGCCAGAGCAGGGACAATTCATGGCCCTGCTGGTGCGGCTCATGAGCGCCAAAAAGTGTCTCGAAATCGGCGTATACACCGGTTACAGCTCGCTCTGCATCGCCCTGGCGTTGCCGGCAGACGGCAAAATCACTGCCTGCGACCTGAGCGATGAGTGGACTCGGATTGCACGGCGCTACTGGAAGGAAGCCGGTGTAGCGCAGAAAATTGAACTGCGACTTGCGCCCGCGCTTAAAACGCTGGATGAGCTGCTCGCTGAAAACCAGGCAGGCACCTTCGATTTTGCCTTCATCGACGCCGACAAGGAAAATTACCTCGCCTATTACGAGCGCTGCCTAAAGTTATTACGGCGCGGCGGACTGATCGCGATCGACAACACTTTATGGTCGGGGCGAGTCGCCGAACCCGATAACCGCGAAGCGGATACCGTGGCGCTACGCGAGTTCAACCGCAAGCTGCATCTCGACCAGCGGATTACGCTCTCGCTGTTGCCGATTGCCGACGGCCTGACTCTGGCACTCAAGACCTAGGCAACGGCTCTCCGTCTTTGAACAGCAACAGCTCGCCGGGTGTCATGGTGGTCCAGTGCTCATTGTCAGTGAGTGGCAATGTGGCGATCACTGCAACCTTGTCATTCGGCGTGGTTAGTCGGCTGAAATCCACTGTAATGTCCTGATCCTTCAAGTGCGCACGACCAAACGGAGCGCGGCGCAATACGTAGGAAAGTTTGTCGGCGCAGTGGGCGAACAGACATTCGCCGTTGGACAGCAGATAATTGAAAACGCCGTATTTAGCCAAATCGCGAGTAACCTCTTTGACCGCGGGATAAAGAGAGTCAGCGTCCGGCTGTGCGTTAGGGAACATCCTGCGCAAGGTTTCGAGCATAAAACAAAAAGCGTGCTCGCTGTCGGTGGCGCCGACCGGACGGTAATTACCATTGAGCCGCGGATGAAAATTCTCGAGCGTGCCGTTGTGAGCGAAGATCCAGTAGCGCCCCCACATTTCGCGCATGAACGGATGGGTGTTCTGCAAACACACTGCGCCGCGCGTGGCCTTGCGGATGTGCGCAATCACATTGAGCGAGTGTATCGGATATTTCCGTACCAGATCCGCCACCGGCGATTTCGCCGCGGGCTTGGAATCGAGATACAGCCGACAGCCTGCGCCCTCAAAGAAAGCGATTCCCCAGCCGTCATCGTGGTGGTCGGTTCCTCCACCACGCGTGTGGAATCCCTCGAAAGAAAAGCAAATGTCGGTAGGCACGTTGCAATTCATGCCCAGCAACTGGCACATCTTTAACCTTGGCGAACCGTCAATGCGGGTTTTGTAAGACGCATTGTTGCATTAATGACAAAAAGCCCGTGAAAAAATTCAGCATAAGCGAGTATTGGCGAAATCAATCAGCAACGCTGGGTTGATGTACGCTTTAAAAACCAAATAGATCATGCCCCCTGCTACTAACAGCGGCACCAGCCATAATAGGATTTTCTGAAACTCGGCCCCTTTCACGCAGGCGTTTCCTTTACATTCAGGCGCGCCACCTGCCGCTCGTCTATTGGCCAGCACAACGCCGCCGCAACGATGCTCAAGCTGATGCAGCTAAGCCACACTGCGTAGTATGAACCTGAAAGGTCGAACGCGTAACCTCCCAGCCATGCTCCGGCAAAACTTCCGATTTGGTGCCCGAGAAACACGATCCCGAACAACGTGGAAAGATATCTCACTCCGAATATCTGAGCCACCAGACCGTTGGTGAGTGGCACCGTACCAAGCCACAGCGCTCCCATTGCTGCCGCAAATAGATATACGCTCATCGGCGTGACCGGCGACATCATGAACAAGCTGATCGCCGCCGCGCGCAGGATATAAATGTATGCAAGCAGGTTTTTCTTACTATGGAACCCGCCGAAATATCCGGCAAGATAAGAGCCGATAATGTTGAAAAAACCGATCAACGCAAGCGCAATCATCCCGCTCACCGGGGTCATGCCTTGGTCCAGCAAATACGCTGGCAAATGCAGCATGATAAAAACGGTCTGAAATCCGCACACCAGAAATCCCGTGGTGAGATACCAAAACCCTTTGTGCCTGCGCGCTTCGTGTATCGCTTCGCTAAGCGTTTGGCTGCCGTAA
>Ga0187776_10002118_pt1 | contig 10057 bp, 4 predicted proteins | sample 0216_BV02_MP12_2_FD_132426 | JGI IMG/M metagenome (GOLD analysis project Ga0187776, IMG submission 132426) | Tropical peat soil microbial communities from peatlands in Department of Meta, Colombia - 0216_BV02_MP12_20_MG | ecosystem: Environmental > Terrestrial > Soil > Wetlands > Peat | place...
GCTCTCGTCGTTCGCCTCGGAAGTCACGCGGGTGGCGCGCGAGGTGGGCACCGAGGGGATGCTCGGGGGCCAGGCCGACGTGAAGGGCGTGGCGGGCACGTGGAAGGACCTGACCGACAGCGTGAATTCCATGGCCGGCAACCTCACGAGCCAGGTGCGCGGCATCGCCAAGGTCGTGACCGCGGTGGCGGACGGCGACCTCCAGCAGAAGCTCACCGTGGAGGCAAAGGGCGAGATCGCGGCGCTGTCGGCCACGATCAACGGCATGATCGACACGCTCGCGACCTTCGCCGATCAGGTCACGACGGTGGCGCGCGAGGTCGGCGTGGAAGGCAAGCTCGGCGGGCAGGCGAAGGTGCCGGGCGCGGCGGGGACGTGGAAGGGACTCACGGAGAACGTGAACCAGCTCGCGGCGAACCTCACCACCCAAGTGCGCGCGATCGCCGAGGTGGCGACCGCGGTGACGCAGGGCGACCTGACGCGATCGATCACGGTGGAGGCGCGGGGCGAGGTCGCTGCGCTCAAGGACACCGCCAACGAGATGATTCGCAATCTGCGCGACACCACGCGCAAGAACACCGAGACCGACTTGCTCAAGACCAACCTCGCCAAGTTCAGCCGGATGCTGCAAGGGCAGAAGGACGTGAAGACGGTCTGCCGGTTGATCCTCTCCGAGCTGGCGCCGGTGGTCTCCGCGCAGCACGGTCTGTTCTACGTGCTCGATTCGAGCGGCGAGAGTCCCAAGCTGGCGCTTCTCGCAAGCTACGGCTCGAAGGGACAGAGCGCCCTCGGCAGCCGGCTCCAGCTCGGCGAGGGCCTGATCGGACAGTGCGCCGTCGACAAGGAGAAGATCCTGCTCTCGAGCGTGCCGCTCGATTACATCAAGATCTTCTCCGGGCTGGGTTCCGCGCCGCCGCAGAACATCCTGGTGCTGCCGGTGATCTTCGAAGGCCAGGTCAAGGGCGTGCTGGAGCTGGCCTCGTTCGACCGCTTCAGTCCCGCGCACGAAGCGTTCCTCGATCAGCTCACCGAGTCGATCGGCATCGTCATCAACACCATCGAGGCGAACACCCGTACCGAGGACCTGCTCAAGCAGTCGCAATCGCTCGCCAAGGAGCTGCAGAGCCGGCAGCAGGAGCTGCAGCAGACCAACCAGGAGCTGGAGGAGAAGGCGGGTTTGCTCGCCCACCAGAACCAGGAGGTCGAGCGCAAGAATCGGGAAGTCGAGCAGGCGCGCAAGGCCCTGGAGGAGAAAGCCGAGCAGCTCGCGCTCACGTCGAAGTACAAGAGCGAGTTCCTGGCCAACATGTCGCACGAGCTGCGCACCCCGCTCAACAGCCTGCTGATCCTCTCCGACCAGCTGTGCAAGAACCCCGGCGGAAATCTGACCGAGAAGCAGATCGAATTCGCCAAGACGATCCACGCGTCGGGCAACGATCTGCTCACGCTCATCAACGACATCCTGGACCTCTCGAAGATCGAGTCCGGGACGGTGGTGGTCGATCCGACCGACCTGCTGCTGGGCGACATGGAACGCTACGTCGAGCGCACCTTCCGCCACGTAGCCGAGGCGAAGGCGCTGGACTTCTTCATCCGCATGGATTCGCGGCTGCCCGTCTCGATGCTCGTGGACGCGAAGCGGCTGCAGCAGGTGCTCAAGAACCTGCTGTCGAACGCGTTCAAGTTCACGCATCGCGGCCATGTCACGCTGACGGTCGAGCAGGTGCGCACCGGCTGGGACCCGGACAACGAGAACCTGAACCGCGCCGGCAACGTGCTCTCCTTCTCGGTCGTGGACACCGGCATCGGCATCTCGCCGGACAAGCAGCAGATCATCTTCGAGGCGTTCAAGCAGGCCGACGGCAGCACGAGCCGCAAGTACGGCGGCACGGGGCTGGGTCTCGCGATCAGCCGCGAGCTCGCGCGCGTGCTCGGAGGCGAGCTGCGGCTGGTGAGTGCGCCGCGGGTGGGGAGCACGTTCACGCTCTACCTGCCGCAGATCTACACGCCGCCGCGGATCACGCGCAAGGCCGCGCCGGCGCTGCCGGCGACGACTGTGCTGGCCGTGCCGGAGCCCGAGGGTGGCGAGGCGCTGCGCCCGCCCGAGCCGCGGGCGCGCCAGGACGCTCCGCCCGCGCGTTCCGAGGAGATTACCGCGGAGACGGCGGAGAACGCCGGTCCCGTCAACGAGGTCGGCGACGATCGCGACAACCTCGCGCTCGGCGTCCCCGTCCTGCTCATCGTCGAGAACGATCTGGGCTTCGCCCGCTTCCTCCTGGACGCGGCGCGAGAGCGCGGCTTCAAGGGCATCGTCACTTCCCTGGGCGTCTCGGCGCTGGCGATGGCCGCGGAGTACAAGCCGGCGGCGGTGACGCTCGATATCTACCTGCCCGACATCGACGGCTGGCGCGTCCTCGATCGTCTGAAGCACGACGTGCAGACCCGGCACATTCCGGTGGCCGTGGTGTCGACCGACGACGCGCGCGAGCGCGCGCTCAACGCCGGCGCATTCAAGTTCCTCGCCAAGCCGATCCAGAGCAAGGACGTGCTCGACCAGCTTCTCGACGGCGTCATGCGCTTCATCCAGCGCACGCCCAAGAGCGTGCTGGCGGTCACGCCCGACGACGCCCGGCGCGACTGGCTGACCCGGTACTTCGGCGCCGACGACGTGCAGGTGACGGTGTCGGCGGACTTCGAGACCGCCGTCGCGATGGTCGAGGGAAAGACGGTCGACTGCCTCATCGTCGACGCGAGCCTGCCGCCCCCCGAAGCCGAAGCGCTGGTCGGAGGAAACGGCAATGGCAACGGCGTCGAGCCGCTGCCGGTGGTGCTCTTCGGCGCGGCGGGCGATCCCGGGCGGCTCTCGGGATGGCAGAGCCTCGCCAAGCACCGCGTCGTGCGCGAGGCGCGCTCGGCTGAGGATCTGCTCGACCAGGCGAGCTTCTTCCTGCATCGCATGCCGTCGCACATGCCGGAAGCGCATCGCAAGATCCTGCGCGAGCTGCGCGACGCCAACGAGGCGCTGCGCGGCAAGCGGGCGATGATCGTCGACGACGACATGCGCAACATCTTCGCGCTTACCTCGCTGCTCGAGGACCGCGGCATGACGGTCACGTCGCACGACAACGGCCGCGACGCGGTAATGGCGCTGCGGGATGCGCCGGAGGTCGACGTCATCCTGATGGACATCATGATGCCCGAGATGGACGGCATCGATACCATCCGCGAGATCCGCCGCATTCCCGCGTGCAAGCACGTGCCGATCATCGCGGTGACGGCCAAGGCGATGAAGGGCGACCGGGAGAAGTGCATGGAAGCCGGCGCGTGGGACTACCTCTCCAAGCCGGTGGACACCGAGCTGATGGTCGGCGTGCTCCGGGCGTGGCTGGGTTAGCGCAGCCAGGAAGCCTCCTCGCCAGATCGATGAGTCGACCGCCCGAACCGCCTTCCGATCTCGCCTCGGTGTGGCCCATCGAGGAGGCGCACGCCGACGTCCTCGTCGTCGACGACCGGCCCGACAAGCGGCTGGTCTACCGGACGGTGCTCGAGGATCTGGGGCCCAGGATCTTCGTCGCGGACTCGGGCCAGCAGGCGCTCAAGCACGTGCTCGAGCGCGAGTTCGCGGTGATCCTGCTCGACGTCAACATGCCGGGCATGGACGGGCTCGAGACCGCGGCCTTGATCCGCAGCCGCGGCCGCTCGGCGCACGTGCCGATCATCTTCATCACGGCCGACTATCACGACGAGGCGCACATGGCGCAGGGCTACGCGCTCGGCGCGGTCGACTACATCGCCTCGCCCGTCGTGCCGGAGATCCTGCGCGCCAAGGTCAAGGTGTTCGTCGATCTGTACCTGCTCGCGCAGGCCGCGAAGCGGCAGGCGCGCCAGCATCTGGCGCTGGTCGAGGAGCGCGTTGCCCGCGCGAGCGCGGAGGCCGCGACCAAGCGCCTGGCGTTTCTCGCCAATGCCAGCGCGACGCTGGCCGCCTCCCTCGACTTCGGCGCGATCGCCGGCGAGCTGGTGCGACTGTGCGTTCCCACCGTCGCCGACGCGTGCGTGCTGACGCTTCTCGACGAGTCTCCGGACCAGCCGCTGCGCACGCTGCGCTGGCCGGAAGCCCACGCCGGCACGCCGCTTTCCGAAGGGCAGGCGAGCGAGGCGGGAAACCCGTGGCTCGCCGAGGCGATCGAGCGCGTGACGCGCAGCGGGCGGGCCGAGGTGACGGCGGCGCCGGCGCTCGGCGCAGCGGAGACCGGCAAGAGCGCCGCCAACGGGCCGGCGCGCACTGCGCCCGCGGGCCTGGCCGTGGTTCCGCTCATTGCTCACGGCCACGCGCTCGCCACCCTCGCGCTGGTCGCCGCACGGCCGTTCGACACCGACACGTTGTCGACGGCGAGCGAGCTTGCCGGGCGCGCCGCGATCGCGCTCGACAACGCGCGGCTCTACGCGAAGATCCAGGAGCAGGACCGGCGCAAGGACGAGTTCCTGGCGATGCTGGCGCACGAGCTCCGCAATCCGCTGGCGCCGATCAGCAACGCCGCGTACGCGCTGCGCGCGGGCGCCCACGATCCGTCGAAGCTCGCTTGGGTGGGCGAGGTGATCAACCGCCAGGTGCGGCAGCTCGTGCGGCTCGTGGACGATCTGCTCGACGTCTCGCGCATCACGCGGGGCAAGATCGAGCTCAAGGTCGAGGCGATCGAGGTGGCCCGCGTGATCGCCGCGGCGGTGGAGACCAGCCGGCCCTACGTCGACGCACAGCAGCACGCGCTCGAGATCTCGCTGCCGCCCGAGCCGCTTCGCGTCAAGGGCGATTTCGCGCGCGTCGCCCAGGTGCTCGCCAACCTGCTCAACAACGCGGCCAAGTACACCGACAAGGGCGGCCGCATCGCGATCAGCGCCGCGCGCGATGGGGAGGAGATCGTCTTCCGGGTGCGCGACTCGGGCATCGGCATCCCCAGGGAGCTTCTCGCCGCGATCTTCGAGCCGTTCCGGCAGATCGAGCGCACGCTCGACCGTGCGCAGGGCGGCCTTGGCGTGGGGCTCACGCTCGCGCAGCGGCTGGTCGAAATGCAGGGCGGCACCATCAGGGCCGGCAGCGAGGGACCGAACCGCGGCAGCGAGTTCACCGTGCGCCTGCCCATGGATTCGGACGCGCGCGTCGTTCCGGCGGAACCCGCGGTCGCGGACGGCGGGACGCCGCTTGCCTTGCGCGTGCTGGTCGTCGACGACAACCGCGACGTCGCGCAGAGCACGGCGCTCCTGCTCCGCGCGTCGGGCTGCAGCGTGCAGCTCGCCTACGACGGCGAGGAAGCCGTGAAGGTGGTCACGGCGCTGCGGCCCGACGTGGCGCTGCTCGACCTGGGGCTGCCCAAGATGGACGGCTACCAGGTGGCCGAGCAGCTCCGCGCCGATCGGCTGAACGACCGGACGCTGCTCGTCGCGCTCTCCGGCTACGGACAGGAACAGCATCGCGCGCGCTCCAAGCTCGCCGGATTCGACTATCACATCGTCAAGCCGATCGAGCCTGCGGCGCTGACCGGGCTGCTCGCCTCGCTCTGGTCGTGCCATACGCCCGAGCCGTCCGGCTCGGGAGCGGCCCTTCCGCGGCGCGAGTCGGCGCACTAGCCCCGGCGGCGCGCCCGGCCGCTCCGGCGTATCATCGCTCTATTTCCGCGTTCACCGTCGTCGGGAGCATGAAGCTCGTGTTGCGCCTGTTCGCAGCGCTGCCGCGCGGCCTCGTCGCCGCGGTCGCGCTCGTGGCGCTCGCGCACGGCGCAGCGGCACAGGCTCCCGCGCAGCCACCGGCAGGCATGGATACTGCGCTCAAGAACATGCTCTCGGCGGTGCAGGCGGGCTCGGTGGCCGACTTCACCGCGCCCGGCGACGCGAGCTTCAAGGGCGGCATGAACCAGGCGATGTTCGAGCAGATGCGCGCGCAGCTCGCGCCGCGCCTCGCGCAGGGCTACACGGCGACGTTTCTCGGCACGCTGCGCCAGCGCGGACTCGTCGTGTGTCTCTGGAAGCTCGAGTTCAAGGACGGCAAGGACGATCGCCTGGTCACGATGGCGGTAAACGGCGGGAAGGTGGTAGGGTTCTTCCTGCAATAAGACCCGATTCGGCGGCTCACCGGGCCCGCCAACTGTTCCGAGCCAGGGAGGCAAGGACCGTGAAACGCACCGTTGCAGCAGCCATGATCGCCGCGCTTGCCTATGCCGTCGCGAGCGCGCAGACGCCGGCGCCCGCGCCGGGAACCACGGCCGTGGGCACGCCCGCGACCGCGCCGGCCAAGGCGCCCGCGCGCGGCAAAGCGGCAGGCGCGCCCGCGGACGCGCGCGTGTGCCTGGAGTTTCCCACCAATGCGCAAGTGATCGCGTGCGCCGAGAAGTATCGCCACAGGAAGGCGCCGTCGTAGAGCACGGCCGAATGAGTTCGGCCCTACGTGCGTCGCGCATGGCCGAATGAATTCGGCCCTGCATTGGATCGGGCTGGCCAGCGCGAGCCTCGCGCTCGCCGCAGTGGCGGCCTGCGAGCGGTCGAGCGGGTCCCGTGAAGACGCGGCGATCGCGGCGGCCGTCGAGAAGTCGCGTTTCGAGCAGAAGGAGGCCGATCGGGCGCTGCGCGAACAGGCCATTGCCGCGGAGCTCGCCCGGCGCGCCGCCGAGCAGGCCGCGATCGACGCCGAGGCGACGCGCGAGAGCGAGCGCGAGGCCAGCGTCGCCCGTCTGGAAGAGCGGCTTCGCGGCGTGCTCGTCGACCCGGCCTCGATGCAGATACGCAACGCACGTCTCACCGCGGACGGCACGCTCTGCACCGAGTTCAACGCCAAGAACAAGCAGGGCAGCTACCTCGGCTTCAGACGCGCGGTGGTGAGCGACACGGTGCTCTCGCTCGAGCAGGATCCCGACGACGCCTATCGCGAGCCGCAGCACCGGTTCGCGGAGATCGCGCGGGCGACCGGCTGCTACTGAAGGCGCTGGAGCCGCTACCCGCTGCTAACTCCGCCGCTTCGGCTTGGAGCGAGGCGCCTGCCGGACCGGCGATCCAACGTCGGTCTGCGCCAGCATGTCCTTGAGCGCCGCCGCGTGCGCGGCGCTCGCCGTCGCGCTCTCCTCGTGAAAGCGCTCGGAGTGCCTGACCATGTCGCGACGAGGCGCGTCCGAGCTCGTCTCAGCCGCCTTCGCGGGAGGCGAGGAACTCCTGCAGCGCCGAGATCTCCATCGGCTTGACGAAGTGCGCGTCGAAGCCCGCCTCGCTCGAGCGTTCCCGGTCGTGCTCCGCGCCGTAGCCGCTGACCGCGACGATCAGCGTCTTCCCGTCGCCGAGCTCCCGGCGCAGCGCCTTGGCCACGTCGTAGCCGTTCATTCCCGGGAGCCCGATGTCGAGCAGCACGAGGTCCGGGCGGTACTGTCTCGCGAGCTCGATCGCCCCCGGCCCGCTCGCCGCGGTGCGCACGTCGTTCTCCATGAGCTTCAGGAGCGAGGCGAAGCTCGCCACCGCGTCGGCGTTGTCGTCGACGATGAGGATGCGGCGGCCCTTGAGCTCGGTGCGCTGCCGCGGCGCGGATTCTGTCGCCGGCCTGGCTTCGGCGACCGGCAGCGAAACCACGAATTCGCTGCCCTGGTCGGGGCCATCGCTCCTGCCCTCGATGGTGCCGCCGTGCATCTCGACCAGGCTGCGGACCAGCGTCAGCCCCAGCCCCAGCCCGCTGCGCCGGCGCTCGAGCGAGGTGTCGCCCTGGACGAACGGCTCCCAGATTCGCTGCAGGTTCTGCTTGGCGATGCCGATGCCGGTGTCGCGCACGCGCAGCACGGCGTGGCGATTCTCCTTCGCCAGCGTGACCTGGATGCTGCCCCTGTCGGTGTACTTGATGGCGTTGTGCAGCAGGTTCTCCACGATCTGGGCGAGCCGCAGCGGGTCGGCGTCGACCAACAGCGGCTCCTTCGGCGTGCGCACCATGAGCTTGTTGTCGCCCGAAGCGGCGAGCGTGCGCATCTCGGCGGCGACTTCCGCGACCGTGGCCGCGACGTCGACCCGCTCCTTGCGCAGCTCGACGTGCCCGCGATTGATGCGCGCCACGTCGAGCAGATCGTCGATCAGCCGCGTCATGCGGCGGATGTTGCGCTCGATCGACTCGCGCACCTCGACCGCCTCGGGCGCATCGGTTCCCACCAGGCGCAGCACCTGCATGCCGTTGCGAAGCGGCGTGAGCGGGTTGCGCAGCTCGTGCCCCAGCGTGGCCAGGAACTCGTCCTTGCGCTTGTCGACCTCGGCCAGCTCGTCGAGCATGCGCTTGCGGTCGGTGATGTCGCGGTTGATCTCGAGGATCGCGAGCACCTCTCCCTTCTCCGAGCGCTGCACGACCTGCCGGCTCTCGACCACGAGGCGCGACCCGTCGCGGCGCACGTGCGTGATCTCGCCCTGCCAGCGGCCGCGCGCCCGCAGCATGGCGTCGATTTCCGCGCCGGCGGTCGATCCCTCCCGCAGCAGGAGCGCGTGCAGGCTCTTTCCCATGACCTCGCCCGCCGACCACCCGTAGGTCTGCTCGGCGCCCTGGTTCCAGAAGGTGATCGCGCTGTCGCGGTCGCGCACGATGATCGCATCCAGGGAGAGGTCGAGCAGCGCCGCCTTCTGCTTGAGCCGCTCGGCCTGCGTGGTCACCACCTCGACGTCGAGCAACACGACGACCGCGCCGTCGATCTTGTTCTCCGCGGTCCGGTAGGGGTGGATCCGGAGCATATGGTGCCGGCCCTCGCGGTCGCGGACCTGCGTCTCGTGCACCTTGACGCTGTCGATCGCCTCGGCGATCGGGGTCTCCAGATCGGGAAGGTCGAAGCCGAGCTTCAGGTTGCCGATGGGCCGGCCGATGTCGGTGGGCAGGATGCTGAACAGGCGCGCCGCCGCCGGCGTCACGCGACGGATCCTCAGGTCGACGCCCACCGCGATCATCGGCAGCCCCGTGCTCGCCACCAGGTTGTTGATGTCGTCGTTCAGCCGCGAGAGCTCGGCGTTTCGCGTCTGGAGCTGCTCGTTGACCGTCGTGAGCTCCTCGTTGACCGACTGCAGCTCCTCCTTCGCCGTCTCCAGCTCTTCGTTGGTGCTCTGGAGCTCTTCGTTGGTGGAGAGGATCTCCTCGTTGGCCGACTTGAGCTCCTCGTTGGCCGCGTCCTGCTCCTCGATCACCGACTGCAGGTAGTCGCGCGTGGAGGAAAGCTCCTGACGCAGCGACTTGGAGTCGGCCGCCTCGTCCTCTCCCGCGTGCCGCAGCCCGGCCGACAGGCGCTGCTGCAGCCAGCGCGAGACGCGCGTGCTGGTGGTCGCCCCGTCCCCGGAATTGCCCGAGCTGGCCGCTTCGGATAGCGGTCGCGAAGCGCCGGGGAATTGATCGTCCTCGAACAGCACGAGAAAGCACTCCTCGCTCTTGCCCGGCAGCAGCACCGGCAGCACGCGGATGCCGATCTTGCGGGTGTCGGCTTCGCCGCGCACGCGCACGTTCCTGTGCCGCACCTCCGTCTTGCGCAGGCGGCATTCGGCGACCGCGCTGCGCAACTCCAGAAACAGTCCTTCGCGCGCCATCTTGAGGAGATTCAGGCTCGCCTCGCCTGGCGAAGGCTTGAGATACGCTCCGGTCTCGCCGCGGAACTGCAGCACCTGGAAGTCGCTGTTGATGAGCGCCCCGGACGGGGAATACTGGCTGAGCAGCAGCCGGTCGGCTTCGCGCTGCCAGTCGGCGAGCACGGGCTCGGGCTCTCGGTCGCGCGGCCGCGGCGACAAGCCGGCCCGTATGTCTTCCACCGCGAAGTGCGGATACCCGCGCACCGGTGTCGCGCGCTTGCGGTAGATCCGATGCTGGCGGTCGATCAGCGTGAAGAGATCCGCGGCGCCGCCGACCGTCTCGGAGGCGCCGAGCAGCAGGAAGCCGTCCGGGTTGAGCGCGTAATGGAACGTGGCGATCACCCGCTTCTGGAGCTGCGGCGAGAGGTAGATGAGCAGGTTGCGGCAGCTCACGAGATCGACCCGCGAGAACGGCGGGTCCGCCGCGACGTTCTGCTTGGCGAAC
>Ga0187776_10002119_pt1 | contig 10055 bp, 9 predicted proteins | sample 0216_BV02_MP12_2_FD_132426 | JGI IMG/M metagenome (GOLD analysis project Ga0187776, IMG submission 132426) | Tropical peat soil microbial communities from peatlands in Department of Meta, Colombia - 0216_BV02_MP12_20_MG | ecosystem: Environmental > Terrestrial > Soil > Wetlands > Peat | place...
CGTTCAGTCCAATTGCCGTAACTGTCGTACTGGTAGGTATGCTGCGCCTCCCTGTACAGGGGTGGAATAGGGTCCGGCTCGTAAGGGGTCACCGCTCCATCGGCGTTAAACTGAATCCCTCTAGGCACCGAGGTGTCCTCAGTAGTCTCTTCTCGCTCCGCAGCTTCGTCGCCACGTTCGTTGTAAGTTATGGTGGTTAGCCATTCGAAGCCTCCTTTTCTCTGGCGTTTTTCGACCAGGCGCCCTTCGGAATCGTATGAATAAGAGACTTGGCTCGAGTACCCCATAACGCTCACCATCCACACTGCAAACACCCTTTTGTGCGCTTCCGAGGCCGGTGCACTCATCGTTCCCATCATCTCCTCATCAGAAAGAATCACTTCGGGTTTATCGATAATCTCTTTCTCCAGAGTAAGCTTGCCGCTCGCGTCGAACGTCCGCAGGATTCTCGCAACGAGCTGCCCCTGTGCATCCCGCAGTTGGCCTTCGCTGGCGACTCCCTGCTCGTTGTAGATGGTCGTGAAAGTCCCGGACGGCAACCTAGGAAAAGAAAACCGTTTCCAGGGCTCCGCCGCAGAGCCGGAGGGCGCGGGAGGATCCTCCCAGAGCAGCTCGGCAACGCCGCGAGGCGTGGAAAAAGTCTGAATCTTGATTTTGCGGCCCTGCTCGTCGTGCTGGTAATGCGAGTTGTCCGGGTGTTCCTGTCGAATCCTGCCATCGGGAGTGTATGCAGTTATGATGGCGAACGTGCCGCGCAACCTCGCGCTGCTCTCGTCGGGGTAAATCCTCTCCTCGACGCATTTCTTGACCGGTCCACGAAGCCCAGCTTTGTCGCGGTCGGAGACAACTTTAGCAGCCGTTTCCCGCGATTGGGGGGCGAAGGCAAACCCCGCCGACGGGACCATCAAGATGAGAACGGCGGCAAGCAGGAGCAGTACTTTCATTTGCATTCCTGTTGAGAGGACGCTGAAATTGAAGGTTTTTGCAGGGTTTCTAGCCCTCGGCTCGGGCGGAGTCAAGCCGATTGAGTCAGCTAACGGGAAAATTCCCAGCTTGCGGGTAGGCCGTTCCTAACAATGGTAAACGGCCACAGCGGGAGCGGCTGCTGCGACCGGCAAAGCTCGGGCGCAGGCGGGAAAATCAAATCCCGAGGCTCAAAAAAAGAGAATGGGTCACTCGGTCCGTGATTGATGACTGTCACAGTTAGATTCGGGGACTGCAAGTACTCCTCCAGCCGCTGTGTAAGCAGTTGCGCCACCTGCGCCGCGGTCCTCCCAGCGACTGGGATGTCAGCGACAAGGTGCTGAGTAGTCACACTTTCCGAAATTGGATTTACAGAAACCAGACCCATTTTCGGAATTGGATTTAAAGAAACCAGACCGTCCAGAGACACTTCGTACGGACCGTACATTACATACTTCTCAAAGTCCCTCTGGGGCACGGGTTGCCTCACCGTGATGTCGAGAATGTCTCCCGTTATGATGGGGAAAAAGGGAGGTAGGTTATCGGGCCGACGCGCTTGGGTCTTGCCCGAGAACACCTCGATGAAGTCGAACGTGTGACGGGGCATGATGGCGTAAAGGGGAGCACATTGCGCGAAGCACATTCCAGCCAAAAGGAGGAGCATTGCCAGACTCACCAAGCGACACATGGTTATCCGCCCTCCTGCGTTTCGCTAACCGTGGGGCTGGCCCACTGTTGAGAGGACGTATGAATTGGGAATTTTTGCAGGGTTTCTAGTCCTCGGCTCGAGCGAAGTCAAGGGCGGCCATGCCCGCCGCAATAAGCTCACCCCAGAACGACGCCGCGAGATAGCTAGGAAAGCAGCCGCGGCCCGATGGGCGAAGCGGAAGGACTAGCTGACTGTGGGGACTTTTGTGGGGACTACGTGGTTGTTTTGCTTTGTCGGGGCATTAGCCTCAAATTCATAAGTCTCTCAGGAAATACGCACTTACAACCTTACACAAGCCCGCACGATACGCGAGTTCGCGATCCTAAGTCTGGCGCGTCTGCCAATTCCGCCACTTTCGCATTTCCATGCAACCCAATTATTGCACGAGCACTTGCCTGCTAGTTGCGGGTTGTTGTTCAGGCACCTCAGAATGCCCCGGTGTCAGTTCTTGTGTCACTAGCGACACTACCAAGTGCCGTGCCTGTGCCAGTTCTGGTATCGGTTCGCCCTTGTCTCGCGGCCGCTTTCTCCAGGTGTCCGACTTGCGCACCGCCTCCAACTGGTGCGAGGGCGTCAGATGAGCGTAGCGGCACGTCATAGCAATAGTCTTATGCCCCATCAACTCTTGCACGTCCCCCTGCACTACGCCGGCCATCACTAGCCGGCTTACGAAGGTGTGACGCAGATCGTACCAGCGAAGATCGAAGAGGCCCGCAAGTTGGCATGCCGAGGTGAACCATTCCCGAGGTGACGTGAGAGGGTGTCCCTGGCCGTACCCGTGGCCGCCCTTCGCCAGAACCATTACTCGATTCGAGAAATCTTCCTCGCATCGGTAGCACCACAGATCACATAATCGCCGCCGCCGCGGCGAGCCCGGCGACGCGCCCTACAGCAAGAACCGTCCCTTCTATATCCCCGGCTAACTGTGTGTGCCTGCCTGGTCCAGCATGGCCGGGCAGACATCACTGCTCTGTTTCTCTGTGTCGAACTCGATCGCGAGTTGAAGCCAGCCGCCACCAACAATCCAACATGACAATGATTACGTTCGAGAGTCTGTTGGCAGCAGTGCACAGCGGTCGCGAAAGGTGATTCTTGCGGAAAGGCCTAAATCCGCTGGGCGAAACCGGGCCATGACGGAAAACCTGCCCTCCAGCGATCACATCCGCTGAAGGACGACGGGGCTAGAAGTTCTGGAGCCCCTGCCAGATCCAGACGCCGGCAATCACCACGATCAGCAGCCCGGAGGCCACACCCAGCACACGCACAAAAGGCTGAATCTTTCCCATGCGCCGTTGCAGGGCGATCTGCTCCTCTTGCATGTGCAGGGAGGAATCGTCGAGGAAGAGCTGATCATCCTCGTGCATGGTGAGGGTACTACGATAGATGAGCAGTACGATGAGGACCAGGGTAATCGCGCCCCAGGCAATCAACAACATCACTAGAGGAGACACACGCCACCTCCAAACCGTCAGACGGCCCAATCCCCTCCCTAAAATCAGCCCATGTGGAAGCGGGCGGCCGCGGGGCCTGGCCTGATTATAGCTCTGTTCACCAACTGCAAGGAGCTTTTTGCGCGTCACCCAGAGGACTGGACAGGGCCATCGAAGCTGCGACCCCCACCCACGAGCGGCATCTAAACGCTTAGACAGGTAACCGTCCCAAGACCGCTCAAGAGACGCTCAGGGTCGGCAACCCTTTCTGCTATACTAAGTTCCAACCAGCGACTTTCAAGGAGATAAGGATGGCGACGACGACAACCCCTTCTGTGGATAGCGGCAAGAAGTACCCCCTTAGCCTGACCCCGAACGCTATATCGAAGGTCAAGGAGATCATGGCACAACAGAACCCGCTGCCCGCCGGGCTGAGGGTCGGCGTAGTCGGCGGAGGATGCTCCGGGTTCTCTTACTCGATGTCCTTCGAAAACACCGCCGGGATGATGGACAAGAGCTTCGAATTCGACGGTCTTAAGGTGTTCGTGGACGCCACCTCGCTGATGTACCTGAACGGCTGCAAGATCGACTATGTCGAGACCCTGGAAGGTGCTGGCTTCAAGTTCGACAACCCGAACGTGAAGAGCACCTGCGGCTGCGGCTCTTCCTTCAACGTCTAAGCGAGATTCCCACAACAGGAAAGCCCCGTGCACGGGCGTGGGCTTTTCGCTTTTTGCGCCCGGCAGGACCCTCGCCAGGATCATCGATCAGGCTTGGGATGCTGCGCGACGAACTCCCAGATGATCTCCATCGCGGGCACGTGGTTGTGGCTCATAGGCACGCCCGGCCAGATGTGGCGCCCGCCCTGAATGGCATAGAGCGCGACCCCGGTGCCGCCCCTGCAACGCGAGTAGCTGTCGATCTGAACTTCCTTTGTCTCCTGGTACCGTGGTGTGGCGGAGCAGCGCTCCTTCTTGACCCAGAATGCGATTGTGTCCGCGGCCGACGTATCGGTGCGGTGCGGGCCCACCTGGAAGGGCCTCCTGGCGCCCTCGATCGGGACCAGGCGATCCGCCGTCCCGTGAAAAATGAGGACCGACACGGATGATGACGGGTTGCGTTTGAGATTCTGCACTCCCTACGCGGGAGCGACCCACAGCCTCGGCCCAAAAGCGGCGGAAGACCAGGCCGGGGGCAAGTGCGCTCAGAATGATCAGAATCACCCGTCTTGCAGTCTTTGTGCGCATCAGCTTGGCCCCCCGGGCGCCCTTTCAACACGCAGAAGCCCACCAGCACAAACCCATTATCGGAATTGGAGTCTCGCGGGAATGGCGTTAAATACATGAAGAGGCGGTGCATAGGGCCTATACACCATCGGTCATTTAACCCGCGTCGCCAGCCGCCCGGCCTGCTCGAAAATCTTCTCAAACATTCTTTCTGTCAACTTGCCCGTCTGAGTATTTTGCTGCGAGGGATGGTAGGAGGCGAGAAGGATTTTTCCGTCCGGCAATCGATAAAGCGCACCATGCGCGAAGGCGTAGCCATTCTTGCTGGAGAGCAGGCCGCACCGCTTGAGGTAATTCAAATAGCCGTCAAAGGCGATCCGTCCGAGACACACCACCACCCGCACATTTTTCAGGCCCGCCAGCTCGCGGTCGAGGTACGGCGCACAGTGGGCGATCTCGCCGGGAGTGGGCTTGTTGGCCGGTGGAGCGCAGCGCACCACGGCCGTGATATAAGCGTCCTTCAGCGCGAGCCCATCTCCGCGATGTGTGGCGTTGGGCTGCGAAGCGAAGCCGGTACGGTAGAGCACGGGATACATGAAATAGCCGGAGCCGTCGCCAGTGAACGGACGCCCCGTCCGGTTGGAGCCGTGCGCACCCGGCGCCAGTCCCAGGATCAGCACGCGCGCATCTGGATCGCCGAAGCCGGGCACCGGCCTTCCCCAATATTCCCAGTTCAGGTAGGCGCGGCGCTTTTCCCGCGCAATCGTCTGGCGATACTCCACCAGCCGCGGACAGCGTGTGCAGGCAACGATCTCGCTATTCAGCTTGTCGAGCCAGACCTGCATAAGAACGGTTCTTACCGCGCATCATCGCAGAGGAACTCGGATCTTTTTATCACAGCGGCCTCAGTCACTGTGGCGGCGGGACGGGCGTTTGACCGTTCCTCTGCGCTCTCTTTAATATGATTATGATTACGATGCGAACGACAGAAAGCTTTCCCCGTTGAGCGCCCCGGAAACCAAGAACGGCTGCACGCGCGAGATCGAGGTCGAGATACCGGCCGAGATAGTGGCCCGTGAAACCGGCGTGGTGATCGAGCGCTTCCAGAAGCATGTGCGGCTGCCGGGCTTCCGCAAAGGCAAAGTGCCGGCGTCGGTGGTGCGGCAGCGCTTTCCGGAAGACATCCGCAGCGAAGTAGTGGAAGCGCTCATTCCCCGCTACTTTCGCCAGGAGACCGAAAAGCAAGGGCTGCAGCCCGTCTCGCAGCCGCGGGTAAGTGATCTACACCTGAAGGAAGGCGAGTCGTTGCGCTTCAAGGCCAGCTTCGAGGTCATGCCGGAGGTGCAAGTCTCGGGATATGAAGAGCTGCGTGCGGAGAAGGCAGACACCAGCATTTCCGACCAGGAGGTCGAAGAGGCGCTGGCCCGGTTGCGCGAACAACAGGCCACCTACAGTGCAGTGGACGACCGCGAACTGAGCGACGGCGATTTCGCCCAGGTGGCGCTGGTGGGCACGCCCCAGTCGGGTGAGGGTAAGCCGGTCACCATGGACGACGTGCTGGTGGAGATCGGCGGTGCCAATACAGTGCGCGATTTCAGCGACAACTTGCGGGGCACGCGCCCTGGCGAGGAGCGTCGCTTCGAGGTCACCTATCCTGATGATTTCTCCGATCAGCGTCTGGCGGGCACGAAGCTCGCCTATTCGATCACGGTGAGAGCGATCAAACAAAAAGTCCTGCCGGAGTTGAACGACGATTTCGCCAAGGCGGCGGGCAAGTTCCAGTCTCTCGGCGAGCTCAGGACCAAGATTCGCGAGCAGCTCGAGGAAGAGAAAAAGCACGCCGCCGAACACGCTGCCAAGGACAAGCTGGTTGAGGAGTTGGTACGCCGCAACGATTTCCCGGTCCCGGAAGCGCTGGTGGACCGCCAGGTGGATGTGCGCTTGGAGCGCGGGTTGAGGGCGCTGGCGGCCCAGGGCATGCGTACCGAAGACATGAAGAAGATGGATTTCTCGCGGTTGCGGGCGGGCCAACGCGAAGCCGCGCTGCGCGAGGTGAAAGCCTCGCTGCTGCTGGAGAAAATCGCGAACCTGCAAAAGATCGAAGTCAGCGATGAGGAGGTCGAGCAGGAGATCGCATCGCTGGCCAGGCAGATGCAGCAGACATCGGAGGCCGTCCGCGCTCGTTTGACACGCGATGGAGCGCTGGATAGAATCCGACACAGAATCCGCAACGAGAAGACCCTCGATTTTCTTTATCGCCAGTCGGCATGATGCCGACGGCTTTTCAAGCTCCCCCGGCCTCACTCCAGCGCTGGGGTGAAGTGTCAGGCAGAGCAGCGTGAAAGAGGAGCGTATGGCACTGGTACCGATGGTGGTCGAGCAGACCAGCAGGGGCGAACGTGCGTATGATATCTACTCCCGCCTGCTGCGGGATAACATCATTTTCCTGGGCACGCCAGTGGACGACACCATCGCCAACCTGGTGATCGCTCAATTGCTCTTCCTGGAGGCCGAGGACCCGGAGAAGGACGTCTCGGTCTACATCAACTCGCCGGGCGGTTCCATCACCGCTGGCATGGCCATCTACGACACCATGCAGTTTATTCGCCCCGACGTGGTGACCATCTGCATCGGGCAGGCGGCCTCAATGGCAGCCCTGTTGCTTGCCGCCGGAGCGCCGGGCAAGCGCTACGCCCTGCCTAACTCCCGCATCCTCATCCACCAGCCCTCGATGGGCGGGCTCTCCGGGCAGGCCACCGACATCGACATCCACGCCCGCGAGATCCTGCGCATGCGTGAGATAACCAACCAGCTACTGGCCAAGCACACCGGGCAAAAACTTGATAAAGTTGAGAAGGACGTCGAGCGCGACTTCATCATGAACGCGCAACAGAGCAAGGAATACGGAATCATCGACGAGATCATCTACAAACACAAATAGCAAGGAGCACGCCCCCCCTAGAATGCGGTTCATGCAGTGCAGTAAGGAGTACACAAGTGAAACCACGGTCGGGATCAGATGAAGTCCTACGGTGTTCGTTCTGCCACAAGTCCCAGGACGCAGTCGCCAAGCTGATCTCTTCGCCCAGCGACTACCCACGGGCCTACATCTGTGACGAGTGCGTGGCCGTCTGCAACTCGATCCTGGAAGACGACCGTGCTGAGACCCACGCCGCCGCTCCCAACCACCTGCCCAAGCCGCAGGAAGTCAAGCTATTCCTCGACGAGTACGTCATCGGCCAGGAGCAGACCAAGAAGAAGCTGGCGGTCGCCGTTTACAACCACTACAAGCGCATCCACATGAACCGGCAGCGGGCCAGCGAAGTGGAGCTGACCAAGTCCAACATCCTCCTCATCGGGCCGACCGGAACGGGCAAGACGCTGTTGGCACAGACCTTGGCCAAGATGCTGGACGTGCCATTCGCCATCGTGGACGCCACCACGCTCACCGAGGCCGGCTACGTGGGCGAGGACGTGGAGAACATCATCCTCAAGCTGCTGCAGGCCGCCGACGGCGACGTGGGCCGCACCCAGACCGGCATCATCTATATCGACGAAGTGGACAAGATCGGGCGGAAGGACGAAAACCCCTCCATCACCCGCGATGTTTCGGGCGAAGGGGTACAACAGGCGCTGCTGAAGATTTTGGAAGGCACCATTGCCAACGTTCCGCCGCAGGGCGGCCGCAAGCATCCCCACCAGGAGTTCACCCCGGTAGACACCACCAATATCCTGTTCATCTGCGGGGGCGCTTTCGTAGGCCTGGAGAAGGTGATCAGCCGTCGTGTGGGCAAGAAGGCCGTGGGCTTTCGCAGCGGCGAGGAAGACAAGGAACAGCCGTTGGTTCCGCCCAGCAAGCGCGATACCGAGTTACTCTCGCAGACACAGCCGCAGGACCTCATTAAGTTCGGGCTGATTCCGGAATTTGTGGGGCGTCTGCCAGTGGTGGGCGTGCTCGACGACCTGGATGAGAACGCGCTCATCGAGATCCTCACCCGTCCCAAGAACGCTATCATCAAGCAGTATCAGCGCCTGTTCGAGTTCGAGAACGTGCGCCTGAAGTTTACTCAAGACGCGCTGCGGGCGATCGCGCATGAAGCCACTATGCGCAAGGTCGGCGCTCGCGGCCTGCGCATGATCCTGGAAGAGCTGATGCTGGATCTGATGTACCACCTGCCCAGCCAGAAGAAGGTCCGCGAATTCGAGGTCACCAAAGAGATGGTCGAGAAGCGCGAGCTCGCAGTGGCCGCGGTGATGGAGAAGGCGGGGTAGGAAGTTTGGAATTGGTCTCAAGTGAACCGTGCCTATGGCACGGCCTTTCTATTTCCCAGGCCCTTTGCGGAGCCAGCTCAGTACGTCTTCTGCGTTCTTGTCCGGGGGGAACACCGGGTAAAAGACTTTGGTGATGCGGCCGTCGTCCGCCACCCACGCCAGGCGCTTGAGCAGGACCTCTCCAGCGACCGTGAACGTGGGCAGCCTGAGCGCCCGCGCCAGCTCAAGGTTGGCGTCGCTCAGTACGGGAAACGGCACGTGCAGGCGCTCTGCCATTTCACGCTGGTACGCAGTGTCCTGTGTGCTGAACCCGTACACCGCGCATCCCAGCGCATGAAATTCCGCGTAGAGATCGCGGAAGCCGCAGGTGTGAGGAGTGCATCCGCGCGCCCCGGGAATCATGTCCCAATCCGGCGTGGGCGGAGCCTGGCCGGGTTTTCCCGTGCGCGGGTAAGCGAAGACGACGGTCCGTCCTGGCTGCCTTGAGAGATCAACCGTGCCGCCTGTCGTCGCCGCGAGCGCGAGCTGCGGCAGTTTCATCCCGATCAGGTGGCCTGCCGCGCCGTCATCGGTGGGAACCGGCAGTCCCTCGGGAAGGGTGCTCCAGTTCTGGGAATGCACTTCTCGGCCTCCTCAGCAAAGATATCACGCCTCGGCCACAGCCCCAGGCGGTCACCGTGCTGGTGCACTTTCGTCATTGGCTCTTGGGTACAACCGTGTCTTCAGGTACACCTGTTGCCGGCTGGAAAACCTGATATATTGGCTCAGAGGTCGGCAGGAACCCATCCCTTCAGGTACAGGTGGCATGACACAGAACCGGGAAAAATTCGAGACCCGCAAGCTGCCCATGATGCCCATTCGCGACGTGGTCATCTTTCCGCACATGATGACGCCTTTTGTGGTGGGCCGCGAATCCAGCGTGCGCGCGCTGGAGGAAGCTCTGGCGGCGGACAAGAAGATCTTCCTGGCCACCCAGCACGATGCCAGCGTCGACGAGCCGAAGGCCAACGAGATATACCAGGTCGGGACTGTGGTCAACATCGTACAGAGCCTGAAGCTGCCGGACGGCAACATCAAGGTTCTGGTCGAAGGCGTAGAGCGCGGCAAGGTGCTGACCGTCACCGATGCTGAAGGCTATTTCCAGGCCAGTATCCGCACCGTCAAGTACACGACCGAGGTCACGCCAGCAATTGAGGCGGGCATGCAGCGCGCCACCGGCCTGTTTGAACAATACGTGAAGCTCTGCCAGTCCTTGAATTACGAGACCATGATCGCCGCCGTGCGCATGGAGGACCCAGCCAAGCTCACCGACACCATAGCCGCCAACCTCCAGCTCTCCATCGAGGAGAAGCAGGAGCTGCTGGAGATCTTCGATCCGGCCGAGCGGCTGAGCCGCATCGCCGACGTTCTCGACATCGAGATAGAGAAGCTGAACATGGACCGCACCATCCAGTC
>Ga0187776_10002121_pt1 | contig 10053 bp, 8 predicted proteins | sample 0216_BV02_MP12_2_FD_132426 | JGI IMG/M metagenome (GOLD analysis project Ga0187776, IMG submission 132426) | Tropical peat soil microbial communities from peatlands in Department of Meta, Colombia - 0216_BV02_MP12_20_MG | ecosystem: Environmental > Terrestrial > Soil > Wetlands > Peat | place...
AATTGGGGTTGTGCTGCTGATCGTGGGCATGCTGCGCGAACGGGCGCGCCGCCGCAAGATCGCGCCCGACCAGGTCGCGGCCTACACCAGGATCGACCTCAACATCCCGCGCCAGCGGGCAATCTTCACCTTCGCCGGCAGCTTCCTGATAGTGTTCGTGCTGCTGACGGCGGTGGGCAGCTATCGCGCCTATGAGTTCACCGACTCCACGCAGTTCTGCGGCCAGCTCTGCCACAACGTAATGACGCCGGAGTTCACCGCTTATCAGGCATCGCCGCACGCGCGCGTGCGCTGCGTCGAGTGCCACGTCGGACCGGGCGCGAGCTGGTACGTGCGTTCAAAAATGTCCGGTATCCGCCAGGTCTATGCTGCGACCTTCAACACCTTCCCCCGGCCCATTCCCAGCCCGGTGGAGAACCTGCGCCCGGCACAGCAGACCTGCGAGCAGTGCCACTGGCCGGAGAAGTTCTACGGCGCGCAGTTGAAGACCATCAACCACTTCGGCTACGACGAGAACAACACCCCGCGGCAGATCAAGATGCTCATCAAGACGGGCGGCGGCAGCCCCACCACCGGCATGACCACCGGCATCCACTGGCACATGAACATCAACAACGAGGTCTGGTACGTCCCGACCGACAAGCAGCGCCAGAAGATCGCCTATGTCAAGATCAGGGACCACCAGGGACGCGTGACCGAGTACTTCGCCAAAGACTCGCCCGTCAAGCCTGAAGACATCAAGAAGGCTACGCTGCGGCGCATGGACTGCATCGACTGCCACAACCGTCCGACGCACATCTACCAGCCGCCGGACAGGGCGGTGGATAACTTGCTCACCGCCGGGCGTATCGATATCTCGCTGCCCTACATCAAGAAGTACGCAGTCGAGGTCCTGACCAAACAATACAAGACCACGCAGGATGGGCTGGACGGCATCGCCACCGACCTTGATTCCATCTACATGACCAAGCACCCGGACGTGTACTCCAAGAAGCTGCCCGCCATCAAGCAGGCGATCACGGAAGTGCAGCGGGTATTCTCCACCAACATCTTCCCCGAGATGAAGCTCGACTGGCGCACCCATCCCAACAACATCGGCCACCTGTACTCGGAAGGCTGCTTCCGCTGCCATGACGACCAACACGTTAGCAAGGAAGGCAAGGTCATCGCCCGCGACTGCGAGAGCTGCCACACCATCATCGGACAGGAGAATGGGGGCTCGGCCATGGCCAAGGTGAAGACGGAAACTTTCGAACATCCCGGCGGCGAGATGGACTTCGCCGCGATCAACTGCAACGAATGCCACACCGGCGCGGTGGGGCCATAAACCTGCTGATGCTTACGGCGGGACGGCTGCACTCAAGCCGTCTGGGCGCGACTGTCGCGCCTGTCTCTTTGCCCCCCCCCCTGTGACTTGTGACCGCTTGCCTGTGACGGCGGTCACATCCCCTTGGCCGGCCCGCACGTATCCTCGACCTGTTAGCGAATGGCTCAGGTGGGGATAAGCCAAATGCACACCGACAACAGGCCGCGCCTGGTCTTTTGGGAAGTCACCAAGGGCTGCAATCTGCGCTGCATCCACTGCCGCGCCACCGCCACCGAGCTAATGTCGCCCACCGACCTGCCTACAGAAAAGGCGCTGGAGATCATTCGCCAGATCGCCGACTTCTCCAGCCCCATCTTGGTGCTGAGCGGAGGCGAACCGCTCTTCCGTCGCGACATCTTCCAGCTCGCGCGCTACGCCACTGACCGCGGCCTGCGCACGGCCCTGGCTACCAACGGCACGCTGGTCACCAAGAGCGTGGCCAGAAAGATCGTGGATGCCGGTGTGCGCCGCGTCTCCATGAGCCTGGACGGCGCCGAAGCCGTCACCCACGATAGCTTCCGGGGCATCCCCGGCGCATTCGAGAACACGCTGCAGGGCTTCCGCAATCTGCAGGAGCTGGGCATGTCGCTGCAGATCAATATGACGGTCGCCCGCCACAATGCACACCAGCTTCCCGCGGTGCTGGAGTTGGCGCGCGCTATCGGCGCCGACGCGCTGCACACGTTCCTCCTGGTGCCGGTGGGTTGCGGCGTGGACATCGCCGCCGAGCAGATGGTCCCCCCCGAAGAGTACGAGCAGATGCTCAACTGGTTCTACGATCAGTCGAAGAGTGGGGACATTGAGCTGAAGGCCACCTGCGCGCCGCATTACTTCCGCGTCGCCAAACAGAGGCAGGTGGAAGAGCGCAAAGCAGCGCAGGCTGCTGCCCAAGCGCAGAGTCCGTCCGCCGATTCCAGCGCTATCGGTCCTACTGACATGCTCATGCCCAGCGGCACGGGCATCGTCCTCAATCAGACCAAGCGCCACGCCGGCCATCCGGGCGGACATCCCGGCGGCCATCCCCAGGGAATGAGCGCCATGACCAAAGGGTGTCTCGCCGGTACGGGTGTGTGTTTCCTTTCGCATGAGGGCGAGGTTTATCCCTGCGGCTACCTGCCGGTGAAGGCCGGCGATTTGCGCGAAAAGACCTTCGCCGAAGTCTGGACCGATTCGCCGGTGTTCGAGCTCCTGCGCGACACCGGCAATCTGAAAGGCAAGTGCGGATGCTGCGAGTTCCGCAACATCTGCATGGGGTGTCGCGCGCGCGCCTTCGCAGCCACCGGAGACATGCTGGACGAAGAACCGTTCTGCGTCTACCAGCCGCGAGCGGCAAGAATATCGAGTACCTAGTACCGAGTTGCGAGAAACTGGCCTGAATCTACTCGGTACTTGGTACTCGGCACTAACAAATGTCCGACACTGTCACCGATCTTCGGACGCTGAACCAGCCCCGAGCGCGTTCCTTCGTGTTGCCGCGCGAGCATGGCGCCTGGGGCATCCTGCTGGTGCCGTTGGTCACCGGCGCCACCGTGGCGCTCTTGCGCGGTGGCGCTCTGGTTCCCGTGCTGTTGTTCCTGCTGGCCTCAATGTCTCTGTTTTGCCTGCGCACGCCGGTCGAAGCGGCGCTGGGCACATCGGCGCAACGCATTGACACGCCTGCCGAGCGACGCCTGGTGGCGGTTGCCATCGCGGGCTATTCGGCCGTCGCGGCCGCTACGCTGGCGGCGCTGCTGTGGAATGGGAACAATCCCAGCCTGCTGATGCTGGGCGCGATTGCCATGTTCTCCTTCGGCGCGCAAACCCTCCTTCGCAAGTTCGGACGTTCGACCCGCATGGCCTCACAGATGGCAGGGCTGATCGGGTTGACTTCCACTGCTGCAGCTGCCTATTACATTTCCACCGGCCGCCTCGACACCACTGCATGGATGGTCTGGGCCGCCAACTGGCTGTTCGCCGCCAATCAGGTCCACATGGTGCAGTTGCGTATCCACAACGCCAAGGTGGCGGGGCTCAAGGAGCGATTGGTGCGCGGATGGAAGTTCCTCGCCGGCGAGATTCTCACCGTCGTCCTGCTCACCGTCTTCTTCCGCTACAGGCTGCTGCCCAAGATGAGCGTGGTAGCATTCCATCCCATACTGCTGCGCGGCGCCGCCTGGTTCTTCAAGAAGCCGCGTCCTTTGCACGTCCGCCCCCTGGGATGGATGGAACTGGGCTTCGCCCTCGTCTTCGGCGTGATGTTCGTATCCGGCTTCCTGCGATAAAAGAACCAAGTCCACCACTGAGACACGGGGGCAAGGGGATGGACGAATTTGCTTCTCCGTGTCGCCGTGGTGGTGTTGTTTGTCCGCGCACAACAAGAAAGCCGGACTGGTTAGTCCGGCTTTCTCATCGGGCGGATTCGTGCTGCGGTTACATCACCAGCGCCAGATGCTCCAGTTCCTGTCGGATAGCTTCCAGCGAGCAGCCGCGGCTGCCCACCCGCCCGGCGGCGTCGCGCGCCGCGTCCGGCGAAACTCCATATCCATGGCCCATCAGGAAGACCTGCAGCAGTTCACCAGACTGCAGCGAATCCAGGCTTCCTGCCAACTCGTTCCGGAGATTGGCCACATCCGAGACGTTGAACTTTTCTCCCATCGTTCACCTCCGACCCCTTACCTCACCTTGCCTTACCTTTCTCTATCGTATTGGACACGCTCCAGCCTTAGTTGTTGCGAACAAAATTTTGATCGAAGCGTGCAACCAAATTCGGATTCGGGAATTGCCGGGTTGCCTGGAATTCCAGGGGGACCGTGTGCTCCCCCTGTGGTGCAATACGTCGCTTGTGCACGCCACGTTCCGCTCACTCCGCCATTTTGCTGAGGTGTACCTCGAAGCCCGTTTTGGGAAGCAGTGAGGCCAGCTCGAAGACACGAAATCCCGAGCCCACAATTTCGGTGTGCCGGAAGACTCCGGGCTCGGTCTCGACTACCTGTCGGTTGCCACCGAGGTCGTCAAGGAACGCCTGCGCAGTTTTGATATCGGAGCCGCCTTTTTTTCCGCGCCGCGTGATGGCTTCCGTGGCGTAAGAACGCACCAGCTTGGGCCAGTATTTTTCCAGCAACGGGGTGTTGGCGAAGATGTCCGCCCAGACGATGTCGCCGTCGATCGCCACCACCACGCCTACGGCCTTCTGGTTGCGCAGTTGCCTGATGACGCTCTCGTACGAGCGCTCCATGGGCGCAGCCACGGCGTCCACTTTTTTCTGGACTTCATCGTTGCCCATTACCTTCGCGTAGGAAGTCATGCCACCTATCACGCCGCCCCCTGTCCCAGAGCCGACGCCGGTTCCCGGCGGCGGCGGTGGCCCGGCGGCCATGACCTGCACCGATTCGTTCACCTCGGACCACACCTTCTGCTGGTCTTTGCTCGCCATGGCTTCCTTGCGGACACTGGGCTGCGCCATCTGCGTGACATATGAGCTTCTGGCGTTGCCGGAAGCAATGCCGCCGAACTGCGCGCTGGTTCCCATCCAGCGTCCGGGCTCGACGCAGAACACGCTAAGATCCACGGGATCGCTGTTGCCCGGCACGATGCGGTCTTTGCCCACGACACGGTCCTGTTTCCCGCCGGTAACGATCTCTCCCGCCAGCAGCAGCAGCGGCCGGTCAGAATTGTTCACCAACACCAGCCGGTTCACCTGCGCCAGGTCGCGGCGCGGCGGCACTGGCCTGCGGCGCACCAGCCCCTGCACCTGTCCGGCCTCGCTGACCACCACCTCGCCCGAGCGCAATCCCTCGTCCAGCGTGATGAACATGCTGGTGTCGTGACGGCGGTCGCTGATCACCGGAAAGATGGTCAGATTGGCGTGTGTAATGGGCGGGAGCACGCGATAGTCGCCGGCGGATACTTCCTCGGGCTGCCGGCCGCCCCAAGCCATAACCTCGCCCGCGATCAAAGTAAGCAGTCCCAAAGTCCCAATCCATGCGGTTCGAATTAGCGTCATTCCGTTCCTCCTCAAGACCAGCGCTGGTCTTCCTGCGGGAAGAACGGCGGGGCGGTGTTTTCTTGCATCCAAGTTGGTACCATCCAGAGTAGAGGTGTGCGGGAGGCGCCCCGAGGGTCATGAGCGGCACTGCCCAAATGCCCGGTCCGGTCGCACGGAGAATCCGCGCCGGCGAGATTGCGGAGCTGTATCAGCGGAGCCGCGCCGCCGATGTCGGCTTTTCCGAGCAGGAGTTCGCCCGGATCCTCGATGAGATTGTCGCCAAGTACCTTCCCGCCGGCACCCGGGAGGGCGATGCGCTGGAGTTCTGCCGCGGGCTGCGATTGGAGGAACTGGCGCTGGCGCGGGCCTGCGCTGCCGGCCACGAGCATGCATGGGAAATTTTTCTTACGCGCCATCGCGAGAAGCTTTACGATGCCGCCCGCTCCATCACCCGCGAGGACGTCTCGGCCCGCGAACTGGCCGATTCCCTCTATGCCGATCTCTACGGCACGGAAACCCGCGACGGCCGGCGAACCTGCAAGCTGACCTACTACACCGGCCGCGGCTCTCTCGAAGGCTGGCTGCGCGCAACGCTGGCGCAGGAATACGTCAACCGCTATCGCCGCCGCCGGCGCGAGGTCAGCCTGGAAGAAAAGACGGAAGCGGGAGCGCAGTTCGCCGCCGCCGATCCTCCTGTGCAGCCGGCTCTTGACCCCCGGCTGGCGCAAGCGACCGACGCGGTATTGGCCGCCCTCACCGCCGAGGAGAGGTTTATCCTTGCCTCGTACCATCTGGACGGGCGCACGCTGGCGGAGATCGCGCGCTCCCTTGGCGTGCACGAATCCACCGTCAGTCGCAAGCTGGAGAAGGTTGTTGGCGCAGTGCGGACAAGGATCATGGACGAGCTGTTGCGTCGCGGCCTGAGCCATAGGCAGGCCGAGGAAGCGCTCGAGGCCGACGTTCGCGACGTGCGGGTGAACGTCAGCGCGCGTCTCTCGCAAAAAGACAGCGCTTCAGCGTTCTATAGGAAGGGCAGTGACTGATGGCCGAAGTCCCCAGGATCGTGCGCGAGCGCCTGCGCAGCCAGGCGGTGGGTGAGCATCCCGACGCTAACGTCCTCTCCGCCTTTGCTGAGCATGTGCTCAAGGAGCAGGAACGCGAGCAGGTGCTCGACCATCTGTCGCGCTGCGCTGATTGCCGCCAGATCGCGGCCCTTACAGCGCCAGAAGTGACGGAAGAACGGCTAGCGGCGGCAGCTCGAGCGCCAGCGGTCGCAAAGCAGTCTTGGTGGCGCTCGCCGATCTTGCACTGGGGAGCACTTACGGCTGCGGCTCTGGTAGTGCTGATCGCGGTCGGCGCACGCATGCGGCTTCGCGAGGGGCGCAGCGCCAGCGCTCCGGCAATCGCCACATACAGCTCGAATGAGGTCGCTCAGAAGTCTACGATTCCCGCGCCCGAAGTCTCCCTGCCCCCGGTGGAGCAGAAACAATCCAGCAAGAAGCTGGCGTCCGGACCGCCGCCTCGGGAACCGGCGGGCAGTACTGGGAAACCGGGCGGAGTGGCCGGTGGGATCGTTGGGGGAGGCGTTGCTGGCGGGGTAGGTCGTGGCGAGACTGTTGGGGAGAGCGTCCGCAAGGACGAAGCAGCTTTCGGCACTGCCGCCGGTGCTGGAGTGCGGAATGCCCCGCCGCCCCCGCCACCTCCAGCTCCAGTCGCGCCGCAGATGAAGATGCAAGCCAAGGCAGCGGAGCTAGACAGCCTCCGCTTGAATACCGGCATCGAGAAGTCCCGGCAAAAGGCGACTCCCGCGCCTCCAGCGGCAGCTAGCGAAACCGTCGAGGTGACCTCCGCGGCGCCCGGCGTGAAGAGTGAGGCCGCGGCGCTATCTCAGAGACGGGACGCGATGTTGGCCAAGCGTGCTTCCCTCAGCTCGCGCTGGAGCGTCTCCGACTCCGGCGCTTTGCAGCGCTCTTTCGATGGCGGGCGAAGCTGGAAGGAAGTTGCAGTGGGCGACGGCATCACCTTCAGGGCCGTTGCAACCGTGGGTAGTGACGTGTGGGCGGGTGGGTCGGGCGCCACGCTCTATCACTCGGCTGATAGCGCAGAGCATTGGTCGCGCGTGTCGATGCAGGCAAATGGACGCACACCGAGCGGCGATATCGTACGCATCGAGTTCAGCAGTGCCCAGGATGGAGCAGTCACCACCTCAACCGGCGAAACCTGGACCACCTCCGACGGCGGCGCGACCTGGCGCTGTCAGTAATCCATCACCAGTCACCGCCAGACGCTCATGCGACCGCGCGCTGCTCTGCTTTCTGATAGGCGAGCGTTGCCGTCACCAGATCTTCCAACGCGCACCCCAGGTTCTTGAAGACCGTGATCTCATCCTCCGAAGTCCGGCCCGCTTTCTTGCCGCTCGTGATCTCGTGCAAGTCTGCGACCACGTGCTCGCGGCTGATCACACCCTCGCTCATTGGGATCAGCAGATCACCGGCCTCGGCGAGTGCGCTCTCGTAGGTCTCGACCACGACGCGAGCCCGGTGCATGGTTTCGCTGTCCGCCTCGCGCTTCTCGGGCTGGAAGGCGCCGACCAGGTTCAGGTGTGTGCCGGGCCGCAGCCATTTTCCTTCGATAACCGGCGTCGAGGACGTGGTGCATGTGCAGATCACGTCTGCCTGCGAGGCACAGGTGCGGCCGTCCGCCGGTTCGACCGTCAAGCCGAGCTCGCTTGCGATTGCGGTTGCGAACTCCCGGCTGCGCTCTGCACTCGAGCCGCAAACCAGCACACGCTCGAACCGCCGCACTGCGGTGATGACTTCGATGTGCGACCGCGCCTGCCTTCCCGTGCCGAACACGCCCAGGACCTTCGCATCGCGGCGCGCCATGTGTCGTGTGGCCACCGCCGAGGTCGAGGCCGTTCGTACATCGGTCAGATAGTTGGCTGCCATCAAGGCGCGCAGCTTGCCAGTGACGGGGTCGAGCAGGACGTATGTGGCTTGCAATCGCTGCGCTGCGTCATCGAACGCGGTCAGCAGCTTGGTACCGAGTCCCGGCAGTGCAGCGTCGTAGCAGGGCATCACCAGGAGCACGCCGCGGCCCGCCACCTGCACCTGAGTGCGTGCCGGTATCACCGCGGTGGCGCGGTATTCGCGAGCGAACGCAGCTTCGATCGCGTCCACCACCTCGGCTGGATGCAGCAAAGATCGGATCTCGGAATCCGTTAAGACCTGCATCTGCGCTCACTCACGCTCGAACAGCTTCGCCCACTGCTCGCGTGGCGCCGGTGGCAGGCCGGCAACCTTAAGATTTTCCCGCACGTGCTCCGGCCGGCCCATGCCCACCAACGCCACCGCCAGGCCGGGAGTGGAACGCGCGAACTGGATGGCGTTGGCGCCGTCGCTGCCCGCCCCCAGGTGCTTCTCTATGAACTCCGGCAAGTTGCGGGTGAGCTGACCCTGCAAGAGCGTGGCGCTGCCCACCACCAACACGCCAGCCCGCGACGCTGCCTCCAGCAGCGAGACGTTTTCCTTCTCCCAGGTCTGGTTGTGATACGCAAAGGCTTCCGGCATGCCCAGGTTGAACGGCAACTGGACGAAGAGGAGGTGATGCTCCTCGCCGCCGGCCTGCCGTGCGATCTCGAGCGTTTCGGCCAGGCTCATGGCATCGCGCGCCGCGGGCGGGGCTCGAAACCCGTTCCACGTGGCCACGCCGTAGTAGCGGATTTTGCCAGTTTTCACCGCACCCTCGAGCATGGCGAACGACTCGCGCAGGCGCTCTCGGAAGCGCTCCCTCGGGACTTCGACCAGTTGCGTCTCCGGGTTGTGGACGTAGAAGACGTCAATCGTTTCGAGACCCAGATTCCGCCGCGAGCGCTCCAGTTGGTCCGAAAGGTAGCTCGGGGACATGCAGTGCATCCCGCCGGCGAGGTCGGCGGGTTTCAAGATCCCCTGGTCCACGAATTCAGCGCGGAAGTAAGCGGCGGGGTTGGGCGGGACCTCGTTGTCAAAGGAGAGATAGCCCGCTTTGCTACAGATCACCACCTCATCACGCTGGAGTTCTCCGGCGGAAACCATTTCCCGGAGGGCGGCGCCGATGTTACGCTCCGAGCGTTGGTGGCGGTAGTTGATCGCCGTATCCAGCAGGTTGATGCCGAAGGCGAGGGCCAGGCGCGCGGCCTCGGTGTAAGCCAGATCAGCTTCGGCGGTGGGTTCGCCCAGATACGTGCCGAGGCCGATGGAAGAGATCCACAAATCACCGGGACCCAAGGTCTTGGACGAAGTCGGATTTGCTTCGCTGGCTGCGGGGACGCTCAGGCACCGGAAGTGTCCTGCGTGGCTCAGTTCGGGGAAGCGGTCGCGATAGCGCGCAGTGCCTTCCGGCGTGGCAAACCCGCTCAACATAGCGGGGTAGTGTAGCAGGGCCCCGTTTTCCAGAGATGCACACAAATCGGGCGGCAACCTCAGGCTGCTGGGTGCATCTTTGTAAAAGGGTCCGTGTGTCATCGACGCATAAGGAGGCGATTCATGAAGAGCTTTCTGGTCGGACTTGGGATCGGCATTGGACTGGGCGTTCTGTTTGCGCCCGTGAGCGGGGTTCAGACCCGCGGCAAGATCAAGGACCGTGCGAACGATCTCGCGGACTCGGCCCGCGAGACGCTCGAAGAGGGACGCGAGCGGGTGCGCCGTGGCATCAGCTCCATCCGCGGGTCGGCTGAGGCGGCGAC
>Ga0187776_10002122_pt1 | contig 10052 bp, 9 predicted proteins | sample 0216_BV02_MP12_2_FD_132426 | JGI IMG/M metagenome (GOLD analysis project Ga0187776, IMG submission 132426) | Tropical peat soil microbial communities from peatlands in Department of Meta, Colombia - 0216_BV02_MP12_20_MG | ecosystem: Environmental > Terrestrial > Soil > Wetlands > Peat | place...
AGCGGCCTTTCGCATATGGAATCCTCCTTTTGTTTTCCTGACCATGCGGGTGCGGAAAGACGATTTACTGCGGAATGTACAACGCCACTTTTTGCGGAGACAATTCCCCGGAGGACCTAAGCGGGACGATTAGCCTGGACAGCTAATTCCTTTGGTGTGTCCACGTCGCTCACTCCCTCTCAAGTGTGAGCGGCTAGAGCGTAACCAGGCGGTCGCAAGCCGTACGTCCTGCATTTGCCAATTGAGAACGGCAGGATCTGACAGGCTTAGGAAGCCGCGGCTCTCTCGTCACCGGCAGAGGACAGCGGTACGACTCGGATTCCGCGACCCTTCTCGTTAATTACGGTCATTGTGCGACAGCACTCTTCACACAGCCAAAACAGCTGCAGCCGACGTGTCTTCTGAGGTTGATCCGCGAATGGTTTAATGGTGCTGGAATCCGCAGCTTCGAGCACAAACAACTTGCCCTTATGCAAGTAACGGAACGATACGGAACAAGCGGAATTGAGACACTTTTCAATCATCGCGAGCTCCGAGTCGGGCTTGTAAGACCGACGCGAGTTCAGGCGGTTTTGGCAAGATGACCCGCCCCACCGGCATGTGGAGAACATTCGCGGCCAACCTCCGCGCTGGGCTGAGGTCCAGAGATTGTGGCTTCCAAGACTGGGAAATGCGAGTGTTTTCGCGCTTGCTGCAGCAGACTGAACTGATCGCGCTTCGCGATCACATCAATCGCACCCAAGTTTCTAAGTTGCTCCGCATCCGAATCGCCAGGGTCCGGCTTTAAAACCAGGCAACCACCACAGCGTTTGCTCGCTTGAAACTCGCGCAAGATCCGCGCAGCGCTGAGCTCGGGTGGGTGATCACTGACAATCAGGAGATCGAACTGTTGTTTTTCCAGGAGCTGCCGGGCCTCGACCGCATCCCAAGTAGTGCAGGTATCAAAGCCCGCGTCTTCTAAGGCATGCTCGAGGCTAATGAGCGCGAGCTCATCGGTGTCGAGGATGAGAATCCGGCAGCGCTCTTCGTCCATCGCTTTTTCCTTAGCTGGCAAAAAGAAAACGCGCCACGCTACTTTCCAGCTCATTGAAGGGACGGGGGGACGCAACCTCATGCTAGAAAGGCGCAGACCAATGATCTGTGATCCGGATCACCGCAGTCAGCCCGCTAGCGTACAAAAGCGTTCCCACATGAAAACAAAAATCAGCCGGCATAGCGCGATGTGGTGGAACCGCCGGGAAAGCTGGTGGCAGTCAGACGGCGCAGAATCGGGTAACACTCGCATGCCCACCTCTCCAGTTCGTTCCGATTGAGAATGCGAATCTGACCGCGACTGCAGCGGATTGCCCCTGCTTGCTGTAAGAGGCCGACTGCCGCAGTTACGGACGACCGCCGACAACCGAGGATTTCAGCAAGGCGCTCGTGGGTCAGAGGCAGGAGTTCTGACCCGGTGCGGTCTTGACCCATCGCCAGCCAACGAGCCAGTCGTTCCGGAGTCTGGTGCAAGCGATTGCAGGCGGCGCCTTGCGATACCTGCATCAAGAATGCGTAAGCATAGCGCCGCAGAATGCGTTCAAGCTGTTGGGTGTCTACCAGGAGCTGGGAGAAGAGGGCCGACTCCATCCGAAGGGCGTATCCCGCGACCTCGACAGTGGCCCGCACCGATGTGCGAGTGGCGCCAAGCAAGATTGGAATTCCTACAAAGCCCTCGCGACCGATGATACCCACTCCTACCGTCGCCCCACTGCGCATTGCTGTCAAGAAGGACACCAAACCGCTTGTTGGGAAATAGACAAAGCTGATCGGCTCGTAAGACTGCCAAAGGACCTCTTCCGACTTCAAGGGAACCGAGGTCAGATGTGAACGAACTAGCCTGGATTCTTCAGCAGGAAGGGCAGCGAGAATCAGGTTATCAGGATACGGATCGCGGCGATTCAGCCACTTAGAAGAACAAGTTTTTGTGCCTCGCGGATTTATCCGCACTCTGCATTCGTGCTTCTGCCTCCCGACCATATCGTCCCCTGGCCGGGGTTTGTCTTACGGGCCCCCGAAGTCCGGGAAAGTGCGCTTTTTCGATAGATTTACTCACCCTCCACATTTGTTGATGTTCACCGAGCCGGATTGGGTTCCAAGTCATGTCTTGGCTTTGAACGCATTCCTAGTATGGGAATCGGGCTTCCCGCGTGGGTGGACGGCCTTGTGCTGTCATGATCTGCCGTTTACAGCAATCTCAATAGCTCGTGGGCTTTTTGTTTGCTTTCGGTGGGGGAGGAACAAGCCACACTATGCATTGTGATCCGGGCATTGCTTTTTCGAATCCGCACTCGCTAAAAGAACGCGGGGACAGCTTTGTTTCTCCAGCGCCCGACCTGTTCCAGATCACTATCTACCATCATTTGCACCAGCTGTTCGAAAGTCAACTTGGGTTCCCAGCCAAATGCTGCTCGTGCCTTGCTGCAATCGCCTTTGAGGTGGTGAACCTCGGCCGGACGCAGCAGAGCGGGATCAATTTCTACATGTTCCCGATAGTCCAGGCCCACGTGGGCAAAGGCGATTTCAAGGAGCTCGCGCACGGAGTGGGTCCTGCCTGTGGCGATGACGTAGTCGCCAGGCTCATCCTGCTGCAGCATCAGCCACATCGCCCGCACATAATCGCCGGCGAAACCCCAGTCGCGCTCGGCATCCAGGTTGCCCATGCGTAGCTTGTGATCGATTCCCAGCTTGATGCGCGCCACCCCGTGGCTGACTTTGCGAGTAACAAACTCCAGCCCTCGGCGCGGCGATTCGTGATTAAAGAGGATTCCCGAGCAAGCAAACTGATTGTAGCTTTCCCGATAATTAACGGTGATCCAGTGGCCGTAGAGCTTGGCCACTCCATAGGGACTCCTGGGATAGAAGCGCGTCTCCTCATTCTGTGGAGACTCCTCAACCAATCCGAACATCTCGCTGGAAGAGGCCTGGTAGAAGCGAATCCTGGGATTCACCATGCGAATGGCCTCAAGCAGACGCGTCACGCCCAGGGCGGTGAAGTCTCCGGTCAGAACCGGCTGATTCCAGGAGGTGGGCACAAATGACTGAGCAGCCAAATTGTAGATTTCGTGGGCCCGCGACTGAGTCACGGCCGCAATCAGCGAACTCAGATCGAGCAGATCGCCGGGAATGAGCGTCACCCGGTCCTGAATGTGGGAAATTCGCTCGAAGTTGAGGGTGCTGCTTCGCCGGACGAGGCCATAGACTGCATAATCCTTCTCCAGCAAAAGCTCAGCCAGGTAGGAGCCATCCTGCCCGGTAATACCAGTAATGAGCGCGTTACGTTGCATGTGACTCTGAGATTCCTATCCCTTAGCCTTCCAGGACAGATGTAGGTGTGCACCTGTCATTCTGGCAGGCTGAGAATAAATGGCAGTAACTCGGGGGTCAACTGAGCCAGGTACATGTCCCCCGGATGCATCGGACGAGATTTGTTAAACCCGATGAGGCGCTCAACCCACGGCATTCTTCCAGATCTCCAACACGAGCCACCAACGGACATCCTCAATCATGGAATTCACTATTGTTCGAGCGCTTTAGATTTATGACAGAACGGTTGCATTTACAATTGCAATCCTGGTGGCTGGCCGTGACCTCAAACATGATCAGATCGGCTACTCGCTTCGTAAGAACCCAGAGTCTGCGACTCCAGGAAGAGGAATGAAAGTCTCAGTAGTGATGGCTGTGTTTAATGAGCGGACTTTTATCGATGAAATTGTTAGGAGGGTCCTCTCGTCGGTTGGAAGGATGGGGTGCGAACCCTGCGGTGCGTTCTGAAACACAACCTAAGCGATTCGCAGTCGAAGGGAATACCCGTTTTCGAAGATCCGGCTCGCAGAGCCGGATCTCAGCCCAGCACCAAGGTGAAGTAGCTACCGGAAAATTGGTCTGTCCGTGCGATGTTGATGGTGAATGGCATAGGACTTGGACTCCGACGAGTGAAGTCGCGATCAAACCCGCCTGGCGCCCATTTCTGTTTTCGACTCGGGAGCCGAGGCGCGCGCTCGAATACAATAGCCCTGACATGAGCAGTGCACAGTGGGCAGCAAAGACCAATGACGACTGGAAACGGTGGGAAGGCCAGTCGGTGGAGGGAAAGTTTCATCTGCGCCAGTATTTGGGTGGCTCCGATGACACCGCCGTGTTCCTTACTGAATTCGGTGAGCGGCCTCAGAGAGCAGCCATCAAACTCACCGTGGCGAGTCCAGAAAATGCAGAGTCCCAACTCTCGAGTCTGAGTACGACTGCCACACTGTCACATCCACATCTGCTGCGCCTGTTTCAGACAGGGCGCTGCCGGCTTGCAAATACTGACCTGCTCTATGTCGTGATGGAGTATGCCGAAGAAGATCTCTCACAAATCCTTCCCCAGCGCCCGCTCAGTCCTGCAGAAGCACAGCAAATGCTCTTACCCGTTCTGGACGCCCTGACATTCCTTCATGCCAAAGGGTTTGTGCATGGTCACTTGAAACCAGCAAACATCATGGCGGTCGGGGATCAGTTGAAGATCTCGGGCGACCGATTGCTCAAAGCGGGTGAGTCAACCGCTCGAGGAATCAAGCCGAGTGTTTACGACGCACCCGAGATTGCAAGCCGAGGGGTCTTGCCCGCCGCTGATGTTTGGTCGCTTGGCATGACGCTGGTCGAGAGCCTCACACAGCAGCCGCCACGGGTGCAGAAAACGCCACAGCAAGAACCGTCATTGCCTGCAACAATTCCCGAGCCTTTTCTGGACATCGCTCGCCATTGCCTGCTCCGGGATCCTCGATCGCGTTGGAGGGCTGGCGACATTAAGGCGCGATTGCGGCCCGCCGAATCCGTTTCGCATCCCCAAGGCGGTTCCACAATCCTACCGCGGTCCAGGAAATGGCATTACCTCTTGCCGATCATGGCTGGAATAGCTTTATTGGCAATACTGGCAGGCGCAAAACTGCTCAAGTCTCCACCCAAGGCTCTCCCGGAAGCTGTCAGCAGTCCTGCTAAAGCGCCAGAACAGCCCAATACCCAGCCGGAACCCCAGCCGGACACAAAGGCAACTTCGGGCGGCATTCCTAAAGCCGCGGTTGTGAATCAAGTCGTACCTGACGTGCCCAAGCAGGCAAGGGACACCATTCAGGGCACAGTGAAGGTGACGGTTAGAGTGGCGGTTGATTCCTCTGGAAATGTGACAGCGACAAAGCTCGAATCCCCTGGGCCAAGCAAATACTTTGCCGATCGAGCATTGCAAGCGGCGCGCGGTTGGACATTTACTCCCGCCGAAATTGACGGCCGGAAGGTTCCGAGTGAATGGATGCTGCGATTTCAATTTGCAAGAAGCGGAAGCAGAGTGCTGCCTGTCCAAGCAGCTCCTTAACGGAAGTATGGCAGCTTTTCGGGAGTAACCGAGCGGATCAACTGAGCTTCGTACCTTGAAATTGCGAGTGTGATGCCGATCGATTGTTGGATACGAGCCTTCACTCTTGACGAGTCCTAATGCTGGCTCGACCTAATGATCTCCGCGATCCTCTCAGCGGCGTGCCCGTCCCAGAGCGGCGGGATCTTTCCCTTTCTTGCTTCGCCAAGCAGAATCCTTTGGGCCTCACTCCGTACTCGTTCGACTTTCCGTCCTACCAGCACATTGGTGCCGATCTCGACCGTCACCGGGCGTTCAGTGTTTTCTCTGACCGTGAGGCACGGTGTTCCCAAGTACGTTGTCTCTTCTTGGATTCCGCCTGAGTCGGTGATCACTAACGTCGCCCGCTGCTGTAGCGCCAGGAAGGACATGTAAGGCAGCGGGTCCATCAGTCGCAGGCCACATTTATGAAAACCATTGAGCCCGACCTGTGCCATCCGCTGTCGAGTGCGAGGATGCACCGGGAACAGTACCACCAACGCCGAACTCAGACCTTCCAGGCTGTTCAGCATTCGTTTCAGCCAATCCAGATCATCGACATTTGACGGGCGGTGCAAGGTCACCAGGACAAACCGCTCAGGCAGCTCCGGCGGCACATGTTTCTGTGCTTCCGGTAACATGCGAATGAGTGTGTCGATCATTACATTGCCGACTAAATGGATCTTGGCATTATCTATGCCTTCTCGGGCCAGATTGCGATTGCCATCCTCCGAGGGGGTGAACAAGAGGTCGGCCAATTGATCAGTAAGCAGCCGGTTTATCTCTTCCGGCATCGAGCGATCGAAGGACCGCAGCCCCGCCTCGACGTGCGCCACCTTGACTCCGAGTTTAGAGCAGACCAAAGCAGCCGCCACCGTCGAATTCACGTCCCCATACACCAGGACATAATCCGGCTTCTGCTCCAGCAGGACCGGTTCAAAGCGGCAGATGATTTCAGCCGTCTGCTGCGCGTGACTGCCTGACCCGACTTGCAGGTTGATATCTGGCGGGGGCACCCGGAGCTGCTGGAAAAACACATCTGACATGTTCACGTCATAGTGTTGACCAGTATGAACGATGGTCTGGCGGACCGACGAATGGTGTGTTAACGCCTGGTGAACCGGCGCAAGCTTCATGAAGTTCGGACGGGCCCCTACTACGTGCAGAATATGCATGAGTGACTTACGCCGCATTTTAGCATCCGTTCAACTGCCCCCGCCGAACCCTACTTAGGCGAAGCAGCGGGGATAGCTTCGGTGTTGGCAGCTTGCTCGCGATACCAGGCGACGGTTCGCGCGAGCCCATCCTCGAACTTAACCCTGGTCCGATAGCCCAGGTGTTTCTCGGCTAAAGTCACGTCCGCCAGGGAGTGCTTGATGTCTCCAGCGCGCTCCGGCGCGTACTTGGCAGGTTTCGTGAAACCAGTAATCTGCTGCAGCACCTGGTATGTGTGGTTCAGGGTGACCCGGATTCCCGTCGCTACGTTGAAGGCCTTGCCGGCAGCCTCGCTGACGGGCGCCGAACAGGCCAGCAGATTCCCCGCCACCACATTGTCGATGTAGGTGAAATCGCGGCTCTGCTCTCCATCCCCCAAGATCGTTGGCGCTTCCCCGCGCAGCATTTTGGTGATGAATATCGCCAAAACTCCCGAGTACATGGATGTAGGATCCTGCCGCGGGCCAAACACGTTGAAATAGCGCAGCGATACCGTTTCCAGCCCGTACACCCGATGGAATGAACTCATATAGTATTCGCCGCTCAGCTTAGACACCGCGTATGGCGAAATCGGATCGGGCAACATCCCTTCGTGCTTGGGAAGGGTTGGAGTATCGCCATAAAGCGACGACGATGACGCATACACCACGCGTTTTACCTTGGCATCCCGAGCGGCCACCAGCAGATTCAGCGTGCCGTCCACGTTGGAGCGATGGGTATTAATCGGATCCTCGACCGAAACGGGCACGGACGGAATGGCCGCCTGATGCAGGACATAGTCGATATCCTGGCAGGCGGCGCGCATCGCCTCCAGGTCCAGCAAATCGGCCTCGCGGAAATCGATCCTGCCTTGAATGTCGGTGATGTTATTGCGTTTGCCGGTTATGAAGTTGTCGATTCCGCGAACCTTCTCACCCCGCTCCAACAATGCGTGGGCCAGGGAAGAGCCGATGAAACCGGCCGCCCCGGTAATCAGATAATTTGACATTCGCTTCGGTATCCTTCATCCAGGAATTTCGACTCGCGCACCGGGCTCTGAATTGACGCAATTCTCTGTGCCCTCAGCAGCGCACGATATTGGGGGAGTCGATCCCCTTGGTGGCGTTGCGGGTATCCACCACCAGTTGCGATTCGCGGACGATCCGCCGGTAGTCGTAATCGCTGTGATCGGTCACGATCAGCACGCAATCGTATTGTCCCAGATTTTCCAGCGGCGTGTTCTTCATCTGCAGATCATACTTGCGTCCCTTGCCCACAAACGCAAAGTAGGGATCGTTATAGCGCACCTCCGCCCCTTCCTTGTGCAGCAGCTCGATGATGGTCAGTGACGGCGACTCCCGCAGATCGTCGATATCCTTCTTATACGCCACTCCTAGCACCAACACCTTCGACCCGTTCAATGCCTTCTTTCTCTGGTTGAGCGCCTTCGCCACGGATTGCACCACGTGGTAAGGCATGGCCGTGTTCACATCGCCGGCAAGCTCGATGAAGCGCGTCTGAAAGTCGTATTCCTTTGCCTTCCAGGAGAGATAGTAAGGATCCACCGGGATGCAGTGCCCGCCCAGCCCGGGTCCGGGGAAGAACGCCTGGAAGCCGAAAGGCTTGGTCTTGGCAGCTTCGATGACCTCCCAGATGTCGATCCCCATGCGCAGACAAAGCAGTTTCAGCTCATTCACCAGTGCGATATTCACGCAGCGATAGATATTCTCCAGCAGCTTGGTCATCTCCGCCGCTGCCGGGCTGGAGACACCCACCGTGCGGCGGAAGATTGAGCCGTACAGCGCCGCTGCCAGATCGGTCGCGTTTGTTTCCAGGCCGCCCACTACCTTGGGAATGTCCCGCCGCGCCACTTCCATATTTCCCGGATCTTCGCGCTCGGGAGAAAACGCTACGTAGAAACTGCCTGTCTCGTTCCCTGCCCGCACCGCCTTCAGCCCCAACTTGTTCCCTTTCTCCAGGATCGGCACCAGCACATCTTCGGTCGTGCCGGGATAGGTCGTGCTCTCCAGCACCACTAGCTGCCCCGGCCGCAGATGCGGGGCAATTGTCTCCGCCGTGGCCACGATGTAGCTCATGTCCGGCTCGCGGTATTCATCCAGGGGCGTGGGCACGCAGATGACCACCGCATCCATCTCACTAATGCGGGAGAAATCGCCAGTGGCATGAAACCCGCGCGCCGCCGCCTGCTGAATCTGTTGCGCTTCAATGCGCACGATATAGGACTGACCCCGCGCCAGCGTGTCGACTTTTTTCGGATCAACGTCGAACCCCGTCACCGGAAAGCGCTCTTCGCTGAACAGCAGCGCCAGCGGCAACCCCACGTATCCCAGCCCCAGAATGCCTACGTTGGCCGTTCGCGCTGCGATCTTATCTTTCAAGCTCTCCGCCACCGTGCGGGTAGCAGTGCTCATAGTCATAATCTCCTACCGAGTGAAATCAGAGCGAGAGGAAGCCTGCAAGTCTGCACCTTTCTTTCTGCCAGGCTGAGAATAAACGGCAGTAACCCGGGGGTCAAATGAGCTAGGTATATGTACTCCTGAGTTATTGGGTAAGATTGCAGGCGATTTCCACTGGCGTACTCGAAAACAGATTGGTACCCAGATTACGCTCGACATCGCGTTCAGAATAACTGTCGAAGTCCTCTGGGTACCATCGGAGAAACTAGAAGGACACTGCCTCGTTCAGGAAACTCTCATGATCTTCCTGCGAATCGCTCCTGCGAGCCCGAGCAATCCACCACCGAGCAACATTAAGCTGGCCGGCTCGGGAACCGCAGTGAATGGCCCAGAGATTCGCGGCTGGCGGAGATCATTGAACCCTCCAGGAACACTGATGTCGGTGCTCAGAATGGATTCTCCGTTGGTGGCGAAGATGGTCACGAAGTTGTTGCCGTTCGCCGCAGTGAAGACCAGTGAGGCTAGAGGCTCAGGGTTACCATGACTGTCAAGAGCGTGCACGGTAATTGTAGACGAACCACCTGCACAGTTTTGACACCCCCCAATGAACGGATTGATGATCAGGTCATTGTAAGTCTGGCCGCTGGCGAGCGCGATCGATAGGTTGGTTAATGGAGTCCCTTCCGGACTAGCCGAGACTCGGGCTTGTCCAGATGAGGGTTCTGCCAGGTTTTGCGATGAGCTGAAGTTGACAATGAGCCCAGACTGATTGGTAGTGCCAGTCAGCAACGTTCCCGTCGTCCCAGAGCCCAGCAGGATGTTTTCCTCGTTAGGCTGGGGATCATTTTTCAGTTCGAACATGATATCCGCGTGCGCAGGCATCGCGGTAACAAACACCGCCAACGCTGCAGCAGCGAAAAGTGCAGGTTTTATCTTCACAGCCCTCTCCCTTGTCCTCAATTTCACCTTGCAAGCAGACTCAATGTTGCTGGCTGCTCTCAACAGTCTCGCGGAGCTAAGCGCGGGGCTCAATACAGCGA
>Ga0187776_10002123_pt1 | contig 10051 bp, 12 predicted proteins | sample 0216_BV02_MP12_2_FD_132426 | JGI IMG/M metagenome (GOLD analysis project Ga0187776, IMG submission 132426) | Tropical peat soil microbial communities from peatlands in Department of Meta, Colombia - 0216_BV02_MP12_20_MG | ecosystem: Environmental > Terrestrial > Soil > Wetlands > Peat | place...
CTCCGCGCCCGGAATCTGTCGCGGCCGGGCGCCGGTCGCGAGCAGCAGCTTCTCCCAGGCGTATCCCTCGCCCGCATCGTTCGTCGCGGTGCGTGCCGCGAGGTCGAGCGAGACGATGCGGCGACCGGTGACGAGCTCGACGCCCTCGGCCGGCTCGCGCCAGAGCGAGGCCTCCGCCGTCCCATGCCAAAGCCCCTTGGTGAGCAGCGGCCGCTTGTACGGCGGGTGGGGATCGGCGCCGATCATCGTGATCGGGCCGTCGGCGTCGTGCTCGCGGATGCCCTTGGCCGCCATGTCGCCGGTCATGCCGGCGCCGACGATGAGGTACTTGGTCGTGTGCATGTCTTGGCCTCTTTCAGGAGACGGAGTCGAGCTCCAGCAGCGCGCGCAGGCTGTCGTGCTCCTCCGCGCAGGCGGGGCAGCCGACGAGGTGGGCGCGCAGCCCGGGGACGAGCTCGTCGGCGGGAGCTCCTCGGAGCTCGAGCTCCACGTGGCGGGCGAGCTGGGCGAAACACTCGTCGCAGTCGAGCTCGGGCTCGTCGCTGCCGAGCAGCCGCAGGAGCGTGGGGTCGAGGTCACGTCCGGTCATTGGCCCACCTCCGGGAATCCGGCCGCGGCCACATGCTCTCGTAGCCGGCGGCGTGCGTCGTGAAGCACCTTGTAGAGCGCGTTCCGGTTCGAGCCGAGCCGCTCGGCGAGGACGTCGATAGGTACGCCTTCGAGCACCGTCGCGACGAGCACCTGCCGCTGCCGGGGCGTCAGTGCCGACCGGATCCCGTCGCGGACGGCTTCGAGCAGCGCTCCGCTCTCGGCGTCGTCGTCAGGTCCAGGCGCCGCGTGGGCGAGGCTCTCCCAGTGCTCCGGCTCGAGCGTCACCTCACGGTCACGCCACGTACGCCGCCGCACCTTCACCGACGCGTCGAGCAGCGCGAACTTGTACGCCCAGGTGCGGAAGCTGCTCTCGCCCCGGAAGTCGCCGAGACGCCTGAGCACCGATACCGCCGCGTCGTCGGCGGCCTGCTGGGCGAGGTCGTCGAGCTCGGCGGTCGAGACCTGGGGCAGGGAGTTGCGGCGGCGGAACACCTCGTAGCGGGCCGCTCGGAGGAGAAGCCCGTGCAGGCGCGCGACAGCCTCGTCGCGGCGTGTGCCTTTCGCGTGGAGGTCGAGATGCCATTCCTCGAGAGCCGGGGCTACTGCGAGTGCGCTCACATCGGGATTGGTGTCCGGTGCGGGCACGGTCTTACGTTGTACCGGCGAGGAGGCGCTCTACGCGGCGGCAAGGGCCGACGTGCGCTCCGCCATCTCACGGTCCTTCTCCGTGATCCCGCCCTCGGAGTGGGTCGTCCAGCGTACGGTCACCCGGCGGTAACGGATGTCGATGTCCGGATGGTGGTCCTCGCTCTCCGCGAGCTCTCCGAGCCGCACTACGAAATCGATGGCCGCGGGAAACGACGGCAACTCGAATTCGCGTACCAGCGCGTCGTCCTGTTCTCGCCAGTCGGTCACGGCGTGGGAAGTATCCCTCCGCGGGACGCGCAAACCAGTCTCGTTCGTACAAGACTGCGGAGGAGTGCGTGAACCAAGTGACCGGGACCTCGTTCGGAGGGCACGGCGCGGCGACCGGGAGGCCGCGGCCGTGCTGTTTCGCCGCTACTGGCGCGAGGCCTGGCGCGCGGCGTTTGCGATCACGGGACGGCGGTCGCTGGCGGACGACGTGGCCGCGGACGGCTTCGAGCGGGCGTTCGCCGCGCTCGGACGCTTCGACGAGCGGCGCCCATTCGGGCCCTGGCTGCACCGGATCGTCGCCAACCGAGCGCTCGACCTCCTGCGCGCCGAACGACGCCTGTCGGACGAGGAGCTGCCCGAGCTGCCGGACATCGCCCCCGCACGCGAGTCCGGCGACCGGAGCCTGCTCGCGGCCGTGGCCGAACTGTCGTTCGAGCGGCGCGTCGTCGTCGTGCTGCGCTACGGAGTCGGGATGACACCGAAGCAGATCGCATCGGCGCTCGACCTGCCGGTCGGCACCGTCAACTCACGCCTGGCGCGCGCGCTCGAGCAGCTGCGCGAGTCGCTGGAGGTCGAGCATGTCGAGTGAGCTCGAGCGCCGACTCGAAGGGCTGCTGACCGAGGCTCCGGAGCCCGATCCGGGAGCGGGGGAGGAGGCGCTGCACCGGGCGCTGCGGGCGCTCCAGCCGCTGGCGCCTCCGCGTCGCGGCCTCCGCACCGCCGTCCTCGTCTTCGCTGCCGCGGCTGTGCTGCTCGCCATCGCCGCGGGCTCGCTCGCCGCGGCCGGGGCGCTCCACGTCAGCTTCGGCGCGAAGAAGAGACCGGCGCGTCCGGCGACCGCGCAGCTTTCGCTGCCGAAGGGAGCGAACGGCATCGCGGCGATCGTAGACGGACGGCTCTCGGTGGTGATCAAGGGCGGCTTCCGCCTCCAGGGACAGAAAGCCAGCACGGTGGCGCTCTCGCCCCACGCGCTCTACATTGCGGTGGGAATCGGGAACTCGCTCGTTGCGATGGCCCCGGACGGAAGGAAGGCATGGTCTCATCCGGCCGGAGGTGCGGTCGTTGCAATTGCTTGGGCACCCGATGGTCTCCGTATCGCGTACATCGTCCGGCACGGCCATCGTTTCGCCCTACGGGTGATTTATGGGAACGGAGCGCACGACTCCCGGATCGACCGGTCGGTGCGGCCGGTGCGCCCGTCCTGGCGACCCGACTCCCTGGCCCTCGCCTATGTCAGCGCCGGCGGCAAGGCAATCGTCTACGACCTCGCGCACACCTCGCGTGCCGTCATCCCATCCGACTCACCGGTCACGCACCTCGCGTATGCGTCCTCGGGAAGGAAGCTCGCCGTCGCGACGCCGGATTCGGTCGAGGTCGTACCGCACGGGCTACGAGTCGCCTCGTGCAGCACCGTCGGAATCGGCTGGCTCGCGGGGAAGGTCGCGTCTGCGTGCGAGACGCCGTTCCTGACGACGCTGTTCCCAGGTCACGCCACTCCTGTGCCCGGCGAGGCCAAGGTGATCGATGCGAGCGGAGAGCGAGTCGCCATGGCTCTTGCGGGTCGAAACCGGGTAGTGCTGGTCGCCGGTACGCCCTCGCGGCTGGCCACGATCGAGCGCCTACCGCCCGGCGCTCGGGTGACTGACCTGCAGCTCGGCTAGCGCGGCCAGACGGAGATCGCGACGTAGCGCGCCGCGGGCGCGACCTTCGTCGTCCAGAAGCGGTGGAGGTCGCCGGCGCGGTACTCGCTGACCTGGCCGGTGAAGAGTGACGTCGTCACAGCGAAGCCGCCGTACACGGCGATGTTGAACGAGCCGTACGGCGCTGCGGCCACCCGGGGCGCCCGCGACGGGCTGCGCCACGCGAACGCCGAGACGGCGGAGCCGTAGCCGCTCGGAACGAGCGCGTGGCCGCCCGAGAAAGCGACGTGCCCGGGCGGCTTGCCGGCTCCGGCGGTCCAGAGGATCCTGCCGCCGATCGAGTAGCCGGAGACCGACGATCTCGATGGCGAGGTTACCCAGACCGTCCGCCCGTCCGGAGCGAAGCTGACGTCGTGCGCGCCGAATCTGGGATGGAAACGACCGATGACACGTGGCTTGCGCGGGTTCGACGAGTCGACGCGGATGATCGTGCTCGCGGTCTCGCCGAGGGCCACCCAGACCCAGCGGCCGTCGGGGCTGATGGCGAGATGGTGGGCCTCGAGCCCGACGAAGACGCGGCCGATGATCATGCGGCGGCCGAGATCGATGACGGACAGGTCTCCCGAGCCCTCGTCCGTGACGTACGCGAGCCGCCCATCGTGAGTGACCGATGCGACCTTCGGCGTGCGGAACGAGTGGAAGGCGGCAATGGGACGGAGTGTGTGCCAGGCCAGGAGGTTCACGATGCCGGACGGGTTGACGACCACTGCCGGCCCGTGCGGCGGGGCAGCGATCATGAGCGGGTCCTCGAGATGGACGCGGCGCAATATGTGACCGCCGTGCGGTCCGAGGGAGACTGCCAAGACCTCGTTCGAGGTCTCGGCGGTGACGAGCGCGACCGGCCTGCCTCCCGGCGTCGCCCCGGGGGCGGAGGGGAGGAGGAGGCCGACGACTACGACCGTGAAGAGGACGAGCTTGTGTATGCCTGCTCTACGCGAGACGGCGGACGAGCGGTCCCGCGTGAGCTACGGTTCTCGTCGCCCCGGGGCGTGGCGCAGCCTGGTTAGCGCGTTGGTCTGGGGGACCAAAGGTCGCCGGTTCGAATCCGGCCGCCCCGACTCAGTTTCCAGGCCCGCCCGGGCCTTCATCGTCAGCCTTTAGTCAGCCTTTAGTCAGCCTTCGGGTGGCCGCGTGACCGGCCGCGACGGCGAACAGATCGAAGACCGGGACGGCGGGTTCGTCGTCACCCAGGCCGGCCGCATGTACTTCCTCAGCCTTCAAGGAGCGGGGATGGGAATGAGGGTGTTCGTCCCCGACGCGAGCCACTGCCATCTTCCAAGCAGAGCGACGAGCAGCAGCGCAAGCCGCCTGCGACCGGTTCGCCGCCGTCCTCGCCCTCCACGGGCCGACCGACTAATGGAGAAGGGATACCCCAAGACTTCAACCGAAAAACTGTTCACCGCGCGGTCGAAGATTCTCCCCTCGCGTTCGAGAAGTTGACGAGGTGGCGCATCCGCGAAGGCAACGCGCCGCTGGCTTGTGCCTTGGATCACATGGTGATTGACTCCTTTGTTACCGGGGTGCGTTTCACTCCGAGAGCGCGCCTCTGCTTTCCAAATGCACTCGGAAACGACGGGAGGCACGATGAAACGGCTGAGGCATCCGGCCACGGTGATCGCGTCGCTTGCACTGTTCGTCGCACTCGGCGGCAGTTCGCTGGCGGCGGTCAGCTATATCGACGGGACACATATCAAGCCGCACTCGATCCCAAAGGATCGCCTTACCAAAGCCGCGATCAAGGCTCTCCGCGGGGCGCAAGGGCCTCGGGGTACTCAAGGAAGGCAAGGCCTGCAGGGGCCGAAGGGTGACGCCGGATCCATCGGGCCAAAGGGTGACACGGGAGCCATCGGCCCGAGTAACGCCTACTCCGGTTACTTCGCGCCGGCGTTCGGCGTTGGGGGAGCCTACAAGATGGTCGTTTCTCAGACGCTCGGTGCCGGTTCCTACCTGGTCGCGGCGAAAACGTCGATTGTTATGCCGACCGCCCAGGGCACGACCTGCGAGCTGGAGGACAGCATCCACGGTGAACTTGACGAGAGCACTGTCGGAGCCAGCGGAGCCACGAATCTGTACGAGTCGATGAGCTTGCTCGCACCATTGACGACCACGGGAAGCCTCGTGTCCGTCTCCTGCGGCAGCAACGACCCAGCGGCCACGGTGGCGTTTACGCACATTGTGGCGATCAAGCTTGGCTCGGTGACCGGGAGTTAGGTGGCGGTCTCCAGATCTTCCTTGGCCCGGAGCCTAAAGAGCCTTCCTTCCTATGTGGGCGGCCGTGACCCCTTCATCTACGGGTAACGGACCGCTCACCTTCTGGCATCGCCCAGTGTTCGGGAATGACCCCTGGGAGCACCGCTCTTTGAAGTCCGTCGTACTCCGGCGGCTGGGCAGGTCGGGGTGGTGCCGGCGAAGGCGCGGAGGAGTGTCTTGGCGTCGACGTCGAAGAAGATGCGGACCGTGGCCGCCGCGCGCGTCCGCAGCTGGAGCATCCCCACACGGGCGCGGGCGAGGCACCCCGTGGATGCTTGCCAGTACGGTGACCAGCGGACGGAGAGGCTGTACGTTCCGCCGCGGGGGACGTGGACGAGCAGGCGCGACTCGTGGAGCGCCAGCACCGTAGGTCGGCCGGGTCCGGTGATGATTGGTCGGGGGCGCGGCACCGTGTAGATCGCGATCTGCGGCGACGCCCAGACGCGCCGGAGTCCGGCGCGGCCGCTGCGCACGAGTACCGCCTCCTGGCGCGAGCTGTAGTCCGGGGGCGAGCGTGTGAGGACGACGTAGGCAACGCCGAGCTCTCGCAACCAGCGGAGGTACGCCGCCGGTCTCAGGTGCCGGTAGAGCAGGGCGTCGAACGGGAAGTCGTCTTGCCGGAACCAGCCACGCACGAGCGGGATGCCTGACTCGGCGAGGTAGAAGTCCGGCCAGTGTTCGGCCGTGTCGACCGCCTCGACGCGGTATCCGGGTTTGAGGTGCGCGTGGAGATATGCGATGGGTGTCCGCCAGACGATCGCACGGGCCGTGACATCGCCCTCGCCGTGAACCAGGCTCGCGGCAAGAGGTGTCACGTTCCAGGCGAGCGCGAGCGTCACCACCGCGAGAACGAGCGGCAAGGGCCGCCAGCGGCGAAGCGCGACAATGAGCAGCGCGAGCGGCACCGCGACGTACCGGAGCCTGGCGATGTTTTCTCCGAGGCCCGAAGGGACGAGATAGACGGCCGCGATCGCGACGGCGTACGCAGCGAAGACATACCGGAGGACGCGCGCGCTCTCGACTGGCCATGTGACGGTGAGGCAAAGGATGCAGAAGCCGAGGGCCATCGCCGCCTCGACGGCTGAGAACGGATAACGGCCTGTGCCGGGAAAGAGCCTCAACAGGACGACCTCGATCGCAATTGCGGCGACTACAGCGAGCGCGCGGACTGCCGTGTCGCGCGGCGTGGCGCGCCGCGCCAAGGCGACTCCAGCGACCACGACGACGAGAAAGACGAGCGCGACCGGGCTCGCGGCGAGCGTGAACAGGGTCAGCGTGGCGAAGCGCCATCCGTGGCCCGTTTGCAACGCCCACAGGGCGAGCAGCGCCAGGGTCACGCCGAGTGCGAAGGGAAATGCGCCGGAGAGCAAGAAGCCGGCCCACACGACCGCGAAGCTACGACCCGACCAGCGCGCGACCGGACCCCACTCTCGAGCAGCGATTGCGGTGAAAGCGAGCGCTGCGACCGAGACGGTCGTTACGGCAAGCACCCGGATCCCGAGCAGCGCCGCGAGCGGGTAGTAGATGAGGCTGTAGCCGACGAAGCTGTAGCGGCCGGCGTACCAGAAGTCGTCCCACAGCGTGAAACCGTGCCGGACGAAGAGCGTGCGCTGGTAGGCGTGCGCCGCGAAGTCGGTCCCGGGTGGGCCGAGCCAGACCAGAAGTGCACTGAACGACGCCGCCAGGGCGGTACAGAGCACGGCTTCGCGGGACACCACCGGGCGCCACCACATCGAGCCAAGCCTACGATCATTGGATGAGAGTCGCGCTACAAACAGTGCGTTCGGGGAGTGATCCCGCGTGCTAATAGGCGGCGCTTCGCCGCCCGTACAGCTGCTGTGCTCTTCGGCCCGAGTAGGAGAGCAGGTCGAGGAACGCGCCGAAGGCGACCGCGAGCCAGTTCGCGCCGTGGACACCCCCAGCCGTCCAGACGATCGTGTACATCAGGGTCGTCCACGGTAGGAAGATCAGACCGAGGAGCGGCCACCACCAGTGAGCAAAAACGACCTGGATGCGGTGACCGAAGATCCACTCGAGCGCCAGCACGAAGCGCGGCCCGAATGCAAACAGCGCGAGCAGTAGACAGCACACGTCGCCATCCTCGCGCTCGAGCCGGACGGAGCACACACTCGGCGCCAGTTGTACCCCTCAGCCGACCTGAACGGCTTCGCTCTGGACTATGCCATGGTGATCGAAGCCGGCCGAGAGCAAGCCACTCGCCTGGGCGAGTGTTCCGGAATGACCGCTGAGGGTGAGGCTGCTCGTAGTCCGAGGCGATGAGTCGTCGGTGATCTGCCAGTCTCTAGGTGAAGAGATCCGTCAGGGGTACAGCAGAAAGGGGTCATGAGATGCCGCGGTACCTGATCTCGTTCGACCACGGCGCGATCGACCACATCCCCGAGGAGGAGGGGCCTGCCGTCCGCGACGCGTCGCTCGCAGTCATCCAGGAGGCTAAGGACGCTGGGGTGTGGGTGTTCGCCGAGGGTGTGTATCCCGACGACGAGGTGAGCACGAGCGTGGTGGCTCCCGATGGAACGGTCACCGACGGCGTGGAGAAACGGCCGTACATCGCCGGACTCACGATCATCGAGGTGCCGTCACGCGAGGACGCGTTGGGGTGGGCCGCCAAGCTCGCCGCTGCCAACCGCTGCGCACAAGAGGTTCGCGAGTTCTCGCCTGTGCCGGTCGCAGGCAGCTGATCGGGCGCGTCCGCCGTCACCTGGGCCAGTGTTCCGGAATGGCCCCTCAGCCCGAGTCGTGGCCGAGCTTCGGCGAAGAGCGTTACCTTCCTCGGACTGTGACCCAGACGCCGTTTGCGTCCATGGCAACGGCGGCTGGAGGGTAGGGGAGACTGATTCGCTTCTGCACGCAGTCAAGAGCTTTCGCCGCATGACCCAGGCCGCCCCCTGAGATCAGTGGCGCCCCGGATGCGCCCGGGAGGTGCGGGTGCGAGCCTAGAAGGGCAGACGCGCAGGGAGGTGCGTCATGTTCAAGATCGCTCTAGCTCTTGCTGGGCTGGTCGCTGGTTTGGCGTTGGCGGCTTCGGCTGCCACCGCCAACCAGGGCGGCGCGAGCGCCAAGTGCCCGCCCTGGACCGGGGCGGGAGTGGAGTGGAGTTGTGCTGATCGCGTCGGTGATGTCACGGGAGGGGCCGCACCCGACATCGCGCTTGTGGAGTGGGGCGAGTGGGGGATCCAGTTCTTCCACGTGACGTTCGCGGAGGGATCCCCGGCGGCACACAGCTCCGCCTTCACGGACAAGGTCTCCGTATACCTCACCGCCGGCAAGACGCGGTACGTGCTGACCGTCTCGTGCAGAAGGCCGGGGCGGGTGCGGGAGGTTCTTCGCCGCTTGCCGAACGGCAAACTTGTCGTCCTGGCCGGGAAAACCTTGCCAGGCGTTGTGTTCCCAGGAGGCAAGGCCGTGACGCTCAGCTACCACCCGTGGCAAATCGGCCACCGGGTAGTCACCAGTTGGCGGGTCAAGGCCGCTCGCATGATGGCCAACGGCACGCCCGGCAGTAGCGACTACGCCCCTGACAAGGGCTGGTACAGGTAGGACAGCGGCGGGCACGGAACAGAAAGATCGGTCCGCGCCCGCTCATCGAGTGATGTTGGGCTCGCTGGTGAATGGCCGCTGGCGTGGGCCAGTGCTGCGGAATGACCCTTGAGCTTGTGCGTCGCCGGAGCAGCCTGCGCGTGGTTATTGGTGCGAGAGCGGGTAGGCAAGGCCCGGCGTCGCCCATGTCGTCCCGCCACCGGCTGGCATCCAGCTCGCGCCGGTCTTCGGAACGCCGTTCTGGTCGTCGAGTTCGAAAACCCAAGGACGCTCGTTCGGATCCCCGCCGATCGCGCGCCAGATTCGACCCAGCGCGCCCATCGCCGCCCCCGAACCCGTTCTCAGATCAGCCGCCTTGAAGGTGAATACGCAGGTGCCGTTGAGGTACGGGAGCGTTCGCGCAGAGACAAGCGTGAGGGAAGCTGACCGTGCGGACTTCGCCGCCTTGTCGCAGGCGTCGGCGGACAGTGGAGAAGCGTGCGGGTCGCGCTCGACGGGATTCTCGGCGGGCCAGCCGTAGATCACCTTGCCTCCATTTCGGAAGCCGACGGTGGTGATCGGTTCCCGCCCGTGAGCACGCATCCATTCCGCGACGGCGGCTCCGAGCACCTCGGCCTCGAACACGCCCCTATCGCCGTACCCCGGTGTCCTGGAGTTGCGCGGAAGGTTCAGCTTGACCGAGAGAACCGATCCGTTACGAGAGGCCGACACGATCTGCTGGTCGCCGAAGTTGTGCCTCACCTGAGCGACGACGTCATCGAGGCTCGTCGCTCGTGCCAGGGCGGGATCGATGGCGGCCGCACTTTCGAGGCTCGCCATCGTGCCGATGACGATGCCCGCGACGATTGCCGCCGAGACGGCCACAACTGCCGCGAGGCGCTTTCCTCTCAAGGAGCGCAGGCGACGCGGTAGGCGGTACATCTCAGCCTTTATACGCCGCTGCCGTCGCCGGTGTCACATCCCCTCCGACTAGGCGACGCTCGCAGGGGCGAACGTTCGCGAAGACACCCTGAGCGGGGCCGGTGCGAACCGCGGTC
>Ga0187776_10002124_pt1 | contig 10046 bp, 11 predicted proteins | sample 0216_BV02_MP12_2_FD_132426 | JGI IMG/M metagenome (GOLD analysis project Ga0187776, IMG submission 132426) | Tropical peat soil microbial communities from peatlands in Department of Meta, Colombia - 0216_BV02_MP12_20_MG | ecosystem: Environmental > Terrestrial > Soil > Wetlands > Peat | place...
CAATATCAGCCGGCGTAGCATACTGGCCCAGTTGCTTGCGCAATTCCGTTGAGATTAGGTGAAGGTAATCTATTATCCCAAGATCTTCTTTATGGTATTCGTCCAGCTCGCTCTGCTCAGCCACTTGCCACGACTGAAAGGCGCTCCCAATATCCTCCTCACCATACAAGAGGATTTTACAGATCACGTCAATTTGCGCATCCGTAACCCCACACCCAAGCTTATAGTTCGCGTCCTTGAAGTACACGACAAGGGCATTGACGAGCTTGTGCGCTAAGGTCTTGTCGATTGCGGATGCAAGCAATTTATTATTCTTTCTCTTCTAAAGAATTCCCCACATTGATGATATCTTTTGGGTTATCAGCGTTATCTACCCGTCTTAAGGGATAGGGCGTCGGTTTTGCCGATTGCGATTTCTCAGGTTGTTTTGTTTCTTGCTTTTTGTCAGTCATTTGACTTTTCCATCTCTGGGGTAAATGTTGCGCTTCCCACAACCCTAACTGTTCCAAAGCTCATAGGTTTAGCTGGATTCAAACCCCTTAGAACAATTTCAGTCCCATAACTTTGTGGTTTATCCTGACCATTATTTCCTGGGTCTGGCCGCAAATTGTCTAATACTCGCCTTTTTCTCCATATCTTGTTCGATCTGCACTATGCCTACTTGGTCATTCTTACCCTTCGCTTGTACCGGAATGATAACCGGCCGCCACTGCTGATCGAGACCGATATAAACTTCATCGGTTTCCGTTTGTCCCAAGCCCCGGACGGTCGTCCGCAAATTGCTCTGGAGTGAATAGCAAGAAACGCCCAAAAACATACCAATAAGCTGGTTATGCCGAAGAATTGCGAGTAATATTTGTTTATCGTTCAACGCATAGCGGCGCAGGAAGTGCGGTGTTGTGTCAAGCACCTTAATCTTGGCGCGCCTGGGATTAGGAGTAATTCGGTGAGTCCGACTGTTCAAATACCGCTGTTTTAATGGTTCCCCTTGCATAAACTCGTGTCTTCTGATATCCCCTTCAGCGAAAATATAGTCGCCAAGTTCCCGGGCAGTTTGCACGCTATTCAATTGATTCAATTGAACCATAAAAAGCAGAGGATGTCAAGATAAATTTTTAAAACTAAACTAAACCTGAGGCAAAATTATATTTATCTGCGAACCTGGGAAATATGCAAGATTCATTGCTTTTCTTTTCCCTCTCCCCCACTTCGGTATCATCGAGAGCTTTGCGGTTCCCGAGCGGATCGAAAGCTTGCCGTTCCACTCATTTACAAATCGCCGCACCGCTGAAAGTCCATGCCCCCTTCCCTTGTCCTCATATCGTGACGCTCCGTGGATCAGTCCCTTTTCTATCGCCTCAAAATCATTCTCAAAAGCAAACCTCTCCGACAATGATTTTCTAAACCCTATTCCGATGTCCATGACGGCGATCTTAACAATATTTTTCTCAATATTCTGCCAGTAGTATTTCTGAATTCCCACGAAACCCTTTTTTTCACTGTGCTCGATTATGTTCTGACAAACTTCCGACAATGCGACGATAAAGCCGTTTATCGCCCTTTCATCGTAGTAGAGATGTCTCTCAAGGATGGCGTTTGCACGCTCTTTTACCCTTCCCACAATAAAGTGAATATCGTCGGACTTTTCAATCGGCGTAATTTCAAGCAGAACGTCAGAATCTGCACTTCTCAGATATTTCTCGGTCTTATGTGGAATAGACGGCACAAGAGCGAAATAGTTACGAGCGAACTTAAAGAAATCCATCCTTTCAAGATACTTGATGACTTCTTCCGATTCAGGCAGGAGAATCTCTTTGCGAATTCCCTCTTTCTTAAGCAGTTCCCCGATTTCAAGAATGCCGACCATGCCGTACGGGTCGATAAAGGTAACCGCGTGGAAGTCTATCACCGCAGATTTCTTGAAGATTAGGAGAACCCGCTCAAAAGTATCTTCCGTTATCTGAATCATTCCACTGTGACTGGATTAACCGATGTCAGAGGGCTGGATATCTTCGGCGATTTCGGTCCGAACAAGGGCAAGGATAGCAGAATGAGGAACTATCAGATATTTCTTACTCTCAAATTCGATTTCCATCGCCGCATCCTTGAGGAAAAGAGCATAATCCCCTTCTGCCGCTTGAAGCGGTATGTATTTCATCTCAAGTCTGTTCTTTAAAGACCAGGGCTCTTCGATAATTACATTAGGGTCGTGAACAGGGTATCCGGGTCCGACTTTAACAATGCGCCCACCCATCACCTTTTCTTTCTCTTTGACGGTAGGTGGAAGGTAAAGGCCAGAGGTAGTCTTGTTCGTTCTTTCGTCGGGATCAACAAGAACTCTGTCACCAACCACTATAAGGTTTCTCTTTGCCTTCATCAAAAATATTTTAAAACATCTTCGAACATTTTATCTCAGCAGAAGGTACTTAATCGTCCGAACAAAAATCTCACAATCCCAGGTCTTCCGAATATATGTCGGAATCATCCCGTCCGTATGTCTTTAAATCAGGCAGGATATCAGGAATAACCATCCATCGTAAAGACCACCCATCCCGCTCGCCCCTTTCGAGGCAGACCACCCCTGCCATTTTGAAGGAAACGACATTTCTTTCAGGCTCGCCGCAAATGAGAAGCGACGTGAGCCTTCCGAGATGCGGAAGATGGCCGACAAGCATGAGAGCCTCCGCCTTGCTCTTCAGCCTTTCTTCCCATATTTTTGGATCGTCGAGCGGTGCCAGTCCGTCGCTCTCTCGGAGACCCTTTGACGGCTTGAGATTTCCCGATAAAACCTCTGCCGTCTGTCTCGCCCTAAGCTTATTGCTGTGCAAAATCTGTTCGATGCCGATATCAAGACGTGATAAATGGAACGTGGCCTTTCTTATGTCCTTCAGGCCCTTTTCAGAGAGAGGCCTGGCAGGGTCTTCCTCCTCCTTTTTTGCCTCAGCGTGCTGAACAAGATAGAGAAACATATTTCACCATCATTTCAAACTCTCCGGCACTACCGGAAAACGAAAATCCGCACCTTTTCGAATTATCCCAGTATCTCCGTCCCGACACCCTCTTTTGTGAATATCTCGAGAAGGAGACAGTGCGGAATCCTGCCGTCCACGATATGTGTTTTACCCACCCCGTTCGAAAGCGCATGAAGACATGCCTGCACCTTCGGGAGCATGCCGCCTTTTATCGTGTTATTCTTTATCAAGGTATTCACCCGGCTTGTTTTTATCGTCGATATGATCTTTCCTCTCTTGTCGATCAGCCCTGGCACATCGGTCAGAAGCATCAGTTTTTCCGCCTTGAGGGCCGATGCGATAGCCGCGGCAACATAATCGGCGTTTATGTTAAACGTCTCCCCTTTAGAGCCGACCCCTATCGGAGCGATGACCGGGATAAATCCATCCTTCTCAAGACTGCCGATGATGCCGGGTGAAATCGAAGTTACTTCCCCGACGAGCCCGAGGTCTATGATCTCATTACCTCCGGTTTCGGGTGTAGCCTTCTTGATTGTCTTCTTTTGCGCTTCAATAAGACCTCCGTCTTTCCCGCTGAGCCCTATAGCCTTTCCGCCGTACCGGTTTATGAGAGAGACGATCTCCTTGTTGATGAGGCCGCCGAGGACCATCTCAACGATATCCATCGTCTCCTGGTCCGTGACCCTTTGACCGTGAACAAACCGAGGCTTCTTGCCCATCTTCTCCATAGTAGCCGAGATCTTCGGTCCTCCCCCATGGACAATGACCGTCCGGATACCAATGAAGCTGAGCATGACGACATCCTTTGCAAAGGACTCTTTTAACTCATCCTTTGTCTGAGCAGCTCCCCCGTATTTGATCACAAAGGTCTTGCCGTAAAAATTCCTGATATACGGGAGGGCGTCTATGAGTACTTCCGCTTTTCTTATTATCTCTTCCATATCAGTTTTTACCGTGATCCCTCTTCCTTGAAACAGGGGATGCATAAGAGTTGTCCGCTCTTGACCCTCAATTTTGATTCAGCTACCTTCTCACCGCATTTTTCACAAGCAATGGACCGATATATTTCCGCCTCACGAGGGAGCTGTTCCTTCCCCCTTGTGACTGTCATGAGATCCTTCTCATCCGCTTCCAGAATATGGCTGATTTTTGCTGCTTTTCTATCATGGACGAATTTTAAGATCTTTTTTGAACGGTCACCTTTCTTATACCTTTCCCACATCGCCTTTTCTTCTTCTGTTTCCTCAGGTCTCTCCCAGTCAAGAGAGATCCGTACAGCTTTTCCGGAAGGCCTCCTGATGAACGTGTAGACTTGTTTGCCGTAATCCCTGAATATGAGATTGCCCTTTCCGAAGGTGCATCCGGTCATGACCTGAACCGCATCGACGGCACAGGAATCATTTTCGACAACCGCGACGATTTCTTCGTCCTCAGAGCGCCCCTTTAATTCCCTGAGGGCCCTCCGTGACACCCTGTACCCCATGGCGAGACCGGGACATGAATGCCCGTGAAAATCGACTACATCTTCATACGCTTTCATCACGATTCTCCTTCAAATGCCATCGATCTTTATATCGCAATTTTACACAAAAAGGGCTTTTTTTGATAGTTCAAAAAAATACTGCTTTCGCAGGAAATCTCCCCGTGCGTCTAAAAAAGTGATATGCTTTTAGAAAAGGAGGAAGATCCGCTCGTCTTGCATGACCAGAACCTCCTTGACACCGGGTGCCGAACCGAGGCTCAGCAGATATCGGTGATTGAAAGTAGAGAATGACATGGAGGCGAAGCAGCAGGCACAGAGTGATCCAATTACCGCCGCCTTGAGGAATTACAATCGGGTTGTTTCGTATCGGGTAACCCTCAGGTCAAAGACCTCCCGTTCCTCCGAAGAGTTGCGCTATTATTATGAATCGGGATACGTGAGGATCGAGTTCATCAGCCCCTTCCCCGGAGTGCTCGTCACCTACGATCCTGTGAGGAAAAAAGCACGGCTGCGGCCCTTTCCACGGTTGCCCAAGACGGTGACGCTCGATCCAGACAGTGGTCTCCTTCGAAGCGCCGCCGGACACACTGTCAATAATGCGGACATAGGATCACTGCTGAGAGTGGTGGCGCAACTCCAGTCAAGCGGAACGACCACTATAATAAGAGAGGAGAGACTTGGTTTGCGTGAAACCCTCTTTGTCGTTGTTGAGGGAAACGATGAATTCACCGCGCATGCCGTTCATCGCTATCACCTTTGGCTTGACAAGGAGACATATCTTCCTCTCAAACTCATTTCTTACGATCTCAACGGCGCGATGATCGAAGAAATACGAATGGACGATTTGGAGATAAACGTGGAATTCCCCCATGGCTTTTTTGGCCTTTGATATGCCCGTAATATACAAATGAGCAGAGCCGAAACTACATCTTCGTATCAGCTCTTACAACAACAGTCGGATATCCCTCAAATCCCAGTTTCCCGGCGAGGGCGATCGTTTTGCTCAACGTGTCGAAATTGCCGACTCTCACCCTGTAGCGCTGTGCGCCCTTTATCTTTACGTTATCAACATAAACATTACTGTATTTGAGAGTCAGGGCTGCCTTCAGCCTCTCTGCATTTGAAGCATCCGTAAAGGAACCGATCTGAATCGCAAAGGGTCCGGCGCTCCCTGCTGTCTGGACCTTTACCTTCTTGATATAAGATTCATCCCTCCCCTTTACCTCGATAACGACTCTGCTGGTTCCTCCCCCCGTCAGTCCAATCTCCTTCGCAGCGGCATATGAAAGATCTATGTCCCTTCCGGCAGCAAAAGGCCCGCGGTCATTTACCGTGCACTCAACCGCCCTGTTGTTTGATGCATTCGTAACCTTCAGTTTCGTACCGAAGGGATATTCCCTGTGCGCGCATGTTTTCATATTCATATTGAATATCTCCCCTGATGAAGTAGGCCTTCCGTTGAATTCACGACCATACCAGGATGCAACCGCATAGGAAGGCTTGGGATACGTTTCCTCGCGGGTTGTTGCACATGATGAAAGAAGAAGCATACCCAAGGCAACAAGGGGAAATAGAGAACGCACATATGCGAACAGACGGAACGAAAAACGACAAGACAACGGACATAGCAAGCCGGCGCCTATCATTCCTCTCAGACCAGATATCCTAAAAAGTGCATCCGTGCAACAACTTGACTGTCATTCCCGCTTGTGGAGTCTCCTCGGCGAATCCGCCTGAGTGCGGACCGGGGCGAGAATCTTTCTTTATCAGAAGGATTGCAGACAAGCCGCAATGACGGAAACGTCCTGCTCATGTCTTCTTACTGGCGAGCTTATCACTAATTACAGTATATATCTGCTTAGGTCCTCGTCTTTTACGATATCGCCTAATTTCTCTCTGACGTATGGCCCGTCTATGTCGAGCTTCCTCTTCTTCATTTCGGGCGCATCAAAGGATATCTCTTCAAGGAGTTTCTCGAGAACAGTGTGGAGCCTTCTCGCACCGATATTCTCGGTCTTCTCGTTTACCCTCGCGGCGATCTCCGCGATCTCGTCGATCGACTCACCTGAAAACTCAAGTTCGACATCCTCTGTTTCGAGCAGCGCCGTATACTGTTTGATGAGAGCATTGTGGGGCTCTGTGAGTATCCTGATGAAATCTTCCTTGCCAAGGGCGTCAAGCTCAACCCGTATCGGGAACCTGCCCTGCAGCTCTGGTATTAGGTCAGAAGGTTTGGACATGTGAAAAGCCCCTGCAGCGATAAAAAGGATATGGTCGGTCTTTACAGGGCCGTGTTTTGTCGTCACCGTCGACCCCTCAACAATGGGCAAAAGGTCGCGCTGGACACCTTCACGCGAAACATCCGGACCGAATCCATGTCCCTTGCTCGCGATCTTGTCTATCTCATCGACAAAAACGATTCCGGTCTGTTCGGCACGCCCGACCGCTTCCTGGGTAATCCTGTCCATATCGAGCAGCTTGTTTGATTCCTCTTGTTCGAGTATCGTCAGCGCCTCGGGGATCTTGACTTTTTTCCTCTTCGACTTTTCGGGAAGCAGGTTGCCGAGCATCGACTTAAGATTTATTTCTATGTCCTCGAGCCCAACATTCGAAATTACGCCAAAGGGCATCACCCTTTCCCGTACCTCGATATCGACATTCCGTGAGTCAAGCTTTCCGCTTCTCAGCTGTTCCCTCAACCGCTCTCTCGTCTCCCTGCTCTTCTCCCTTTCCTGCTCGTCCACTTCGATCTTCGCAAGGCGTGGCTGGGGAAGCAGAAGATCGAGCAGGCGCTCTTCAGCGAGGTGCTTGGCTTTTTCCCTAATTTTTTCAAGATGCTCAAACTTGACCATATTCACGGCTATCTCCGTGAGATCCCTTATCATCGATTCCACATCTCTGCCCACATACCCGACCTCAGTAAATTTCGACGCCTCAACCTTGAGAAAGGGAGCGTTCGCCAATTTTGACAGTCTCCTTGCTATTTCCGTTTTCCCCACGCCCGTGGGTCCGATCATGATGATATTTTTCGGAAGGACTTCGTCCTTGAGTTCCGGAGAAAGTCTCTGTCTCCTCCACCTGTTCCTCAGCGCTATCGCCACAGCCTTTTTTGCGTTCTTCTGGCCGATTATGTACTTATCCAATTCCTCAACGATCTTTCTCGGTGTAAGGGTATCCATACTATGAGAGCTCCTCTATACTGATATTTTCATTGGTGTATATGCAAATAGCCGCCGCAATTTTCATTGCTTTTTCTATGATTTCCCGTGCGCTCAGTCCGGTATTTTCATAAAGCGCCCTCGCCGCCGCCTGGGCGAAGGGGCCCCCCGAACCTATGGCTGCTATTCCCTCCTCGGGCTCTATGACGTCGCCCGTTCCCGAAATAACGAAGGTATGCTCTTTATCTGCAATGATCAGCAGGGCCTCGAGCCTCCTGAGTATCTTGTCGGTTCTCCAATCCTTCGCGAGTTCGACGGCGGCCCTTGTGAGATTTCCCCTGTATGATTCGAGTTTTGCCTCGAATTTTTCGAATAGGGTAAAGGCATCAGCCGTAGCGCCCGCGAAACCGGCGATCACCCTGTCGCCATACATCTTCCTTAATTTTTTTGCGTTGTGTTTGAGCACGGTATTGCCCATCGTAACCTGCCCGTCGCCGCCTATCGCAACGCTGCCGTTTCGTCTGACACAAAGTATCGTTGTTGCATGAAACATTCGTTTCTCCTTATTGAAAGAATCCCATATTTTACATAAAGAAGATACAGCCTGTCATTACCTTGTGATTCATCTTCGGAACAGTGATTAACTGAGAATCAATGGGGAGCCGATCTTCGTTTCTTGTTCTTTTCGTGCGAAAGGGGATGGGCCTTATCGTATATATCCATCAGGTGAGTTACATCGAGATGGGTATATTTCTGAGTTGTCGACAGGGAAGAATGGCCGAGGAGTTCCTGGATGACTCTCAGGTCGGCCCCTGACTGAAGAAGATGAGATGCAAAGGTATGCCTCAGCGTATGGGGACCTATCTGGCCGCTTATACCCACCATTTTTGCATATTTTACTACTATCCTTCTTATCCCCCTTTCGGATAGTTTTATACCCCTCCTGTTGAGAAACATCGCCCTGTCCTTCTTTTTAAGAAGTATTTTTTCCACAAGATACGATTTCATTGCATCTATGGCCTTCGAGCCGACAGGTAAAATGCGCTCTTTCTTGCCCTTTCCTCTGACTTTTACCAGACCCTCCTTTGTGTTTATGTCCTCAACGTTGAGTCCTGCGACCTCGCTCACACGGAGTCCGCTCGAGTAAAGGAGTTCGAGAATCGCCCTGTCCCTCGCATGGATGAACCCTATATTGCCGGGTTTTTCGACAAGAGAAAAAATATCATCCACTGTCAGGAATTTCGGCAACAGCCTCTGTGTCTTGGGTGTTGGCACGAGTTTCGCAGGATTAGACTTCACGTACCCCTCTTTCTTGAGGAAACTCAGAAAAGACCTGACCGAGGCAAGCCTCCTGCCTGCAGTCGCCTTATTCAGACCATCTTTAATCTGGCGTGCGATAAAGCCTCTCACATCAATCAGCTCGATCTCTTCCGGTCGCTTCTTAACGAAAGCACTGAACTCTTCCAGGTCCCTCTTGTATGCCCTGAGGGTATGCTGTGACGCACCCTTCTGGATTTCAAGATAACGTATAAAATTATCGATATGTTCTTTCATGACAGGCATCGCATTTTTTTCGACATAAAAAGGGACTCATAATCGAACGCCATTTATTTAAAAATCTCCCCATCGCCCCTCTTTTCCTCGCCCCGGCGAGTCGCCCGAGGCGGCAAAGAGTCCCGAAAGCTTTCGGGATTTGGCAAAGGGAGTTTACCCGCCTCCGGCGGCGCCGAAGGCGACCAGGGGTCAGGAGAGATTTTCTTGTCTTCATTGTCATCATTTCTATTTTGAGACCATTAATAATGCAATTGAACGGACTATTCACTTATTTTCTTCAGGTATTCGCCCCAATCCTCAATCGCCTTTTCCACGATAACCTTTCTCCTCTTTTTCTTGTCCCTGATCTTTAGGGCCTCATCAGGCACAGGCAGCAACCCGAAGTTTATATTGCTCGGCTGAAAATGATCGCCCTCGGATTCGGTAATGTGCCTTATCAGCGCACCGTGTGCGGTTGATGAAGGCACCTCGATAAAAGTCTTTCCCTCCAGCTTCATCGAGGCGTTGATTCCTGCGATAAACCCCATGGCTGTCGATTCGATGTACCCTTCGACGCCTGAAATCTGTCCTGCAACGAAAATAGTTTCCCTATTTCTTAGAGTCAGATCCTTCTTGAGGAAAAGAGGGGAGTTTATAAATGTGTTGCGGTGGAGACTGCCGTACCTCAGGAATTCTGCGTTTTGCAATCCGCTGATCATCCTGAAGACTTTTCTCTGGTCGGGCCACTTCAGTCTCGTCTGAAACCCCACTAAATTGTAGGCCGTCATTTCCCTGTTTTCGGCCCTGAGCTGAACGACAGCGTAAGGCTCCTTTCCGGTCCGGGGATCAGGCAGCCCAACCGGTTTCATAGGGCCGAACCTCGGTGTATCGAGACCCCTC
>Ga0187776_10002125_pt1 | contig 10045 bp, 3 predicted proteins | sample 0216_BV02_MP12_2_FD_132426 | JGI IMG/M metagenome (GOLD analysis project Ga0187776, IMG submission 132426) | Tropical peat soil microbial communities from peatlands in Department of Meta, Colombia - 0216_BV02_MP12_20_MG | ecosystem: Environmental > Terrestrial > Soil > Wetlands > Peat | place...
CAAGTGAAGAAGGGCGGGGCTTATCCGGGAGCAACCAACCAGCTCACCCAGACGGGCTCGGATGAACGCCGCTTCGTGCAGTTCGCTTTGAAGGTCACCTTCTAGAACCAGCCGCGTAAGCTGGTGGGGGGAGCTTTTGAGCTCCCCCTTTTTATATGGGTGCAGAGTTTCAGCGCATCCGCCATCCACTGCGCGCGTTCTCTTCTTCACGTTCAGAGGCAGCATGCTTGTCGGGGGGAGGGGCATCCCGCAAACCTGATATTACGAAGCGCTCACTTGCTGGTACGAACTGCGTTTTGTCCATTCTTCCGTATCCGTCGACCGTGGAATATACAAAATTCGGAATTCCGCAAAGATGTGCTTCCTGAAGTGTCCCGGACATCTCTCGATTCATCCCAAGCTAACCGAATTTTATCCCACATCAAGATTGGTGACTGAAGTGCCTTTGTGAGTGATGTTCAAGGAAGTGTCGGGGACCAACGGCGACTAACGGCTCCAGGGATTTCTGGCATTCAAGAGCAAGCATGAAGGCAGTTCAATCCAACACGGTATCAGGAGCCGGATGCGCGGGAAATTTTCTTGGGGCTCTTCGCGCATTTGCTTCCCTAAAGGATCTTCAGGAGGAAGAGATGAGAGACAGGCGCAATGAGGGCGGACGAAGCGCACGGCTTACAGGCTTCGTCAGCGCATTGCTGGTGCTGCTCCTCGCGTTTTCGGGAGCAGCTCTGGCGCAATTTGAAAAAGGATCGATCGGTGGAACGGTCACGGATGCTTCCGGCGCAGTCGTGGTGGGCGCAACCGTAACTGTGACCGATCCCGGCACCAATGCGGTTCGCACTACCGTTACCGACAGTTCGGGCGGCTACACGATTACCAACCTGCCCCCCACGACCTATGAAATCAAGGTTGCCGCCAAGGGGTTTGGCGACGTCACGCAAAAATTTCAGGTGTCGCCGGGAGTGCGCGGCAGCCTGGACGTTCAGCTAAAGGCAGCGGGAACCGAGACCACGGTGGAAGTGGTCAGCGCAGCCGAGACCCAGGTGGACACGGAAAGCTCTTCGCTGACGCAAGTGGTCGAGAACCGGCGAGTGTCGCAACTCCCCACGCTGACCCGCGATCCCTACGATTTTGTCCAGACCCTGGGCAATGTCTCGCAGGATTCTTCGTCAGGCAGCGGTGGCAAGGATCAGATCACGCGCGGCGCCGGTGTCTCGATTAACGGCCAGCGCTCGGCCAGCACGGACGTGCTGCTGGATGGTGGCGAAAACGTCGATCTCTACACCACCAAGGTGGGCCAGTCGGTTCCGCTCGACGCGGTGGAGCAGTTCAGCGTCACCACCAGCAACTTCACGGCGGAATATGGCCGCGCCTCGGGCGGCGTTATCAACGTGGTGACCAAGTCGGGCACCAACGCCTTTCACGGGTCGGTCTATGAGTTCAACCGCATTTCCAAGCTGACCTCGAACGACTACGATTCCAACGCGAATGATGTGGCTAAGCAACGCTACACGCGTAACCAGTTCGGGTACTCCATTGGCGGACCCATCATCAAGAACAAGCTGTTCTTCTTCAGCAGCACGGAGTGGCAGCGGGTGCGCAGTTCAGCGACGGCGATTGGTCTGATTATGGACCCGGCGTTCCTGGCAGCGACCGCGGCCAACAGCCAGGCATTCTTTTCGGGCAAGGCACTGCGTTCCGGCATCACTATGCTCAGCACTGTGAATGCCGCGCAGGCCGGCTTGGACTTCGCCCAGGCGGGATTTTCGACCAGGTTCCCGACCCTGTTTGCTTACGGGAACACTAATCCGGTGTTCGATAAGTTCAGCTACAGCGTTCCCTCCGATTCTGGCGGCGGCGCACCTCAGAACAACTACAACACGACCAACCGGGTCGACTTCCAGCTTTCCGATAAGACCAGCATGTTCGGTCGGTACACCCTGTTCAGCCAGACCGAGTTTGCCGGATTCATCAACAACAGCCCGTATGCCGGCTACGATACCGGGCAGACCAACTTCAACAATAACTTCATGTACTCGTTGACCCACATCTGGAGTCCGCGCCTGGTCAGCGACACCAAGGTGTTGTTCAACCGGTTGAACAACAGCCAGCCGCTGGCTTCCACGCAGCCGGTGCAGCCCACGCTGTACTTCAGTTCCAGCACACCTGCCAAGGTCAACGGCGACCTGATCAATCTGCCAGGCTACGCGCAGTTGACGCCGGGCAACGCCATTCCTTTCGGCGGTCCGCAGAATGTGGCGGAAATTTCCCACGCTTTCAGCTGGACGAAGAACAAGCACGAATTCCACTTCGGCGGGCAGTACGTCTACACCCGCGACAACCGTACCTTCGGCGCCTACGAGAATGCGGTCGAGGCGCTTAACGGAACTGGCGGGATCATCGCCGGTGGTTTGGAGAACCTGCTGGTCGGCAATGCCAACTGGTTCCAGAAAGTGATCGATCCGCAGGGCAAGTTCCCCTGCGTCAAGGACCAGAATGGCAACACTATCGTCACGCCGGCTTGTTCCATCACCTTGCCTGCTACGGATCCTTCGTTTGCGCGCAGTAACCGCTACAACGACATGGCCTTCTACGCGCAGGACAACTGGAAGGTCAACCCGCGATTGACCTTGAACCTGGGGCTGCGTTGGGAATACTACGGCGTGCAGCACAACAAAGATGCGAAGCTGGATTCCAACTTCGTATTTGGAACAGGCTCTACCTACTTTGACAAGATTCGTAACGGGCAGGTGTATACCGTGGATGCAACCGCCAACAGCCCGGCGAGTCCCGTGGGAGGGTTGTGGAATCCGCAGTACCACAACTTCGGGCCGCGCGTTGGCTTTGCCTACGACGTCTTCGGAGACGGCAAGACCTCTCTCCGCGGCGGCTACGGCATCGCCTACGAGCGCAACTTCGGCAACGTCACCTTCAACGTGATCCAGAACCCGCCCGGGCAATTCAACTCGATTTTCAACACGGGCGTGCCGATCACCTCGAACAACCTGGGGCCGTTTGCGGGTACGAGCGGAACCAAGGCGCTGCCTTCTCCGAGCCTGCGCTACGTGCGGCAGGATCTTCCGACCGCCTACACCAACATGTGGAACCTGTCGGTGCAGCGCCAGGTGTTGAGCCACTCGCTGATCGCCCTGGAATACAGCGGAACCCACCAGGTTCACCAGTATTCCATCGAGAACAACAATCAGGCGGGCTACGGGGTGGTCTACCTGGGCACCGACCCGGTGGCCAACAACCCCTTTGATCGCCTGAATCGCCAGTACGGCAACATGAATACACGCGGTGCCAACGGCTTCGGTTCCTACAACGCGTTGAACACCCGCTTCGTGTCCAGCAACCTGTTCCACCAGGGGTTGGACCTTACCATCAACTACACCTGGTCGCATGCCATCGACAACATCAGCTCCACCTTCAGCGAGACTCCACAGGCAGAGGGTTGGCTGGGTCTTCTGGATCCGTTCAACCCGGCCTTGGACAAGGGCAGCGCCGATTACGACACACGCCATCGCATTGCTTTGAGCGCGGTGTGGACTCTGCCCTACGCCAAGGGGACGCACGGTGTCGCGCGGCAGGTGCTGGACGGCTGGGAACTGGCGCCGATTGTTACCGCCCGGACCGGCAACCCATTCACCGTATTTGACAGCAATGGGTTCACCGGCCTGGATACGATCGCCTCTCGCTACATTCCTACCGGTTCCTTCACGCTGGATGGAAATACCAGCACCTCGGTAGGCAATTCCGCAGGCACACCGAATGCGTTCATCTATAGCAACCTGCCGGGCTCGAACACCTACACCGATCCGTTGGTGGGTTCCGGCGAGTTGCCCACTTGCGACATGACCACCAATGCCGCCGGTCATCTGATTTCCACCGGCCGCAACTGCCACTATCCTTCCGACATGACCGGGCGCAACGCCTTCCGGCAACCCGGCGTGTACAACATCAACATGGCCATCGGGAAATACTTCCCGATCAACGAGCGCTTCAAGCTGCAGTTCCGCACCGAGTTCTACAATCTGCTGAACCACTCGAACTACTACGTTCAGACGAGTCAGGCGGACGCGGGCAACTACGGCACCAACGTTCCTTTCCAGATCATCGGCAAGAAGGGCGTGAATCCGGCAGCGGGCGTTCCCAACGAGCGGCGCTTCATCCAGATGGCTCTGAAGCTGACGTTCTAGCTAGTGGTTTCGCAGCCTAGTGCTGCTTCTGGGGGATGGGCAGAGGAGCTCATCCCCTTTTCTTATTTCCTGCGCTTCGTTCTTGCTTTCTCCAAACTGCACGCGCCCGCTATTCTTCACTTCTGTTCGTCAGAGTTCCCTCTAACCGCGCAGTCTCTTGTCGAACGGAAAATTCAGAGCAGATGCAGCTCTCGGATCAGTTCGGGACCAGACACTGGTAAACATCCACCAACCGTTTGCGACAAGGGACTAGTTCCCAGTTAATTCCGTTTCTGCATATTCTATGCAAGCTCAACCTACAAAATTTTGGATAACGAAAACGAGTGCTGACAAAGCACCACAAGAACTTTCGGCCTTGTCACCCGCGCTGCACCATTCGTCACAGGTCATTTTTGGTGACCAAACTGCCACTGCAAGGGATGAATTCGGGATCTGCCGAGGACCAACCACGCCATTACGAGTGACCGTACGGCTCAGAGAATGGCGCTGCCCGCGGTCGCTGGGGCGATTCCAGCAAGTACCAACAGATCGGGAGAGCTGAGACATGATGAAGGCTAGCATTCACCACACGCGGATCCTCTGGGTAGTGTTGCTGCTGCTGTGGATGGCGTTTCTTGTCCTCCAGGTGGCGGCGCAGGTTGACACCGGCGTGATCGCTGGAACCGTCGTCGATACCTCCGGCGCCGTGGTTCCCGAGGCCTCAGTGACAGCGAAGAATCTTGCCACAGGGGTTGAGCGCACGGTTCAGACCAACTCTTCCGGCCAGTACAGCATCCCGGCCTTGCCGCCCGGGCAGTACGAGGTATCTGTGAAGAGCGCGCACTTCGGGGAGTACCGTGCCCGCGCTACTGTCACAGTCGGAGGCCACCTGACCCTCGATGCCACGCTGGCCGTCTCCAAGGCGGAAACAGTGGTGGAAGTGGTGGGTGAGGGCGGAACCCAGGTCAACACGCAAACCTATGAGCTTTCGCAGATCATTACTCCCCAGGAGATCGCCCAACTGCCCAGCCTCACCCGCAACCCTTATGACTTCGTGGCAGTGGCGGGCAACGTGAGCAGTGGCGATCGCACTACGGGTGACCAGAACACCACCGGGCGCGGTGTCGGCTATGCCATCAACGGTCAGCGAACATCCGGCACCGAGATTCTGCTCGATGGCGTGGAGAATATCGACCTGTTCACCGACACCGTCGGCCAGTCCATTCCTATCGACGGAGTGCAAGAATTTCGCGTCATCACCACCAACTTCGATGCGCAGTATGGACGCGCTTCGGGCGGCGTGGTGAACGTCTCCACCAAGTCCGGCACCAACGCCATTCACGGCTCGGTTTGGGAATTCAATCGGCTCGCCGCCTACACCGCCAACACCTACGACAACGATTCCAAGGACCTGCCGAAGGGGCAGTACACACGAAACCAGTTCGGCTATGCCGTCGGCGCTCCGATCATCAAGGACAAGCTGTTCATCTTCCAGACCACGGAATGGACGAAGGTGCGCAGCAACGCGAGTCTGAGCGCCTACGTGCCTACGCCGCAGTTGCTGGCTCTGACGGCGCCCAATACGCAGGCGTACTTCAACGCGTACGGAGCCAATAGCTTCTCTTTCGCTAATACCCTCAGCGTTGCCCAGGTGACGGCGGATGTGGGGTCGAAGGGAGCGTTTTCCCAGCTTCCGGCTTCTACTCCAGCGTTTGGGCTGTTGAATTTCAACGCGCCGGCGGATGCGGGAGGCGGCGTGCCCACCAACACCTACCGCATCCTCGGGCGTCTCGACTTCAACATGACCGATAAGACTCAGATGTTCTTCCGCTACGCGTTGGAGAACGTCGACAACTTCATCGGAGCTGATTTCGCCAGTCCCTACAGCCAATACAATGTTGGCGACGCTCAATACAACCAGAGCGCGCTGTTCTCCCTCAGCCACACCTTCAGCAATAGCTTGCTGGCCAACGTCAAGGTGAGCTACAGCCGCGTCAACATTGTCAACACCTATGACCAGGCCCAGGGAAACGTTCCAGAATTGTTGCTAAACTCTGCCCCGGTAACCCTGGGCACGGCCCCAGTGTTCCTGCCCGGCCTGTTTGCCCAATTTGCCGGCGCAGGCGGCCTGCCTTTTGGCGGTCCGCAGAACGTCATACAAATTACCCCGACGGTGGCCAAGACCAAGGGCCGGCACAGCCTGATGTTCGGCGGTTTGTTCGATTATCAGCAGATCAACAAAGCCTTCGGCGCATACGCCCAGGGCCTCGAGCAGACCGGCAAGAACAGTGGGCAGGGTGTGGACAACCTGGTGCTGGGACAACTGGCGTTGTTCCAGGCTGCCGTCTACCCGCAGGGAAAATTCCCCTGCGTGCGGGATCCCAACACCAATGCGCTGATCCAGACTCCCGACTGCACCCTTACGCTGCCGGCAGGGTCGCCCAGCTTCAAACGCAACTTTCGTTATAACGATTGGGCGATCTTTGCGCAGGATAGCTTCCGCGCCACGCCGCGGCTGACCCTGAGCCTGGGACTGCGCTATGAGCACTATGGCGTGCAGCACAACAGCGATCCCAACCTCGACTCCAACTTCTATTTCGGTTCAGGCTCCAACATTTATGAGCAGATCCGCAACGGATCGGTACAACTCGCTCCCAACAGCCCGGTGGGCGGCATGTGGAACCCGCGCTGGGGCACAGTGGCGCCGCGCGTTGGCTTTGCGATGGACTTGACGGGAGACGGCAAGACCAGCCTTCGCGGCGGATTTGGCATTAGCTACGAGCGCAACTTCGGTAACGTCACCTTTAACGTGATTCAGAACCCGCCGAACTATGCCAGTGTGCAGTTGACACCGGCGAACTTGGGCGTCCCCATTCCCATTACCAACGACAACCTGGGACCATTCAGCGGCGCCAACGGTTCGGTGCCTCTGTCGCCGTCCAGCCTGCGGCACGTCAGCCAGGATATTCAAGTGGCGCAGACGCAGTTCTGGAGCCTGGCGATCGAGCGTGAATTGGCCCGGCAGACTGTATTCGCGGTTGAGTACGCGGGCGCGCACGGCGTTCACCTATACGACATTTCGTCGTTTAATCCGCTGGGCGGCGGCCAGGAATACCTGGGCGATCCATTCAACGGAATCTTCACCCGCACCAATCAGCAATACACTGGAATCAACACCCGCGGCAGCAATGGCGGCTCCCACTACAACGCTCTGAATCTCCGCTTTCAGAGCTCGAACCTGCATCACACCGGTTTGAACCTGGTGGCGAACTACACCTGGTCGCACTCGCTCGACGATCTGAGTTCGACCTTCTCGGACAGCTTGCAAGGCGCGTCCAACGGCATTGGCAACCTCGGCTATCTGGATCCACGTAATCCTGGGCTGGACTGGGGAAGTTCGGATTACGACATCCGGCACCGCTTCTCGGTTACACCGCTCTGGCAGACGCCGTGGTTCAGCAGCGGTAAGGGTTGGCAGCGCCAGGTGCTGGGCGGCTGGACCCTGGTGCCGGTGTTCAGCATCCGCTCGGGCGTGCCCTTCTCCGTGTACGACAGCACCAACTCGCTTAACTTCGGCACTCCCGGATGGCCGCGCTATGAGCCTTCGACGCCAATTGGCAGCTATGCGACGGGCTCGGCCGTGGCGGTTGGTCCCAACGTCTTCAACCTGCTCACACTCCCGGCGGCGGCTTCGGAAAACCCCTTCGACCCAGTGCTGGGCATTTCCGACTTCGGACCATTTCCGGCCGACATGACGCACCGGAACACCTTCCGCGGACCGGGCGCCTGGACCTTCGACTTCGCGGTGACCAAGTCCTTCAAGCTCACCGAACGAATGGGGCTGGAATTCCGCGCTGAAGGGTTCGACATCTTCAACCACCACAACTACTACGTCAACGGCTCCAACCTTGACGTGCCGAATTTCGCCGGCGGCATTCCCATCGTTCAGGCAGCTAAGGGCGGACTCGGTATCGCTGCCATCGGCGGCAACCACGACGAGCGACGCTTCGGCCAGTTCGCGCTCCGCTTGACCTTCTAGTTCTTGCAGCCTTGGCTGCTTCGGGGGATGAGCCCAGCTCATCCCCTTTTTTTGTTTCCGATTCGCTCAGCCCGGGCGCCAGCTGCCCTAGCAGGCTGCTGAAAAACAAGTAGGATCAGGGTTAACCTGTCTTCTGCGGGTGTCTCTTATAGCATTCCGTTCGTCGCTGTCCGGAGCGATGGATGGCCGACCGGTTTTGGCGTACAGCCTGTTGAACCGAGATCTCAGGTCGCGCAAGGCTTCATCGGTCAGTGCACGCACTGGACGGAGAGCATGGTCGTTCGGGACACGCTGTTCGGGGCTTACCTAGCTGAACACGCCTAGCTGTTGCTCGTCATCTCCACGCATGTGTTCTTCTTACCAGCTTCGCCTGTGGAAACATGCATGATTTCAGCGTAGAGTTACTGGGCGTGAACCACAGACCGAACGCTCCTAACGCCCGGCGAGTTGTTGTCGGCCTCGCAAGTGTTCTGCTCGTTATGAGCCTTCTCCCGATGCGGTATCTGGCATCACCGAGCTGGGACGTTTGGGTTGCAACGGATGACGGCAAGCCCCGTGCGGGCATCAGCGTCCGCCTTGTATATCAAAACTACTCTGCTGAAGGCCAATCGCATGAAGTCACTTTGAGAACAGATGAGAATGGACACATTCTGTTCCCGGCACAGTACGGAAGGGCATCTCTACTTCAACGGTTGGTTTACACGGTCTCCTCCGCTGGGGCTGGCATTCATGCGAGTTTTGGACGGCACGCTTACATCTTCGCGTTCGGAGACGGTTACGAAGGAACCGCCGTTACCGGCAAGTACGTAGCCGGTTGGCGTGGCACTCCCGAGTCGATGGAATCCAGAATCGTTGTCCGCAAAGCGGGAAGTTGACACGGGCATAGAGATTTTCGGCGTTGGCCTGAGTTTTTCCGCAACCTGCTAGGGGAAATCATGTAGAAAGGGCGGTACCGTGTTCTCGGTTTCTTCTTGCAGTGGTCTGCCGCTGAAGGGACTGTCGATCTGCCTGGCCATATCGGCCGCAACCACCTTGGGACGATCCCTGCAAATCTCCCTTTCCCCGTAGGGCTATTCCGTGAAATCTACGAAATTGTGAAATGAGTAAGTTCCTCCGTTCCGAACGTCCCAACAAATCGCCGCTTCATCGCGAAGTAATCGTCGCCTAATCCCATTGGACTATGGTGACCAAACTGCCTAGCAAAGGGATGACTCCGGTATGCGTTCCGGGATCAACCTGTGCAGCAAATGACGATTTCGTTCATCGCAGCGGCTTTGAAGTTTGAAATCTTAGCGGCAGAAACGAAATCAGAGCGCAAGTAATCGGCAAGGTCATCAGGAGGAATCACGATGAGAAGTACGCTCTTGGAAGGCGGGCGAAGTCGGCGGAGTGCAGGCTTCGTGATTGCCATTCTCATGCTGCTCCTTACATTTTCGGGAGCGGCGCTGGCGCAATTTGAAAAAGGATCGATCGGCGGAACGGTGACCGATGCTTCCGGCGCGGTCGTAGTCGGCGCCGCGATCACCGTCACCGATACTGGCACCAATGCCGTTCGCACCACTACCACGGACAGCGCGGGAGGCTACACCGTCACCAACCTTCCGCCTGCCGTGTACGAAGTGAAAGCTTCCGCCAAGGGATTTGGTGATATCTCGCAAAAAATCCAGGTATCGCCGGGAGTGCGCGGCAGCCTCGACATTCAATTGAAGGCGGCAGGGACGGAAACCACCGTCGAAGTCGTAAGTGCAGCGGAGACGCAGGTAGACACCGAGAGCTCTTCGCTTACGCAGGTCGTCGATACGAAGAGAGTGGCGCAGCTACCCTCGCTGAC
>Ga0187776_10002126_pt1 | contig 10044 bp, 7 predicted proteins | sample 0216_BV02_MP12_2_FD_132426 | JGI IMG/M metagenome (GOLD analysis project Ga0187776, IMG submission 132426) | Tropical peat soil microbial communities from peatlands in Department of Meta, Colombia - 0216_BV02_MP12_20_MG | ecosystem: Environmental > Terrestrial > Soil > Wetlands > Peat | place...
ACAATTGATTTACGTGACATTGGTTTTAGTGACGGCGGTGGTCCAGGGCAACACGGTCACTCTTTTCCCAGTCCTGGTGGGGACGGTTGGGCTAACCATTCTTTCCGGGCTGCATTACATCTATCGGGGAATTCGTCATCTGAATTCAGAGCAGGCCTAGCGGGTGCTCTACCAACCCCGGAACAAAACCATCGGAGAAAAGGCCAGTTTAATGGACGGTCGAACCCGGTGGCTCGGCATTATTGGTTACCCCATCCGGCATTCCCTTTCCCCGTTAATGCACAACGCGGCTTTTGAAGCGCTGGATATGAACTACTGCTACATTGCCTTGGCGGTAGAACCCCGCCGGATGCGATCCGCAGTAAATGCATTGCAATCGCTGGGGTTCCGCGGTTTCAACGTGACGATTCCGCACAAGCAACGGATCATGGCTTTTATGGACCGTTTAACTTCGGAGGCCAAGCTCATTGGAGCGGTGAACACGGTTGAAATCCAACGGGACCGGCTGATCGGTCACAATACCGATGGCCGAGGATTCACCGGGGCCTTGAGGGAGGAGACGGGTTGTTCGGTAACCGGGCAACGGGTCCTGCTTTTAGGGGGAGGAGGGGCGGCCCGAGCGGTCGCGTTTCAATTGATCCTTGAGGGCGTAAGGACGTTGTTGATCGCAAACCGTTCATCGCAAAGGGCCCAGGGGTTAGCCCGGAATATACGGCGATTGTCGAATCGGTGCGCCATTTCCGTCCTCCCTTGGGATGAAGGGGCCCTTAAAAAATGCGCCCAAGAGTCTGATATCATTATTAATGCCACATCGGTTGGGATGAATCCGTTCGACCCGCCCCTTCTTTCCTCCACTATTTTGAGACCGCATCATGTGGTGTGCGATCTGATTTATAAACCACCGGTGACGGCTCTGCTCAAACAGGCCAAAAAGGCAGGAGCCACGGCGGTTTCAGGGCTTGGGATGTTGGTCCATCAGGGGGCACTTTCCTTTGAAATTTGGACAGGTCGGCGACCTCCTTTGGATATTATGCGAGAGGCCATCCGTCAGGCCCTCATGCCATAGAAGCACGTACGCGACATTGACAATTTGAAAACGAACCAGTAAACTGAAAAAGCAGAGGTTTCGTTCATCCGAATTAGAGGAAGCAACCTTGGTTCCTGAACGATTAGGTAAAGTGCTCACGGCGGCTCGGGCCATTTCGGAGGAACAGCTCCAGAAAGCTCTCCTCGTTCAAAAAAAGGAGGGCGGCCACTTGGGAAGCATCCTCGTCAAGATGAATTTTATTGAAGAGGATAAGCTTCTGAAGTTTCTTAGCCAACATTACGGTGTTCCCGCCATCGATCTTTCCAAGGTCCAGATCGATCCCGCTGTCACAAAACTGGTGCCGGTTGAAGTCGTTCATAAACACCACGTCATTCCGGTCAAACGATCCGGCGCCACGCTCAGCTTGGCGATGGCCGACCCTACCAATGTCTTTGCGGTGGATGATATCAAATTCATGACCGGATACGAGATTGAGCCCCTGATTGCCTCGGATACGGCCGTGATGGCGGCCATTGCTAAGTCGTATGATGTCTCCACAAAACAACTCCAGACGGTGTTGAAAGACATGGAAGTCCTTGAAACTGATGCGAATCTCTCCGTCATTCATGAAGAGGAAGTGGATATTAACCAATTGAAGGCGGAGGTAGAGGATGCGCCGGTGGTGAAGCTGGCGAATCTGATCTTGGTTGAGGCGATCAAGAAAAAAGTGAGCGATATACACATCGAGCCGTACGAAAAAAGTTTCCGGGTGCGGTACCGATTGGACGGATCCCTTTACGAAGTGATGGCTCCTCCGAAGAAATTACAAGCGGCGCTGACCTCCCGTTTGAAAATCATGGCCAGTTTGGACATCGCCGAACGGCGACTACCTCAAGATGGGCGCATCAAAATGAAATTCGAGGATAAAGAAGTCGACCTCCGCGTTTCTTCTCTTCCGTGTCTGTTCGGCGAAAAGATTGTGATGCGGCTCTTGGATAAAAGCAATCTGACGTTGGATCTGACCAAACTGGGTTTTGAACCCAATGCCCTTGAAAATTTTATGAAGGCGATCGGCAGTCCGTATGGAATGGTGTTGGTTACGGGTCCAACGGGAAGCGGTAAGACCACCACGCTGTATTCCGCCTTGAACTATATTAATACTATCGATGTGAACATCATGACGGCCGAGGATCCGGTCGAGTACAATTTGATGGGGATCAATCAGGTCCAAATGAAGGACGAAATCGGTCTTAATTTCGCGGCCGCACTCCGTTCTTTCCTGCGACAAGATCCCGACATTATCATGGTGGGGGAAATCCGGGATTATGAGACGGCTGAGATCGGGGTCAAGGCGGCCCTGACTGGCCATCTGGTATTGTCTACGTTGCACACCAACGATGCACCCAGCACGATCAACCGACTTCTTAATATGGGCATCGAGCCGTTCTTGGTGGCTTCGTCGGTGGTCTTGATCCTGGCCCAGCGGTTGGTCCGAAGGGTCTGTAAAGACTGTAAGGCAGTTGAAACGATTCCGGTCCAAACACTGGTCAAAGGGGGTATGTCGGAGGAGGAAGCTAAGAACGCGGTCTGTTATAAAGGCAAGGGATGCCAAACCTGCGCCGATACGGGCTATAAGGGCCGGGTCGCCTTGTATGAGGTGATGCCCATCGGGGAAGAGGTTCGTGAATTGGTTCTCCAGGGTGCATCAGCGGATGAGATCAAAAAGCGGGCGATTGGCGCGGGGATGAAAACGTTGCGCATGAGCGGCTTGGCCAAGGTCCGTGAAGGATTGACCACGTTGGAAGAGGTTGTGGAATCGACTTTTTCGGATTGATTTAGAAAGTACAGAAAGAGGGACAATGTGGGCTTCAGCGATAAGATTGGATCGTTATTAAATCCGCAAGGCTGCTTGTTATAATAATATAAATAGAAGGAGACGAATGGCCAATCTCTATCAGTTGCTCCAGACCATGATCGAAAAAGGTGCTTCCGACCTCCACATCACCACCGGAAGTCCGCCGCAGATTCGGGTGGATGGCGATCTGGTTCCGTTAAACATCCCGCCTCTGACGCCCGCCGAGACCAAACAACTGGTATACAGCGTTCTAACCGACGCCCAAAAGCACAAATTTGAAGAAGAAACCGAACTTGATTTCTCATTTGGATTGAAAGGGTTGAGCCGATTTCGCGCGAACGTCTTTATGCAGCGCGGGGCTGTGGCTTCCGCGATTCGGACCATTCCGTTCAAGATCATGACCTTTGATGAACTGGGACTGCCTCCCGTTGTGCGGGAACTGGTCAAGCGTCCCCGCGGCCTGATTCTGGTGACCGGTCCGACGGGAAGCGGGAAATCGACCACCCTGGCCACAATGATCGACACCATAAACAGCGAGCGACATGAGCATATTGTGACGATCGAGGATCCGATCGAGTTCCTTCATCCGCACAAGAAATGCCTGGTCAACCAACGGGAGGTCAATTCGGACACCAAATCCTTCAAATCCGCCCTCAAATATATTCTCCGGCAGGATCCCGATGTGGTTCTGGTCGGGGAAATGCGTGATCTTGAAACGATCGAGGCCGCTTTGACGATTGCAGAGACCGGTCACCTCACCTTGGCCACGCTTCATACCAACTCTTGTGCCCAGACAATCAACCGGATCATCGATGTGTTTCCGCCGTTTCAGCAACCCCAGGTGCGGGCTCAGTTGTCGTTCGTTCTGGAGGGGGTTATGTCTCAGCAGCTCATGGCCAAGGCGAGCGGGCAGGGACGGGTCCTCGCGCTGGAGATCATGGTCCCCACTCCCGCGATCCGCAACTTGATCCGTGAGGACAAAGTCCATCAGATCTACTCCACCATGCAAACCGGGCAATCGAAACATGGTATGCAGACGATGAATCAGTCGTTGTCCGAACTCTACCAGAGACGCTTGATCACCTATGACGATGCCATTACCCGGAGCAGCAACGTCGAAGAGCTGATCAATATGATAGGCCGTAGCGGGACGGCTCCACAACTTGCTAGGGAACAGCGGGCGGTTCGGTAACCGAAGGATACGGTGAATTTATGGCAACGTTTGCCTGGACAGGGAAGACGAGACAAGGAGCCCAGCAGAAGGGCGAAATCGTGGCCAAAACCCGCGAGGAGGTAATCGGGCTTCTTCGTAAGCAGAATATCCTGGTGACCTCGATCCAGCAAAAGGCTGGCGCATTTAGTCTCAAATTCGGTCTCGGCGGCGGGTCTGTAACGGACAAGGATATCGTGATATTCACGAGGCAGTTTGCCACGATGATCGATGCCGGTTTGCCGCTTGTCCAATGCCTTGAAATTCTATCGACCCAGACCGAAAACAAATTTCTTGCCAAGGTGGTGGGTGAAGTTCGGCAAGAGGTTGAATCGGGTTCCACCTACGCCGATGCTTTGAGGAAACATCCAAAGGCGTTTGACGATTTGTATGTGAATATGGTGGCGGCCGGCGAAGCCGGGGGTATTCTCGACACGATCCTTAACCGTCTGGCCAAACATATAGAGAAGGCCGCGAAGTTGAAAAAACAAATAAAATCGGCCATGGTCTACCCGGTCACGATTATGGGCGTGGCCGTCATCATTGTGGCCATCTTGATGATCTGGGTCATTCCGGTCTTCGCCAAAATGTTTTCCGATTTCGGCGGAGCGCTTCCCGCACCGACCCAGATCGTCATCAACGCCAGCAATTTCACCAAGCACTACGCACCCTATATGGCCGTTGGAGCTGTGCTGGGTTGGATTGGATTTAAACGGTTCTACAGAACACAGACGGGTCGCAAACTCATGGATCGTACATTCTTAAAGATGCCGGTGATCGGTGATCTTATCCGGAAAGCGGCCGTCGCCAAATTTACTCGAACCCTGGGGACCTTGATCAGCAGCGGGGTCCCGATCCTGGAGGGACTGAATATCACGGCCAAAACGGCGGGCAACAAGGTCATTGAACAAGCGATCGTTACGGCCCGACAGAGCATCAGCGAAGGAAAAACGGTTTCCGATCCTCTCGGTAAGACGAATGTATTTCCCCCGATGGTGGTTCAGATGATTGCGGTGGGTGAAACCACGGGGGCTTTGGATGCGATGCTGGGAAAAATTGCCGATTTTTATGAGGAGGAAGTGGACGCGGCGGTCGCGGCTTTGACGTCTCTCTTGGAGCCGATGCTGATGGTTTTCTTAGGCGCCATCATCGGGTTCATTGTGGTGGCCATGTATCTGCCGATCTTCAAGATGGCCGGGACGATATAGGGTTAAGAAATTCATCCAATTTTTCTGGTGTATTATTTCTGTTTGACGCAACGGCGACGTACACCTCATTCCCGAAGGTTCCGGTCTCGCATCCGGAACGAGTTATAGCCGCTTTTCCTCCCGTTCTGATTTCAAAAACCGGATTGTGATGGGTGTGATGGAGCTTCAATGGATCCAGCAGGAAGAAATACGTGCCAAGCTCAAATGGCTCATGGTCCTGCGTGTGGTGATCGTTACGGTATTGTTGGGTACCTCAATCGTTCTTCAGGTGGGTTACGGACATATCGGGAAGACGACCACCTCATTTTCCTACCTGATCGTTTCAACTTATTGTCTCACGATTGTTTACAGCCTCCTGCTTAATCGGCTGAAAAGCCTCACGCTGTTTGCCTATGTTCAAATCTTATTTGATCTGATCTATGAAACCCTTCTGGTCTATTTGACGGGTGGGATTGAAAGCCCGTTTTCACCCTTTTATATGATCACTTCGATTGCTGCGAGCGTGATCCTGGGCCGGAAAGGCGGAGGTCTGACCGCCTCCATGGCCAGCGTCCTGTTCGGTCTGCTCGTGGATCTTCAATTTTTTGGATTTTTACCCGAAACGGGAGCCAGCACCTATTCCAGTCGGGAAACGCTTTATTTTCTTTTTTTAAATGTCGTCGGGTTTCTAACCGTGGCTTATTTAAGCGGAGGACTGGCCGAAAAATTGAGCCTTACTCGGGAACGGCTGAAGGAAAAAGCGGCCGGGCTGGCCGAATTAAAGGCTTTTCACGAACATGTAGTGCAAAGCATGAGTACCGGCCTGATGACGACCGGCCTGTCCGGAGGGATCACCTCCTTTAATCGAGCGGCCGAAGAAATTATAGGGTACCGCTATGGAGAGGTGAAAGAAAGGCCTTGGTGGGAGATTTTCGGTTCGCCCGATCTGAAAGACTTGATCAGCGCCGAAAAACCGTTAATGGAACCGTTTCGATTTGACCGGGAGTGTCGCCGTAAAGACGGGGGGGGCCTGGTGTTGGGAATGACGGTATCCCCACTCAAGAACGAAGAAGGACAGCAGATCGGCGGTGTCTGGATCTTTCAGGACTTGACCCGTATTCGAAAGATGGAAATGGAGATCGAGCACAAAAAGAGACTGGCGACGATCGGTGAGATGGCCGCTGGGATGGCCCATGAAATCCGAAATCCCCTTGCATCGTTAAGCGGGTCCATGCAGGTGCTGAGTCGGGACCCGCGTCTCGATGATGAGGAATCGCACCGGCTGATGGAGATCGCCCTGCAAGAGACGGAACGGCTGAATAGCATCATCACGGCCTTTTTGTTGTACGCCCGGCCCTCGCCATTGAATAAAAAACGATGGGACATGAACCAACTCGTTAAGGACACATTAAGCCTCCTTCGAAAAGACAAGGAGTATCAGGACAACATTGATATTCAGTGGAATCTGGCTCCGGGGGATCTCGAGGCCGTTGTGGATGCGGACCAGATCCGTCAAGTTTTTTGGAATCTGTTGATCAATTCGTGTCAGGCCATGCCCCGGGGGGGGCGGCTGCTCGTGACAACCCGTCATTTGACCATGCGCCCCGATCGAAAGTCCCCTGAAACAGCATGGGTCGAAGTGACATTCTCAGACAACGGTCATGGGATCCAGAAAGAACATATGGACAAGATCTTCTACCCCTTTTTTACAACCAAGGATCGAGGGTCTGGTCTTGGCCTTTCGATCGTGCACCGCGTGATCGAGGCCCATCAAGGCCGAGTGCATGTCGAGAGCCAGCCGGGCGAAGGAACCCGGTTTATCCTTTTACTGCCGGTCGGAGAAGCGATGACCGCCGCCCGACATGAAAAATCAAGGAGCCGTTGAACGTGGAGAAGATCTTAGTCGTCGATGATGAGAAAAGCATGCGGGATTTCCTGAGCATTGTGCTCAAGAAGGAAGGCTACGCGGTAACGACCGCCGAAGACGGAGAGACGGCAAGCCGGTTGGTCCAACAAGAAATATTTGATCTGGTTTTGACGGATGTAAAGATGCCCAAGATGAACGGCCTGCAAGTCCTCAAGACGGTGAAGGAGGCATCGCCCGACACCATTGTCGTCATGATCACAGCCTTTGCTTCCACCGAAACGGCGATTGAGGCGATGAAGGAAGGGGCCTATGACTACCTCACCAAGCCGTTTCAAATCGAGGAAGTGAGGTTGATTATCCAGAATGCATTGGAGAAAAAACGGCTCCGAGCCGAGAACCAACTTTTAAAAAAGAAAGTGAAAGGGGCCGCCACTCTGGAGGACATTATCGGCCGAAGTGGCGCCATGCAGAATGTGATTCAAGTGATCAAGAAAGTCGCGAATACCCAGAGCAATGTGCTGATCCTGGGTGAAAGCGGAACCGGAAAGGAACTCGTTGCGCAGGCGATTCATTCCGACAGCCTGCGGAAGGACAAACCCTTTGTCACCGTCAATTGCAGCGCGCTTCCCGAGCCTCTTCTTGAGAGCGAACTGTTCGGACATATGAAGGGATCTTTTACAGGAGCGCATACCAATAAACCGGGCTTGTTTGAGATCGCTCATGAGGGGACGATTTTCCTGGACGAGATTGGAGATACTCCGTCGGGAATTCAGGCGAAGCTTTTACGCGTCTTGGAGGAAAAAGAGTTCCGCAGAATCGGGGGGACGCAAAATATCCGTGTCGATGTTCGAATCATTGCGGCCACAAACAAAGACCTCGAAAAGGCAGTTGCGGAGGGGACGTTTCGCGAGGACCTTTATTATCGACTGGATGTCATCCCCATTCATCTTCCGCCGCTGCGGGAGCGGGTGGAGGATATCCCGCTCATGGTCCGCCATTTCCTCACGATTATGAATCAAGGATTGAATAAGAAGATCCGGACGGTCACACCCGAAGCCATGAAAGCTTTGCAGGCCCATTCTTGGCGTGGAAATGTGCGAGAGCTGGAAAATGTCATCGAGCGCGTTGTGGCGTTGACGACCGGAGAGGCCATCGAACTCAATGATGTCATAGAATGTCTCCAGAGGCCGGCGAATTTTAAGGAATCGTTATTAACGACGCTCCCACCGGAAGGACTGGATCTGGACAAAGTGATCGGCGACCTAGAAAAAACGCTTCTCTTGAAGGCCCTGGAGCGAACCAATTGGGTCAAACGGGACGCGGCCAATCTGCTGCAGCTGAACATGCGGTCTTTCCGGTATCGCCTTGAAAAACACAGCATCCGAAAACATCGAGAACCCGGATCTCTTCCGGATGCACCGGAGGAGGATGAGAAGGAACCGGATGCCTCGGCTTCTTAAACGACTCTGATCACCTTCCACCGAATTTCATTGGATGACCCCTCTCGCATGCGCGCACGATCGACCGTAACCGTACACGCACCGGCCAAGATTAATCTCCTGTTGTATGTCCTGGAGCGTCAATCCACCCGATACCATAAAATCGTTTCTTTGATGCAGATGGTTAATCTTCAGGATCGATTGAGCTTGAGGCTGCGGCCGATCCGGTACGGGATCCGGATTGTGACGAGGGCTCAAACCCTGCCCTTGGGTGAGGACAATCTGATCACCCGGGCGGCGCGGGCATTCATGAAGCATTACGGGGTAGAGACCGTCTTGCGAATCGAACTGGATAAAAAGATCCCGATCGGCGCCGGCCTCGGCGGCGGAAGCAGTGATGCGGCGGCGACGCTTCATGGTCTTTGCGGTCTGCACCGATTGACCCCTCCGGGGAGTGAACTCGCAGCCCTGGGGCGGGCTCTGGGTAGCGATGTTCCGTTTTTTTTCGGAGGACCGACCGCTTGGGTTTCCGGGATCGGAGACCGGATTAATCCGACTTCATTGGGAGAAAACCTCTGGGCCGTGTTGGCCAACCCCGGGTTTGAGGTCCCGACCGCTTGGGTCTATTCCGAACTGGATCGGGTCCGGGCCGAAGGATTAACCCGGCCAGGATCATTTCTTAAAAAAATAGGATTGACTTCGGACCGGAATCGGCTTAAAATCTCCTCCCGTGCGAGCAAGGCCTTCCCGCTGACGATACGATCATTCCCCCTCCACAATGACTTGGAAGTGATCACGATCAGACGATTTCCGGTCATTGAGACCATGAAGGAGCGCCTGTGTTCATTGGGAGCGAAGGAAGCCATGATGTCCGGTAGCGGACCGACCGTGTTTGGACTTTTTCCGGATCGTCTGTCCGCACATGCGGCGGCGGTGATCCTTCGACACGATGCGGCGGCGGGATGGGGTCGACGACACGGAGGCTGGACGATCTGGGTGACACGGCTGTTGAACCGGTCCCCGTGGTAAACCGAGAGCCGCCTCGGGCGTGGGAATACGGAGAGACACTGTCCCGGGCCGAATCGAACCGCTCGATGATTGACGAGGATATTCGGAGGTCGTCCAACGGTAGGACAGCAGCCTTTGGAGCTGCGAATTGGGGTTCGAGTCCCTACCTCCGAACCAATAACAAACATTGGGACCACTCCGGGGCCGCGGGGCGTCCTCACTGTGCCGATGAAATGGCAGGGTTGATGTGTTAAACGAGCTTAAACTGATTTCGGGAAATTCGAATATTCCCCTGGCCAAGGAGATCTGCGATCACCTCGGTATCGCATTGGGCGCGGCCACCGTTTTGACGTTCAACGATGGGGAAATTCTTGTCCGGATCGAGGAAAACGTCCGAGGGATGGATGTGTTTGTTGTTCAATCCTGTTCGGATCCGGTTAACAAGCATATC
>Ga0187776_10002127_pt1 | contig 10041 bp, 4 predicted proteins | sample 0216_BV02_MP12_2_FD_132426 | JGI IMG/M metagenome (GOLD analysis project Ga0187776, IMG submission 132426) | Tropical peat soil microbial communities from peatlands in Department of Meta, Colombia - 0216_BV02_MP12_20_MG | ecosystem: Environmental > Terrestrial > Soil > Wetlands > Peat | place...
AGTCGCCGGCACCTGGAAGGACCTGACCGACAACGTCAACTTCATGGCATCGAACCTGACCGCGCAGGTCCGTAACATCGCGGAGGTGGCGACCGCTATCGCCAACGGCGACCTGTCAAAGAAAATCACCGTCGACGTGCGTGGCGAGCTGCTCCAACTCAAGGAAACGCTCAACACCACCACCGACCAGTTGCGCTCTTTCGCCGGCGAAGTGACGCGTGTCGCGCGCGAAGTCGGCACCGAAGGGCGTCTCGGTGGTCAGGCCAACGTGCCGGGTGTCGCCGGCACCTGGAAAGACCTCACCGACAACGTCAACTTGCTCGCGGCGAACCTGACTACGCAGGTCCGTAACATCGCGGAAGTTACGACCGCCGTGGCGCGCGGTGACCTGTCGCGCAAGATTACCGTCGACGTGAAGGGAGAAATTCTCGAGCTCAAGAACACCATCAACACGATGGTGGACCAGCTCAACGCCTTTGCCTCCGAAGTCACCCGCGTGGCGCGCGACGTGGGTACCGAAGGTCTGCTCGGCGGCCAGGCGGTGGTGCCTGGCGTTGCCGGCACGTGGAAGGACCTGACCGATACCGTCAACGTTATGGCGGCGAACCTGACCGAACAGGTGCGCGGCATCGTGAAGGTGGTGACCGCGGTCGCCAACGGCGATCTCAAGCAGAACCTGACAGTGAAATCGAAGGGTGAAGTCGCGGCACTGGCCGAGACGATCAACAACATGACCGACACGCTGGCGACCTTCGCCGATCAGGTGACCACCGTGGCACGCGAAGTCGGCGTAGAAGGCCGCCTCGGCGGTCAAGCCAACGTGCCCGGCGCTGCCGGCACCTGGAAAGCGCTAACTGGTAACGTCAACCTGCTGGCGGCAAATCTGACCACGCAGGTGCGCGCGATCGCGGAGGTCGCCACTGCGGTGACCAAGGGCGACCTGACACGATCGATTCAGGTAGAAGCGCGCGGCGAAGTCGCCGAACTAAAAGACAACATCAACACGATGATCGACAACCTGCGCCTGACCACGGATCGCAATACCGAGCAGGACTGGCTGAAGACCAATCTCGCCAAGTTTACCAACATGCTGCAGGGTCAGCGCGACTTGACCACGGTTGGTCGCCTGTTGCTGAGCGAACTTACGCCGCTGGTCAACGCACAACTCGGCGTCATCTACCAAGTGGAAAGCGAGGAACTGCAGTCGATGCGGCTCCTCGCGGCATATGCAGACGACGGCGCCAACGGGCACCCGGCGCGGATTCGGGTCGGCGAAGGCCTGATCGGCCAATGTGCGGCGGACCGCCGGCGCATGCTGATTACCAACATGCCGACCAGTGCGGTGCCGATCGGAACGGCGCTTTTCAAAATGACGCCGTCCAACATCATCGTCTTGCCGGTTCTATTCGAAAACCAGGTCAAGGCCGTCATCGAACTTGCTTCGGTTTCCGAATTCACCACCCTGCAGAGGATGTTCCTCGAACAGCTGACCGACAGCATCGGCATCGTGCTCAATTCGATCGAAGCGACGATGCAGACCGAAGGCCTGCTCAAACAGTCGCAACAGCTCGCCGGTGAATTGCAGACACAACAGCGCGAGTTGCAGCAGACCAACGATCAGCTCGAACAGAAGGCGCAACAGCTCGCAGAGCGCAACGTCGAAGTCGAAAGAAAGAACCAGGAAATCGAGCAGGCCCGCCGTGCGCTCGAAGAAAAGGCAGCGGAACTGGCGCTCACCTCAAAGTACAAGTCGGAATTCCTTGCCAACATGTCGCACGAGTTGCGGACGCCATTGAACAGTATTCTCATCCTTGGCCAACAGCTCGCCGACAACCCCGATGGCAACCTCACTGGCAAGCAGACGGAATTCGCCCGCACGATTCACGGCGCTGGCACCGACCTGCTCAACCTGATCAGCGATATTCTCGACCTGTCGAAGATCGAATCCGGCACCGTCACGGTGGAAGCGGAGGAGATTTTCTTCTCCAACCTGCTCGACGCAGTCGGCCGTCCGTTCCGACACGAGGCCGAGACCAAGCAGCTTTCATTCAATGTGGAACTCGATGCCACGCTCGGGCGAAGCCTAGTGACCGATTCCAAGCGCCTGCAGCAGGTGCTCAAAAATCTGCTGTCGAATGCGTTCAAGTTCACCGAGCGCGGCGGCGTTCAGCTTCGCGTTTCCGCGGCGAGTCGCGGTTGGACACCCACTCACCCGATCCTCAGTCAGGCGCAGTGCGTGGTCGCTTTCGAGGTTGCGGATACCGGCATCGGTATTCCGGCCGAAAAGCAGAAGATCATCTTCGAAGCCTTCCAACAGGCTGATGCCAGCACCAGCCGCAAATACGGCGGCACTGGATTGGGACTTGCGATTAGCCGCGAGTTATCAAACCTGCTGGGCGGAGAAATTCACCTGCGCAGCTCCCCCGGCGTCGGCAGCACTTTCACACTTTACCTGCCCATCACCTATGCTGGGCCGTCCGCTGCGGTCCGAGCAGCGAGCGGGACCGCCGCGACAGCGACGGAGGCGGTCGGTGCGCCGATCGTCCTGCCTGAACGTGTCATTGAGCAGATTCCCGACGACCGGCACGAAATTGAGCCGGGCGATTCGATCCTGCTCATCGTCGAGGACGACCCGCACTACTGCCGCGTCCTGATCGATCTCGCGCGTGACAAGGGCTTCAAGGTGCTGGTGGCGGCGCGAGGCGCCGACGCACTCGAACTTGCCAAGCAGTATCAGCCGAGCGCCGTTTCACTCGACGTTTTTCTGCCCGACATGCTGGGCTGGAGCGTCTTGAGCCAGCTCAAGCAGAATCCGCTGACGCGGCACATTCCGGTGCAAATCATCACACTTGACGAAGATAAACATCACGGCCTGGCGCGTGGTGCATTTTCTTTCGTCACCAAACCGACCACAACCGAGGGCGTGGAGGCCGCACTTCGCCGGATCAAGGAATATGCGACCCCACGACGCAGACGTCTGCTGGTCGTCGAAGATAATCCGGCTGAGCAGATGAGCATTTCCGAATTGCTCGGATATGACGATGTGGAGATCGAAACCGCGGGCACCGGACGTGACGCACTCGCGGCGCTGCGCCGCGAGCCGGCCGATTGCGTGGTGCTTGACCTGCGGCTGCCCGACATGTCCGGCTTCGAGGTGCTTGAGGAGTTGCGCGCTGACGACAAATTGTCGGAAGTGCCCGTGGTGGTCTTCACCGGCCGCGAGCTGAGCGCCGAAGAGGATGCCCGGCTCCACACAATGGCGCGCAGCATCGTGGTCAAAGGCGTTGAATCGCCTGAGCGCCTGCTCGACGAGACAGCGCTTTTCCTGCACCGCGTGGTGACCGAACTACCGCCCGAAAAGCAACGCATGCTGGAACGGCTGACCAGCTCGGATGAAGACCTGATCGATCGGACCGTGCTGCTCGTCGACGACGACGCCCGCAACATTTTCGCGTTGAGCAGCGTGCTTGAGCGGCGCGGCATGCACGTTCTCACCGCAACCACGGGCAACGAGGCGATCCAGCTGATCGAGACAAATCCCGACATCGCGATCGTCCTGATGGACATCATGATGCCGGAGATGGACGGCTATCAGACTATGGCGGAAATCCGCAAGAACGCCAGATTCCGGCGCCTGCCGATCATTGCGCTCACCGCAAAAGCGATGAAAGGCGACCGGGAGAAATGTCTCGATGCCGGCGCGTCCGACTATCTGGCAAAGCCGGTGAATACTGAGCAACTGCTCTCCGCCCTTCGCATCTGGCTGCATCGCTGACGGTGGGGAAGCTCATGCTTGACGACAAGGTCAACATTCTCCTCGTCGACGATCAGCCGGCGAAATTGCTCACCTATCAGGCGATCCTGGCGGAAGTCGGCGAAAATCTGCTGTCTGCGAACAATGCGACGGAAGCGCTCGAACTGCTTTTGAAGAACGACGTCGCCGTCGTTCTCATTGACGTCTACATGCCGGACATCGACGGCTTCCAGCTGGCGGCCATGATCCGCAACCATCCCCGCTTTGAAAAAACGGCGTTGATCTTCATTTCCGCCATTCTGTTGACCGATGTCGATCGCTTGCGCGGCTACGAGATGGGAGCCGTCGACTACGTGCCGGTACCTGTCATTCCGGAGGTCCTGCGCGCCAAGGTCAAGGTCTTCGTCGAGCTGTTCCGCAAGACGCGCCAGCTTGAGCAGCTCAATCGCGAGCTTGAAGCGCGCGTCGCCGAGCGGACCGCAGCGCTTGCGGCGTCCACGCGGCAGCTTCGGCAAAGCGAGCGTCTGCGCAGCCTTGCGCTGGCCGGCGGTCAGATGGGCAGTTGGGAATGGAATGTTGCGCGCGGCACGGTCGTTTGGGACCAGGGCCAGTGTGAAATCTTCGGTGTCGAGCCGAGCACCTTTGTTCCTACTCTCGAAACCGTGCGCCCCCTTATCAACGAGGAAGATTTCGAATTGCTCGAGCGCGCCTTCCGAAAAGTTTCGAAAGACAATAATATTTTCCAGACAGAATTCCGCGTGCGGCGGCCGAATGGCGAGATCCGTTGGTGTACCGGCACGGCGGCCGCCAGTTTCGACGACAAGGGGCGCCTGATCTGGTTGAGCGGCGTCACATCCGATATCACCGAACGCAAACGCGCCGAAGAACGTCAGATCCTGTTGGCCGAGGAGGTCGATCACAGAGCGCGCAATGTCGTCGCCGTCGTACAATCGATTATGCGTCTCACGCGTGCCAACAGCATTGACGAATATATCGGCGCGCTCGATGGCCGCATCGGCGCGCTTTCGAACGCGCATCGGCTGCTCGCGGGCTCGCGCTGGGAAGGAGCCGATCTCTCGCGTCTTGTCGAGGAGGAATTTGCCCCCTACCGCGCCGCTGGCAAGGAACGCGTCGCAACGAGCGGGCCCGCCATCCTGCTGCCGCCCGCCACCGCGCAAACGATCGCCCTGGCGTTGCACGAGTTGGCGACCAATGCGGCGAAGTACGGTGCGCTCTCAACAGATGAAGGTCGGGTCAAGCTCGCGTGGCGTATCGAACATGGCAAGATCAAACTGACCTGGATCGAATCCGGCGGGCCGGAAATCAGTGCGCCTCAGCGGCAGGGTTATGGCAGTCGCGCCATCATCGCCGGCATCGAACGCCAGCTTGGCGGTGTGGTAAATTTTGACTGGCATACCAGCGGCCTGCACTGCACATTGTCTTTGCCGCACGATAGCCAGGCGGATTCCGCCAAGCTACAGGTATTCAAATCGCACCAACTCGACGGCGCGCCGGTAGAGGCTGCTGCGTTGGACCCGAGCGATAGGCGCGTGCTTCTGGTCGAAGATGAACCGCTGGTGTCCATGATGCTGGCCGACATGTTGTCGGCCTTCGGACACAAGGTCGATGGCCCGTATAGCCGGTTCGGGGATGCCATCCATGCCGCCAAGACCAACAATCTCCAGGCGGGTATTCTCGACGTGAATCTGGGGGGCGAAAAAACCTACGCCGTCGCGGACATTCTCACCGATCGGAAGATTCCCTTTGCATTCGTGACCGGCTACGGACCGGATACCATCGTTTCCGAATTCGCCCACGCGCCAGTCCTGCAGAAACCAATTGAGGCGGCAAAACTCCACGCCTTGCTGCGTCAAATCGTGCGCTAAGTCATAGCGGGTTCACGTCGCGGCCTCATAATCTCCCTACACGGAAGGGTTGTTCCCTCTTTCCCCAGGAACTGGCTACAATCGGAGGCATGGATGCGGGGCATCGGTCCCGCATGTTTGCGGCCCAAAAATACTTCTCATGAGCATGACCCCGCAGGAGCGCCATAAGTCCGTTACAGTTAACGTTGGCGGTGTGACGGTGGGCGGTGGGGCGCCGATCGTCGTGCAGTCGATGACCAATACGGATACGGCCGATGCGGAGGCAACGGCGCTGCAGGTTGCGGCGCTCTGGCGCGCCGGCTCGGAGCTGGTGCGCATCACGGTCGATCGCGATGAGGCGGCGGCGGCCGTGCCGCGCATCAAGGAGCGGCTGGCCCAGCTCAATGTTCAGGTGCCGATCGTCGGCGACTTCCATTACATCGGACACAAGCTGTTGGCCGAGCATCCGGGCTGCGCCGAGGCACTCGACAAGTACCGCATCAATCCGGGCAATGTCGGCTTCAAGGACAAGAAGGACAAGCAGTTTTCGGCGATCGTCGAGATGGCGCTCAAATACGGTAAGCCGGTGCGTATCGGCGCCAACTGGGGCTCGCTCGACCAGGAGCTGTTAACGAAGCTGATGGACGAGAACGCCAAGTCGAAGACCCCGCGCGATGCGCGGCAAGTCACCCACGAGGCGATGGTGCAGTCGGCCTTGCTGTCGGCGGGGCGCGCCGAGGAAATCGGGCTGCCGAAGAACCGCATCATCCTCTCGGCCAAGGTCTCGGCGGTGCAGGACCTGATCGCGGTCTATGGCGAACTGGCGCGGCGCTGCGACTATGCGCTGCATCTGGGCTTGACCGAGGCGGGCATGGGCTCGAAGGGGATCGTGGCTTCCTCCGCCGCCATGGGGGTGCTGCTGCAGCAGGGCATCGGCGACACCATCCGCATATCATTGACGCCGGAGCCCGGCGGCGACCGCACGCGCGAGGTGCAGGTGGCGCAGGAGCTGTTGCAGACCATGGGTTTGCGGACCTTCGTGCCGCTGGTTGCCGCCTGTCCCGGCTGCGGGCGCACGACGTCGACGACGTTCCAGGAGCTTGCCGCCGACATCCAGGGGTTCATCCGCGACTCGATGCCGGAATGGAAGACGCGCTATCCGGGGGTTGAGATGCTCAGCGTGGCGGTGATGGGTTGCATCGTGAACGGTCCGGGGGAGTCAAAGCACGCCGATATCGGGATCTCGCTGCCCGGCACCGGCGAGCAGCCGACGGCGCCGGTGTTCATCGACGGCAAGAAGGCGGCGACCTTGCGCGGACCGACGCTTTCAGCCGACTTCAAGCAGATGGTAATAGACTATATCGAGCAGCGCTTCGGGACTCCCCGGCGCGCGGCTGAATAGACGCGCGGGGTTGCGCCGCACAGCGTCTGCGTTACGATCTTTAGGAAAGCGTTTTGCCGAAGGTGTCTGCATGAGTTCCCTGAGCAGCAAGGACGGCCCGCGCTATCGGCACGTGGCCGACGATTCGAAACCCTACGAAACGATTGAGGTCGAAAAGCTCACGCCGATCATTGGCGCGGAGATCGGCGGCGTCGATCTAGCAAAGCCTTTGTCCAACCGGATGGTGGATGAAATCCATCGGGCGCTGGCCGAGAACATCGTCATCTTCTTCCGCGACCAGCACATCACCCCGCAACAACATCTCGCCTTTGGCCGGCTGTTCGGCGAACTGCACGTTCATCCGGCTGCGCCACATGAGCCGGGCGAGCCGGCGTTGATGAAAATCTACGCCGATAAAAATAGCCCGCGCGCCAATGGCGAGGGCTGGCACACTGACGTGTCGTGCGACCTCGAGCCGCCCATGGGCAGCATTCTTTATATCAAGCAATGTCCGCCGCACGGTGGCGACACATTGTTCGCCAGCATGTACGCGGCCTACGACGCGTTGTCGGACCGAATGAAAACCTATCTGCAGGGCCTGACTGCGATCCACGACGGCGAGCCGGTCTATCGCGGTCTCTATACAAATGTGGGCGTCGCCGACAAACCATCATATCCGCGCGCCGAGCATCCTGTTGTGCGCACGCATGCGGTGACGGGGAAGAAAGCGCTCTACGTGAACCGCGGCTTTACGCATCACATCGTCGGCATCCCGCGCGACGAAAGCGACGCCATCCTGGCCTATCTTTATCAGCATGCAGAGAATCCACTGTTTCAGTGCCGTTTCCGCTGGACGGAGAATGCAATTGCATTCTGGGATAACCGTTGCTCGCAGCACCGGGCAATGTGGGACTACTGGCCGCATACCCGCTCGGGCAATCGCGTCACGGTGAAAGGCGAACGGCCGTTCTGATGCGGATGTCAAAACCAACCGCCGCCATCCTTGGCGCGGTTGGCAACGCTTGCCTCTTCCAGATCGAGTTCGTATTCGATGCGGCGGCGCGCCTCGTCGGTAATCTTGCCGTCGCGTAATAGCTGGAAGATGAACTCGCGCTCGGCATCGATAAGCTCTTTCTTCACCGATGCGCTCAGTCGTATTTGATCGAGACTATCTTGCAGATTGTCGGGCAATATCTGGGAACGGCTGTGGTTGCGTGTGCGTAAAAGCTCGACCACGTCGTCGGGCAATTCGCGTTCATTGATCAGTTTATCGAACCGCTTTTCGACCTCCGCAAGTGCCAATGCCCGCGCATCGAGCTCGGCCTGAATTTCGCTTTGATGCTCTTCCTGCGCGAGGCGGTTCAGCCCGAGCCAGCGGATGACGAGTGGCAGCATCGCGCCCTGGCCGATCAATGTGATGATGATGACGCCGAACGTGACGAAGAGGATGAGATCGCGGTGCGGAAACGGTGCTCCGCTCATGACCGTATAAGGTATCGCTAGGGCCACCGCGAGTGAATCAACGCCGCGCACACCGGTGAAAGCCAGAAAAAACGGTGATTGCCAGGGTGGGGATGGATCGCGTCTGGCAAGTGCAGAGCTCAGCCAGCGCGGAACGTAGGTGGCAGGAAACATCCAGACAAAACGCGCGACAATCGCAATCGCGGTCGTCAATAGTGTTGCGATTACCAGCTCGGAGATCGAGAACGGGTGGACCTGTTCAAGCAGTGTGCGCGACTCGAGGCCGGTGACCAGAAACACCAGGCCTTCGATCAGATAGACGATCAGATCCCAGAAGAAAATTCCCTGCAGCCGCGTTGCCGGGGGAATCAAAAGCGGCCCGTTCCAGCTCACGTAAAGCCCGCAAGCGACGGTCGCCAGCACGCCGGAACCGCCAAGATGTGCCGGCACCCAGAAAGCGAGATAAGGCGTCATCAGCGACAAGGAGATTTCCACACGCGGCTCGCGCGCCCATTGGCGCAGGCGAAGACTGAGCCATCCTACCGCAAGCCCGTAAATGGTTTCGCCAATAACGATAACGACGAAAGTTCCGGACGCATTCGCGAGCGAGAATGTTCCGGTGCTCACGGCGACGACCGCAAATTTATAGAGCACCAACGCAGTAGCGTCATTGGCGAGACCTTCGCCCTCGAGGATCACCACGATCCGGCGCGGCAGTCCGAGTTTTCGCGCGATCGCGAGCGGCGCGACGATGTCGGTCGGCGAAATAATGGCCCCAAGGAGAAATCCGACTGCCCAATCAAATTTCAACAGGTAATGCACCGCGGCAGCGACGGCACAAGTAGTGAATACAACGCAGCCGAACGCAAGCAGTCCAATTGGCCGCAGGTTGAACTTGAACTCACGCCAGCTCATGGCGACGCCGGCGGAATAAATCAGCGGCGGCAGTATCACCAGCAGCACGACCTCGGGCGCGAGTTCGACTTTGGGAAGGTTGGGAACAAACGCGATACCGATCCCGGCAACGACCAGGAGAATCGATGGCTCCACGCTAAGCCTTTTGGCGACTACGGCTACCGCGGCCAAAATCGCCAGCATGAACAGCAGCGTTTCCATGATTTCCGTCATGGACGAAGACTCACGGTTTGATCAGGTTGGACACCATGTTGATGGTTAGCGCCAGCACCGAGACATTAAAGAAAAATGACAGTACGCCGTGCGCATTGACCAGCCGGCGGATCACCTTGCTGGTGATCGCCACGTCGGAAACCTGCGAGGTCATAGCAATCACGAAGGAGAAATAGAGAAAATCCCAATAGTCTGGTGCCTGCAGCCCGGGAAATTTCAGGCCGCCGATGCGGTCATCGCTGCGTTCGCCGTAGTATTCATGGGCGTAGTGCAGGGCAAAGATCGTGTGCAGGAAAAACCACGAGAGCAGGATCGTGCCCATGCCGATCGCGAAGTTTGCCCAGCCTTCGCTCGATTGCGCATTGCCGAGCTCTAGGATCACCGCTGCAAGGCTTGCGATGGCGGCGGCCGGAGTCAGCACAAGCAGCGCGAAATCGCCTTCATCCTGGATC
>Ga0187776_10002129_pt1 | contig 10037 bp, 7 predicted proteins | sample 0216_BV02_MP12_2_FD_132426 | JGI IMG/M metagenome (GOLD analysis project Ga0187776, IMG submission 132426) | Tropical peat soil microbial communities from peatlands in Department of Meta, Colombia - 0216_BV02_MP12_20_MG | ecosystem: Environmental > Terrestrial > Soil > Wetlands > Peat | place...
AGGTCGCCGTTGGCGTGAATGCGGCCGAGGGCCCCCATCGACGCGCCGCGGCCGACGGGCTCGAGGGCGGCGATCAGCTCGAGCGCGCTGCTCTTCGGGCAGCCGGTGACGGAACCGCCCGGGAGCACGGCGTCGAGCAGCTCGGTCAGCGTGACCTCCGGCCGCAGCTCCCCCTCGACGGTCGCCACGAGGTGGCTGACGCCTGCCAGCTGGCGCTCCGCGAGCAGCTCGGGCCAGCGGACGCTGCCGGGGAGGCAGACTCGAGAGAGGTCGTTGCGCTCGAGGTCGACGATCATCACGTGCTCGGCGGCGTCCTTCTCCGACAGGACCGGCACCCCGGCGGGACGCGTCCCCTTGATCGGAGAAGTGCGCACGATCCGGCCGCGCTTCTGCAGCAGTAACTCCGGGGAGGCGGAGACGATCGTCCAGCCCTCGCCCTGCAGCGCCGCACGCTCGAGCGGCCGCAGCGGGGCGAGCGCCGTCGCGAGCGCGAGCGGATCGCCTGAGAACTCAGCCTGCAGATGCTGGACGAGATTCACCTGGTACACGTCGCCCTCGCGGATCGCCTCCCGCACCGTCTCGATCGCCGCGGCGTATGCGGAGGGGCTCCAGGTCGTCCGCCATTCGCCGGTCCGGAAGGAGGCGGTCGACGGCGCGGGCGGCTCGAGCGAGTAGGCGACCTTCGGCAGCCGGCACGGCTCGGGCGCCGAGGGAGCGCAAGCTCCGTAGCCGACGAAGACCCGCGCGACGTCGAATGCCTGCCTCGCGAGCGCCGGCTCGAGCTCGGCGAGCGAGCCGAGCTCGACGGTCAAGCGCGCCCGCGGTTCTGCACGTAGCGGTAGCCGAAGCGGCCCTTGATGCAGAGGTTGCCGCGGGTGACGTCGTGGTCGTCGGGCGACGTCACGTTGACGATCTTCTCGTCCTGCACGTGGAGCGTGAGGTTGCAGCCGACACCGCAGTACGGACAGACGGTCTCGACCTCGGTCTGCTCCTCCTCGCGCCAGTCGCCCGCCTCCCGCAGGTCGAATTCGCTCTTCGACATCAGCGCGCCGGTCGGGCAGACCGCCACGCAGTTGCCGCAGTAGACGCACGCCGACTCGGGCAGCGGCACGTCCAGCTCCGTCGAGATGTGCGCGCCGAAGCCTCGCCCCGCCACGGTGATCGCGAACGTGTTCTGCCAGTCGACGCCGCAGGCCTCGACGCACTTGTAACAGAGGATGCACTTGGAGTAGTCGCGGACGTAGAGCTCGTTGTCGACCTTCACGGCCTGCTCGACGGTGAGCGAATCGGGCCCGAACCGGCCCGGCTGGGCGTCGTAGCGCTCGATGTAGGCCTGCGCCTCTGGGGCCGTGGAGAGATCGCAGGCCGAGCCGAGCAGCTCCATCACCAGCCGTCGGCTCGTGCGAACGCGCTCGGAGTCGGTGAGCACGACCATCCCGTCCTCGACCTTGCGCGAGCAGGCGGGCACGAGGGTGCGCGCGTTCTCGAGCTCGACCACGCAGACGCGGCACACGTTGACCGGCGTCAGCGTGTCGCCGTAGCAGAGGGTCGGCGTGTCGATGCCCATCTGCCGGGCGGCGTCGAGGATCGTGCCGCCCTCGACCTCCCTGGTGACGCCGTCGATCGTGATCTTCACGCGAGCACTCCGAGGTTGTGGATCGCCGAGTCGACGGCGTTCGCCGCAGTCTGGCCGAGTCCGCAGATGGATGCGTCCCGCATCACCTGCGTCAGATCGGCGAGCACCGTGAGCTCGTCGCCGTTCGCCTTGCCGGATGCGAGCCGGTGCAGGGCCTCCTCCTGGCGCACCGTCCCGATCCGGCAGGGGACGCACTGGCCGCACGACTCGTCGCGGAAGAACTCGGCGATGCGCAGCACGGCGTCCACGAGATCGGCCTGCTCGCCGTACACGATCACGACGCCCGAGCCGAGTGTCGCGCCGGCGTCGCGGGCGCCCTCGAACGAGAGCGGCAGGTCGAGCTGGTCCGGCCGCAGGAAGGAGCCCGCGGCGCCTCCGAGCAGAACGGCCTTCGGCGGCTCGGCCCCTGCGAGCTCCAACAGCTCGGAGAGCGGTGTGCCAAGCTCGAGCTCGTACAGGCCGGGTCGCGCGACGTTCCCCGAGACGCAGAAGAGCCGAGTGTCGCGGTCGTCGCCGCCGAGCAGGATGTGCGGCACGTTGAAGAGCGTCTCGACGTTGTTCACGACGGTCGGCTTGTCGTAGAGGCCGACCTCGACAGGGAACGGCGGCTTGTTGCGCGGTTCGCCGCGGTAGCCCTCGATCGACTGGAAGAGCGCGGTCTCCTCCCCGCAGACGTACGCGCCGGCGCCGATCCGCAGCTCGAGCTCGACGCCGGCGTCGGAGTTGTCGATCGCGTTCTGCAGCCGTTCGTGTGCGAGCGGATACTCGGCGCGCACGTAGATGAACGCCTTCTCGCAGCCCGTCGCGTACGCGGCGATTCCCATCGCCTCGATCAACCCGAACGGATCCTGCTCCATCAGGACACGGTCCTTGAACGTCCCGGGCTCCGACTCGTCGGCGTTGCAGACGAGGTAGTGCGGCCTCGCCGGCTGGCCCGCTACCGCCTCCCACTTCTTCCCGGTCGGGAACGCCGCGCCGCCGCGGCCGACGAGCGGCGACGCCTTCACGAGCTCGATCACCCGCTCCGGGCCGAGCTCGCGCGCGCGCTCGAGCGCTCGGAACTCGGAGGGCGACCCTGGGTCGATGCCCTCCGCGATGCGACGAAGGAGCTTCAGTCCCGACGTCTGTGGCAGCGGGGGCGACGTCGGTGGAATCTGCAACTCGTGCGGCTGCGGACCAGCCACGGTCCGCAGCGCGGCGGGTGCCCTCTCGCACAGGCCGAGACACGGCGACGGGAGAGCGCCTTCGGGCACCTCGGCGCCGGCGAGACGGCAGGAGAGGTCGTTGCAGACGTGCAGCACCTCCGCCGGCCGTTCCTCGAGCGCGAGCATCGCATAGAAGGTCGCGACGCCGAACGCCTCGGCCGGCGGCACGTCCAGCCGCCTCGACGCGTAGCCGAGCGCCCCCGGAGTGACCCAGCCGACGCGGCGCTGCGCGGCCCGCAGCGCCGGAAGAAGGAGATGCCGTCGATTCCGGTCGCGGCGCACGACCCGGTTTCCGTTCGATGCCTCGAGGCCGACGACCACGTCGATCGCCTCGCGCTCGTCCCCGGTCGGCTCGGCGTCGATGAGCTTCAGGTCAGGCAACCGGCTCCAGCCTGATTGCGGTCGCCTTGAACTCCGCCGTGCCCGACTTCGGGTCGGTGGCGTCGATCGTGAGCACGTTCGTTGCCACCTCGTCGGGAAAGTGGAGGTTCATGAAGGCGAGGCCGGGCCGCAGGTTCGCGTCGTAGCGGGCGGGCGCCTCGACCGAGCCGCGGCGTGAGACGACCCGCACCCGGGCGCCGTCGGCGATGCCGTAGCGCTCGCCGTCCTCCGGCGCGAGCAGGATCGCCTCGCCGCCGACGTGCAGCGGCGACGAGAAGCCGCCCGTCTGCACGCCGGTGTTGAACGACTCGAGCCGGCGTCCGGTCGTCAAGCGCAGCGGGAAGTCGTCGTCGAGCACGTCGACCGGGGGATCGTGTTCGACCGGCTGGAACGGCGCGCGATCCTCGACGACGTCGTCCCAGAGCCGGCCGTGGATGAAGAGCGCTCCCGGATCGTTCTCGTCGAGGCACGGCCACTGGATGCCGCCGAGCTCCTCGAGCCGCGCATAGCTCATCCCGGCGTGCATCGGAGACAGCGAGCGACACTCGTTCCAGACGTCCTCGGCTGCGGGCGAGCCGAGGTCGTGGCCGAGGCGATGCCCGAGCTCGTACACGATCTCGATGTCGTCGCGCGCCTCCCCGGGCGCGTCGTACGCCTTGCGCACGCGCTGCACGCGACGCTCGCTCGAGGTCACCGTCCCCTCGACCTCGCCGAGGGTCGCCGCCGCCGGCAGGACGACGTCGGCTAGCTCGGCGGTTCGCGTGAGGAACAGGTCCTGGACCACGAGATGGTCGAGCCCTTCGAGCAGGCGCTGTGCGCGCTGTTGATCCGCCTCTCCCTGCGCCGGGTTCTCGCCGATGACGTAGACGGCCTTCAGCTCCCCGCGCTCCATCGCCTCGAACATGCCGCTCAGGTGGAGCCCGTAGTGCGGCGGGATCGACGAGCCCCACGCGGAGTCGAACCTCGCGCGGGTACCGTCGTCGAGGATGTCCTGGAAGCCGGGGAGCCGGTTCGGGATCGCGCCCATGTCTCCCCCGCCCTGCACGTTGTTCTGGCCCCGCAGCGGCTGCAGCCCGGAGCCCCACTTGCCGACCTTGCCGGTGAGCAGGGCGAGGTTGATCAGCGCGAAGACGTTGTCGACGGCGTTGTGGTGCTCGGTGATCCCGAGCGTCCAGCACAGTTGTGCGTTCGTCGCGCCGCCGTACGCATGTGCGAGCTCGCGGATCGCGTCGGCCGGGACGCCGGTGACCCGCTCTGCTTCCTCGAGCGTCCAGGGCTCGATCGACTCGCGGAACTCCTCGAAGCCGGTCGTCGCCCGCTCGACGAACTCCATGTCGGCGAGGCCGGCCTCGAGGATCTCGCGCGCGACCGCGTTGGCGAGCGGGATGTCCGTGCCGACGTCGAGGCCGAGCCAGAGGTCGGCCCACTGCGCGGACGGCGTGCGCCGGGGATCGACGACGATCAACGTCGCGCCGTCGTTCACGGCCTTGAGGACGTGGTGGAAGAAGATCGGATGCGCTTCGCGCGCGTTCGAGCCCCAGAGCACGACGAGATCGGCGGCGCGCGTCTCCTCGTAGGAGCTCGTCCCGCCGCCCGCGCCGAACACCGTCGCCAGACCGACGACGCTGGGCGCGTGTCAGGTTCGGTTGCAGCTGTCGACGTTGTTCGTGCCGAGCGCGACGCGGGCGAACTTCTGCGTGGCGAAGTTCAGCTCGTTCGTCGCCTTGGAGCAGCTGAAGACGCCGGTCAGCGCGCCTTCGTCGAGTGCCCTGCGGAAGCCGGCCGCGGCGCGGTCGAGCGCCTCGTCCCAGCTCGCAGCCCGCAGCTGCCCGCCGTCTCGCACGAGCGGCGTCGTCAGCCGTTCGTACTTCATCGCCATGGCCGGAGACTAGAGCAGGAAACGCCGCATCACGTCGAGGTCGAGCCGGTCGATCAGCTCGTCCGCGCCCGCGAGCCGGTGCGGATCGAGCGTCGTGCGCAGCGCAAGGATGCAACCCACTCCCGCCGCGCGGGCGGAGGCGATGCCGGCCTCCGTGTCCTCCACGACGAGAGAGTCACCGGGGTCGACGCGGAGCTCCGCCAGCGCTTTCGCGTAGCCCTCCGGGTGGGGCTTCCCGTGGACGACCTCGTCGGAGCTGACGATCGTGCGGAAACAGCCCGCCAGGCCGGCGGCCTCGACCACGGGCTCGATCTCCGCCCGTGCCGCACCGGAGCAGATCGCGAGCGGCACGCGGGACGCGGCGAAGCGGACAGCCGCGCGTACGTGCTCGTGCACGGAGTAGCCGTCGGCGACCGCGTTGCAGTAGCGCTCGATTCGCTCGTCGATGACGGTCTGCACGTCCGGATGGTCGTCGCCCAACCAGGCGCGGACGATCTCCGGGTCCGAGAGCCCGGCCAGCCGGTCGAAGTACTCCTGGGCCGACATCGGCTTGCCGTGCTCGGCGAACAGCCGCATGAAGATCTCGCACAGGATCGGCTCGTCGTCCGAGAGCGTCCCGTTGAAGTCGAAGACGATCGCGAGGACCGGCATCAGTCTTCGCGTTGCACGTCGCTCAGCAGCTGCTCGAACTCCGGACCGTCGAGCTCCTCGAGGACCCGCTCGTACCTCTCCATCGCCCAGCCCCAGAAGTCGAAGTCGAGCTCGGAGATCCCGACCTGGATCGAGCCCCACAGGGTCCAGCCGTACTTGGCCATCAGTCCCCAGAGGCGGGCGCGCGCGACCTTGCTCCGCAGCGGTCTCCCCCAGTACGCGCCGACCAGCTCTTCCAGCTGGTCGAGGGACAGGTTCGACTCGCTCCAGACGTTGCCGAGCTCGAACGACGGCTCGTTGTTGCCGGAGTACTCGTAATCGATGAGGCGCATCTCCCCGCCGACGTCGATGAGGTTCTCGGCCAAGAGGTCGTTGTTGCACGGCACGGTCTCCTCGGGCAGCCGGCGTATCGCGCGCTCGAGCTCGCGGATCTGAGGCTCGAGCTCCTCGTAGCGGTCGGGGAGGCGGAAGCCGCGCTCGCGCACGATCGCGAGATAGCGCGGCTGGATCTCGAACATGTCGAAGTCGCGCAGGAAGCGGCGGCCCGAGTGGAGGCGTCGGCACGCTTCGGCGACTGCCACCAGGCGGTCGCCGCCGCGCAGCTTCTCCGCGTCCATCACGTCACCGTCGAGATAGCCGAGAACGAGCGCGCCGTGCTGGGGCACGGCCGCGACGAACGGCGGGCCGACGCCGGTCTCCGCCGCCGCGATCGTGTTGTGCACCTCGTTCTCGCGGTCGATCGCGAGGAGGCTCGTGTCCTTGCCGGAGATCCGGACGACGAAGCGGCCGGCCGGGCTCGTCACCTTGTAGTTCGTGTTCGTCAGGCCGCCGGTAAGCGGCTCGACCGCCTCCGCGTCCTGCAGCTGCGGAACGGCCGCCAGCACTTCCTCGATTGGCACCTGCCGATCCTATTTAGGCTCGCACCATGGCCCCGGAACGTGCCCGCGCCGTCGTGATCGGCGGCGGCGTGATCGGCTGCTCGTGTCTCTACCACCTCGCAAAGCAAGGGTGGACGGACTCCGTCCTCGTCGAGCAGTTCCAGCTGACGCACGGCTCGACCTGGCACTCGGCGGGGCTCGTGGGGCAGCTGCGCTCGTCGATCTCGCTGACCCGGATGATGCGGTACTCGGTCGGCCTCTACGCCGAGCTGAAAGAGCTCACCGGCAACGACCCGGGGTGGCATCAGCTCGGGGGCCTGCGCCTGGCGTCGTCGCAGCCACGCCTCGAGGAGATCCGCCGCCAGGCGTCGTGGGCGAAGACGTTCGGGCTGCCGATGGAGATCGTCTCCGCCGACGAGGCGCAGCGGCTCTTCCCACCGCTTGCGACCGACGGCGTGCTCGCCGCCGCATTCATTCCAGACGACGGCTACCTCGACCCGTCGCAGCTGACGTTCGCTCTGGCGGACGGCGCCCGCCGTCTCGGCGCCGAGATCGAGGTGCGCACGAAGGTGATCGGAATCGAGACGAGTAACGGCAGAGTCTCCGCCGTCGAGACCGACAAGGGGCGGATCGAATGCGAGGTCGTCGTCGACGCGGCAGGCATGTACGCGCGCCAGGTCGCCGCGCTCGTCGGCGTGGACGTGCCGCTGATCCCGTTCGGCCACCAGTACCTCATCACCGAGCCGTTCGACCCCCCACTGGAGCCGCTCCCGACCCTCCGCGACCCCGACAACCTCGTGTACTTCCGGACCGAGGTGGGCGGACTCGTGATGGGCGGCTACGAGCGAAAGCCGGCGTCGTGGGCGATCGACGGCATCCCCGACGGCTTCGAGGCGAGGCTCCTGCCGGAGGAATGGGAGCGGATGGAAGAGCTGTTCACGAATGCAATCCGCCGAGTTCCGGCGATGGAGAACGCGGAGGTGAAGGCGTTCTTCAATGGTCCGGAAGCGTTCACGCCCGACGCCGACTTCCTACTCGGCGAGACGGACGTGGCAGGCTTCTGGATCGCCGCGGGCGGTTGCGCCCACGGCCTCGCCGGGGCGGGCGGGATCGGGAAGATCATGAGCGAGTGGATCGTCGACGGACGCCCCGAGTGGGACGTGTGGCCGCTCGACTGGCGGCGCTTCGGCCGGCAGTACCGCAGCCCCGAGTACACGCTCGCGCGCACGTACGAGGCGCTGTCGCAGTACTACGACATCAAGTACCCCGGCGAGGAGCGAAGGTCGGGCCGCCCGCTGCGTATGCCGCCGGCGTATGAGCGGCACGTCTCGCTCGATGCGTCGTTCGGCGAGAAGAGTGGCTGGGAGCGGGTCAATTGGTACCACTCGAATGCCGCGGTCGGAGACGAGTCGCTGCGGCCGCGCGGCTGGGCCGGGGAGAACTGGTCGCCGGCGATCGAGGTCGAGGCGCTCGCCGCCCGCGAGGCGGTCGCTCTCTTCGACCAGTCCTCGTTCTCGAAGCTCGAGGTCCTCGGCCCCGGAGCGCTCGCGCTCCTCGAGCGGCTGTGTGCGAACAAGATCGACCGTCCGGTCGGCACCGTCGTCTACACACAGCTGCTCAATCGCCGCGGCGGGATCGAAGCCGACCTCTCGGTGATGCGGCGCGGCGAGGACCGCTTCCTCCTCGTCACCGGCACCGCCTTCGGGACGCACGACCGCGCATGGCTCGAGCGCAACATGCCGCGCGACGGCTCCGTCCACGTGAACGACGTGACGTCCTCGCTCGCCTGCCTCTGCCTGTGGGGGCCGAAGGCGCGCGACGTCGTCAGCTTCGACCACCCGTACATGCAGGCCCGCGAGGTCACCGTCGGGAACGTCCCGTGCATAGCATCGCGCGTGACCTACGTCGGAGAGCTCGGCTGGGAGCTGTACTGTCCGGCCGAGTACGGCGCGACGCTCTGGGACACGCTGTGCGTCGACGGCGTCACGCCGGGTGGCTACCGCGCGATCGAGTCATTGCGCCTCGAGAAGGGGTACCGGGCCTGGGCCACCGACCTCACGGCGGAGACGACGCCGTTCGAGGCCGGCCTCGGCTTCGCCGTGAAGATGGACAAGGGCGACTTCATCGGCCGCGACGCGCTCGAGCGGTCGGAACCACGGCAGAAGCTCGTCTGCATCGTGCTCGACGACCCGCGCGCGGTCGCGCTCGGCTCCGAGCCCGTCCGCCACAGTGACGACATCGTCGGGCGCGTGACGAGCGGCGGCTACGGCTACGCGGTCGGAGCGAGCATCGCCTACGCCTACGTCCCCCTCTCACACGCGGAGCCGGGAGAGACGGTCGCGATCGACATCTTCGGCGAGTGGGTCGGCGGTCAGGTGCGCGCGGAGCCGCTGTACGACCCGAAGGGCGAGCGCATCCGCGCCTGATCAGAAGAGGCCGACCGTTCTTCCCTCGTCGTCGATGTCGACGGCGTGGGCGGCCGGCGTCCGGCCGTAGCCGGGCATCGTCTGCATGTCGCCGCAGAGCGCGACGAGCCAGCCCGCACCCGTGTAGGGGCGGATGTCGCGCACCGTCACCGTGAACCCGGTCGGCGCGTTGGCGAGCGTCGGGTCGTGCGAGAGCGACAGGTGCGTCTTCGCCATGCAGATCGGAAGGCCGTCGAAGCCAGCCTGCTCGAGCTCCCCGATCCGCTTGCGCGCCGCCGGCTGGAGGAGGATCCCGTCCGCTCCGTAGACGCGCGTCGCGATCGCCTCGATCTTTCGCTCGATCGACTCGTCGAGCGGATAGACCGGCGCGAAGCTCGACGGCTCTTCGGTCGCCGCGACGACGGCCTCGGCCAGCGCGGTCGCGCCCTCCCCGCCGTGGGTCACGGCCTCGTTCGCCTCGGCTGCGAACGCGCCGTTGGCGCGCGCGATGCGCCGCACCTGCTCGATCTCCTCGTCGGTGTCCGCGGGGAAGCGGTTGACGGCCACGACCGCGTTGAGCCCGAACTCCCGGATGATGCCGAGGTGCCGGACGAGGTTGGCCGAGCCCGCCTCGATCGCCTCCGCGCCTCCCTCGGGATTGCCGCCGTGGTGCTTGAGCGCCTTCACCGTCGCCACGAGCACCACGGCGCTCGGCATCAGGCCTCCCACGCGGCAGACGATGTCGAAGAACTTCTCCATTCCCATGTCCGCCCCGAAGCCCGACTCCGTGACGACGACGTCGCCGAGCTTGAGCGCGACGCGGTCGGCGACCAGGGAGTTGTTGCCGTGCGCGATGTTCGCGAAGGGCCCGCAGTGGACGAAGGTCGGCTGGCCCTCGAGGGTCTGGACGAGGTTCGGCTTGATCGTCTCCTTGAGCAGCACGGTCATCGCGCCGGCCGCCTTCAGCTGCTCGGCCGTCACGCGCTCGCCCTCGCGAGTTGC
>Ga0187776_10002130_pt1 | contig 10035 bp, 9 predicted proteins | sample 0216_BV02_MP12_2_FD_132426 | JGI IMG/M metagenome (GOLD analysis project Ga0187776, IMG submission 132426) | Tropical peat soil microbial communities from peatlands in Department of Meta, Colombia - 0216_BV02_MP12_20_MG | ecosystem: Environmental > Terrestrial > Soil > Wetlands > Peat | place...
GACGCCGGCGGATCCGAGCACCTCGCCGTGTTCCTTGAACACGTCGGCGTAGTACGCCCGCACCGCGTGACCGAAGATGATCGGATCCGACACTCTCATCATCGTCGCCTTCAGGTGCACGGAGAAGAGGACTCCCCGCTCCTTTGCGTCCGCGATCTGGGCGGCCAGAAACGCGTCCAGTGCCTTGCGGCGCATCACGGCGGCGTCGAGCACCTCGCCGGCAAGAACCGGCGTCATGTGCTTCAGCACGGTAATCGTGCCGTCCTCCGCCACGTGCTCGATCCTGACCGCGCCCGGCCGCTGCACCGTCAGCGACCGCTCGGTAGAGCGGAAGTCGCCGTCGCTCATCGTCGACACGTGCGAGCGCGAGTCGGCCGACCACTCGCCCATCGCGTGCGGATGCTTGCGCGCGTACTCCTTCACCGAGGTGGGCGCGCGCCGGTCCGAGTTTCCCTGGCGCAGGACCGGGTTCACGGCGCTGCCCGTGACCTTGTCGTAGCGGGCACGGATCTCGCGCTGCTCGTCGTCGGAGGGGTCGTCCGGGTAATCGGGGAGCGGGTAGCCCTTGCTCTGCAGCTCATCGATCGCGGCCTTCAGCTGTGGCACCGAGGCGCTGATGTTCGGGAGCTTGATGATGTTCGCATCGGGCTCGTTGGCGAGCTCGCCGAGCTCGGCCAGGGCGTCGGCGACCCGCTGCTCGGCGTGGAGCCGGTCGGGGAACTGGGCAAGGATCCGGCCCGCGAGTGAGATGTCGCGCACCTCGATCTCGGCATCGGCCGCCGCCGCGAAAGCGCGCACGATCGGCAGCAGCGACCGCGTCGCAAGCGCGGGCGCCTCATCGGTGTACGTGTAGACGATCCTCATCGAGTCCGCCACCCTACCGATGCGAGCGGGTGCTATCGCAGCCCGCCGATCCCCAGCGAGCCGTCGCCGGGAGCGCTGGCGGCGTCGGAGCCCTCGGCGTCTCCGTCGTCCGGCCCCGCCGGGTCGTCGAGGAAGTCGCCGGTCGGGACGAAGAACAGGTTGCCGGTGAGCGCCGTCGAGAAGTCCAGGATGCGGTCGTAGTTGCCGGGAGGATTCCCGACGAACATGTTCGTCAGCATCTGCTCGATCACATCCGGGCTGCTCGCGTAGCCGATGAAATAGGTCCCGAACTCGCGGGAGCCGACCCGGCCGAACGGCATGTTGAAGCGCACGATCTGGCGCTCCTCGCCGTCGGCGTCGACGATCGTGTTGAGCGCGACGTGCGAGTTCGCGGGCTTGACGTCATCGTCGAGCTCGAGGTCCGAGAGCTTCGTGCGGCCGATCGCCAGCTCCTGCTGTTCGACCGCCAGCACGTCCCAGGCGGTCAGGTCGTGGACGTACTTCTGCACGACCACGTAGCTGCCGCCGGCGAACTCCCGGTCCTCGTCGCCGATCGTGACCGCGGCGAACGCGCCGGCGCCCTCCGGGTTCTCGGTGCCGTCGACGAACCCGAGCAGGTCGCGCTCGTCAAACGACCTGAAACCGTGGACCTCGTCGATCACGTGCGCGTAATCGGCGAGCCGCTCCGTCAGCCGCTGGGCCAGCTCGAAGCACAGGTCGAAGCGGTGGGCGCGGATGTGAAACAGCAGGTCGCCCGGCGTCGATACGGCGGTGTGCCTCGAACCCGCGAACTCGGGCAGCGGGTGCAGCTCGGCCGGCCGCGGGCCGCCGAACAGCCGGTCCCACAGGTCCGAGCCGATACCGACCACGCAGCTGAGCTCGCCCTCGGGGATCCGAAAGCCGACCGACCGCTTCAGCGCGCTGACGCCCGGCAGCACCTCACGCACACCCTCCTCGGCGCCGGCATCCACCGTCAACACGAGGAAGACCGCCGCCTCCGTCAGCGGCGTCAGGACGGCTTGCGGCTCGGGCGAGTCCATGGCGGACTCGCATTATGCCCGCCGCTGCACCGCGGGCCGGGCCGCTGTCCGCCCGATGTTCACAGGACGATCACAAGAACGCCTCGCGCCCGACAACCGCATGTGCGTAAATCCGCCTCATGACCACCGAGACCGAGACCGAGACCGGCCAGGCACCCCTCTCCGGCAGTGACGTGGAGGAGATCAACGCCTGGTGGCGCGCCGCGAACTACCTGTCCGTCGGCCAGATCTACCTGCTCGCCAACCCCCTACTGCGCGAGCCCCTGCTCCCCGACCATGTCAAGCCGCGGCTGCTGGGCCACTGGGGGACCACGCCGGGCCTGAACTTCGTCTACGCGCACATGAACCGCGTGATCAGGGCTCGCGACCTCAACGCGATCTACGTCACCGGTCCCGGCCACGGCGGTCCCGGGCTCGTGGCCAGCGCCTACCTCGACGGGACCTACACCGAGGTCTATCCGCGTATCGGCCACGACGAGGAGGGGCTGCGGCGCCTGTTTCGCCAGTTCTCGTTCCCGGGCGGGATCCCCAGCCACGTCGCGCCGGAGACGCCGGGATCGATCCACGAGGGAGGAGAGCTCGGATACTCGCTCCTGCACGCCTACGGCGCGGTCTTCGACAACCCCGATCTGCTCGCGCTGTGCGTCGTCGGCGATGGTGAGGCGGAGACCGGCCCGCTGGCGGCGAGCTGGCATTCCAACAAGTTCCTCAATCCCGCCCGCGACGGCGCGGTGCTGCCGGTCCTGCATCTCAACGGCTACAAGATCGCCAACCCGACCGTGCTGGCGCGGATCGGCCGCGACGAGCTGCGCTCGCTGCTCGAGGGCTACGGCTACATGCCTCGGTTCGTCGAGGGCTCAGACCCCGCGGAGATGCACCAGCTGATGGCCGCCACGCTCGATGCGGTGCTCGACGAGATCGCGACGATCCAAGCGCGAGCGCGTTCCACCCCCGGCGGCGACCCCTCGCGCCCACGGTGGCCGATGATCGTGCTTGTGACTCCGAAGGGCTGGACCGGCCCCAAGGAGGTCGACGGGCTGCCGACCGAGGGGACGTTTCGCGCCCACCAGGTCCCGCTCGCGGAGGTCCGGACCAACTCCAGGCACCTCGCCCAGCTCGAATCGTGGATGCGCTCCTACCGCCCCGAGGAGCTGTTTGACGGCGCCGGCGCCGTTCGCGCCGAGATCATGGCGCTCGCGCCGGACGGCGAGCGGCGGATGAGCGCCAACCCGCACGCCAACGGCGGGCTGCTCCTGCACGAGCTCGAGCTGCCCGACTTTCGTCAGTACGCCGTCGACGTGCCGGAGCCGGCGCGGACATCCAGCGAAGCGACGCGCGTCCTCGGGACGTGGCTGCGCGACGTCGTGCGCGTCAACCCCGACCGCTTCCGGATCATGGGCCCGGACGAAACCGCGTCCAACCGCCTCTCGGCTGTTTTCGAGGCCACCGATCGCGCGTGGGACGCGGAGCGGCTGGACACCGACGACCACCTCGCGCCGGATGGCCGGGTGATGGAGGTGCTGTCCGAGCATCTTTGCCAGGGCTGGCTCGAGGGCTACCTGCTGACCGGCCGGCACGGGCTGTTCAACTGCTATGAGGCGTTCATCCACATCGTCGACGCGATGTTCAACCAGCACGCCAAGTGGCTGAAGGTGACCCGCAACCTGCCGTGGCGGCGGCCGCTGGCGTCGCTCAACTACCTGCTGTCTTCGCACGTCTGGCGACAGGACCACAACGGCTTCACACACCAGGATCCTGGGTTCATCGATCACGTCGTCAACAAGAAGGCGGAAATCATCCGCGTATACCTGCCGCCCGACGCCAACTGCCTGCTGTCGGTCGCGGACCACTGCCTTCGCAGCCGCCACTACGTCAACGTGATCGTCGCCGGCAAGCAGCCCGCGCTGAACTACCTGACGATGGACGAGGCGGTCGCCCATTGCACGCGCGGGATCGGGATCTGGGGCTGGGCCTCCAACGACCAGGACGGGGATCCGGACGTCGTGCTCGCGTGCGCGGGCGACATCCCAACGCTCGAGACCCTCTCGGCCGTGGCGATCCTGCGAGCGGAGCTTCCGTACCTCCGGGTCCGTGTGATCAACGTCGTCGACCTGATGCGGCTCCAGCCCGAGTCCGAGCACCCGCACGGGCTCTCCGACGCTCAATTCGACGCGCTGTTCACCGACTCGCGGCCCGTGATCTTCGCCTACCACGGCTACCCGTTGTTGATCCATCGGCTCACCTACCGGCGCGCGAACCACGACAACTTCCACGTCCGCGGGTACAACGAGGAGGGCACCACGACGACGCCGTTCGACATGGCGATGCTCAACGATCTCGATCGCTTCCACCTGGTGATGGATGTAATCGACCGCGTGCCCAAGCTCGGTCAGCGCGCCGCGCACCTGCGTCAGCAGATGTCCGACCGGCGGCTCTCGCATCGCGAATACACGCGTGAGTTCGGCGACGACGCGCCCGACGTGCGCGACTGGACGTGGCCCGGCTAATGCACTGCGATTGTCGGACCGCGCACTGGTGAGCCGTGCGGATCCTCGTCGTCAACGCCGGGTCGAGCAGTGTCAAGCTTGCGCTGCTTGGCTCTGACGATGCGACGCTGGCCGAGCGGGAGCTCGCCGCCCCGCGCTCTGTCCTCGACGCCGACGAGCTGCGGGCCGCGCTTGCCGACGGTCTCGGCGACGCCGATGCGGTCGGGCACCGGATCGTCCACGGCGGCGAGCGCTTCCGCGAGGCAATCCGAATCGACGGCGCCGTCGAGCTGGCGCTGCGCGAGCTTGTCGAGCTGGCGCCGCTGCACCAACCCAAGTCGCTTGCGGCGCTCGACGCGGTCAGCGCGGCGCTCGCCGGGGTGCCGGCGGTCGCCTGCTTTGACACCGCGTTTCACGCGACGCTCACGCAGGCCGCCGCCACCTATGCGCTGCCGGCGAGCTGGCGGGAGCGGTGGGGGGTGCGACGTTACGGCTTCCACGGGCTCTCGCACGCGTGGATCGCGCGCCGCGCCCCGGAGCTGCTCGGGACACGACCGTCGTCGCTGCGGGTCGTCAGCTGTCATCTCGGAGCCGGAGCGTCGGTCTGCGCGATCGCCGGTGGACGGTCGGTCGACACGACGATGGGGTTTACGCCGCTGGAGGGGCTGGCGATGGCGACGCGCTCGGGATCCGTGGATCCGGGGCTGTTGCTGTGGCTGCTCGAGCGCACCGACATCGGCGAGGCGGAGCTCGGCCGCGCGCTCGAGCACGAGTCCGGCATGCTCGGCCTGACCGGGACGGCGGACATGAGGGACGTGGAGGCACGCGCCGCCGACGGCGATGCACACGCACGGCTCGGGCTGGAGGTGTACGTGCACCGGCTGCGTGGCGCGATCGCAGCGATGGCCGCCGCGCTCCGCGGCCTCGATGCACTGGTGTTCACCGCCGGCGTCGGCGAGCATTCACCGCGGATCCGGGCCCAGGCGGTCGCCGGTGTGCCGTTCCTCGGCCTGGCGCTGGACCACCAACGCAACGAGACCTGCCGCGGCGACCGCGACATCTCCGATGACTCCGCGGTCGCCGCAACGCTCGTCGTCCGCGCCCGCGAGGACCTCGAGATCGCGCGTCAGACGCGGCATGTTCTGACCACGGCCTGACCCGGCCGCGTTCAGACCGGGAGATAGCCGGTGATCTTGGTTCCGTGCCCGGACCGAGCCTCGATTGCAAGCACGCCCCCGAACGCGGCCACTCGGTCCGAGAGGTTGGTCAGCCCAGCCCCCAGCTCGACCGCGTCGGGTTCGAAGCCGACGCCGTCGTCCTCGACACAGAAGCTGACGTGGCCGGTGTCGTGGCTCAGGGAGACCGTGACCGAGGCGCCCGGGCCGGCATGCTTCGCCGCGTTCTGGATGCACTCCAGGCTGCAGAAGTAGAGCGTGGTTTCGAGCGGCTCGGCGTGGCGCCCGAGCCCGAGGTCGCGGACGGTGACCGGAATCGCAGACCGGCGCGCGACGGCCTTCAGTGCAGTCACCGGGCCCGACTCGCTCAGCAGCGGCGGATACAGGCCGTGCGCCACGTCGCGCAGCTCGTCGATCGTCTCGTCGACTTCGGTCCCGAGGCGTTCGAGCATCTCGCGCTCATCGGGGTCCGCGAGTTGCTCGCTGACGACCGAGAGATGGACCCGCAACGCGACCAGTCGCTGCTGAGCGCTGTCGTGCAGGTCGCGCTCGATGCGGCGACGCTCTGCGTGGCCGGCTTCGAGGATCCTCGCCCGCGAGGCGCGCAGCTCGCCCTCGAGCGAGCCGTTCTGGACGGCCAGCAGGGTCGCCGAGGTCGCGGCACTCACCAGCTCCGGATCCTCGGCCAGCGTCTCGTCGATCACCATCGCCGCGACCAGTTGCTCATCCGTGCCAATCGGAACCCACTCGCGCCCGCTTCCGGCGGACGGCGGCTCGACCACGGCACCGGCCGGCTCGCGGAATTCCCCGGTCACCGGATCCCGATAGCCGAGCTCGAGTCGCGGATCGTCGAGCGCGATCGCGATGCTGTCGCGCCATTGCTCCGGCGTCGGCCGCGCGACCAGCCGCTCGAGCAGGACCCTCTGGGCGGCGGCGGCCGACTGCTCGGCCTGCATCAGCGCGAGCAGGAACCCAAGCGGAAGCAGGACCCGCGTCCCGACGACGACCCACCCGAGCGTGTTTAGGGTGGCGGGATCGAGCTTGAGGATCCAGGCCGAGAAGTTCGAGATGAAGAACGCCGGGAGGAACAGCAGCGACGTTACGGCCACGGCCATCAGCGCCCGGCGCTGGGGCTTGGACGCGGAACGAATGCGCCAGAGGTAGACCATGAACGCAGCCGCGGTGATCGCCAGCGCCGAGTAGATCTCAAGCTTGACCGCGACCATGTGGAACGAGTGATCCGAGCCGAGGCGGATCACATTGTCAGGGCACGCGTGGAAACACCTTGTCAATGGCGCCGAGCCCGAGATCGCGGGCGAGGAGAGGATCCCGGGCGCAAAGAACGCGAGCACCACGAACCACGCGGCGACCACGATCCACCGCGCCGCGCGTGGCTCGATGCGACCCATCGGAAACGCGAGGAACAGACACAACGTGACCGCGAGGTACGGCCCCTCGGCGATCACGCCGAGATCGAACGGTACGGGGGCGTTCGCGCTTTCCCATGACACCACCCACGTGAGAACCCCGAACGCGAGGAGCAGCGTGCCGAATCGGCTCGTCGGGCGGCGCCTTGACCAGTAGACGCCGATCGCCACGGTCATGGCGACCAAGTAACCCCAGTACAGCGCGCTGGCGGCCGGCCACTGGAGGTGATCGCTGGTCAGCGCGAGCCAGATCGTGATCGCGACCATCGGCGCGAGCGCGGCCGCCACTAGCATCACCGCTGTGGCCGACGACACGTGCAGGCTCACCGGGATCGCGGATCGTGGTTGACCCGGATTTGCGCCGCGGTGGTGCCTTCGTCGCATTTTGCCCACACGATCCGCTCGCGCCAGGCGACCGTTGGCCCCGAAGTCTAACGATCGGCCCTGCCCTGGCAGTGCCGATGCGGAGCACGCCGTCCATGGCCGACTCGCCTGGACCCAGACGCTAACCGATCGCCGCCGCGATCTCGTCGATCGCTGCCTGCTCGGGCGCACTGACCGCGACGCCATCCTCGCGGTGCGCCTCGGCCACCTTGTCGGCGACCGTGAGCACGAATCGGCGGTAGCCGGCGACTTCATCGGCGGTCGCCTTGGTCTCAAGCAGCGCGACGGCGTCGCGCAGAAGCGCAAGGCCGTGCTGCTTGAGCTCCTCGGGCGAGTGTGATCGCGTGCGGTCGACCTTCGGCTTGGCTGCGACGATCTCGTCGAGTAGCTCGCTCTGACCATGCTCCTCGCGCGCCTCGGCGTATGCCTTGGCCATCGCGAACGTCTCCCGGAAGGTCCCGCCGCGCCCGGCGGTGACGACGATCATGCCGGCGGTCGTCGGGCCCTCGCGCACGAGTTCCCACTCCTGTTCGGTGAAATCCGCCTTTCCGGTCATCGCTGCGCTCCTTTGATAGTCGGGTGTGTGAAGCGTTATAGCCTGACGGCCGATGGGATCGTCATACCACGGCCCGCTGGCGACCGCCGTCGTCGGCAGCTACCCACAGCCCGACTGGCTGATCGACCGCGACGCGCTCGGCTCGAACTTCGTGCCGCGCGTCCGCGTGCAGTCGGTCTGGCGCGTCGATGAGCCCTACCTCGAGCAGGCTCAGGACGATGCGACGCTGCTGGCCATCCGCGACATGGAGCGCGCCGGAATCGACACGATCACCGACGGCGAGATCCGGCGCGAGAGCTACTCCAACCGCTTTGCGACCGCGCTCGAGGGCGTCGACGGGGAGTACGGAGCCACGATCCAGACGCGCGCCGACGAGCCTCGGACGGTCCCGCGGGTGATCGGCAAGCTGCGGGCGCTGAGCGAGGGAGCCGCGCTCGTCCGCGACGAGCTCTAGTGGGCGGGGCCGACTAGGCCGCCAGTCGCCGGCGCGCCTTCTGCACGGACGGCAGCGACGCCTTCGCCTTCGCAAGCGGCCTCGCCCGCACGTCGACGCTTGCCGGCTTGGCCTTGATCGTGATCTCCTCACCGGTCGCCGGGTTGCGGCCCTTGCGCGCCTTGGTCGCCGGCTTGACCCGGACCGTGAGCTGCACGAGCCCGCCGATCCGCACCTTCTGTGCGTTTCCAAGCTCCGCGAGCACGACCTCGTCGAGCGCTTCGAGCGCCCGCCTCGCATCGGCCTTACTGAGATCCGCATGCTCGGCGACTGCGGCAACGAGCTGCGTCTGTGTTAGCGCCACGACTCTCCTCCAGGGGTCGATTCGTAAAGGTGGCGGGGAGATTCAAGCTTGCCCGGCGGACGGACACTACCGGCGAACGCTCGCGAGCGGGTCGACGACGTCATGTGGGCCGTCGTGACCGGGGTGCAGTCGGCAGCATCGCTTCGCCTCGGCGCGCGCCAAATCGTGTACGTATTGCGTCAGCAGCTCCGCCGCGCCGCTCGTCGCGAGTGCCCGCCATCGCGCCGGTTCGCGCACTCGGTACGCCATCGCCACAACCGTCCGACGACGGTCGAGCGCGACTACCTCGACCTCGACGCGCTCGTACAGTCCGGGTGGCCGGCGCCCCGGTTCGTAGTCCTCGAGCCGGTCGACCGCCGCGAGCGTTGCGCGGTCGATCATGAACAGGTCGCCCTCGACGTGAAAGCCGTCGACCCCGGGCACCAACGCGGCCATCCGGTGCAGCAGACGGCACCCGGGGTTCCCGCACCCCGGCTCGAGCGGCACGACCAGCGCGTGTGGTGCGACGGTACGAAATCGCCCGATCGGATCGCCCAGCCGATCCGCGAGATCGGGCCAGTTCTGAAAGCCCTTCTGCAGCGTCCCGTAGGCGAAGTAGGCGATGTCCCGTCGCGTGTCGTCGATCACGCGTCCGGTGGCGGCGCCGCGACGGGGCTGTCGGCGACAGCCGCTTCGAGCGCCGCGGCCGCCTCGGCCGTCAGTCGCCGGCGCGTGACGGCGCCGCCGCGTCCGTGCAGCGCGGCGATCATCGCGTCGACATGCTCGGGAGCCGCGAGCAGTACCACCGCCGAGGAACCCTCGGGGACGTCGTTGCGGACCTCGTCGAAGAACGCGCTTCGGAGCCTGGGTCCCGACCGCTCCTCGTCGATGCTGCCCGCGATACCTCCGCCGACGAATCCGGCCGCAAACCCGGGCGGTCCGAACAGGAGGCCGACCGCGGCGCCGGTCAGCGCACCCTCGACCGTCTTGCGGCCGAGGAACTGCTCCTCATCGTCGGCGTCCACGTACCTGCCCGCGAACTCGCCGCGAACGGTGATTCGGTCGTGGCCGTGGTGCTCGACGAAAGCGATCTGCTGCGCCCACGCGATGCCGTCCACTTCGCGCGGGGCGTCGGAGTAGGCGCGCTCCGCGCCCTCGGTGTGCTTGAAGACGACCAGCGCGAGATCGAGTCCTTCAGTCTCCATCCGAACACCAACTCTATGCGGCAACGCTCGTCGTCGCATCCCCCGAACCGGGTGACGCGCAACCCGCCTCCGGGTGGCCGCCGACACAACATCCCTCAAGTCGCGCCGGCGGCCGCCCAGGC
>Ga0187776_10002131_pt1 | contig 10034 bp, 8 predicted proteins | sample 0216_BV02_MP12_2_FD_132426 | JGI IMG/M metagenome (GOLD analysis project Ga0187776, IMG submission 132426) | Tropical peat soil microbial communities from peatlands in Department of Meta, Colombia - 0216_BV02_MP12_20_MG | ecosystem: Environmental > Terrestrial > Soil > Wetlands > Peat | place...
AAATGAAAAGATTCTGGAAGGCGCAAAGGAGAAACTAGGAATGCCTATGCCTCCTGACCATTTCGGCCAGGGCTATTGTTGGATGTATACACTTGAGCTGGGAGTGAAAGGGGCAAATACTCTGGATAACAGGAAAATAAGAGATTACCTACGTTCGCGGTCCTTTGACTTACCCTATGGGAAAGGGATTAAGTTTGATTCGCGAGGGCTGCCCGCACCCTTCGCTTATACTGTTCAAACAACCGGTGGCCGGAACAAATTGGTATGGCCCCAAGAAGTAGCCAGCACCGCATTAGTCTATCCAAGGCCTCCATGGAACAGATAAAAAACTATATTGAATATAGAACACGCAGAGGAAATTTTTGACGCCCAAACTGGCTAATCCACATAGTCAACAAAGAATGACCAAAAATTCACGAAACATGGCGATTCATTTTCTGGGAAAATGCTGTTTTTGAGTTTCTACCCTTCTAGCCGATATTCGAATCGCAAATTAGAAAGACGGGTAGGATTCCCGAATGAATTCTTTCTGTAAATTGGCTTGGCACCGGGGTCTTTTTTCTTGACAGGCGATTCCCTTTTTTGTATATTCGACCCATCCTAAGACAAGTCCTTACATTTTGTATTTAACCGCTCATTCCAAAACAAGTTCTCGTTATTTTGTTATTTATCAGGGAGGATCACAGATGCGAATCTTGAAACCCTTTGAGTATTTTGAACCGGTTACTGTCTCCGATGCAGTCGGACTGCTCGCCACTTATGGAGATAAATCCCGAATCTTGGCTGGAGGGATTGATCTCATACCCAGAATGCGGAGACGGGAAATCAGTGCCGATTACTTGATAAGTATCCAGAAGATTCCCGGTTTGGATTATATTCAGGAACAAGAGAATGCTGGTTTAAAGTTCGGCGCTTTGGCCCGGCTCTATGCTCTGGAGAATTTCAAAGGGATTAAGAAGAATTATCCCGGTCTGCACGCTGCCATTCACCAGATAAGTTCAATTCAAACCAAACATATGGGGACGGCGGTGGGTAATCTTTGTGTGGCTACCCCGGCTTCGGATGTGGCTACTGCCTTATTGACGTTAGGAGCAGAACTTACTGTATCCGGAGTCTCGAGGGAAAGAAAGATACCCATCGGGCAGTTTTTCCTGGAAAATAACCGTACATCTTTGCATGGGGATGAAATGGTGACCGGAGTTAATCTACCTCATCCCCCTAACGGAATGAGGACGGCTTTTCTAAACCTGTTCAGGACCCATTCCGATATTGCTAAAGTAAGTGTGGCGGTGGCTGTGGTATTTGAAGACGGTCTTTGCAAGGAAGCCAGAATTGCCATCGGAGCGGCCGCTCCCACCGTGTTCAGAGCGGTTAATGCGGAAAAGGCGCTCGCCGGTCGGAAGCTGAATTCCAAGATGATTGATGAAGCCGCCAAGATTGCTGCCGAAGAGACGCGACCGATAACAGATATGCGCTCAACGGCTGAGTATAGAAAGTCTATGAGTGAGTTGTTGGTCAGAAAAGCCTTGGAAAGAACGTTGGAATCGCCGAAGGTTTAAAGGGAGAGATGCAATGAAGAAAGAAATTTGTAATTTTAGGATAAACGGCCGACCCTATGAGTTACTGGTAGCTCCGAACACCACCCTCTCTGATTTACTCAGAGAACAATTAGATTTAACAGGCACCAAGTGCTCCTGCGGGGTCGGGGAATGCGGCTCATGCACTGTTCTGGTAGATGGTAAGCCTACTCTTTCCTGTTCTACCCTGGCTGTCACCGCAAGAGATAAAGATATTCTTACCATAGAAGGATTATCTCGCGGAACTGAACTGCACCCTATTCAAAAAGCTTTCATTGATCATGGAGCGATCCAATGTGGTTATTGCACTCCTGGAATGATCATCATGGCGAAAGCCTTACTGGATAATAATCCAGCTCCCACCCTGGAGGAGGTGAAAGAAGCCATGGCAGGTAATATTTGTCGCTGCACCGGATACGTGAAGATAATAGATGCAGTCATAGCGGCTGCCCATATGATGCGTAAAGGAGGTAACTGAGATGACTCAGGAATTATCAGTTGTAGGGAAAAGACTTCCGTATTGGGCAGCTCAAGATAAAGCAACCGGAGCAGCTAAGTATACTGCCGATATCAAACTTCCCAATCTGTTAGTCGGGAGAGTGCTCACCAGTCCTCATGCTCACGCCGTGATTAAAAAGATCGATAAGTCGGCTGCCGAAAAGTTGCCGGGAGTTGAAGCGGTCATTACCTGGGAGGATATCCCCCATAAACTATTCAATCCTAATATTCAGGACATCACCCTGCATATGCCGCAGGCTGTCATTAAAGATGCCTATATCATCAGCGAAAAAGCCCGTTTCGTCGGCGATGTGATCGGTGCTGTCGCTGCCGTGGATGAGGCCACGGCCGAACAGGCGCTCGGTCTGATTAAAGTCGAATATGATATACTGCCGGCTGTCTTTGATATGGCTGAAGCAATGAAGCCCGGAGCTCCGTTAATCCACGATTTTGCGAAAAACAACATCTCAATGCACATGAACTTCCCCGTCGCCTGGGGTAATGTGCAGGATGGGTTTCAGCAGGCGGATGTCAGTGTGGAAGCGGCTTTTCAGACTTCTAAACAACACACAGCCCAGCTTGAACCCTTGAGTTGTATTGCCCAGTTTGATGCCTCTGGTAGGCTGACGGTTTGGTCACCCAATCAGCGTTTTTTCATTGTCAGGAGTAAACTGGCGGAACTATTCGATATTCCGGAGGGCAGAATCAGAGTCATCAGCCATCATATGGGAGGCGGTTTCGGCAAAATGGCGGATATGGGGGCGGAGCCTATCTGCGTGGCCCTTGCGAAGAAATCTGGCAAGCCGGTCAAGGTGCAGTACAGCCGGGAAGAAGACCTTTTCGGCACCTGGACGCGAGAGGCCTATATCGAGTCTGGCAAACTGGGCGCAAGGAAAGATGGTACCTTGACTGCCTTGAGCATGAGTATCCTTGTCCACAGCGGAGCTTACTTTAACCGTAGCAGTGCAACGGCCATTGTAACGATGGGTAGTTTTACAGGATTATACCGCTGCCCCAATGTCGCGGCTGAAATGACTGCCGTCTATACCAACATTCCCTGTTCCGGCGGCAGCCGAGGCTATGGGGTCCCTGAAGCCTACTATCTTTTGGAACAACTGGTCGATATGACCGCTGAAAAAATCGGCATGGATCCAATGGCGATGAGGATGAAAAACCTTAAGCAACTTGGAGACCCCGGATTGGTAGGGCTTCCTCTAGAAACGCCCACTCAGGAGAAGTGTATCCGCTTGGGAGCGGAGAAAATCGGCTGGCAGGAGAAGCGATCTCGGAAGAAGGAGGATGGGAACATAAGACGCGGAATCGGAATGGCGACCTATCTGGATGTCAGCGGTGGACAGCCTTTTGATATCCAGGACAGAAATATCGAGATCAAGATTAACGAAGACGGATCAGCGAATCTGTACATAGGTATTTCCGATATGGGGCAGAACCTCCTGGGAGCCAGCGCGCAGATCGCGGCTGAAGTTATGGGTCTGCGTTACGAGGATATTCATATTGTCTACGGCGATACCGATTACTGTTCATTCGACGCTGGCACGTATGCCAACTCAGGGTGCTATCAGATCGGTAATGCAGTGATGAAAGCCGCGGCGGAAGTCAAAAAACTGATTCTCGAAAGGGCCGCCGGAAAACTTGGGGTAACACCCGATAAGCTGGATATCCGCGATAGAAGGATCTTGGTTAGAGATAACCCTTCCAAAAGTGTGTCAATCGGAGAAATAAGCAAAGATTGTATCTATAACCATGCCGGTCAGCACCTGAATATTTTCGGAAAAGCCTCGTTCTCTCCGGCCCAGAATCCATATCCGACTGGAGCGGTTTTTGCCGATGTTGAGGTAAATACTGAAACGGGTGGGGTGAAGGTTGCCAGATTGCTGCTCGTACATGATGCCGGTCGACTGATCAACCCGGCCACCGTTGAAGGTCAGCTGCAGGGCGCCATGGCGCTGGGTATCGGATATACTCTTTTTGAAGATTACTATATCAATCCTCGCACAGGCGTCCTTGAGAGCAACAACTATAACACCTATAAACTTCCCAGTACTCTGGACCTACCCGAGTTGGAGGTAGAACTGGTAGAAGAACCGACCCCTTCCGGACCATTCGGTGCTAAAGGAGTTGGCATGTCAGGAATCATGGGCATTCCGGCGGCTATCGCCAACGCTATCTATCATGCCTGTGGGGTCCGTATAAGAGAAATGCCGATCACCCCAGAAAGAGTTCTGAAGGCCCTTAAAGAAAAAGTGGTTTGAAGGTTTTTAATTCAACCCCGGTCCGACTAGACACAAAAATTGACATAAAATTTTCATTTTTGGTATGATCGGGAATCCTCGGCATTCAGATTGCTGTAACTATGCAGGATTTAAATCGAAGGAGGGCAAAATGAGTAAGCAGGAGAGAACAAGGAGAATGGCAGATCAAAAATGGTCTTTTGATAAAATCATTCAAGCCACGGGTGTAGACTTTTTCTGGCCAATGACTGAAGAGACTCTGTGCACCGTTGGAATGGATGCCTCTGCCGACATCAGAAGATTGCGCCAAAGAGTGAAGAAATTTGATGATATTTCTCGGGAATGTGCCAGAGTTGCCGCCAAACGCGAGACTATGGCAAAGGAGGCGGAGGAGCGAGGACACCTGATCACGGCCAGGGACAACTATTTTACAGCAGCTGCATTCTATACAATGGCACAGGGACCGATCCATGAAGATGATAATGAATCGAATCCCCTTTACAGTGAGAAAAAGAACAAATGTTACGATAAGTTTATCAAGTATGCTCCACGGCCTGTGGAGAGAGTGGAAATTCCCTTTGAAGGCGAATCCTTGCCGGGTCTGCTTCATCTTCCCTCAAAGAATTCAAAAAAAGTACCTTGTATCGTACACCTGGGCGGCATGGATATGTTCAAAGAGATGTTTAACCCCGTCTACGGGGATAAGCTTTTGGAAAGGGGCATGGCGGTCTTAGCGTTTGACGGTCCTGGACAGAATGAAGCACGAATTACGCGCAAGATCTGTGTCACCTCGGATAATTTTGTCCACGCAGGAAAAGGTGCAATGGACTTTTTAATCAAACGCCCGGAGATAGACTCTGAAAAAATCGGCGTGGTGGGCGTAAGCATGGGATCGTTCTGGAGCATTCAGATTGCAGCTCATGACCCCCGATACAAAGCAGCGGCTGGCTTTTATGTTTGTCATGAGCCAGGCATGAATACCATCTTTAACTTAGCCTGCCCTATTTTCAAAGATCGGTATATGTGGATGGCTGGCTATGAAGATGAAAAGAAGTTTGACGAATTTGCTAAGACACTGTCTCTTGAAGGACTGGGGGCGAAGGTCAAATGCCCTGTTTTAATTGTTGCTGGAGAAGATGATGAGTTAAGTCCAATTCAAAACTCCTATCGATTGTATGATGAAATTCAAGCTCCTAAGAACATTGTCGTATTTAAGGGCGAATTCCATGGGGTATCAGATAATTGGGATGTGAAGGCGATGATTGCGGATTGGCTGAAGGACAGGCTGGATGGAAAGGCTTTCAACTCTGGGCGGATTTATATGGATGGTACAAAAGGCCAGGAAGTTAGAGGTTAAATCGTAAGATCCATAATCGACGATTGTTTGCAGAATTGCTGTAGCGGTCGTCAAATGAGGAGCGCCTTCGGGAGTCAGATATGGTAATCGGTTACAGAAAATTCGGTGAGGGGACAGAAAAAGTACTTGTGTTGCACGGTTGGCACATGGACCATACAGTCTTTGAGCCGATGTTCCCCGCACTGGACGGGCAAAAGTTCAGCTTCGCCTTTGTAGACTATAGGGGCTATGGCCTCTCCAAAGAGATAAAAGGAGAACATACAATCCGAGAGATCGGGCTGGATTCGATCAGGCTTGCCGGCCACCTCGGATGGGAACGCTTCCACTTAATTGGCCATTCCATGGGAGGGATGGCTATTCAATGGATCATGGCCAAAATAAATGAGCGCGTCAAATGTGCAGTCGCCATAACTCCTGTGCCCGCATGCGGTGTGCCTTTTCAAGGAGAGGAATTAGAGCTATTTGAAAATGCGGCTAAGGTCATTAGGAATAGAGAGGTCATCCTTATGGGAAGTACAGGGAACAGGCATAGTGAGGCCTGGGCACGAACCATGACCCGAAGATCAGTTGAAACGACGACTCCGGATGCATTCACCGACTATTTTAGGGCATGGTCGAGAACTAACTTTGTATCTGAGGTGGAAGGTCTAAAGACGCCCATCAAGGTCATTGTTGGAGAGAACGATCTCCACCTCACGCCGGCGGTAATGAAGCAAACATTCTTAAAGTGGTATCCTAATGCTGAATTAGAGGTTCTGGGTAACTCGGGTCATTATCCTATGCTGGAAGTTCCAATTAACCTTGCGACAGTCTGCGAACGCTTTATGTGGTCGCACAAATAAATAGGGGAGCTCCTACCAAAACTACGAGGCGTTAAAATTAAAATAACAAGGAGAAAGGTGAAATGAGAAAGGAAATCGTAATTTCTATTATTTTATTAACCGTGATGTTATTTACATCCTCTGTTTTCAGCCAAACGACCAAGTCGACCGGACAAGCGGCGGCCCCTATTAAAGTGGGTGGTTCGTTGTCGCTTACCGGAGTATTTGCCGAAAATGCAAAGTGGACAAAAGCGGGGTACGACTTATGGTTGCAGAGCGTAAACAAGAGAGGGGGGCTTTTAGGGCGGCCGATAGAAATGATCATCTATGACAACGAGGGTAGTGCTGACAAAGCGGTAACCTACTATGAAAGACTTATCACAGTAGATAAGGTAGATTTACTTGCCGGGAGTATGCCCAGTATACCCTTTGGAGCTGTGATGCCTCTGGCTGAAAAGTATAAGAAGGTCTTTATTGGGCAGGGAGCGCAGATGCAGTCTTTTGAACGGGGGTATACTTATTCCTTTGGTAGCCCGCCCCTGATGGGTATCTGGGGGAATATGGCGTTGACCGGCGTGATAGAGGATCTCATTCCAAAAGCTGACTGGCCCAAATCAATGGCCGTTCTGGCCATGAACGACCTGGCCAGCCAACCCAGACGATCCGCCATATTTAAGTGGGCTGAAGAACATGGGATCAAAGTGGTCGTAGACGAAAGTTACAATTTACCCCTCTCCGATGCGATGCCTTTGGTGAATAAGGCAAAAGCCAAAGGTGCCGAAGTCCTTGCTTGCTTTAGCGCTTTCGACGATGGAGTGATGATTACCCGTGGCTGCAAGACGGTGCGTTACAATCCAAAGATCATATTTCATCAGATAGCCTCCAGATTCCCAGCATGGATGAAGGAGATGGGTGAAGATGGTAATTACGTCATCGCCGAAGCGTTTTGGGCTCCTGATCTGCCCTATCCTGGGAATAATGAAATCAACCAAGCTGCCAAGGAACAATTTGGGCTCCCGCGAGCACCCGATTTCCTTGCCCTTGGATACTGCTGGATGAAGACGTTGGAGTTGGGTGTCCAGGGAGCGGGTTCTCTGGATAATGAAAGGATCAGGGACTATCTGAAGTCTCACAAAATCGACCTGCCTTACGGAAAAGGGATCACGTTTGACAACAAGGGGCTTCCTCCTCCTTTCAACTATGCTATTCAAGCGATCGGTGGACAGAATAGGACGGTGTGGCCGAAAGAGGTGGCAGTCACCAAATTTGTTTATCCGAAACCACCCTGGAGTGAATAGCAATCGAGGAGAAGAATCACAATGATTATCGATTTTCATATTCATTATTCACCCGAGGAATTGGTCCGTCATCAGTTGGGGCCGGGAGGATCTCCACGGACTGTCTTCGTAGATGGCAGCCCTGCTTATACCTATCACGACAGACTATTTGCCTTAGAGAAACACATCGCTTGCATGGACAAGGCAGGGGTCGATATTTCTGTCCTCTCCTCAGGAGCAGGGTTGACCGGAGATTTGGATCGATGTCGCATGGTGAACGATAAGTTGAAGGAAGTTGAAGGGCGTTTTCCAGGAAGGTTTTTAGGTTTGGCCCATGTCCCCCCTCTTGGAGGAGAACCATCCCTCCGTGAACTGGAAAGGGCCGTTTCCCGGTTGGGTTTTAAAGGAGTCTCCATCCCCTCTGTGATCGGCAAGACAGAGCTTGATGCACCGGAACTCGGGCCATTTTATCGAAAAGTGAATGAGATGGGGCTTTTTATCTTCATTCATCCTGCCCTGAGCTCCGAAGGGAATTATCTTGATTATGATCTGGGCAGAAGTGTGGGCAGGGAGTTTCAATTAGTCCTAACGGTTATCAGGCTGATTAATGGGGGTGTTTTAGATGAATTTCCTGAATTGAAATTTATCATTTCTCATCTGGGAGGCGGGATCGCAGCCCTCATGGGCCGGATTGAGCCTTATCAGGATAAAGTTTTCTGGGGGACGGCGGATCATCCGCAGCATGGGAAGCTACCCCGAAGCCCCTTCAGGGACTATTTTGACAGGATTTACTTTGATACCGGTGGTTTCTTCGGCAATATCAATGCGGTGAAATGCGCCCTTGTCGAAATCAAACCAAAGAATATTGTTTTTGGAACAGATTATCCTCAGGAGATCCGAGACGACGTTCAGGTGGAGCGATTTGTCAAGGAAGTGAAGGCGTTGCCTCTTTCTCAAGAAGAAATGAAGGGCATTTTGGGTGAGAATGGAAGAAGACTGTTGAAGATTTAGAAATGAGAAGCTTTATTTAACCATTCCCGTTCTCTTGGCAATCTCCTCAACCATTTTGTATTCTTCGTGCATCCTCGTCAAGAGCTTTTCCGGCGGCTCGAATTCCTGGACCATTCCCAGTTGAGCCAGCTTAGAGGAAATGGCTGAATCCTGAACGACCTTTTCGATGGCTGAAACGAGAGTCCCAGTGATTGGCGCTGGAGTCCCCGCGGGTGAGAAGTAGGCAAACCACACGCCCAATAAATCCTGTTGGTAACCCAACTGTTTAAGGGTAGGAATATCCGAAAATTCAGGAAATTTACTGGATGTAACAATTCCCTTCATCTTTCCACTTCTCATGTGACTGATCAAAGGGCCAGCGGCCGTGGCAATCGCCTCGACATGTCCTCCCAGCAGGGCAGTGACCGCAGGCGATGCCCCCTTGAAGGGAACAATCGTTATTTCGGCTCCAGTGAGGGATTTGATAATCTCAACGTTGAAATCCGATACGGACCCCACTCCGGGGGTGCCGCAGCGAACCTTCCCGGGATTCTTCTTGGCATACTCAATTAATTCTTTAAAGTTTTTATAAGGGGCATCGGTTCCAACGATGATGAGGACAGGAGAGATGGTGGCCAATCCCAAAGGGGTCAGATCTTTGAATGAGTCATAAGGGACATTCTCGGAGTGGAGGATCTTAGTGTAAAGGATTGAAGCGCTATTGGTAAAAAGAATCGTGTAACCGTCTTTCTTAGCCTTCGCTACTGCGTCTGTTCCTACTGCGCCCGTTGCTCCAGGTTTATTCATTGGGATGACAGAAACTTTGAGCAATTTGCCTAACTCTTCGGCCATCAACCGACCCGAAACATCTAATCCATCTCCAGGTGCCATCGGGATGACCAAATTGATGGCCTTATCAGGATATTCCTGACCTAAGAGTCCAGACGCACTGCCAAAGAGAAAGACAGCGGCAGACAATAATGCGAGAATTATTTTTCCCATTTTTCCTCCCCCGATCGAACTTGATTCGTCAATCTAAATCGGGCATCGGTTCCTGCCTATTCGAGATACGCTCCTTTGTCAGCGCTCGTAGCATACTTAGAAAAATGGGCAAGATAGCCTTTGGTTACCTTCGGTTCAGGCGGTTTCCATGCGGCGAGCCTTTGCCTAATTTCCTCCTCACTTAGCTCAACGTTGACGGTCCGTGCGACGATATCAATGTCGATGATATCGCCATCGCGAATCACCGCAATCGGCCCGCC
>Ga0187776_10002132_pt1 | contig 10033 bp, 13 predicted proteins | sample 0216_BV02_MP12_2_FD_132426 | JGI IMG/M metagenome (GOLD analysis project Ga0187776, IMG submission 132426) | Tropical peat soil microbial communities from peatlands in Department of Meta, Colombia - 0216_BV02_MP12_20_MG | ecosystem: Environmental > Terrestrial > Soil > Wetlands > Peat | place...
TGTAGGTTTACCTCAAAACTTGGATAATGCTAACATCATAAAGGAAAAATTTGATAAGATAATTAGAAATCTACGCAAGGCATACCCTGAGGTTGAAGAGGCCAAGGCTACAGTCAGAACAATACACAACCCATCAAGCAATAGGCAACATTATGAAGTTACAGTTAGAGTGTTTACTCCATATACGACTCATAATTATACAGAACAAGGATGGGAACTTTCCAAGATCTTTGACATTCTTGGAGGCAAAGTAATCAGAAATCTTGCGAAAAGAAGAAAGAACCGATGGAAGACCTCAATAAGAAAGATAGACAAGAAAGAAATCTTTTAGGATTATTTCCAATATTTTATTGGGTCTTTTTGCCACTTTAACAGCTCTTCTTTTTCCTCTTTGCTAATGTATTTCCTATCAAGAGCAACCTCAATAAGATCAGAAAGTGAAAGTAGGGGATGAAGCCTGCATTTTATCTTATTGAAGTTTTTCCTAGCAGTCTCAAGCCCATAGGTGAATATTGAAACACAGTCAGTTACCTTGCCTCCATTTCTTCTAACAACATCAATTACTGATATTACACTCTTTCCAGTACTTATCAGATCATCTATTACAAGGACCATGTCCCCTTTTTCCATATCGCCTTCTATTTGTCTCTTCTCGCCATATCTCTTGGGCTCGGGTCTTATGTATATCATTGGCTTGTGCAGCTTTTCTGCCATTAACGAGGCCCATGGAATCCCAGCAGTGGAAACACCTCCAATAATATCAAATTTCAATTTCTTGGAAACCTTTACCACCTCATCAACAACTATTTTTCGCTTGTGTGGATAGCTTATCAATCTCCTATTGTCGCAATAAATTGGACCCTTAATTCCAGAAACAAAAGTGTACAAGTAGGGTTTTGTGAAACTAAAAGTTACAGCTTCAATATCCAACAGTAAATTTGCTATCTTTATTGAAGATTTTATCACCAATAAATAATCACATTACTGGAATAAATTTTGATCATATTCACATATTAGGAGATACCCTAATCCATCCATTCTTATATCAGTACAATCCATTGAAAAGTCTAAAGGAGGTGCAGGGATGAGCTATAACGAAGGCGGAGGATACGGTCGATCAAATCGAGGATACGGCGGACGAGGATTCGGAGGCGGCAGTAGACGATTTAACGACGGACCAAAACCAGTTGAAACCGGAAAAGAATACGATGTTTCTATAACAGAACTAAGTAGGAAGGGCGACGGTATTGCAAGAGTAGAAGGTTTTGTGATATTTGTTAGAAACGGAAAGGTTGGTCAAAATACAAAAATCAAGATTACTGAAGTTGGTCAGAGATTCGCTACTGCAGAAGTAGTAGAAGCTGTATAAGCTGTAATAAGTCAGCTTTAACTAATCTCACTAATTTTCCATATTTTTTATCATTTTTATTAATTATATTCCAATTTGAAAATATTGGAATCGATAGTTACTCAACCTGATCAACAGTCAATTGATCATATGAAAAGGTAAAATGCCATATAAGTACAGATTATGACCATAAACTAATTTCTGAGGATTGTTCCTTGTTCGCTATTTTCACATTTACATCAATATTAACAAGACCGAAATTCGTGCTATCAAACATGAAAAAACTATACCGGATTTATTAAATATGCCAAAAATAGATTAATTTGTAGGAGAATCATATGAGCGAACCCAACAAACACAAAATTGCACATATTGATGAAGCGGATAGAGGATTGTGCTACTATTGCGGAAAACCTGCAGGAATTAAGGTGGGTTTATGGTCCGATACATCAGAAGCAAGGGAAGATGTCGGACAAAGCTGGCGTGCCATTTTAATCTGTAAAGATTGCAATGATAAGCACAAATGGGTAGATGAACAGGAATTGCCAGATACTTACATAGGGTATTAGGATCTAAATATCACATGCAGCAAAAGAGAGTTTTTGATATCAAAAATGATTTAGGCCTAGGCACAAACTCAATCAAAGTTTTACAAAGACGCTACCTCCTCCAAAACGAAAAAGGAGAAACGATAGAAAGTCCTTCACAATTATTCAAACGAGTTGCAAGAGCCATTGCTGCAATCGAAACTAAATATGACCAAAAGGCGGATGTTAAAAAAATTGAAAATGCATTTTATAAAATTATGTCAAGGTTTGAATTTTTACCAAATACGCCAACATTGATGAATGCAGGTACAAGAATTGGCCAGCTCTCCGCTTGTTTTGTAATTCCGGTAGGGGACTCGCTACCAGAGATTTTTGAAGCAATAAAGTGGACTGCGATAATTCATCAAAGTGGAGGCGGCACTGGTTTTGATTTTAGTCACTTACGACCTCAGGGAGACTCGGTCAAATCTACAGGAGGAATTGCATCTGGTCCAGTTAGATTCATGACTATATTTGATAAAACAACAGAGGTGATAAAACAGGGAGGAAAAAGACGAGGTGCGAATATGGGGATTCTTCGCATAGACCATCCCGACATCTTGGAGTTCATAGGATGCAAGTCAAAAGAAGGATTTCTTAATAATTTCAATATTTCCGTTGCAGTAACGGATGATTTTATGAACGCAGTGAAAAGAAATCTCGATTATTCTTTAATCAATCCAAGAAACAAAAAAATCGTAGGAAAACTCAACGCTAGAAAAGTTTTTGATTTGATTACTTCAAATGCATGGAAAAGTGGTGACCCAGGAATAATCTTCATAGATGAAATCAATCGTGCAAATCCTACTCCATCATTAGGAAGAATTGAAGCGACAAATCCCTGTGGCGAGCAACCACTACTTCCCTGGGAATCATGTAATCTAGGTTCAATCAATCTCTCCAAAGTCGTATTAAATGGCAAAATTAATTGGAAAAAATTAGGGAGATTAGTACAACTTGGGGTCAGATTTCTTGACAACGTGATTGATGTAAACAGATATCCTGTGCCTCAAATTGAGCGTCTTACTTTTGCAAATAGGAAAATAGGAATTGGAGTAATGGGTTTTGCAGATGCCTTGACTAAGATGAATATACCTTACAATTCAAAAAAGGCACTGCAAACAGCAGAGAAAATAATGAAGTTTATCAAAACTGAAAGCCATAGAACTTCTCAAAGACTAGGAAAAGAACGTGGTAGTTTTCCTAATTTTGATCAAAGCATCTGGAGAAAAAAATATCGATATATGCGTAATGCAACCGTTACTACAATAGCCCCCACGGGAACAATCTCTATTATTGCAGGCTGTTCTTCCGGAATAGAACCGTTATTTGCCATAGCGTATGCCAGAAATGTAATGGAAGGAACAAGATTAAGAGAAATCAATTCAATTTTTGTTAAAATAGCAAAAGGGCAGGGTTTCTACTCTTCAGATATGACAGATCAAATTGTAAAGAATGGATCAATACAAAACACACCAGGCATTCCAGCAAGTGTAAAAAAAGTATTTGTTACTTCATTAGACATACAACCAGCATTTCATATAAGAATGCAATCTGCATTTCAAAAATATACCGACAATGCAGTTAGTAAAACGGTCAATCTTCCCCAAAATTCATCTCCAAAAGATGTCAGAGATTCCTATTTGGTTGCACATCGTATGAGATCCAAAGGTGTTACTGTTTATAGATATGGTAGCAAATCTGATCAGGTCTTAACAATTGAAACCGCAGAAAAAAATCTAAACAAGAAGGAATTGGTAGCAGATTCGGAGTTTGGTGGAGGATGTGAGGGAATAATATGTCCTCATTGACATATCCGAATATTTTTTACTCTAAATGTGTTATTTAGAAATAAATCAGGAATTTTTGATCTCAGTTTATTCATCTATTCCTTAACATATTCATAAATACAGGTATTAGTTAGCCCCTGTATGGCAAATATGAAATGCGTATCATGCGGGATAGGATTCTTTTCTCCAACTGGCTCAGACAAATGTTCACGATGTGCTGGTAAGGAAATGACAGAATCTCAACACGGACATGATTCTTGTGGTTGCGGTCACAGTCACCACTAAACCTATTTTTTACTTATGACTAAATGCGTCATATTGTGACTAATTTCTAAAGCAGTTACGAAAGCTCTTTTAACAAGTTACATTAGTTTATTGACGATTGGAGAATTTCTAAATTGTCTAATACAAAAAGCACATCAAGACATTGTGAATGTGGAATATGTAATCATAGGATGGAAAATGAATGTGTTGAAAAAGAATGTAAATGTTGTTTAAATTTTCATTTACGTTCTGGTCCAAAAAATAAAAAATAAGATAATGTTTGTGAATGTCGAGTAGTACTAGTGGACTATGGTTACTGGACATTGAGCATGTTCTGAGACATATCTTGCAGTACTTCCAAGACGCTTGATTGCTGAAATTCCAGTAAGCCTTCTGCTCCCCATAATTATCATGCCAACCTTGGATTTTTTTGCTTCCTTTAATATTGCAGATGACACATCATCATTTACGATCTTGTATGAAGATTTGACTCCTTGTTCACGACATTTTTCTGTTGTTTTACTAATCTCTTTTTCGCCTTCTTTCTTTAGTTCTTTTACTATTTGTTGATAATTTGCAACAGCTGCACCAGAAAAGATGGAATCGCTAATAGGGTAATAAACTGGAACTACCATGAACAGAGTCAATTCAGCAGTAAAGTTGCGTGCAATATCCTTTGCTAATTCAAGAGCCTTCCTTGATAACGGTGAACCATCATATGGTACCAAGATCTTTTTGATAATCATTAGAACATCTCTTTTACTTTGCTTCTATATTTTTCAACTATTGTGCCAAACTCTGCAAAATCACTCTCACTAGGGCTTTTCATCCTTAATGCATATTGACTAAGAAAGGTAGTGAGCGCATTTCCAACCATCAAATTATAACACATTTCCGATAGGTCTTTGACGCCTGGAAAGGCCACTTTTAGAAATGGCGAATATGATTTTGTTTGAGTCAACATCAATTCCATGTTTCTTTCAATGGCATCTTTTATTTCTGGTTGCAATGTCATATTAACTCACAGAGATGATTTGTTGCGGCGAAGATTCATAGTGGGAAGAACAGAGAAAAATTGTTTTTCCTTGAATGTTTTTACCAGTAATTGAGATCCCGTCTAGTTCTTTTTTGCATATGTAACATGTTAACGGTGTTACACTTGATTTTGTTGTTTTTCTCTCATTTTGAAGATATAGGTCTTGTACAATGAAAGTCTCAACCATTTTATATCAAAACTTACACGATTACAACATTATTAAATAATAACCTAAGTTATCAGGTTTGATTTTAACTTATTATCACATATGATAATTTTGCCAGTCGTTTTATAGTGATTTAAACAAACTACATTATGACTAACGCACAAGACATAATGTCCAAAAAAGTAGTTGCTGTTGAATCAAATTCAACCGCTTCGGACATTGCCAAGTTGATGGACAAGAATAGAGTAAGCAGCATAATCATAACTAAAGACGAGAAACCGTATGGGATTATAACAGAAAGAGATATGTTATCTAAAATCACCGCACAAAACAAAAAAGCCTCAGAGGTCAAAACTATAGAGATAATGTCATCTCCACTCGTAGTAGTATCTCCATTGACCCCAGTAGACGAAGTAGTAGAAAAAATGATTCTCAACAAGATCAGACGCATTGTTGTACTAAATGGCACAGAAACTCTAGGTATTATCACAGTGACGGATTTTGTAAAGCATTTTCATTCGATGCTCTCATCAGATAAAGGCTATAACAAAAAACTATATCAAGACCTGATAGAAGATTGGGAATATTGGGCATATTGATCAGAATTGGTTTCTGATTTAATTCTCTCAAGTACAGATACAGAAAAAATTGCACGATTATTTGTTGCCTTGGCATTGGGAGCCGTCATAGGTTTTGAGCGTCAATTAAAAAATCGGCCAGCAGGCATGAGAACACATATGTTGGTATCGCTAGGATCAGCACTGTTCACAGTAGTCGCTCTTTCTCTTGAACCAAACACTTCAAGAATTGCAGAGGCAATAGTAACTGGAATTGGGTTTCTTGGTGCAGGTGCAATAATAGCCCAAGGGGGACGAGTAAAAGGAATTACAAGTGCCGCAACATTATGGGCTGTAGCTGGACTTGGCCTAGTAGTGGGAGTAGGAGACTATTGGCTTGGAATAATTATTACAATAATGATCTTCGGAACATTGCAGATTGATAGAATAAAGAGGTTCTCAGAAAGCGGCACATATAATGAACAGGGCTGACAGCCCATCGAATAAATTTACATTCAGCTAAGTTCTGTTGCGATTGCTTTTACAATGTCAGTCTTGGTAATAATGCCAACAAGTAGCAGACCTTTCACCACAGGTAAGCCGCTTATTCCATGACGTATCATCAGAAGTGAAGCGGTAGACACATCTTCAGATACATCCACAGTCACAGGGTTTGGGGTCATGACATCAGCGGCAATAAAAGTAGCAAGATAGCTTAGTTGATTTGACTTGTATTCATGTGGTTGATTAGTTATCCTATATTTTTCAACCTCAACTGGATCACCAAATTGTCTTAACCATAGTGGTATTTTTGCAGGGATAAAATCACGATGAGTTATCATTCCGACAGGTCTTCGATTTCTCTCTACGATTACTCTGGATAACCTATTTTTTATAAGAACACTTTCAACAAATAATAGTGAATCTGCTGGTTTGACGGTAATCACTTTTTTTGTCATTATTTTAGATATTTCCAAAGGCTCAGTTGATTGTGTCAGAAACACTGAAGCTAAATCAGTTTTGGTTATAATACCAGAAAGAAAACCATCTTTTTTTAGAACTATTATGGAGCTGATCTTGTTATTTAGCATCAATCTTGCACAGTCATACAATGTTGCGTTCTCCCCCACAGTCACTAAGCGTTTGGACATGACCTCAGATACGAGAATTTTCTCAATTGGCCTACCGTTTAACGTGTAAATTGCCCTGACTAGATCTTTTTCGGTTATAATTCCAATCGGTTTTTCATCTTTTGAAACGATTAACCTACTTATCCTATGTCGAAGTAAGATAGACCTTGCGTCCAACAAGGTCGTTTTTTGCGAAATTACAATAGGTTTTTTTATAATTTGATTGAGATTGTAATTTCTTAATTTCATATAGTTATTCATACCTTGTTAAATAAGAGAGCTATTCAAATTTTCAGGAATGATAATCAACGACGATTTTTCAACGTTTTCAAATTTATCATTTTATTATCAAGGCTAAAAAACAACCCTTAAGTTAAATCGGTTCAAAAGTTATTACGATTATGGCACTAGATATGCTTAATGAACCAGTTTCAAAGTTTATCAATCCACACATGACCGCAATAGCAAGCGATCTTACCATCCAGGATGCCGCAAAGGCTATGTCGGAATCAAAGGTAGATAGTATTTTGGTCTTTGAAAAAAACAAAATAGTTGGGATCGTTACAGAAAAAGATATCTTGTATGACATAGTCGCAAAGGGTCTAGACCCCATAAGGACTACCTTAAAAGAGATAACAAAAAGCCCAATTATTACAATAAAAAAGAATGCATCTGTTAAGGAAGCCTTGGATATTATGAAAAAAAATGACATACGTAGATTAGTGGTAATGGATAAGAGGCCGATTGGATTGATTACTCAAAAAATCGTTTGTGGAAACTTGAGGGAGAATCAGGTACGGCTGCCAGAATTAGAGATGGTGGACAAAACTTTGTGTCCATACTGTTCAAAAGATTTTCAAAATAACAAAATACTGAATAAACATATCGAGAAGATACACATTTCTAAAGCAAAATAGCATTCATAGGAGCACGTTGCCATAGTTTTATTAATTCCAGACAGCTGTTTTCATTTAAGGCAATGACTGTAAAACGACAACCCCATCCTATCAAGCATGAGCAAACAAGGAGCATAAGCTATAGACTACCTGAACACCTTGTAAACGAATTAGAAACAGAAGCAATGCAAAAGGAGATTTCGCAGAACGTGCTTGTCAAACAAATTTTAGAGAAATATGTGAATTGGGACAGATTTGCAGATAAAATTGGAATGATTCCAGTTCCAAAAGATATCTTGAAGACTTTGGGAGAAGAAATGAAAGGTGATGCAATAAACAAAGTAATAGACACAATGATCCCGCTCATAAAAGATTGGGTAATGTTCATGAAGGGCTCATATGACCTAAAACGAGCCATTGAGTCACTTGAAGACTATATGCGTGCATCTGGCATGACATCAGACCATAGGATTGAAGGTGAAATACATCATTTTATTATACAACATAATCTAGGAATGCGCTGGTCATTGTTTACTGAAATGTTGTTAAAACAGATATTTCATCAATTTTTACCAAATCATGCTATGAAATCTCGTACTACACCTAATACAACAATTGCCAGCATTGCATTGGGTTCAGAATTTAGTGAACATAACTACTAGTATTTTTAAAACAAAATTATTGAAAATTAAAAAATTTATTTATTTCTAATATGATGCGCAACAGGCCATTCCATCAATTTCGAGAATGTCTGGATCACTTGAGATTTGTTGCAGAGTGGACAGTGTCATCAGTCCAATCATACGCAGAGTCCTATGTGGTTCTTTTGCAACCATGAAACCGTATTTTGTTTCAATAGTTATTCTTTTCTGATCCAAGTTAACTCCCTCGCGATAATGTACGTGTAATTCCACTTGAGGCTCGACGTCTGTGAACTTTCTCTCATAGTACATTGTCTGCATTGCAAGACCGGGATCAACTTTTGACATTTTACTCCCTATTTCTGCAAGAATGCGGTCATATTCTTGTTCAATAACTTGCGACATGATGTAGATTCGATAAAATATTATTTAAAACACCAAGTGTATTATCAAGTTTGATAACATAATTTGGTTGTAACAGTCTAGTTTGCACGGCAGTGCAGACCTACTAATTTATTTATGATTTGTTTTCTAATAAAAAAATGAAAGTTCCAGTGTTGCCCAAATTCTCGTGGGGAAAAAATTTGGATCATAACTCTGGGCACAACAAAAATGAATGGGGTAATTCAGTTGAAGAGACAAAATAAGAAAATTATGATCATTGTAGCATATACAATCAAGGGAATCCCAGCGAAAGCGTCATCAAATGATTTTAATTCATATATTATAAGGTAAGAATTAGAAAACCTATTCTTCATTAATTCATAGACATCAAGATACCGTAACTATTCCAATTCGCCATGGATGAATCGTGCAGAAGTAATGATAAACTCCTGGTTTGTCAAACTTGTAGGTGAATGTATCACCAGTTTTTAACACTGGACTATTGAATATCGGAATAACATGACCTTGGGCATCCTGACTTTGTACTGTGTGGCCAATATTGTCCTCATTTTGCCAAATAACAGTGGTTCCTCGTATTATCTCCAGATTTAGCGGTATAAAAAAACCAGTATTTGCTTGAGCCGAGTTTCCATTTGGTATCAATACATATTCAGTATTTGAAACACTAACACTTGGAACAGGGTCGTTACCTGTAAGTAAATAATCAAGAACAAATTTCTGCCCCGTATTTTGCATAGTAGCGCTAACCTTCCACATCGAACCATCCGTGGTGGCAAAGATCCGTGTTCCATCTAACGAAATATTATACATTCCACTATGAGTGGTCTGGGCAATTCCTTCACCATGAAAAGACCCATCATTACCATATGCGAAAGTCCATTTATCTGGAACAAATCGTGCAGTGATGGAAACATCACTCCCACGAACTATCACTCCGCCGTTGTTAACAGTTGAACTGTCAGATAGATTGATCCGCATGATTGAAGAATAAAGTTTTGGGTTGTCTGAATTGATTACGGCGGCACCAGAACCACTCAAAGTAAATGTGCTAGATTCTGCAGAGACCAGTCCAAAGGTAAGAACAACCATCAAACCTACTAGGATTCCTATTGACAAAATCCTCATAACCTTCAAATGTTTTTCGCATATTTAATTACGAATACAAATTATCATGCATGATAATCATCTTGAGAACCAAGTATTGAATAACAAA
>Ga0187776_10002133_pt1 | contig 10026 bp, 8 predicted proteins | sample 0216_BV02_MP12_2_FD_132426 | JGI IMG/M metagenome (GOLD analysis project Ga0187776, IMG submission 132426) | Tropical peat soil microbial communities from peatlands in Department of Meta, Colombia - 0216_BV02_MP12_20_MG | ecosystem: Environmental > Terrestrial > Soil > Wetlands > Peat | place...
ATCATCTACGGAATGTGGGGGTTGTTCGTGCTTGCACCATGCATGGCCAAGTACATAGAACCCCCGCTCATCAAGTGGCTTGGGCCTCTGCCTGTTATCGGTGCGCTTTTTCAGGGTCCGCCGTTTGGCATCGGCATGTTGACCGCGGGGTTGATCCTGGCCATCATGATTTTGCCTTTCATCGCTGCGGTCAGTCGGCAGGTGTTGGCGACGGTGCCGCCGGTGCTGCGTGAGGCGGCCTATGGGATTGGCGCCAATACCTGGGAGGTTTGCCTCCGTGTCCTTATGCCCTATGCGCGTAGCGGGTTGCTCGGCGGCATCATGCTCGGGCTGGGCCGGGCCCTGGGTGAAACGATGGCGGTGACCTTTGTGATCGGCAACGCGCACCGAATCTCCGCGTCGCTTTTTGCGCCCGGTACGACCATCTCGGCCGCTCTGGCCAACGAGTTCACAGAAGCGGTCGGCGATGTTTACCTGTCGTCACTTCTGGCCCTTGGTCTAATTCTTTTTCTTATAACGTTTATCGTCCTGGTGATCGCGCGATTCATGTTGCGCCGGATAGAACACAAGGTCTCTGTATGAACCCCGATCCCGGTCTTATGTTACGACGAAGGATCATCAACCGGCTCATGACCGGGCTGTTCCTGCTGGCCACGACGATTGCCGTAGCGGCCCTGGCGATCATCCTTTGGAAACTGGTCCTGGCGGGTGTCGCTGCCCTTTCACCCACGATTTTCGTGAAGGGTACGCCCGCTCCGGGAAGCAAGGGCGGCTTGATCAATGCTATCCTCGGCAGCGCGGCCATGACTTTGATTGCCATTGTCGTAGCCACTCCGATCGCGGTCCTGGCCGGCACCTATCTTGCGGAATACGGACGCGGTTCGCGGCTGGCCCACATCGTAAGGTTCCTCAACGACACACTGCTCAGCGCTCCATCCATCATCATCGGCTTGTTCATCTATGGGGTGATCGTCATTCCTGCGGGTCACTTCTCCGGCTGGGCAGGCTCGGCTTCGCTTGCCCTGATCGCTGTGCCGGTAATCGTGCGCACGACCGAGGACATGATGCGCCTGATCCCCGACTCCCTGCGCGAGGCGGCGATTGCCTTGGGTTGCCCATATTGGCGGATGGTCGTCAGCATCGGCTGGCGAGCGGCCAAATCAGGCATTCTGACCGGCATCCTCCTGGCGGTGGCTCGCATCAGCGGCGAAACTGCTCCGCTTCTGTTCACCTCGCTGAACAACCAGTTCGTGACGACCGATATGAATGCGCCGATGGCCAGCTTGCCGGTGGTAATCTTCCAGTTTGCCATGAGCCCTTATCGTGACTGGCAGACACTCGCCTGGGCGGGCGCCCTGTTGATCACCCTCGGTGTTCTTCTTCTCAACGTGGTCGCGCGTACGATCGCATCCAAAGGATCCAGCAGATGACCACCGACCGACAGCAGCCTCCCGCAAAGATCGAAATCCGTGGGCTCAACTTTTACTACAACGGGGTTCAGGCTCTAAAGGACATCAGTCTCGATATCATTGATCGTCGAGTGACGTCCTTGATAGGTCCCTCCGGCTGTGGGAAATCAACTTTGTTGCGAGTGCTCAACAGGATATACGATCTCTATCCCGGTCAGCGGGCTGAGGGGCAAGTGATCATTGACGATCGCAACATCCTTGACCGCCAGAAGGATCTTGCGTTCCTGCGAGCCAAGGTTGGGATGGTCTTTCAGAGGCCGACGCCCTTTCCCATGTCGATTTACAAGAATATAGCATTCCCCCTGCGGCTCTACCAGAAGCTCCCCGGGGAGGAGTTGGATATGCTCGTCGTGAATGCCCTGAAGAGGGCGGCGCTATGGGCTGAGGTCAAAGACAAGCTGCGCCAGAGCGGCCTGGACCTGTCGGGCGGTCAACAGCAACGGCTCTGCATTGCCCGCGCCATTGCCATTCGTCCGGAAATCCTGTTGCTCGACGAGCCGGCTTCAGCCCTTGACCCGATCTCGACAAGCCAGATTGAGGAATTGGTGAGAGAACTCCGGGAAGACTTCTGCGTGGTCATAGTAACTCATAACCTCCAGCAGGCCGCACGAATCGGGGACTACACGGGGTTTATGTATCTCGGCGAGGTCATCGAGTTCGCCGCAACCGATGCTATCTTCATCAATCCGCAAGACAAGCGCACCCAGGATTACGTCACCGGCCGTTTCGGCTAGCACGGTGCTGAAAAACCCGAAAGCCCGTCCTACCCTTGTCCTGCTAGTCCCATTCCCGCGCGCTTTCGTCTGAGACCACGTGCGAAGAGTAAGGATTTGATCGCTTCCTGCCACTATTTCTTTGCGGCCAGAGTCTCCAAAATCCGCTTTATCTGACTCAATTCCTCGCCATACTTGCCCCAGTTGCCCTGTTTCAGATAATCCAGAGCCTTGTTGTAGTGATTTAGCGCCTCCTGCGCCATGGTGGAAAGCGGCCCGGTCGGTGCTGCAGCGAGCGCTTTCTGCACCTGTTCCTGGGGCACGGCCGCCACCGAAAACACGGCGCGCAGGGCCTCGTCGAGGTTGTTTCGCATCTCCAATTGCCCACCCTGAACCGCAATCACCCGTTTGAGCTGTGGTATCTGCCCCTGTTCTGATTGAAGATAGATGGGCTCAACGTATATGAAGGAATGCTCGATCGGGATGATGAGTAGGTTCCCCCGAATCACACTGGAACCCCGTTGTCCCCACAAGGTCAATTCTGCTGATATATCCGGTTTTTGGTTTATACGGGCTTCAATTTGCATGGGACCATAAATTAACTCTTCTTTAGACAGCATGTAAATCACAAGCTGGCCGTAGCTATTGCCGTCGCAACGCGCGCACATCCAGGCGACCATATTGTTCTTTCCTGACGGAGTTAAGGGAAGCATCAAGATGAATTCCTCCGATGAGGTGCCAGGCAGCCGCATTATGATGTAATAGGGCGGTAATGCTTGCTGTGTCTCCTTGTAGACTTCTTGTGGTATGCTCCATAGGTCTTCCCGATTATAAAACACCTGCGGATCTGTCATGTGGTAAGTAGCATACATCTGCGCTTGGATAATAAATAGGTCCATCGGGTAGCGTATATGTGTCTTTAAAAACGGCGGCATTTCCTTGATCGGTTTGAACAGGGTGGGGAAAATCTTGCCATAGGTCTGAACCACAGGATCGGAAGGATCAATTATGTAATAGGAGACATCGCCATTGTACGCATCGATAACAATCTTCACCGAGTTGCGAATGTAGTTCAGCCTAGCTTGACTCGACCCCAGAGAAAGGGACTGTGAATAGGGAAACATATTGGACGTAGTATAAGCATCATGAATCCAGTACAAACGACCGTCCTCCGCAACCACGATATAGGGATCCGAATCATATGCGAGAAAAGGAGCTATGGTATAGTCGCGATCCGTAATTATGCGGTGGAACATGATGCGGCTCTGGCTTGTGATGTAGCGAGACAACAAGAGATTCACATCAAGGAAATCCGCGGTGTAGACGAGTCTGCGAAGAAAGCTGGAAATTTGCACGCCGCCTCTTCCATTGTAAGACGCATACACATTCTCGTTACCCTTGGGGTAATCGAACTCTTTGATCTCGGTGTTAACAACGCAAAATCCCTCCGTTTCCTCGCCGTAGTAGATTTCCGGCCGGGTAATCTTTGTCACACCAGTTGACCGGGGTGGGATGTCCTTGATAGTAAACTCAGGCAGGCCGTCTTCGGTTAGCTCGTTGACCGGACTCATGACGGCTCCGTAGCCATGAGTGTATACCAGATGCTTGTTGACCCACGTTCTCGCGGGACCCGGAAGGAGCGAAGGAGGAAGCTCTCTTGCGGCGATGGCGACCTGTGTATACTTGTTGCCAACCTGGTAGCGATCGACGTTCACGCTTTTGAAATCGTAGTAGAGCCTAATCTCTTGCAACTGTTTATAGGTCGCGATCAAGGGCCGATGATCCCACAGTCGGATATTATGGATCGTTGGCTCGTTCTTCTGAATATCAGCGTAAGTCATGGTTTCCTTGACCGGAAAAGGTTGCTCCTGGGCTCTGTCTAAGCCAAACGCCAGCCGAGTGAAGTTAATGGTATTCTTGATGTACGGCGTCTCCTTTGCTAGCTCGTTGGGTTTTACGACATACTGTTCGACTACGCTGGGATAAACCCAGGAGAGGCCTATGAGTGCAACAAGATATACTCCGCCTATATAGAGAAGCCATTTCCATCTCTTGAGAATGGGCATAAGGAAGAAAAGAGCCGCGATGGCGAACGCCAGAGTCAACAGAGCCCAATAGGCCGGGATCAGTGCATGAACGTCCGAGTAGCCTGCGCCGTAAGCCACGCCGCTGCTGGAATACATTAACCCATAGAGCTTCAGCCGGTGTGTCCAGGCGATCCCCAGCAAGAATAATCCGCCCAAGACGCCCAAATGGGATTTCACTCGGGGATAGATATGAAGGCGGTTTCCGTGGACCCCTATGGCCTGGTCGAGATAGTATGACAGGGCGACAGATGCGAGCACAAGTAATAACGTAGTTAGGTACCATCCCCGGAGGAAGAGATAGAGCGGCAGTGCAAAGACGTAAAAGCCGACATCTTTGTGGAAAATTGGATCGGGAACACCAAATGGGGAGCGATGCAGGAATTGAAGAATGGCCATCCATGAGTCGGAAGCAGTTGACCCCATCATGACAGAAAGAAGGAAAATAATTATGCCCCATACAGAGTCAGCGTATGTCCGATGAAAAATGATAGCAAGGAGTGTCAACGGCTCTGCCGGAGTAGCCACTTTTATTACGCGAGTGGGGCGTCCCCATTTTCTCGCGATAGCAATGTTCAGCCCGGCAAAAATTCCGAAGATGGAGAAGAAGACCGCGAAAGCCAGAACTTTTGCCCAGAGAATCGTGGTGAATACTTCCGCGAACCCCACATTTTGAAACCAGAGCCAATCGCCGTAGTATGTTATAAAAGAGCGCAGCAACACCAGGGCTGCAAGGATCAGCCCGACAAGAATCAATGTTCTTCTTTTCAATTTCATGAGAAGCCTCCAAAGGCGGAGAGTTGGACGTAGGAACGGAAAGACGCCAGGATGCTGGCCACGGGACGGGAACAAGCGCACAGGTAGGGTTCAGCCCGGCGAAGAATCTCGCTGACTCTCTGAACATTAATCCCACGGAGCGGGCAAGCGACTTCTCTGGTTCCTTGAGCTTGAATCGATTCTGGATCTCGTGAGGCAAATCGCCTCCGACCATCTCGTTTCTTCCGGGTACGCTCATGGGGAGCAAAGATACGTCCTTTATTATTATTCTAACACCCCTTCGTCGATAGGGTAAACTTTAACCGCCCAGGAGGGGTAAACCTGTGCATGCCTGCTGATGCAGCGCTTCTCTCTTCACGGGAGTGGCAGCCAGCGTGCCGCTCGTAAGCACGGGCATCAACCTGCAACAGGCGCTGGTATACCCGAACGCGATAATCTGCTGGACGTAAGCGGGCAGAAACGCGGCGATCGACCCGCGTTGTTCATATTGATGGACATGCCGACAGTCGTGCGCAAGCAGGCGAACGGTTCCGTGAATATCGGACACGTAGATTCCCTGACCAAGGGTAACGCCAGCCATGTTGGGGCTGAGGAGACCGGTGAGGACCGGTGCGTTTTGGAGCTCGGGGGGTCGTTGGGCAGTGGAAGGCGGGGACCTCCGCCACCCGAATAAGCTCCAGACGCCGAATTTCTGTGCTCCCTGCGATTAAGAGAAGCGCGTCATCCTCTTGCCAGAGGGGTACCAATCTTCGCGCTTCGAGTAATAATTGTAGAGAAGGCGTGCCGCGGCCTGAGATAGAGTCCCGACAGGGAGGGCGATGAGGCTCCGGACGGCACGCCGATCCCTGACATCGAGCCGGTTCTGTCTGAAGCAGACGAACAGTGACCCGCGGGAGGGATGAGAAATTTTCGCCAAGGTCAGCTAAACTCGGGTAGGCGTCACTTCTGAACTCTTGACCGGAGGAAGATCATGAATTCTTTGCACAAGCGTCTGTCGGCGGTGTTGGCAATCGGCATCCTATTCATCACAGCAAGTTGTTCTCGTGTCGAGGCTCCGGTAAAACCGACGGTGGCCGAGGGAGGCAAGCAGGTTGTAGAGATGAAAGCGAGCAGCTTCAGCTTTGATCCGAACAACATCGAAGTTAAACAAGGGGATACTCTGCTCATCAAGATCAGGAATGTGTCGAGCACTGCCCACAACTTGACGCTCAAAGACCCCAAAGGACGGATCATCCAAAGTGCCGACCTCCCCCCTAACGAGACGGTGACGATGGCGGTGGAACTGCCCGTGGCGGGTACCTATCAGTTCTACTGTAATAAGCCGCTACACCCGACCCTCGGGATGAAAGGAAAGATTGAGGTTCGTCCGGGCGCATAACGAGCGGGGCGGGTCGGGACGCCCTCGGGAGCCCATTCCGGCCCTCGGCGCCGAAGAACCTAGGAGTCATACATGGCTCTCCACCCCGCGCCCCCCTCGGTGGATTCGGTCTCCCATCTTAATCCACCCTACCTTTTTGACACGACAGGAAAAGTATAGGATGGATCAAGCGCCGCGGATACACCAATGTCGAATTGTCGACACTCGGATGGCGCTTTGTGCTCGGGGCGACACCAAACACGGTCTTGAGTTTGCGGCGTGACTTGTTATCATCACTTCACGAGCATCGCCTGTCGCAGTCCTTCCTGGCGGCTGACCAGGGAACCGTGAGCTCGTTCCGGCCCCGTCTTCGCCGCAAGCCGTGCAAGAGGGTTTCCTCAGTGGTCTCTTTGCTGCTTCGACTCCTTCTGTTCACCCCAACCCTCGCGACCTCGCTATCCGCGCCGACCCAGGAAGAGGTTGCGAGCATCATGAGAAAGATGGAAACTGCGTACGGGAGGGCAGAGGATTATCAAACGGAGACGGAGGTCAGAGTGTACCGGGACGGTCAGGTCGCGGAGGCGAGGAGGTTCCGCTACACGTTCAAGAAACCGAACCACATTCGTCTCGACTTTGAAACCCCCTATCCCGGGATGATCCTCGTCTATCCCGACGAAGATGGCAAGGCTGTCGTGAAACCCGGGGGCTGGGCGGGGTTTCTCAGGTTCCACCTTGCCCCGGATAGCCGGTTGCTAAGGACATCTGCGGGGCAGCGAATCGACCAGACCGATATGGGTCTTCTCATCCAGAATATCTCCCAGAGCGTCACCGACCGGCGTCGGGGAGAATTGAGGCTCTCGGAGGAGGACGGCCGCGTTGTCATCGAGGTGTTGGCGGAGGACCATTTCCTGGCCGGCGTTTCGACCCTCTATCGTTTTTACGTGGATGAGAAGCTCTGGTTGCCCGTGGAAGTGCAGGAGTTTACCCCGGACGGGGTCTTGAAGCGGGAAGTGTTCTTTCGCGGTCTGCGGACCTCGATCGGCATTTCGGATGCCTTTTTCCGCATCGGTGGGGGGAATGGGAAAGATGATCAATCCGGCGGATAGCGGCGCAGCCCCGAGAGGTTCGGAATGGTTCGTCCCGAAATTTGGACCGCTCAGGTTCAGGACCTTTGTGGGTCTCCTCTTCTTACCCTATACCGGGATGGTCCTCGCGTTTTCCGTCATCGGCTCTCTCCTTGCCGAACCCATATCCTACGGCCGTTTGCTGGCGATCGTAATCATCTACTTCCTGGGGCTGGGAATTGCAGCCCATGCTCTCGATGCCCTAGGAAGCAAGGCAATAAAGCCATGGGGAACGGTGTTTACCAGAACCCAGCTCTGGTTCCTGGCCACCCTCTCCCTGGTCCTCGCCTACGGCATCGCCATCTACTACATGGTCCGGTATGTCCCTCTCCTCTGGGTTGTCGCCGTGCTGGAAGGCTTCTTCGTGTTCGCCTATAACCTCGAATGGTTCGGCGGCAGATTTCATACGGATCGTTGGTTTGCCTTCTCCTGGGGCGCCCTGCCGGTCCTGGCAGGGTATATCATGCAGACGAACAGGATCTCGGTCCCCGCGCTCTTCCTTGCCCTCTCCATGGCCCTGTTCAGCTCCATAGAGATCAAGGCTTCGCGGCCCTACAAAGAACTCAAACGGAGATGGCCGAACCTGAACAGCGGAGAGGAGGCCCTCCTGCGGCGATACGAGACCCTGCTCAAATGCATCAGTTTGGGGGTGATTCTCCTTGGTGGAGGGCTCTTGCTCTGGAGAATTGCCGGATAGCCTGCAAAGCTCATGCAGTGACGAGGATTCCGGAGGCTCTGGGATGTTCGCCCGCTTTCAGGATTACGTCGAGTACCTCAAGCCGTCGCTTGAGCAGGCCTTCACCAGTCATCTGGCGGGGCTGCTGGGCGATCTGGCGCCCCGCGAAACAGATCTCAAGAAGAAGATCCTCACCGGCGGGAAAAAAATCAGAGGCTCGCTTCTTTGCCTGGTCACGGCCGCTCTCGGAGGGAGCGTGGAAGGCGCCCTCCCGAGAGCGGCTGCCGTTGAGCTTATTCAGACGGCCACACTGATCCATGATGACTTCGTGGATCAGCACAGGCTGCGGAGGAATCTACCCGCCCTGTGGACCCTGGAAGGGGCCCGCGGGGCGGTTCTCCTTGGCGATATCATCTTCGCCTCGGCGATCCACATGATGAACGAGCTCGGCCGGGAGGACGGCCTCATCGTCTCCCGGGCAATTGCCGAGGTCTCCAGAGGGGCCTACCACGAACTTCTCAACCCGTCTCTCCTCCTCGAGGAGATGGAGGCGGGTAGAGTGGATGCCGCGCTCTACGAAAAGGTCATCTTCCTCAAGACAGGCGTCCTCTTCGGTGCCGCCTGCGAACTGGGAGCGGTAGCAGCCAAGGCCGATCACCAGGCCCAGGAGAACTGGCGCCGCTATGGAGTGAGAATCGGCGAGGCCTACCAGATAGCCGATGACCTCCAGGAGGTGGAGCGATGCGTCCTTACGGGTTCCCTGCGCGGGGAGGAAGTCGCTCCTCTCGCCCCTGCCCTCGTCTCTGTTGTCGGGGAGATGGGTCCATGGCTTCTTGAAGCCCTGCGGCGGAAATCCTCGGCCTTAACGGGAGAGCTTCTTGAACATTTCCAGACGGCAGCGGCCTTGATGAAAGGGGAGGTTGAGAGGCGCCTGCGATCAGCGGTTGGCGAGATAGAAGGGGATCTCCCGGCCGACGACTATGGACGACTCATGCGGAAGACTCCTTGGGATCTCATCCAGATGTTCAACGAGGCAGGCCTTCCGGTTTCGCCCCCGTAATGATGCCCGACGTCCCGAAGGTGAGAGATTCCCTCGTGATGTGGGAGAAGGCGTTCTCTGCAAGAAGGGCGGTCGAGTCCGAGACCCAGCCTGTGCCCCGAAGGAATGCCGGCAGCTCGTAGAAGACGGTCCGCCACTCCGGATAGATTCTGCTTCCAAGCACTCTTAGCGCCACGAAATAGGCCTGCCAGAGCGAGAGGAAGAGAGGATTCGACGGGTAGGTGAAGTCATGCATGATAAGGACACCGCCCGGGCGCAGCATCTTCTTCGCATTGGCGATGAGAATCCCTAGCTCGGCATATTTTGCCAGGTATGAGGAGGTGATGCAGTCAAAGTCTCCTGCCAGAACCACGTCTTCCGCCCGGCCGAAGATGAAGTGAACATTCCGTAGCCCCAATGCCCGCACCTTGTCTCGGGCAATGTCGAGATACTCGTCACGAAGCTCAACGCCAATGATCTCGCAGTCGGGAAACGTTCGGGCGATCCTGATGGTAAGAATCCCCGTGCCGCAGGCCTGATCTATGATGCGGGCCGGGTGGTGAGGGATTCGCCGTATGATCCTCTTCTTCCAGTAGGTGTCGAATCCGAGCGTGCATAGCGTCGCCACCCGGTCATAAGAGAATCCGGTTCCCGAGAAGAATCGGTACACAGCTTCCAGTTTGGAGAGGTTCGCAGCCATGATGATTTCGCAAAAAGTCGCTAAGGTAGACGGCACAGTAAAAAGCTCCAGATGCAAGGCGCGCGAATCTTGAGGAATGAGGCGTAC
>Ga0187776_10002134_pt1 | contig 10024 bp, 7 predicted proteins | sample 0216_BV02_MP12_2_FD_132426 | JGI IMG/M metagenome (GOLD analysis project Ga0187776, IMG submission 132426) | Tropical peat soil microbial communities from peatlands in Department of Meta, Colombia - 0216_BV02_MP12_20_MG | ecosystem: Environmental > Terrestrial > Soil > Wetlands > Peat | place...
CCCAGGATGCTGAAAAAGTTTATTAAACCATTATAAGTTTTTTCGATTCTTAGTGCCATTCCCTTTTCCCCGGGAGAAAGACCGCACTCCCCAATCCTAAAATCTTTTCTTTTCCAAATACCATCCTCCGGTTTCCATGGGAGGGAACGGGTCCTGCCTCTTGGACCGCTGGAGACAATCCAATTTCCCTTAACCCTTGCTGCCGATCTCCATCCCGGCCTCATCCATTTCCCCTTCGACCCACGCCCCCAGCAGCCGATATGTGACTGCCAGCACCACCGGACCGATGAAGATTCCGATGATTCCGAAGGCGATGAGACCGCCGATTACTCCCGTTAAGATCAGGACCAGCGGCAGGTCGGCGCCCTTTTTGATGAGCATGGGACGCAGAAAATTGTCCAGGCTCAGAACCAGGATCGACACCACGAGGAGGACAGTCCCCCAGATGTTGTGCCCGCCCCAGTAGAGCCAGATCACCGCAGGAATCAGAACCACGCCGGCCCCCACTTGGGCTACGCAGAGGATGAACATGACTGCGGTCAGAATCCCCGCAGCCGGCACACCGGCCACCGCCAGGCCAATTCCCCCGAGGATCGATTGCACCAGGGCGGTGACGATGATACCGAGAGCCACGCCCCGGACCGCCTTCCCGGCAAGGGTTAAGGCGTCCTCACCCCGGGGTCCGGCAAGCCGGCGGACAAAGCGGCGAACTCCCTCGGCGGCCGTCTCTCCATTGGAGTACAGGATCGCCGAGATCATCACCGTGAGGAGGAATTGGACCGCCATCATGCCCACACTGCCGGCCTGGGCTGCGAACCACTGCACCAGCTTGCCGGCAAAAGGCGTCAGCCGCGCGGCCCATCCTTCCGGGCCGGAAGAGGCAATCTCTTGCCACGCGGCTGATATTTTCGGGCCGGCCAGGGGGATCCTTCCCACCCAGTCGGGGGGGGCCGCCAGGGCCAGCTCTTTCAAAGACTTGGCCCAGTCGGCGATCTGGTCCGCATTCTCCACGATGGTTGCCACGGCAAGGGAGAAGGGCACGACAAAAACCAACAGCAGGGCCAACGTCATCACTGCCACGGCAAGCCCCCGCTTGCACCAAAGCCGCGCCTGTAATCCCAGCATGAGCGGCCAGGTAGCCACGACGATCATGACCGCCCATAACAAGGAGGGCAGGAAAGGCCGCAGGATCCAAAAGTTTCCCACAATGAGAATCCCGATCAACAGTACCCCCAGCGTCGTGCGGGTGAGGTCTCGTCCGGGAGGACTGTTCGCCTCGGGCAACTTTCCACTCTTGTCTTCCATTTTTCCATCCTCTCCCCCCCGCTGCTGTAAGGATGGGAGGGGAATTTGATCCATTTCCAGTTTACTTCTCGGCCTCAGGCTATCACAAAGGTGATTCCCTGCATAGCATCCTTTTATCCGTTCTTTCAAACCAAAGTCCGCTATCCCCACTATTTTGAGCTGAAAAAAGATATATGAAACAGCCTTTAGGGCCTTTCCGTGCGAACCCTAAGGATGTTTAATCCGGCAGGAAGTTTTTAAAGGAAGGCGAGGGATCAAGGGAAGTAAACCGCCAAAACATCGGAGAAATTCGGAAAGGGGGATGAAAAAGAATGGGTTGATCTGCTCCTTTCCCTGCCTTATGATTGAACGATGAGAATTGAACTTGTCTCGGCCGCAGCCGAAGAAAGCGCCCGTCTGACCCCGCTGGCCCTGGCCACTCTGGCCGCGCTGATCCCTCCCGATATGGAAGTTCATTTTTCCGACGACCAGCTCAGCCCCATCGACCTTTGCAACGCGTTCCCGGGAACAGACCTGGTAGCCATTTCCGTCCTCTCCAAGACGGCTCATCGGGCTTACGAGATCGCCGACGCCTGCCGAAAAAAAGGAATTCAGGTGGTCCTGGGGGGTATTCATCCCACTGTCCTTCCGGAAGAGGCTTCAACCCACGCCGATGCGGTGGTGATCGGGGAAGCGGAAATTCTCTGGCCCCGGCTTCTGGAGGATTTTCGAACCAACCACTTGCAGAAATTCTACCGACAGGACCGGTGGGTGGACATGAACCGCTCTCCCGCCCCCCGGAGGACGATCTTCCAGCCCTACGCCCGCAGCTATGTTCCGCTGGATGTCATTCAGACCACCCGGGGCTGCCCCTTTCATTGCGACTTCTGCACGGTCAACTCAATCTTCGGCAGCCCCTTCCGCATGCGCGACATCGAAAAAGTCATTGCCGAGGTCCGGGAGCTGAAGCGGTGGGGAATCCTCCTCGCCGATGATAATGTCATCGGCAACGTCCCTTACTTCCAGAAGCTCTTTACCGCCCTGGAGCCCCTGAAATTGCGGTGGATCGGAGAGGCTTCCCTGGCGGGTTTGGACCAGGAACAAAACCTGAGAATCTTGCAAAGAAGCGGTTGTAAGGCTCTCTTCATCGGATTTGAATCCCTGAGCCCCCAGCTGAAAACCACCGGCAAGACCCAGAACCATCCGGAGCAGTACCGGGAGATCATCCATAAGCTCCATGACCACGGGATTATTGCCTATGCGGCTTTCATGTTCGGTTTTGATTTTGACGATCCTTCGATTTTCGAGCGCACGGTGGAATTCGCCATCGCTAGTAAGATTATCCTGGCCCAATTTGCCATGCTGACCCCCTACCCCGGAACCCGTTTCTATTCCCGCCTCAAGGCGGAGGGACGCCTTCTGCGTGACCAATGGTGGCTTCTTCCCAATCAGGAAATCCTGGCCCCTCATTTTCGCCCTCTGGGCATGGAGCCCGAGCAGCTCCGGGAAGGCTGGAAATGGGCCTGGAAGGAGTTTTATAATTTTTCTTCCATCTGGAAACGGGTGGATTTCTGGCCAGCCTTGCATCCCTACCTTGCCTACCTGCCCTTCAATCTGCGGCAGCGCCACTTTGCCCGGCGCAAGATCTGCGCCGAAAACACCCGCCCCCGCTCCTGGAAAGAATAGCTGGCCATTGCACAGGGCGGCTGCGCCGCAACCAAAGAAAAATTGATCATACCCCAGCCTCTATCCGCTAAGAATAATTCATCCATTGTAGGGGCAACCCCCTGTGGTTGCCCATCCTGTGGGCGGCCACAGGGGGCCGCCCCTACATTTTTTCTCAACAGAAATTACCAATATTGAAGGTTAGTAATGCAGAGGGAAAAAAGGGGGTTCTTCTCTTTCACTGTGCCCGAAGGGAATCCACGATGTTCATCCGGGAAGCCTGCATCGAGGGGAGAAAACCGCCCAAGAAACCCATGCCCAGGGAAAAGGCCAGGGCCTTCCAGGCAATCTCCCAAGTCAGGGTGAAAGAGAAGGCCAGCTCGGAGAAAGTCTGAAAGTTCATGGTGGAAATGGTGATCAGCTGCATGAAGGAACCCAGGAAAATCCCCGCACCCCCCCCGATCAAACCAAGGAAGAGAGACTCGTAGAGAAAGGCCCGCAGGATGCTCCCCCGCTGAAATCCCAGGGCACGGAGAGTCCCGATCTCGCTCGTCCGACTGGCCACCGAGGAGTACATGGTGATCATGGCCCCCAGCATGGCCCCGAAGGAGAAGATGATGGTGAGGGAAAGCCCCAAGATGTTCAAAAACTTGGACATGATCTCCGACTGCTCGGCATAATACCGCGTCTCCTGCTTGGCCTCTAGGTTCAGGCGGGGGTCGGTTTCGATGCGCCGCTTGAAGGGAAGAAATTCGCCCGGGTCATGGAGCTTGAAGACGACCGAGGAATAGACCCGTCGGCGGAAAGCCTGCATCAGCTGGTCCGCATCCCCCCAGATCTCCGAACTGAATCCCGTATTGCCCGCGTCAAATACCCCCACCACGGTCCAGTCCCGCAGCCCGAAGCGGAGCGTTTCCCCCAGCCCCCCTCCCCGGAAACGCTCCGCGATCTTCTGGCCGGCCATGACCTCCGGCAAACCGAGCCGGGGCATCCGGCCCTGGACCAACCTCATCTGCGGGCGAAGGGCCAATGAACTTTCCCCGATCCCCCGGACCACCACGTTCGAAACGGCCTTGCTGTTTTCCCGCTTGGGCAGGCTGATGAGCACCACCGCCTCCTTGGCCAGCAGGAGCCTCCCGTTGGCCCCGACAGCCGCTTCCGGCTGGGTTTCGATGATGGAGGCCTGAATCCGCTCCACCCCGCTCTGCACTTCCGAAGAGGAGCCTTTGCGCAGGACCACCACGTTATCCGGGGAGCCGGTTTCCACCAGGGTCTTCTTCAGGCCCTCGGCCATCATCAGGATGGCGGTGAAGACAAAAACCACCAGGGCCATGCCGAAGGCGGTGAGAATTGTCGTCAGGCGGCGGGTCCAGAGGTTGCGGATACTGTAGGATAGGGGTAGTCCCATTTAGGCGATCCTCCGGAGGCCGTCGGCGATGCGCACCTGAATCGCCCGCCAGGCGGGAATGAGGGCGGAGAGAATCCCCACTCCAAGAAAGGCCACCAGGTCCAGGTATAAAGTCGTTTCCTCCACCTGGAAGACCGGCAGATACATGGGAACGGACTTCTTAAAAATATACGCCCCGGGAAAGGTAATGGCCATCCCCAGCGCGCACCCCATCAGGGTGATCAGCAGGGATTCCCCCAGAATAAGGCCGGCGATATGCCATCCCCCGAAACCCAGGGTCTTGAGAACGGCGTACTCCCAGGTCCGTTCCCGGGCCGCCATGGACATGGTGTTGGCCACCACTGCGACGATGATTCCGATGACCACGAAAGAGACGATCTGGATGGCCACGATGATGGCCTCCGACATGGAGATAAAGGAAAGGGTGAAAGCTTTCTCCGTCTCGGTGAGGGTCTCGGCCAGGGAGTTCTTGAAGGTCCGGTCGATGGCTTGGACCACGTTGGAGGAATTGTTCGGGTGGTCCACTCCGATCATGTAAAAACCCACCCGGTCGGCCCGCGAGGGGGCTGTCTTCCTCAGGGCTTCGTTCAAGTAGTCCCAGTGAAAGAAAAACTGGCTCTCGTCCACGTTTTCATCCCTTCCTCGGTAAATCGCCCGGAGGACGAATTCCCAGTTGCCCGGGAAGATGGTTCCCTGCAGGGTGATCAAATCCCCGATCTTCCACTTGAACCTTTCGATGAGCTTCTTCCCCGCCGCCGCCCCTTTCCGGTCGCGCAGGAAAGCCTGGCGCTGCTCCGGGGAGAGAATCAGTTCGGGGTACAGGTCCAGGTAGGTTTTAGGGTCCACCGCAAAATTGGGGAAAAAATTCTTCCGGTCAATGTAAATCCCGCCGAACCAGTTTCCAAAGGATACGGTGGTGACGTTCTCCACCTGGCGGATGCGATCCTTGTATGCTAGGGGAAGGGGAAAGACGAGGGATATGGAGTTCCGGGTGATCAACCGGGTGGCTGAGGAGGCTTCCACCCCTGAATACCAGGCGCTGACCACCGTGCGGAGGAGGCCAAAGGCCATGATGGCGATGGCAATGCTGAGGAGGGTCAGCGAGGTGCGCAGCTTGTGCCGGAAGGCATTCTTAAACAGGAGCTTGAGAATGAACATCGTTCAAGAGCCCCTTATCCAGGTGCCGGGTGATCCCCGCCTTCTTGGCTGCCCGCGGGTCATGGGTGACCATGATAATGGTCTTGGTGGACTCCCGATTCAGCCTCTCCATCAGGCTGAGGACTTCTTCGGCGGAGACCCGGTCCAGGTCTCCCGTGGGCTCATCGGCGACCAGAATCGTCGGGTCAGTCACGATGGCCCGGGCGATGGCCACCCGTTGCTGCTCCCCTCCAGAAAGCTGGGGGGGACGATGATCCATCCGGGCCTCCAGGTTCACCACCCGAAGGGCCAACTCCACATGCTCCCTCCTCTCCCTCCGTGACAAACCGGTGAGAAGGAGAGGAAGTTCCACATTTTCGAAAGCAGTCAGAACTGGAATCAGATTGTAGAACTGGAAAATGAACCCCACGTGGGTGGCCCGCCAGGCAGCCAGCTCGCTTTCCGAAAGGGAGGTGATATTCACCCCCCCTACGATCACCGTTCCGTCATCCACCTGGTCGAGGCCGGCGATCAGGTTCAGGAGGGTGCTCTTCCCGGAGCCGGATGGCCCCATGAGAGCCAGGAATTCTCCTTCTTGAATATCCAGGTTGATATTCTGAAGCACCGGCACCCGCCGGTCCCCCCGGCGGTAGGACTTGCTCAAGTTCTGGATTTCAACGATGGGAGACACAACTGATCTTGCCTTTCATTGCCGGGGGAAGGTCGAAATTCCAAATTCCCAATAAGCTCCAAATGCCAAACAAGAAATTCTGGCGCCCCAAGGTTTGGAATTTTGATCATTGGAATTTATTTGGGATTTGGTGCTCGTAATTTGGTGCTTCTCTGTATCGGTTTCCGAATTTTTTCCATTCGGCATTCCGAATTCCGCATTTCAGAGCTGTTCAATCTGCAATCCGAAATCCGCAATGGTCACTCTCCCGCCTTAATCTTCGCTCCGCTTTTGAGCTTGGCCGGCGGGTCCAGGACCACCTGATCTCCTGCCTTCAACCCGTCGATCACTTCAACCATATCGCCGATCGGGTTCCCCAGAAGGACCGATGCCTGCACCGCTCGATTCCCCTGTACCCGGAACACATGCTTCCCGTCCCCTCGGGCAACCAGCGCCTTCTGACTCACAGCGGTTCTCGGCCTTTGATCGTTCTTGGTAATCTCTCGGGAAAGAAAAGAAACCTTGGCGCTCATTTCCGGCAGGGTTCGGGGGTCCTTATCGATGAAACGGATTTTCACCATGACCGCGGCCTTGCTCCGGTCTCCCGTGGGCACGATCATATGGACGGCTCCCCTCAGCCTCCGATCCGGCAAGGCATCCAGCTGAACCTCGCATGGCTGTCCGATTTTCACCTGGCCGAGGTTTGATTCGGAAACATCTGCCTGGACCTGGAGCGAATCCATGTCGGCAATGGTGACCACCGCCGACTTGGATTCCACCGACGCGCTGAAGGGGGTCACGATGTCCCCGATGTCGGCGTTCTTGGTCAGAACCACGGCATCGAATGGGGCCCGGATCAGGGTATATTCCAGCTGGATGGCAGCCGCTTCCAGAGCCGCCTCGTTCGCTCGAATCACCGCCTCCGCAGCCTTGACCGCAGCCTCGGCCTTCTTGTACCGGGCCACGGTCGTATCATAGTCTCCACGGGCGATAAAATTCTTGTCCACCAGCTCCTTGCTTCGATTGAGGTTGAGAGTCGCATCCACCAGCTCCGCCCTGGCGTTCTCGAGATTGAAACGAGCCGTTTCCAGGTTGGCTGCGGCCTGGGCCTTCGTCGCCTCCACATCCTGGCTTTCCAGGCGCGCCACCACCTCTCCCTTCTTGATCCGGCTCCCCTCCTCCACTCCCAGCCAGACCAGTCGCCCGGTCACCTTGGAGGCTAGGGCCGATTTTCGCTGGGGGACAACGTATCCGCTGGCCGTGAGCATCGTAAAGCCCTGGGACGGGTAGATTTGGGTTACGTTGGCCAGCTGAACCTGAATGGGTGGAGTGAAAATTTCCATCCGGTAGAGGAACCCCGCGGTAAGCAAAGCGAGGAGGAGAAAAACCAGGTACAGGACCTTTTTCCCACGAGCCGGCCGAAAGGCTGTTTTGGATTTATCGATGGTCAATTTGCTTAGGTCTTGATCTGCCATTGTCCGATGCTCCCCATGACCAATTTGGCCAGGCCGCTCCAAGAGCTAAACAGATGGGGTCCCAAAGACAGGAAAAACAGAAGAGGGCTCACTTCCTATCTTAGGAACCCCTTCCGGTCCGTGTCAACCGAGATCTCAACCTTGCCCACCCCCAGTTTTTCGTGCTTGTTGGGGTTCAGGGTGGAGGAATTTGGATCATCAGGCTCGCCGGGTGCTTATCCTTCCATGAAACTCCTCCCCATGTTCCGCAGGGAGAGGCCTGAGAGGAGATTCCTCCAAGCAGAAAAGAGAGCCAAAGCATTTTTCCGTTTCAATCCCCCCCCAGGACAGGCCCGATCCAATGGAAGAACCACCGCCTCAGGATGATGATCCCAATTTCTCCGCCCTGAACCCCATGAGGTCCCCACTTCTTTCCAGAGATCTCATTTTCAAAGAACTCTTTCTTAAGAACTGGGGGTGTGCAAGTTCCCCCAAACCCTTGACGAAGATTTCGGAAAAGGCTATTTTGAATTCAAAATTCGAAATGCAAATCCATCTGGACCTCCGCAGAAGGGGCCCGGAAAAGTGGGGAACTTAAAAATGAGCGCATACAAGATTGCGGTACTTCCCGGCGACGGCATCGGACCCGAGGTGATGAAGGAGACCCTGAAAGTATTGAAAGCAGTGGAAGGGGCCTTTCCGGAGCTGCGTTTCCAGTGGAAAGAATGCCCGACCGGTGCCCGCTGCTATCTGGAGAAGGGCAGCGATCTGCCGGCCGAGACGATGAAGGCCTGCAAAGAAACGGACGCGATCCTTTTTGGGTCGGCGGGTCTGCCGGACGTAAGGTATGCGGATGGAACGGAGATCGCGCCCCAGCTGACCCTCCGCTTCACCCTGGACCTTTACGCCGGGATTCGGCCCATTAAAAAGTATGCGGGTATCCGCCCGGTTCTGGCAGGAGACCCGCCCATCGATTATGTCATCTTCCGGGAGAATACGGAGGGGCTCTATGCCTCGCGCGGGGGAGGGGTGCGGGTGGGCAATGAGCTGGCGGTGGACAATATGGTCATTACCCGCAAGGGGACGGAGCGGATCGTGAAATACGCCTTTCGCCTGGCCCAGAAAAGAAAGGGGGCTCCTGCGGATGGAAAGAAACGGGTAACCTGCGTGGACAAGGCCAACGTCCTCCGGAGCATGGCCTTTTTCCGGGAAGTCTTCGACCGGGTCGCCTCTTCTTTCCCGGGGATCGACGCCGAGCATGCCTACGTGGACGCCATGACCCTGTATATGGTTCAGAAGCCCCAATGGTTCGATGTGGTGGTCCTGGAGAATATGTTTGGGGATATCCTTTCCGACCTGGCGGCGGGGACCATCGGAGGGATGGGACTGGCCCCTTCCGCGGACGTGGGCGACACTTACGGGCTCTTCCAGCCTTCCCACGGGAGTGCGCCGGATATTGCGGGCAAGGGAATCGCCAACCCGGTGGCCCAGATTCTCTCCGCGGCCATGATGCTGGACTGGCTGGGAGAGAGAAAGGGGGACCCCGAAGCTCACCGAGGGGCCGCGGCCATCGAATCGGCCATGGCCGATGTCCTGAGGGATCCGAAGTATCACACCCCCGATCTGGGGGGAAAAGCTGTCACCGCGATGATCGGCGACGCGGTGGCTGCGAGGATCGCTGGAGCGAATTGAGTTTCGGGTTGGTAAGGACGCGGAGAAGGCCGAGCAGGATGCCCGGAACCATTTTAGACGGTCCAGAGAGAAGCTTTCGAAGGAGATCAAAAAGGAAGGTAAGAAAAATCGAGGGAATTCGGGGCAGCCCAAGGGAGGAAGGGGGCGGAACTGGATTTCCCTTTCCTCCCCTCCGGAATAGGTCGCTCAATAAATCAAACAGGAGGAAAAGATGAAGCGCAAATCGTTTGTCAGCAAGATGCTCTGGGTCACGGTCGTTGTTTTCGCCTTCGGCCTGGGGACCGCCGAAGCCCAGACGGTATTGAAGTTCAGCCACACGGACCAGCAGCAGGGCGCGCGTCAAGGGGCCGCCAACCTGTTCGCGCAGAAAGTGGCGCAGTACACCAATAACCGCTACAAGGTGCAGGTGTACTGCTGCAGTCAGCTGGGCAACGACCCGAAGAACATCGAACAACTTGCCCTGGGGGGTATCGACTTTACCGTGTCGAGTACCGGCTCCTATGCCCCGCACGTCGATTCGCTCAACCTCACCATGCTGCCGTTCTTGGTCGAAACGTATGCGCAGGGATGGAAGCTCTACGACGACTCCAAGTGGCTGAAGGCCCAGTTCGACAAGGCTCCCCAGAAAGGGTTCCGCTTTCTGGCCACCTGGGAGGCGGGCTTCCGCTGCATGACCACCAAAGAGCCCCTGAGGACCCCCGAGGACGCCAAAGG
>Ga0187776_10002135_pt1 | contig 10022 bp, 8 predicted proteins | sample 0216_BV02_MP12_2_FD_132426 | JGI IMG/M metagenome (GOLD analysis project Ga0187776, IMG submission 132426) | Tropical peat soil microbial communities from peatlands in Department of Meta, Colombia - 0216_BV02_MP12_20_MG | ecosystem: Environmental > Terrestrial > Soil > Wetlands > Peat | place...
CCGAGCCCACTCCGCGACGCCTGGGGCCTCGTCGAGAACCGGCCGGCCTTGCTCCGGGTCGTCGCGTCGTCGGCGCTCCTCCGCGCCGCGGGTTTGCCATCGGCAAACCACGGCGACCGAACCCGCCCGGCCCGCGGGCCCGGCGTCTTGGAGCGGTCTCGGGGCTCGGCTTATGTCGGCGATTGCCGAACAAGCCAAATTAGGCCACCCGTTCCCCGAGATAGGCAGTAACGACATCGGGATTCCGGACCACCTGGTCCGGGGCGTCATCGGCGATCTTCTCACCGTGGTGGATCACAACGACCCGATGCGAGATGCGCATGATGGCCCGCATCACGTGCTCGACGAGGATCACCGTGACGCCGGTGTTTCGGATCTGCCCGACCATGGCCGAGGCGTCCTCGACCTCCTTCGGGTTCAGGCCGCCCATCGGTTCGTCCAGGAGGAGCAAGCGAGGTTGGGTGGCCAGTGCGCGGGCTGTTTCGAGTCGTTTCTGCTCGGCGAGCGTGAGATCGGATGCAAGGCTTTCCCGCTTGGACGAGAGACCCATCTGGTCCAACAGGCGGCAGGCCTCCATCTCGGCGTCGCGCCGGGACGGCAAGCGCATGAATGCTGCCAGGGTCACATTCTCCTTGACGCTCAGCTTGGGAAACGGTTTGACGATCTGGAACGTGCGCGCGACGCCGCGTTGGGTCACCGCATGGGGCTTCAACCCGACGAGGCTCGTCCCTGCCAGGCGGATCTCCCCGAGCGTCGGCGGAAGGAACCCGGTGACCAGATTAAACACTGTTGTCTTCCCTGCCCCGTTCGGACCGATGAGGCCAAGAATCTCCCCCTCCTCCACGAAGAATGAGAGGTGCGAGACGGCGCGGAGCCCGCCGAAGTCCTTGGTGAGATTCGACACCTCAAGCAGAGGCATGCGAGGCAAAGGCCCGGCGCAGCCCACCCCAGATTCCCTCGGGCAGGTACCGGATCGTCAGCATCATGAAGAGGCCGTAGAAGATCAGGTGGCCGACCAGGAACCGCTCCCGGAACAGTTCGCCGATGCTCACCAGGAAGATCGCCCCGATCACGGGTCCCTCGACCGTTGCCAGGCCGCCCACGACCGCGATGAACACCATCTCCACCGAAAGGGCGATGGGGAACACCGCATCGGGATCCACGTACCGGAAATACAGGCCGTAGAAGCCGCCGGCCACTCCTGCAAGGAAGGCGGACAGGGCCAGGACAGTGACCTTGGCCATCACGGTGTCAATGCCAATCGATTCGGCGGTGTCCTCGTCCTCGCGAATTGCCAGAAGGTATGCGCCCAGCCGCGAGCGGGAAAGCCATCGAGTGGCGAGCATGGCGCCTAGCGCCAGGGTCGCGACCAAGTAAAAGAACGGGGCTTTGCTCTCCCAATTCAGCACCCGGGACCCAAGGCCTACCCGCGGAAGAGTGGTGATCAGCAGGCCAACCGGTCCGTTGGTGAGCGCCTCCCAGTTGAGCGCCACGAGGCGCACGATCTCGGCCACGGCCAGCGTCGCCAAGGAAAAGTAGGGGCCCCGTAGTCGGAAGCAGATGTATCCGACGGGAAGAGAGACGAGGGCGGCAAGCATCCCGCCCAGGATCATTCCGTACCAGGGGGCCAAGCCCAGCTTCAGGAAGAGGATCATCATGGTGTAGGCCCCCACACCGAAAAAGGTGGCATGGCCGAAGGAGACCTGCCCAGCGTAGCCGCCGAGCAGGTTCCAGGCGACGCCCAGGACCGTCCACATGAGCACGGTGATACCCAGGTGCAGGAGAAACTGATTCGCCGTCAGAAGAGGAATTGCCAGGAGGACGGCGATGGCCGCGAGCGCACCGGCCCGTCTCATGATTTCCCCACCCCGAGCAGACCGGATGGCCTGAAGAGAAGCACGAGCAAGAAAATCACGAAGCCGATGGTGTCTTTGTACGCCACGGAGACGTACACGGCCCCCAGCGACTCCGCCAGCCCCAGCAGGACTCCGCCCGCGATGGCGCCCGCTACCGAGCCCAGACCGCCCAGCACCACGATGACGAAGCACTTGGTGACCAGAATCTCGCCCACCGTGGGATAGAGGTACAGCGACGGCGCCATGAGTACCCCCGCAGCCCCAGCCAGCGCGCTCCCGAGGCCGAAGGTGACCATGGAAATGCGATCCACGTTGACGCCCAAGAGGGCGGCAGCCTCGGCGTTCTGGCTGGTGGCGCGGATCGCGCGCCCCAGATCGGTCCGAGTGAGAAACGCGTAGAGGGCGCCCGTGATGAGGATGGCGATGCCGAAGGCCACGGCCAATGGGATCGGAACGGCGATCCCAAACGGCCGCATGGGCAAGGTCGCGTAGCTAAGTTTGATCGTCCGGTAGTCTCCCGTCCAGACGAACAGGGCCAGGTTGGCGATGAGCAGCGAGAGGCCCGCCGTGTACAGAAGAGTGTTCAGCTCTCCTCCGGGAATGATGGCCTTGAGCAGAAATCGATATATCAACATCCCGACCAGAAACATCACCGGCGTCCAGAGGAGGATGGAGACAAACGGATCAAGCTTCCAAAGCACGAGCGACCAGAAGGCCCCGTACATGCCCAACATCACGAGCTCGCCGTGGGCCAGGTTGATGATGCGCATGACGCCGAAGACCACGGTGAGCCCCACACCGATCATAGCGTAGAGCGAACCGGTCAGAATCCCGCTGACTAGGCTCTGGACGAACGTTTCCACGGGCCTCACACATGGCGCCGCTCCCCTCTCCTCCGGGCACCACTTTGGATGCCTTCTGATTGGATTCCTTCTGGGTGCGAGGAGGAGAGGGTCACGCGAAGCGAGCGGACGCTAACGTTTGGCGGTGTCCGGGAAGACGTAATCGGCCTCGGCGGTGGCCTTGGGCCAAACGTTCAACAGCTTGCCGTTCAGCCACTGCGCCAGCACCGAGTGCTCCGGCGAGTAGATGTTCTGGTTGGTGTAGTTGTCACCGAGCGGACCGGCCCAGTTCCCAAACTTCACCTTGCCGAAGACCGTCGTCATTTCGGTCTTGAGCAACGATTGCCGGAGGGCTTCGCGGTCAGCCTCCACGTTCCCAGTGAGGTTGGCGCGCCTCATGGCATCGGCGATGATGTAGATGATCGAATAGCCCTCGACCTCGTGCTCTTTCGGGTGGATTCCATATTTCGCCTGGAACTTGCTGTAGAACTCCTTGGTCGCAGGGTCGTTGGGATTCCCGGACAAGGGGGCCGACGAGAAGACGTTCTGGCTGAGCGGCCCCAGTTCCTTGGCGAAGTCCTCGACTCCGAACCCACCCCCGAAGCCCACGAAGGCCCGCGGCGACACACCCATCTCCTTCGCGTGCTTCGTCATCAAGATGGCGTCGGTGGTCGCCACCGCGATCATCAACACGAAGTCGGGGTTGCTGGCCTTCACCTTGGTCATGACCGGCTTGAAGTCCAGCGTGTTGACCGGATAGGCCTCGTCATTGACGATGGGCACGTTCTTGGACTTCAGGAAGTTCATGGCCGCGTTGCCGATCGTCTTGCCGAACACCGTGTTGTCATAGACGACCGCCGCCGACTTTGGCAAGGTGCCCGGGACCTCGCTGATGAACTTGTTGAACGCCTGCGGGTAGATCGAGCCGGTGGGGTTGTTGCGGAAAACCCACTCAAAACCTTTCGCCGTAATGATGTCGGCCGAGGGATGGTCCACCACGTACGGTGTCTTGAGCCGCTGGGCCACCGACGCGATCTCGACGGCCTGTCCGGAGGCGCGACCCCCCGTGAGGACCAGGACCTTGGTCTGGGTGATCAGCTTCTCCGCCACCGTGGCCGCCAGTGCGTTCTTCGCTTGGTGGTCTTCCAAAATCACCTCGATCTTCTTCCCGTTCACCCCGCCCTTGGCGTTGATTTCTTCCACCGCCATCCCGTAGGCCTTCTTGAACTTGTCGCCGAAGGGCGCGTCGGGCCCGGTCATGGGTTGGGGGGCACCAATCTTGAGCGTCTCCTGCGCAAAGGCGGGCACAACCGGCATGGAACCGACAACCAGAAAGCCCAGGGCTACGCCGAGCACGAAAAGTTTTCGCATGGCTGACCCTCCCTTCATTATGACGCGGTTAACGAGGAGAGTGGTTGGCAAACGCCGTAACGTGGGCGCACTCTATAGCCAGCCCCTCAAGCTTGTCAAGGCGGTCCGCACAATCTCTTTCGAGGCATCTTGCCCCCTTCGGACGGCATACGTCCGTCACCCTGCCAACTCGGAGGCCTGTTCGGGCGTCATCGCCCGCCCCTCGGCGCATGCGATCGCGAACCCTTCCTCCCCCAGTTCGCGGCGGAGCCTAGCAAGGTCTCGCTCGTGCTCCGGGCGCTTCCGCGGCGGGCGCGGGGCACCAATTGCCTGGCGTATCGACTCTGCAGCCGCATAGAGTCGTGCAGCGCCGGTGGGATCACCCCGAGCCAGAGCCAAACCAGCGAATCCTTCGAGACAGTCGGCGATACCCCGTCGCCCTTCCATCTTCAACCACAACCTCAGACTCTCCCGGAACAATGTCGCTGCCCGATCGAACTCACCTGCGGCATAGGCTATGTGTCCCCGGCTGCACAGGGCGTGGGCAAGCCCCCAGAGATTCCCAATCTGTCGCCACAGAAAGATGCCTTCTTCCTGGAGCGTCCCAACCAGCGCCACATTTCCGTGGGTACTTAGGACCTCGGCCAGGTGGCCGAGGGCCCAGGCGGTGATTGCCTTGTTTCCGACATCCCTGGCCAGGGAGTGGCTCTCCTCAAGAGTCACCTGCGCACGATCGAGCTCCCCTAGCTCGTGCGCCACAATCCCTCGGAAGGATTGAGCCCAGGCGATGAGCTGCCTGTCGTTCAGTTCTCGCAAGGCAGTCAACGCCTCCTCCAGGGTCATTGACGCTCGAACATAGTCGCCTTGCTGATGCGCCACCCAGCCGAGATGCACCTGGACATACGCGCACCCACGTCGATCTCCGATTTCACGCCGAAAGGCCAGACTCTCCTCGAATAGCGACAGCGCCTGTGGGTAATCACCTCGGTGGAGAGCCACGGCCCCCAAATTGAGCAGCGCGACAGCTACTCCCCGCTTCTCGCGCCGCTCGCGATGGAGTTCGAGAGCCTCGCCTGAGAGGGACCACGCGGATGCAAAGTCTCCCCATTGATATGCAAGCCATCCCAGGCTATTCAGTGCCGTTGCCGTTCCCCCCTTGTCCCCGAGTTCCCGCCAGATGGACAGGCTCTCCTGCAGAAAGGAATGGGCCTCCCCGTAATCGCTGAGCTCATGGATGATCGTGCCGGCGCGATGGAGCGCCTTTGCCCGCGCATTCGTCCGGGCCTCGGCCCCTGGCATTGCGAGGAGCCGCTCCAGCCGCTGGCGCCCTTCCCGCTTGTGGCCTCGGGCCAACCAGAAACGCCACAGGGCCCCCCCAAGCCGCAGTCCGATTTCAGTCGCTCCCCGCTCTTCCGCCCATGAGAGGGCAAGGCGCAAGTTGTCGTGTTCTCGTTCCAGCCGATCCAGCCATTGGTTCTGCCTGGGACCCGTGAGTTCCGCCTCTGCCTGCTCCGCCAGGTCAAGATAATAGAGCGCGTGGGCATGGTGCGCCTGTTCTCCCTCCCCCGCCGCTTTCAGGCATTCCAGCCCGTACTCCCGGATAGTCTCCAGCATCACGAACCGTGGGTCTTCTCCGGAGCCTTCTTCTTGTCTCAGCAGACTCTTGTCCACCAAGGCCGCCACCCCATCCAGCGCTTCGATCCCCAGGCCAGGGATCGCCGCACTCACCCTCTCGGCAGCCTCAAGGGTGCAGCCTCCCGTGAAGAGCGCAAGCCGCCTGAAGAAAGCCCTCTCGTCGTCGGTCAATAGGTCGTAGCTCCACGCAATTGCCTGCCGGAGAGTCTGGTGACGCGCCGGCAGATCTCGAGGGCCACCCTTGAGGAAGTCTAGCCGCTTCCCCAGTCGATCCAGCATGGCATGCGGGGACAGGAGCCTGATCCGAGCCGCCGCAAGTTCGATGGCTAGCGGTAACCCGTCTAGGTGGGCGCAGATTCGCGCCACCGCTGGGGCATTCTCGTTGATTAGCGTGAACCCGGGCCTCACGGACTGAGCCCGGCGAACAAAGAGCTCAATAGCCGAGTACCGCTCCAGCGTTGCCGCGCCAGGCAAGCACCCGATCTCTGGCAATTTCAGGGGTGGCACCGGATACTCCTGCTCCCCGCGGAGATGCAGCACGACGCGGCTGGTGACAAGCGCCTTCAGTCCCACGCACGTGGCAAGGAGGTCGGCCACCACCGATGCGGCAGCAACGATCTGCTCGAAGTTATCGAGCACGAGCAGAAGGCGCTTCTGCTGGAGGGTCTCCTTCAGGCTTTCGAGAACTGGGCGGGTGGGGCTTTCTCTGATCCCCATCGCCGCCGCAATGCTGGAGGGAAGAAGGGTCGGATCACTGATCGGAGCGAGGGGAACGAAGTACACCCCGTCGGGAAAATCCTCCGTGAGGTTCGTGGCGATCTCAAGAGCCAGCCGAGTCTTCCCGGTCCCGCCTGGGCCGGTGAGGGTAACGACAGGCACCCTCTCGCGAAGGAGAAGCTGCCGGACGGCCTTTGCTTCCTCTTCTCTCCCGATGATCTCGTTGGGCGGGGCCGGTAGGTTGTTGGGGATGCCCGTGCGTGTTTTTAGCGGAGGGAACTCCGAAGGGAGACCGGGGACGATTACCTGAAACAAATGCTCCGGGTGTTGCAGATCCTTGAGCTGATGCCGCCCCAAGTCGCGAAAGCTGGCGCCCTCGGGCAAGCCGAGTTGAACCAGCTCGTACGTGGTCTGCGAGAGGAGGATCTGGCCCCCATGGCCGGCTGCGCAGATGCGCGCCGCTCGGTGAACATCGAGGCCGATGTAGCTTCCGCCGCTGAAGGTGGGCTCACCAGTGTGCAGTCCCATGCGCACACGGAGCGCCTCGCGCATGGGCCAAGTATGTCCGGCGAGACCCCGTTGGGCAGCGACCGCCGCCGCGACGGCGTCTCGGGCCCGATCGAAAACGACAAAGAAGGCGTCTCCCGCCGTATCGATCTCTCGCCCGTGCCATTCCGTGAAAGCGTTTCGCAGGAGCCGTCGTTGCTCCATCAGCACGTCGGCATAGCGGTCCCCGAGTTCCTGCAAGAGACGGGTGGAGCCCTCGATATCACTGAAGAGAAATGTCACTGTCCCAGCCAGAGAATGGCTCCTTTGGACAGCCTCTCCATCCATTCCTTGATTTCCTCCCCGCTGCTGGCACTGAGAAGAGGGCAATTAATGACTGCCACCAATAGCAGTCTAAGGCCTTGTTCTGCAAGCAAATGTGTGAACGTGGGTCTGCTGCGACGGCATGATGGTCGTAGGATCTGACAGAGGATGCCGGAGTGGCTCGCGAGGTACTCTTTCCGAAGGAGGAGAAACCTCAGAGGTGTGACGGTGACTTGCCTTTTCGGTGACCTGACTTCAGGTGGTACTTTGGATTCTGCCCCCCGGTCTACTCACTGTAGGAATCGACCGCGGGTCAATGCCGGGACGAGTCCAGGCGACAGGAGATGCACTCCGCAAGCAACAAGAAGGGGCGCAGGACCGGGAGCAGAAAGGCTAGCTTCCGCGGCGTCCAAGAGTATCGCCTCTGCAAGAAGAGCCGATGTGGGAACAGCAGGTTGAGGACAAGCTGCGTCCTCCGCCGCCACCTGGATTGCATGCTGAACATCCGAAGATAAGGCCAGCGGAATGAGGGGCTTTGGCCGAACCGGACTGGCGAGCACGCCAGTGCTCTAAGTCTCGTCTCCGGCACGAGACCTGGATACCGCGCTTCCAGACGCTCTAAGAACAGCGCAACGGGTTTTTCCCATCCTTCCTCCGCGACCGTTGCGGCAAATGTGTCCCACGAAAATCCTCCTTCTTCCATCTCCAGAATCGCCCGGCAATCCGCAAGCGCCGTTTGAGATACTTTGCCGTCCTGAATCACGCTGTGCAGGATGCAATGGAGGACGACATCTTCGGGACAAGGGATTCGGATGCGCACGAAGTGTCCAATGTACCGGCTGCGACGCCAGAGCTTGTCGCTCCCGAAGAACCACAGGTCCGCGTGCAGGTCAACATCCACCCGAATCCTCCCGACGGATTTGGTGAGCACCATGGCATTCGAGCACGGGACATATCCGCAACCCCCGAGAACGGCGGATGCTTCCTCCAAGTCCTCTGCCCGCAGCAAGAGATCGATGTCGGCGATGGCACGCGCAACCAGGCTGGTATAAACCGTTTCCAGAAGGGCGATTCCTTTCAGGAAAAGCGCGGGGATACTTTCTGCTTCCAGTGCAGACGCTATCGCCTCGGCTTCCCTCAGGAGAACCGCGTTTCGCCCAGCGGATCTCAACTGATCGGAAGACAGCTCGCTCGGTCTCAATTGCATCCCACGTTCGACCTGGCTTTCAGGACACGTCAGCATGTCGCTCCACTGGAAAGTATCTCGGAGAGCGGAGCCGCCACTCGGGCGATGCTCCCAAGACCCATGTAGCAAGAACCAGCCAAACCCTCTGGTGCCAGGATCAGGAAATGGTGGAGATCCTCTGGGTCTTCCCCAATGTACTCCTGCCAGAAATCGAGCAGGTCTGATTGGTGACCTTACAACAGGTGGCCCCGGAAGCCTCGTAAACCGTGGCAGATCGCAACTGGGGCTTTACGTATGGTTTCTTCCCTTTTCCCTCACTTGCCTTCTTCCCAAACATGCTCCCATCTCCTCCCAGGTGAGTATGAAGCGCAGCCCTCGTCACAGCGCCATGCCCCGAACCTGCGGTATTCTCTGAGCGTTGCCTTCTATGCCCGGGCGTCCAACGGGAAATCCGGAACGACTCCTGCCTTCTTGTAGTTCACCACGGCACGCACGACCTCAGCCGTTCGGCGCGCCTGCGTATCGCAGGAATCCCACGTCTCCGTTTCCAGTTGGGCGAGGCCATGACACCGATGGCAGTAATCTATCAGGTCACAGCGAGCGCATGACCGAATCTGGCCATAGGTTTTCGTATTGCGCAGACGATGAATCTGCTCAGGCGGGTGCTCCCACATCTCCCGAAGCTTCCGCTCCCGCACGTTTCCGAACGGCAACATGAGCTGAAGGCAAGGCAAGAAATTGCCATAGGGATTTACAGCGCAGCCATTAACTCCGGCGCCGCAAGTGCTCTTACGCATCGACAACCCGCGGACAGGCTGTATCAGCGGCAGCACGGCTTCGCCGCCGGCATCATCGATGTAGTAGTCGAACATAGCTCGCTGCCCCAGTTGGTATGCTTGCGGGGCACGATCCCCATCGTTACGTGGTGAGACCTCGATGTCGCTTTTATACGCGCGGCAGCCGTGTGCTTTTGCGGTGCTCTCCAGGTCGCGGTGTTCCTGGATGTTTCCCTGCATGAGCGTCGTCTTGAACACGAACGCCAGATGCCGTTCCCTCAAGAGTCTGGCTCCGCGTAGCATCCGTCTCCAGGCACCCCGCGTCCTTGTGATCCGGTCATGGGTCTCTTCCGTGGCACCAAGGAGACTCATCTCGATGGAGGTAGGTCGGAGCGCCGCCAGTCGGTCGGCCCGCTCTTCCGTGATCAGGGTGCCATTGGTGAAGAGGATAATCGAAAAGTGGAGAGATTTGGCGTGGTGGGCGATTTCCCAGAAGTCCCGACGGATGAAAATCTCACCTCCCGTCAGGGTCAGATGCAACACACCTAACTCAGCCAGCTCGTCGAGGACCCGCCGCCACTCTTGCGTCCCCAGTTCCAGCTTGTGCTCCGTATTCTGGAGACGCTGGCAGTAGCAGTGCGCGCAATCAACGTTGCACCGGTAGGTTAATTCCAGCATAGCATGCAAGGGAATCTGCAAGGCCTCGGCAGCTCGGCAGATCTCGTCCACCCGCGCCTGAGCAGCTCCCTGCCCGATGATGTCCTTTCGACCCCTCATCGCGTGCCGGACCCTTCCCTGTCCCGTTCGCCGGATCGTTTCACCAGAAGGTTGGCCTCCAGCAACCTCGCAA
>Ga0187776_10002136_pt1 | contig 10021 bp, 10 predicted proteins | sample 0216_BV02_MP12_2_FD_132426 | JGI IMG/M metagenome (GOLD analysis project Ga0187776, IMG submission 132426) | Tropical peat soil microbial communities from peatlands in Department of Meta, Colombia - 0216_BV02_MP12_20_MG | ecosystem: Environmental > Terrestrial > Soil > Wetlands > Peat | place...
ATTTCAGGTCCAGCATAAGGTAATTCCTCGATTTCCCCGTAACCTTAAGTAAATTATCATTTCGTGGAGGCAGAGTCAACTCTGATGTTCCGCTCTTCATGGCCGATCAGGGAAAGAGGGAAAAAGCTTGAGCGGAAAGCGCAAAGGGGGGGGACAGCAAACGGATGGCTAGGTTTTGGGAGGAATTTTCTTTCCCGCGGGAGCCTTTTTTCTCAGCCAAAGATAAAAGACCAGTGCCGCGATGCAGGCTAAAACAGCCAGGATCTTGAGCAGATAGTCGATCTGAGTAATGATCTCCGCCAACCATCCGATGCTCGCCCCAAAATAATATCCCAGGAGGAGCAGCAGGGGAATTAGAATGAGCGCTCCCAGGAAGTCCAGGAGCAAAAACCTGCCCAGTTTGATCCCCATCGTCCCGGCGGCAAAAAAGGCAGCGACCCGGAACCCGGAAATAAACCTGGCAATAAAGACCGTCTTTTCCCCGTGATCGCGGAAGAACTGCCGGCCCTTCTCCAGGCGGCTATCGGTTATGACTTTGCGCAAATGGGGGTGATGGAGAAGGTCCTGGCCCCATTTCTTCCCGATGGCGTAAATGGCCAGGTCTCCCCCTAGGATCCCCAGAAAACCGACAGCCAGAGTGGGGTAAAGCCGGGTGATGCCCAGGTTTACGAAGAAGCCCCCGGTCAGCAGAGTCAACTCTTCTGGAATGGGAAGCCCCAAGCCGCAGAGGAATAGGATCAAGAAGAGCCCGGCGTAGATGAATGGCTCAGAGTAATGGAGGAGGAAAAGGGTTTCGTTAGACAAGGTTTCTTGGGCTCCAGCCGCTGAATCACCTTATCCTGGGGTTGTTTTTGGGGCTTCTGAGAGGCTGGAAGGTGGCTCTGGGGGAGTCTCCTCCGCGGTACGGGTTTCAATTTCTTTGCGGAGCTGCTTCACCTGGACTCCCAATCTCCGCGCCTTGTTCCTCAGTTTCCGCCTCTCCCCCCAGTCTACCGAGAATCCCAACACCATTCCGGCAACCAGCGAAATCAGGATGAGAAGAAAAATGGGAAAGGACCCCGTACTCCAGCCGAAGAAATAGCGCAGGGAGATTTCCTCCCGATTTGAGGCAGAAAAAGTAGCCACCAGGATTACAAAAAGGACCGCCAAGATGATTCTGATCAATCCATCACCCCAAAGGTTAAAGGTCTCTTTATTCAATTTTTAGCGCTTTTAAAAGATAGCAAATCCTTTAAGAGAGTGTCAACTCATTTTAATCCAAGTCGAGGTTGATTTCCTTGGTAGACTGCAGGCTCGGTTCCATTCTCCCCGAAGGATTTGAATTCCCTCGGGGTCGGTGCGCTCCAGATCAAGGATGGACGGATTTGCCGGGCTTGAGAAGGGAAAGATGGGACCACGGGCACCAGGGCGGGCATCACTCGGAGTGAAGGCCTTGGCCCCTTCGAGAAAGGTGGGACAATTATTTCAGCTTGTAGGAAGCAAAGAATTCGGAAAAAGGGGAGGAGAGGTCAATCTTCGGTAGGGTCGGGGGACGGAACCTAGACTCAGGCCTCTTGACTTCTGAATTCCAATCCGATGATATTCCCTTCCATCTTTTTTGTTTCGATCCTTCCGTTGAACTCCGCCCCTTCGATGACCACTAATTTCTGGCTAAAAATATCTCCCAGGACCTTGCCTTTGGATTTGATTTCCACCAGCTCCTGAGCCCGAAGGTTTCCTTCCACCGTTCCCCCGATGATGATTTTTTTGCCTTGAATCTCCCCTTTCACCATTGCGCTTTCACTCAGGATCACGCAGTCGGCATCCAATCTCCCCTCGGCTCGGCCGTCTACTCTCAAGGTTCCTTTCACATTCAAGTCCCCTTTAAAATTGGAACTCGACCCCAGCAAGGATTCCATCTTCTCCCGATCTTTGGCAAACATCACGATCTCCCCTGAAGAAATTTATGGGGGTTTACACTCTTCCCCTTCTCCCATACTTCGTAATGAACGTGGGGGCCGGTCGATCTTCCGCTGGACCCCACATAACCGATGATGTCTCCCCGTTTCACTCTCTGCCCTATCTTGACCGCGTTTTTCTTGTTGTGCGCATAGATGGTTGAAAACCCGCACCCGTGTTCAATGGCTACCAGATATCCACTGTACTGAGTCCAACCCGAATGACTCACCACTCCGTCCGCCGTTGCCCAAACGGGGCTTCCGGGGCTGGCGCAAATATCCACCCCGGAATGGAAAGTCCGGATTCCGGTAAAGGGGCTCTCTCGGTTTCCAAAACGCGAGCTGATATTTCCTTCTGTCGGGTACCCTTTTGGGGTGGCCAGGTAGAGGTCCTTCTGGATGCGCAGAAAGTCCTTGATTTCGTCGATCTTTTCAACGCTTTTTTGGAGCTCCGCCATGAGGTTCTGGATATCGATGTCCCCGGAGTAGGAAGTATCGATCGTCTCCAGGACTTGGTCTTTGGAGGTGAGGGAAAAAATTCTGCGGAAATCCTCCTCCGTTTCTTTCAAAGCGGTCACGGTGGAATTCCACTGGGAGAATTGTTGAGCGTAATAATTCACCTTCTCCACCATTATGGCATATTGCAGCCCGTTAACCGCCACCCGGTAGGTTTGAACCGCCCCTACCCCCAGAAGTAGTAAGGATAGTAGGATTCCCAATAGGGGGACCTTGAGATTCAGGGATTTCAGGGTCTCATGGGGAATGACCATGATGGTGACCGGAGTGAGCGCCTTTTTGAACAGAAAATGGATTCTTTCCATAGTCATGACTCTTGCGGTTAGCGATTTTTTTTCTTCTTCTTCTTCACTTCGGGTAGGCCTTCCCTAGGCTATTTTTGCCCCTCTTCGGGCAACGCGATGTACATTTTTGACCTACAGGAGCCTTTTTGAGTTCAAGATTCGTCCATGAAACCATTCAAACCAGGACCTAAAACTGCTTAAACTCTAAGACCTTATTCATTTTCTTAAATCACCATGGGCAAAATGCCAACTTTTCTATTGTAGAATAGCTCTGCAAGCACTGTGCCATTTCCTGGGCAAACCGAAGATAAGATGACCGCAGTCTGTCTTGCCTAATTGCCGAGGCAAGAGGCAATAGGATACCCCTACCTTCCGGTGAAAGTTCAGGAAAAGGCCCGCAAGGATGCAGCCCCCCGATGACCGGCATCTGGAACTTCTAGGCGCGATTACCGGGGCCAAGACTGAAGGCCGCCTGGGAGGGCCTGTTCTAGCCATCTGGACTTTTCGGGCCAAAGAGCCCGGGACGATGGAGGCAAAGATGCATTACTACCGGAGCTGGGAAGGGGCGGGGAGAGCGGGGGAAACAAAAATTTAACCCTATGAACCGCCGGCGTAGGGAAGCATCCAGCGGACCTCGTCGCCTTCCTTGAGTTCGATGGAACCATATTCCGAGGGTTTGACGACACGGCGGTTGTGGCTAAAGGTAATGTGATCCTTGCCGGTCTTCTCGACCAGTGATTTCAGAACCGGGTTGTCCCTATGGGCTTCCCGCACCCGGATGACCAGCTCGATCAATTTTGTCCCTGCGGGGAAATTTTGTTCTACGGAGTTGATTGTTATTTTCATGGGCCGGAAAGATTCACCCCCACCCTGTCCTTCACTCGAGGCTATGGCATAATGGGAAAAGGCATCATTCCGCGAAAAGCGGGAATCCAGGTTCTTGAATAGTTCGTTGTCTTCAAATGACTGGATGCCCGCCCTCACCATACTAGGTACAGGGTCCGCCTCCGCGAGCATCACAAATTATGACCCTATGTCTTTATGGGGGACGGATTCTTTTGCAGTTTATTACTCTCCTGCGAATTCCCCCATGCCCAGCCGCTTGATCAGCTGCTGGGTCGGCCTTCCGCTCTCATCCCATTCCCTCACCCGGTAATACTCCAGGATAGCCTGATCCAAGCCCACCGGGATCTTGCCCGCCGCCGGCCCTTCGTGAACGGGCTCCATGAACCGTTTGGGATACTGAAAGTCGTGCTCTTTTTGCCAGCCATACCGGATGTTCAGGAATTTCTGGAGGGTGGTGATCCGTTCCCCGCATGTGCGCAGGTCCTGGATGCTCCAGCCCCACCCGGTGGAGGCGTTGATGCTGTTGAGCATGTCGGTCAGGGTGTACCCCCGGAATTCATGGAATTTACAGTGGCAGGCCGAGTTGATCACGTTGCAGTAGTCATGGAATATGGCGTTCCGTTCCGGCGCTTTCTCCCAGGACCAGCGCTCTTCCGTCTTCACTTCGTCGATTCCCCATTCGGGCAACCGAACGTGAGCCACCCAGATATGCTGGGAGTTGCCCCGTTCGTGGTTGGGGCCGGAAGCCACGCCGGTGCAGTAATTCAGGGCCGAGATGTACTGGGCCCGCCAGTTGTGGGCGGCAATCTCCTGCCCTTTCATCTGGACCGCCCAATCGCCCGAGTTCTTCCCCAAAACGTCGGATGCGATCTTGCACCCCTCGCCCAGAAGGTATCCCAAACCGTCAGCCCGTTCTCCGATCTTTTTGGTGATCTCCACCAAGGCTTCTGCACTTCCCCATTTCAGGTCAAGGCCATAGGTATCCTTCTGGCTGATGACCCCCTTCTCGTAGGATTCCATGGCCCAGGCGATCACCACCCCAAGGGAAATGCAGTCCATGGAGTAAAGGTTGGCCAGCTCGCACGCGTAGGCCACAGCCTCCATGTCGTCCACCATGGTGTTGAAGCCCATCATGGCGAAGGATTCATACTCGGGACCTTTACCCTTGTAGGCATAGGGGCCTTTCTTGATCTCGCAGAGGTTGTGACACTGCATGACGCAGTACTTGCAGGGCCAGGGTTTGGCGTTGAGCAATCTCACATATTCCCTGCCATGAAGGTTCTTCTCGCCGCTGGGGAAGCGAGCCAGAGAATAATTCTTGATGGGAAGGTTTCCCTGGGGGGCGAAGAGCTCCGTGGCCCCGGCGGTTCCCAAACGCTTAAACTGCAGGAACTCCGGCTGGGCGGCGTCGAGTTCTGCTACGCGCCGGTTTAGGTCTTTGTTAAGGCGGTTGATCTCCGCAGCGTCGTGCACCGGGCAGTTCTGAGACCCCTGGACCGCAATGCCCTTGAGCATTTTGGAGCCCATCACCGCTCCCAGGCCGCATCGCCCCAGGAAAGATTTCTTATGGGTCTGGATGTTGGCATAGCGGACCAATCGTTCCCCGGCCTGGCCGATGGTGACCACCTCAAAACCATCTCCTTCCGCCTCCTTGATTCCGTCCTCGGTCTCGTAGGCGTCTTTCCCCCAGAACTTCCGGGCATCTTTAATCCTGGCCTTGCCGTCCTGCACAACTACGTAAGCAGGTTTGGGAGACCGGCCGTACACCACGATGGCGTCAAAACCGGTCTCCTTCATCTCGATCCCGAAACTGGCCGTGGCCGCCGAATCGGCGTTCATGTGGATGGCAGGAGAGATGGCTCCGGCCGTCCACTTCGCCGCCCCGGTCTGCTTCAGCCCGGTCATGGGACCCCCGGCAAAGGTGAGCCGGTTGGCCGGGTTGAAGGCCGTCGTGCCCGCCGGGCATTCCTTCCACATGTAGTAAGCAGCCAGCCCCGCACCGCCCAGAAAATATTGATAGGTCTGTTCCGGCAGAGTCTCCGCCTTGCAGGTGCCGTTGGTCAGGTCCACCTTCAATACTTTTCCCCATACGCCCTTCATAAGTACCTCCTTTCTCTCTTTTACTCGGGTAACCAAGAATGCGGGAAAGGATTCCCCCCCTTGAAAACCCTACGGAGAAATTCCAAATTCCAATCTCCAAATACCAAATAAATTCCAATGCGCAAATTCCAGAGCTCCAATACCTTCAAACCCTCTAAGTTCGATCCTTGAATTTTTGGATTTCATTGGAATTTGGTGCTCGTTTGTTATTTGGTGCTTGAGATTTGGACTTTATATATCAATGGGTCTGAAAAACAGCACGACGGCCATCACAATGAACACCATGGTCTCCGCCCCCTGCGACCAGTAGCGGGCAGTGATGGCCATAACCATGCCCAGGGAGAAGGCGGAGATAAAGGTCCCCCGCAGGTTTCCCATGCCACCTACGATCACCACGGCAAACGCCAACAGGAGGACCGAAAGACCCATGTAAGGGTGAACGGCGCTGATGGGGGCATAAAGGACCCCCCCCAATCCGGCCAGGGCGCTTCCCAGGATGAACATGATGGAAAAATATTTATCCACCCGGACTCCCAGGCATCGCACCCCGTCTTTGTCCTCTAGGGCGGCCACGACGATTTTGCCCATGATCGTTCTCTTGAAAAAGAGCTCCAGCCCCAGAAAGAGGACGATGGCGATTGCAAAGATGATGATCCGATAAACGGGAAAGGTCAGTCCCCAGAATTCGATATAGGTCCCGAGAGGAGGACTCAAGGGAAGGGGATTCACCCCCCAGACCCATTTGATGGTATCCACGCCCATTAGGGTGATGGCAAAGGTGGCGATGAAAGTGTAATCCAGGGACTCGCCATAAAGCCTCCGGATGACAAAGCGCTCGATGACATAGCTGATCGGAATGACGGCCAAAATCGCAAGGATCGCGGCGGGGATGAAATTTCCTTTGATCCAGGGGATGCAGGTGATTAAAACATAAACGCCGATGCTGTAGGTTAACGTATGGGCAAAGTTGATGACTCGCATGGTTCCAAAGGTCAGAGAGAGCCCGATGGAAATAAAATAGAGGATCGCGCCAATGGAAAATCCATAGAAAATCGTCAAAAGCACGCCTAAGCCCTCTTTTCTTGTACCGGTTGGACTTCTTTGGGCCTTTGAAAATATTCACCGATGTTCTGAATACTTCCCCAGATCCCCTTGCGGAATCTGAACACGATAATGAGCAGGGCGATCCCCAGGAACATTTCCCACCGCTGGATATAGATGGCCAGGAAGTTACTGATCATCATGTACGCGACTCCCCCGATGATCGCCCCGTAGAGATTCCCCGCGCCCCCGATCAAGCAGGCGAAGACCACTCCCACATTCTGATGAACGTCCATCACATTCGGGTTGACAAATCGGTAATTCAAGGCAGTCAGGGTTCCCGCAAGTCCGGCGATCAGCGAAGCAGTAACGAACGCCACCCACTTGTAAAAATAGGTGTTATACCCCAAAAACCGGACTCGATTTTCGTCTTCTTTAATGGAGCGGACGAGGATTCCATAGGGAGAAGTGGTCAGCCGCTTTAGAAAATAAAAGACCAGAAGAAGCAACAGCAAAGTCAGAATAAACAGGGTGATCTTGCTGTTGAAATTCAAAACACCGATGTTCCGGGCATGGGCGCCAAAACCGTTCTCCCCGTCGGTGATTCCCTTCAGAGGAGAGAGGACCAGAAAGAAGCCGATCTGGTTGAATGCCAGGGCCATGAGGGAGAAACAGGCTCCCGTCGTCCGGACCATAATGAGGCCAAGCAACATTCCTAAGAGGCCCGCCGCCAGCACTCCGCAAAAAATCGCGAGGAAGGCATTACACTGGAAGTATTTGATGAAAAGGCCAAAAACGTAGGCGCCAGTTCCTAAATAGAGGAGATGGCCGAAAGAAAGACGGCCCATATATCCATAAAGAAGGTCAAAGGATAGGGCGAAAATGCAGAAAATCATGAAGTCCGTGACGCGGTGGAGGGAGATCAGAGGAATCAAAATGAGAAAGCCAATCCCGATGATCAAAATTTCCAGTCCCTTCCGCTCTCTTTTTGGCGAAAAATCCTGATCCGGGCTTGGTTCGGCAATCCGCATGGAAGTCGGGTTCAAAGTAGACTCCTTCTGACGATGGAGAAGAATCAGAGGTATTCCTCCATTCCCTGGGTATCCGTGATCTGCGACTTTTCTCCGATTTCCTTGGCGAGCTTTCCTTCTTTGAGGATATACACTCGGTCCGCCAGATATTTCACGATCGCCAAATTTTGCTCGACGATGACCGCAGAAACCTGTTCTTTCAACTTCTTCAGAATAACTCCGATGTCTTCGATGACCACGGCGGCTAGACCCTGGGTGGGCTCATCGATCAGAAGGAATTTGGGATCGCCCACCAGGGCCCGGCCGACAAGAAGGATCTGCCGCTGCCCACCGCTCAGCTGACCGGCTTTGATATGCAGAAAATTCTTCAGTTTCGGGTAAAGGGCCATCACTTTTTCCAGGGCATGATCCATGGATTCCTGGCTGCCAAAAGCCGCAACCTCAATATTTTCGCGGACCGTCAGATTGCCGAAGACCTTCTTCTCCTGCCCCACATACCTCAGCCCCAGAGGATAGAGTTCCTCTGGCGATTTCCCGGTAATTTCTTGATCCCGATAATGGATGGACCCTTTCTGGGGCTTCAGCAGGCCCATGATGGTCTTCAACAGGGTGGTTTTCCCCGCTCCGTTCCGCCCGATGAAAAATCCCATCTCTCCCTTTTCGATGCGAAAGGATACGTCATGAAGAACCTTCGCATGGCCGTAAGCGACCTCCAAATTCTTGATTTCCAGCATAAGCTTTTTTGCTCACCGTAAAGGCGACTCGTGAATTTCCCCTACAGCCGGGTCCTTCGCTTCATAGCGGTTTTCCGAGCAGGGGCCATTCACGAACCGCCCTTACGAAAGGGTCACTTCACCTTTTCCCCAGTAGCACTCCCGCACGGACCGGTCGCTCAAGACCTGATCCGGCACCCCCTCGCAGATGAAGCTCCCCTCATTCATCACGCAGAGCCGGTCTACGAGGTTCACGATCTTGGAAAGCTTGTGCTCGATGATGATCAGGGTCAGGTCTTTTTTGATCCGATGGAGAATGTCCAGAACTTCCACGATTTCCAGATCACTCAAACCCGACAGAGGTTCATCCAGAAGAAGAAGTTTCGGCCTCAGGGAAAGAGCGATTCCGATCTCCAGCATTCTCTTGGAGCCATAGGAGAGCTCGGAGGTCACGGTTTGCCAATTCTTTTCCAGTCCGACCCCTTTCATCGCCTCAAAGCAGCTCTCCCGAATGTCCTCTCGATTGGCAGGAGAGAATAAAAAGCCCCATTCCGACAGCGATTCCCGGCGGAAACGAAGGCTGGAGAGGACCAGGTTCTCCCAAACCGTCAAGGAATTGAAAACCGAGACCAATTGGAAGGTCCGCACCATTCCCTGGAGGACTCTCTGGTTCGGGGCGAGGTCCGTTATGTCTTTTCGGAAGAAATGAATCTGTCCCTGGGTTGGAGGAAATAATCCTGTGAGGAGATTGAAGAAGGTCGTCTTTCCGGACCCGTTGGGCCCGATGATCCCAACAGATTCATTGGGCTGAATCTGGAAACTCACCTGGTTAACCGCAACAAGACCCCCGAAATGTTTGCTTAATCCTTCAGCCTTCAGAACTTCCGCCATGGAAAGGACCTTATGAACTCTAACCTTCGGACCCCGTAGGGGCGGGTTTCAAACCCACCCCTACATTCCGCATTCCGAAATCCGCAATCGGATCAGTATCCCATTTCTTTCAGAGGGAGACAAAGCTCGGGACCGGTGTAGACCTCAACCATTTTGGCGATATCCGATCTGTCCTTCCGGGCTTTGGCCCCTTTTCCGTCCATGATGTAATAAACATATTTGTAATCCGGCCGGCCATCGATTCGCCACTTCGCGGGACCTTTTGGTCCCATGAATTCCGGTTTGTCCATGATCGCCTTGTACACTTTGGCCGGGTCTGTGGAGTTGGACGTCTGGACCCCACGCAGGGTTTCCATTATGGCGAGGTAAGTAAAGGTCGCAAAACTATCCGGCACATCCCCGAATTCCTTTAAATATTTTTGGACAAATTCATTGGTCGCCTTCTCGGTCGCCGGATCCTTCAGCCCGCTCAAGTCATGGTACCACCACCACCCCATGGTAACACCATCCAGGGCGTCGGCGGGCACTCCGGATGCCAGAGTGTAGCCGATCGAATTAAAGACGATTTTCGATTCCTTTCTCAGCCCTAATTCATACACCTGCTTCAGGGCGTTGATGGCATCGTTGCCCCAGTGGCCCATCATGACCACGTCGGGTTTGGC